>ENA-ORXD01000468-ORXD01000468.1-sediment-metagenome-genome-assembly--contig:-NODE-468-length-51897-cov-4.839965_pt1 | contig 51897 bp, 39 predicted proteins | sample MGYA00237862_ERZ511471 | MGnify/ENA metagenome assembly ERZ511471
TATAAAATAAATTTCTGGAAAGTCACATAAAGCACTCTCAATACAACTCCTTACAAATTTCGTACGCAAATAACCTTTTCAAAAAATATTTACATACTTTCGAGTCTTTAATTTAATGTGGTTGCAATTTTCTTCTTAGCATGTCAAAAAGGTCTTCTATAATTTGGGGGCTAATCGTTGGTCTCCAGTTATTTCTTCAGGTTTCTGAAAGTTATGCTCAAATCACGGTGAGTGGTGGTATTCCACGAAGTTTTGAACTAACGACAAAAGCAACGAAAATCATTCCCACCCTGGTAATGGACTCGTTGAATATCAGCAAATTCATAAAAGAAGACAAACAGAAAAACATTCCCAACCGCTTTGCCATCGCCAAGGATACGACAATCGATCTGAGAGAAGCAGGAATCCGCACAAAACTAGATGACGGTGGAACGATTTGGCAGTACGAGTTAAAATCACCCGGAGCAAAATCAATCGGTATTATTTTCAAAGTATTTGATTTGCCCGAAAATGCAGAATTGTACCTATACAGTCCGGATAAAAAAAGGATTGCCGGGGCATTTACCAGTCGAAACAACAAAGACGGCAAAATGCCCATCGCCCAGTTTCCTGGCGATCGCCTGATTTTAGAATATTACGAACCGGCAAATGCTGCCTATAAAGGTGAATTGGTTATTGGTTCCATTTTGCAGGCATACAGAGATCTTGCTACCACAGCGTCTACAGCTACAACAGCATCTACCGATACTTTACAGGTTGGAATAAACTGCCCCGAAGGAGATAACTGGCAAACCCAAAAACGAAGCGTTTGCCTGATGTCATTTGAAGACGGTCAATACGGATATTACTGTACTGGTTTTTTGGTAAATAATGTCAGGGAAGACGGTACGCCCTTCTTCATGACGGCAAACCATTGTATCAACACAAATTCAGTTGCCTCAACGCTGATTACCTATTTCAATGACGAAAATTCGACATGCACCAGCAACGACGCCGTTCTGAATCAATCGCTGGCCGGAGCAACATTGAAATCCACAAATTCCTACTCCGATTTTACACTTCTGGAACTTTCAGAATATCCACCAGACAGCTACCAACCCTATTATGCCGGTTGGGATGCCAGTGGGACTCAACCGACAGAAGGAACTTGTATTCATCATCCCCAGGGCAATCCCAAATGTATTGCGATTGGAAAAAATCCAATCAGCTATGATGGAGTAATCAACTGGGACAACACAACGACAACAGCCCCCAATACGCATTGGGAAATCTCCTTTGACGTAGGAGGTACGGAATCGGGGTCTTCCGGAAGTCCTTTATTTGACCAAAATGCCCGTGCTATCGGGCAACTTCACGGGGGCGACAATGTTTCTTCATTTTATGGAAAATTCTCTTTATCATGGAACTACAGCCCACTACCAAGTGCGCAGCTAGCATACTGGCTTGACCCCGATAAAACGGGAACATTAATATTGGACGGTCAGGATTATCATCAGCCGCCAATTGCTAATTTTTCGGCTGAAACGGATTTAACTTGCCTGGATACCCCTGTTCTTCTTACCGATGAAAGTCAACATGCTCCAACTTCGTGGTTATGGCAAATTAGGCCGGCCACCTGTCAATTCACCAGCGGAACAGACAGTACATCACAAAATCCGGATATCATATTCTCATCCGAAGGAACATACACCATAACACTCATCGCCTCGAACGATTATGGGACAGACACGATGACCTACCAAAATATGGTTACGGCTGTAGCAACTTTTCCTGTCTCTTTTACTGATGTCTCAAAGGAACTCACCGTTTGCGGCAGCGATTTGACCAATTACCAGTTGACTGCTGAAGGAGCTCCATCCTATAAATTCATGGTAGGTGATGCAGAGATGTTCAACATATCGACAAATGGACCAATACTGACATTGACCCTCAAAGATACATACAAAAGGCAAGGTTCGTTCGACACGTATGTCAAGGTGACCGGAAGTTACAAGACCTGTTCTGCTTCAGACAGTATCATATTACATGTCACCATTCCGGAAAACGATTATATAGAGAATGCTATTCCTTTGAGTTTAGGAAATAACGGCCCTTTCAGTAATGAATGTGCCACAGTTGAAGATAATGAGCCGTCTCCGCCCGACAACGGTTGTTCGGTGGAAAACAACTGGTGCCCGTCCACTCCTTTACTAGACAATACAATCTGGTTTACTTTCGTGGGACCTTCAAGTGGCAAAGTCACTATAGATGCCGAAGGCTTTGACGATCAAATAGCGGTTTATGACGCCAATTCATATGAAGACATTATTTCCGGAAACGCAAACAATTACAAATTACTTGCAGCCAACGACAATCGTTCCAGTTCGGTAACATCCGCATATATTAAAGATCTTTCTGTTGTGCCGGGACGCACTTATTGGCTCCAGCTTGATGGCTCAGATGGGGCAACCGGAGAAGCATCCATTAATTTAATCTCCAACTCACTGGAAATTTATCCGAATCCGACTACCGGGCAGTTCAGTCTTATCATTTCAGCAACAAATACAAACGACACAGCCTACCTTGAGATTTTCAATCTGCAGGGGCAAAAGCTGTATTCAGGAAATCTGACGAAAACGAGCCTGGCAAATACTTACAATTTCAATATGGCTGGCTTTTCAAACGGAATGTACATTATAAAAGTCTCCGTAAACGGAATAACCATGAAGAAAAAGATAATACTTGTGAAATAGGTATTATCCGAAAACAAAAAGAAAGCTCCTAGTAATTAAGAGCTTTCTTTTTTCATCATCACCCAATAAATTAATTCTTTTGAATATCGATCCAATCAAACCTCACCGTTCCCTGATCTACTTTCAAACGTATTTGGTTTTCACCTTCTTGAAAGGACAATTCGCCCAAATTAATTACATCCCAATCAGCCTGTTTTAAGTCGATATCCTTCGCAACACCGTTCAATGTCATAGTAAACGATGCTGGTAACTTATCTGCTTCCACGCGAATGCTAACCGAATAGTTTCCGTTATCAGCACTCTTCACTGTATATGCCGTCCATTCTTCCGGATTCAGTCTAATACACTGTTGCGAAACACGCTGTGATTTATCCAAATCCATCACCTCAACCGGAACAGGTTCATCCGTTCGGTAATATTTCGACATTTGAGTAGTGTCCTTCACAAAATAAGAAACATTGTATCCGGCAGGTCCATAATTCTCTGCCTCTATCTTTACAGGAATTCGGCGAAAAAGAGAATTCACCACATCGGGGAAATACTCGCAATTTGCCAGTTTGATATTCTGAAGCAATTCGTCCAATGCCTTTTGGGCAACCTCAGTGGAAGGTTTCTCCTCTCCTTTTGAATAATCTGAAATCAAATCCCAGTTTTCAGGTTTGTTGATTGAATAAGGAGTGTTCTCCGTATCCATTTTCTTCCATGGCCAGAATGACCATCCAATGTTATTGGCTTCAAAATATTGGATCGTGGCCCAGTAAATGGCCTTGCCCTGTTCACCGGTCTCTCCTACCCAAACAGGGGCATCCAGCTCTTTTCGTTTATCGATAAATTGCTGAATATTATTCAAATGGTCAGGACGTCCCCAACAGTAATAGTGAAACTGGAAGAACATGTTGTTATCGAACTTCTCTGTGAACTCCGACCAGTTGTTGGCCCAGTTGTATCCTTCCACCGTAATCATATGCTTCGGATCAACTTCCCGAATAGCCTTGGAGATTCGTTTGTATAAAGGCACAAGCTGATCTTTGTATTTTTCAGCTGCACCGGTATTCTCCGGCAATGGTTCATTTAATAAATCATAGGCTGCGACGGTAGAATTATCCTTGTATCGATTTGCAATTTTCACCCACAACTTAACCAACCAATCCTGATTCTTCGGATTCATGAAAAGCTCAGGTTGATCATCAGCGCTGTCATCAATGTTCGCTCCGGTTTGTCCTCCCGGTGCTCCGTGCATATCGATGATGACATACAATCCATATTTTCCGCACCAGCTAACCAGTGAATCCAGTAACTGAAAACCTTCATCGACGAATTGTGGATTTTCACCTTCCGTAAGAAACAATCTTGAGTTGAGTGCAGGACGAACTGAATTGAATCCCAACCCGGCAATACGTTTAACATCAGCTTCAGCAATGTAATTTTGACGGTAAGTTTTCCAGAATTTGGTAGCTTGATCAGGGCCAATTAAATCACTAACCAGTTGCTCAATTTTTCGTGGACGATCGCCGTTTTTACCAAATTTCCACATGTATCCTTCCGAAAGCATCCAGTTTCCGAGCCCTACTCCCTTAAAAAAGACTTTGTTTCCGGCATCGTTAACAAAGTTATAACCATCGGTGTGGAGCCAGGGAAGTGATTTGGATGCAGAGATAGTTTCCTTTTTCTCTGCACAGGAATTGAATAGCAATGCTGCAACAAACAGCATCAACACACTTAATACGTGTAATTTTTTCATGCCATTGATGTTTGGTTCAGTGTTTTTATCAGAATAACTTTACATAAAGCTATTCTTTTTTTGTTTTAATAATCACCGAAACCAAAGATAAAAGAACAAATCCGGAAAACGGAACGAATCCACCTGCATCTTAAAACAACTATAAAACCAGATGGAAATAATCAGTTAAGTCGATAAAAAGACAGAGAGCGACAACAAAGCGTCTGTTAACAAAACGGATAATATGTTCCTTTTCACCGCAGTAATTAAGTCGTGATTATTTTCCTGATGAAACAGAATTGTTTTCACGGAAGATATCAGAAAAGGCATGGGAAGTAAAGCAAGAAGCATCCAGACTGAGCCGGATTCGGTAAACGGAAGTAAAATAATGCTGCCAAACGTTATGAGAGCTCCTGCAATGTAAAAACTGGTATTGATGGAACTTCCAGGAGTCTTTATATGATAATGAGTCAGTCTATTTGCCTCCAAATCATTGGCTGGTGACTGATGTACCAATAAAAGCAACGTAGTCAAGAGTCCCGGAGGAATGGCGACTAACCATACCGACAAAGGCACAAGCTGCCAAATCCGATCCATTGGCGACGCCGACAGTGCAACATAGCTGCCAATCACCACCAGCGAACCAAATGTCAGGCCTGAGAATAACTCGCCCCACAATTTACCGGTGAGAAAATCTTTGTATGTAACGATGGCGAAACCACCGACTAAAATAAACAACATCAAGGTCCAGTGAGCGGTAAGCGTAAAATAGATTCCAATAAAGGTGGCCGCCATAAGTGTTATTACAGCGATTGCTAAAACAGTGGATGGTTTCGTATATCCTGAAGCGAGCATGCTATTCTCGATATGGAAAAGGGCACGTCCGGTAACTCGAGCAGTTCCGGTTCGAAAATCAGAATATTCATTGAATAGATTGACCGAAACATGCGCCAAAACAACACCGGTAATCAACAATGCAATCTTGAAAAGGTGCATGTTATGTGCGACCTCCAAATATCGATAAGCCAGGCTGACACCAATCAATACAAGTAGAACAGCAAGAATAAGAAAATTGGCACGAATCTGCTTCAGCCAGACAATGAAAATATTCATTTCACAAACCTATTTAGCTCATATACAAGTCACATCAATAAACAATCAAAAGCACCATAAAAAATACTCTACAAACCATACGAAAACTTTTCATATTGGTTCCAATGCTCCGACGAAATCAGATATATTTGTACGGATTACAATAAGAATTCATAGACAGGGGGGCGGTTCTGTGAAAACAGAGAAGTCACACATGTTATAAATCTCTCACTATAATTTATTTATGTGCGATTTTGATATTTCATGAAACCTTTCTATCATTGTTTTTCCTTATACATTTCTGATGCAGGATACTTCTATGACATATTTCGATCAACTTATTAAAGGCGATAAAAGAGTTATTGATCGGTTATATGAGAAGTACCATGCCCGGATCTTCCACTTTGCACTGGGATTTCTCAAAAATGAGGATGATTCCTACGATATCGTGCAGGAAGTTTTTATCAAGCTTTGGGAAAAAAGGTCGACTTTCAAGAGAGATACAAACATCGATGCGCTGATTTTCACCATGGCTAAAAACACCACATTATCTGTTTTCAGGAAGCGCGCCAGCGAGCAGAAATATCTTGAATTTTTAGGTCATACGGTACAATCGAACAACGATGCCACCTCCGAACAGGTTGATTATTCATTCCTGAAACAACAATATGAATCTATCGTCCCAAAACTGCCACCCAAACGAAAAGAGATTTTCATTTTAAGTCGGGAAAAAGGACTTTCCAATAAAGAAATTGCCAAACTGAAAGGAATTTCCGAAAAGACGGTTGAAGATCACATCTCCAAATCGTTGGCTTTTCTGAAAAAACACATTTCTCATTTTGGCATATGGGCATTGCTTTTTTATGCACTTTTTATTGAATAACAGATTTAACCACCTCTTACAAAGAGGAATGTTAACGCCTCATTTATACCATTTTAATATTTGCCATCCGGCACATTCTATCAGATCACTAACCAACCGCTACACCTTTTAAAAAAAAATTAAAACATGAGCAGGGGATGCACGTCACCTCCGCGTTGTACTGTTAAGAAAAATGAAAGAACTGCTCGAAAAATACATTGAAGGTAATGTCTCTGACGAGGAACTGAAAGAAGCGGTCGATATACTGAAGACGACTGCAATCAGACCTGAAGTCAGAGAAGTGATGTACTCGCGATGGAAAGCATGCGAGGATAATAATGATGTTGATCCACTGAAATCTGCCGAGGTACTGCACCAAATTCATCACCGAATTAATTTGATGGAGGAACAACCATCAAATATCAGAAGAATTTACACCGGTTTCTCGAGGATAGCAGCCATCCTTGTTATTCCTTTATTGATTTTTTCGGGTGCACTGATCATCCACACCATCAACACGCAAAAATATTTGGCTCAAACAACGGTTAATGTGCCATTGGGGGCAACAAGCCAACTACAACTTCCTGATGGAACAAAGGTTTGGCTAAACTCAGGAACTACTCTCACCTACCCTCTTTCATTTCGTGCGCACCATCCGAGGTTGGTCGAATTGCATGGTGAGGCCTTTTTCAAAGTTGCCAAAGACAAAACGGCGCCATTTATTGTGGACATGGCCGATATGGACATAAAAGTAACTGGTACCACATTCAATGCCAGGGCTTATGATGACGAAGCCTATGCAACGGTTGCCCTGGTTGAAGGTTCAGTTGATCTGGGAAATCAAACAGATAACGGAAAGGAATTCACAACCTACGGAAACCTGATACCTTATGAAGTAGCTTTTCTCGATAAGAAGAACAATAAGCTGGAAATACAGGCCAAATCGGACCTGGATAAGTATACCGCATGGAGAGAAGGTCGGACAGTATTCGACAATGATCCGATTGAGATTGTAGCCGACAAGTTTGAGAAGCTCTTCAATGTAAATGTTAAAATCGAAAATCCGGAATTGCTCCAGTACCGCTTTACTGCCACTTTCGTGAATGAGACACTTGAGCGGGCACTTAAAATTTTGAGTATTTCGTCTCCCATCAGCTACAAAATCATTGAAGGAAACAAGGACAGCAACGGAGCTTTTGGGCAAAGAACCATTCTGTTGAGTAAAGCATCTTCGCAAGAAACTAAACAATAAATAAATCCATTACCATGATGAAAAAATCCAATACTGAATGAAAAACAAAATCCTGTAAATGTAATTTCGGAAGCACCTCCCGAAGAATTGACTGTAGAAGCAATCAAAATGTTCAATTTCTCAATGGACATTCAACATTCATGACGGAGGCATTCTGAGTTTTTTACGCAAAAAAAGGAGAGTGATGGCACACCCTCCTTTTCGTAACTACCTGCTGCTAACAGGTAGGAGTATTAATTATAAACCCATTTAAATCTATGAAAAAAATCCTGAATTTCAGGAAGAGAATTCAAATACCTCTTCCTGAACAAAGTAAACGTATTATGAAACTTACGCTCATGCTGGTATTTGGGACGATATTCAGTATTTATGCATCCAACTCCTATTCGCAAAATACCCGAATATCTTTGGACCAGGAGAATGCCACCGTCCACGAGGTACTTAAACAAATAGAACAAAAATCAGAGTTCTATTTTGCATACAACAACAAACTCATTGACGTCAAACGAAGAGTGAATGTTAGTGCAGATAATGAAGAAATCAGCACGATTCTCAATTCTATTTTTGCCGGCACCGATGTGACCTATACCGTTCTCGATCGTCAGATTGTACTTTCATCGAAGAAAGCTATGGGGCAAACCGCACCGCAGCAACAAGGGAAAACAGTCACCGGAAAAATAACTGACTCTGATGGTGGTCCACTGCCAGGAGTCGCAGTGGTGATTAAAGGAACCACACAGGGAACCATCACCGATGCTGATGGTAATTACACCATTGATAATGTTCCCGCCGACGGATACCTCGATTTCTCATTTGTGGGAATGAAGAGTGAAGAATTATCGGTTGCCGGAAAGACGACGCTCGATGTGGTTATGAAGAGTTCCTCTATTGGTCTCGATGAGGTTGTAGCTGTTGGTTACGGCTCACAGAAGAAAAAAGTAGTAACAGGTGCGACCTTACAGGTTTCCGGTAAGGATATTGAAAAACTGAATACTCCCAATACCCTGGGAGCATTGCAGGGAAGTACTCCGGGTGTTCAGTTGACCAAAACCGACGGACAGCCTGGCGACAGCTACAATATCCACATCCGTGGTATGGGTACCATCGGAAACTCAACTCCATTGTATGTTGTTGATGGTGTGGTGGTTTCAAGCATCGACAATTTATCACCTTCTGACATTCAAAGTGTTGACGTACTAAAAGATGCCACTGCTGCCATTTATGGTTCACGTGCGGCAAACGGTGTTATCCTGATAACAACGAAACACGGAAGAGCAAATGAAAAAACGACCATCACCTATGATGGATACTATGGTTGGCAAAATGTGTATCGGACAGCCAATACACTAAACGCCCAACAATATTTGACCATCATCAACGAAGGTATGGTTAACAGCGGGCAACTGCCATATGATATTACTGCCATGGCTACCAGCTTGAACGGTAATGATAATGGAGCACAGGTACCACTTGTTCCTGACGCTGCCGGAATTCTGGCCGGAACCAACAAGGGAACCAATTGGATGAACGCCATTACCAATGCCAATGCGCCGATCCAGAGCCACGCAATCAATATGACCGGCGGTAGCGCCAAGTCAACCTATTCTATGGGACTTTCCTACATGTCGCAGGATGGTATTCTGGGAAAACCGGTTGCTTCAAAGTACGATCGTTACAATCTGCGCATCAACAGCGATCACAAGATTATTACCAACGATGACAGAACCATCTGGAACATCGGGGAGAATTTGAATTATTCATATAACAAGAAAAGTGGTATTGCTATCGGAAATGGTTACTGGAATGACATTTACGATATGGAAGCAGCCAATCCGCTTTTACCGATTTATGGTGCTCAGGGCTTATATAGCTACCCTATTCCGTGGGATCACTTGCAAAATAATCCGATTGCCACGATGATCAATTCACGAGGATTAAATGAATCGAAAAACCATAATTTATCAGCCAGTTTCTATACCGACATTTCTCCGGTAAAAAATCTGAAGTTGACTTCGCGTTTTAGCGTAAACGTATCGGCTGGAAGTTACCGCTCATTTCAACCTACATACGAATTAGGCTCCGTATCAACCTCCACAACTGCAGTTGGAAATTCTGTCAATAATACTTCTCAGAGTATGTATGTTGGCATGAACTGGATATGGGAAAACACCCTTACCTATGACTTCACCATTAAACAGGATCATAAGTTTTCTATCCTGGCCGGTCAGTCAGCTGAAAGAGATGGTTTGGGAGAAAAGATGAACGCTTCCAACAACAACAACATCTTCAATAGTTTTGAATATGCCTACTTATCCAATACCCCAACGACTTCGTCAACAGGAACTGTTGTAGGTGGTTCAGCATGGGGCAAAGGAGGCATTCTCTCCTATTTCGGTCGTTTGAACTATAATTACAAGGACAAATATCTGTTTTCAGCCGTTGTTCGTGATGACGGTTCGTCCAATTTTGCATCCGGACGTCGTTGGGGTACCTTCCCGGCATTATCAGCAGGATGGGTTATATCCAGCGAACCATTCATGGAAAAAACCCAATCATGGCTGGATTTTCTGAAGTTACGTGCCAGCTGGGGAGAAAACGGAAACCAGTCGATTGCCAATTTCCAATACTTGTCAACCATTCAGACCGGAGGAACCGGTGCTGGTAACTATTACACCTTTGGTGATAAAACAGTCCAAAACCCGGCCGCATATCCAAATATTCTGGCAAATCCGAATGTAACCTGGGAGACGTCAAAACAAACAGACATTGGTTTAGACGCCAATTTCCTGAATAACCGGTTGACATTTAGTACCGACTTGTACAATAAGACCACCGATGGTTGGCTGGTGCAGGCTCCTTTGCAGGATATTTTCGGAACGAATGCACCATATATCAACGGTGGTAATATTCAGAACAAAGGATACGAAGTTAGCCTTGGCTGGCGTGATCATATCGGAAAACTCAAGTACAGTGTAAATGCCAACATGGCTTACAACCAAAACAAAGTAACCAAAATCGCAGGTGGAGGGACACTTTTTGGCAAAACCGGATTTTATGGAAATAACAGTTATTGGTATGTAGCTAAAGTGGGACTTCCGGCCGGTGCATTTTACGGTTACAAAACAAATGGCATTTTCCAGACGGAAAATGAGGTTAAATCTTACACCAATAGTGACGGTGGAATGATTATGCCGGATGCTGTTCCTGGTGATATTCGCTTTGTTGATATCAACGGTGATGGTAAGATTGATGAAAACGACAGAACCTATATTGGAAATCCGCATCCACCTTACACCTTTGGTTTGAATATAAGTTTGGAATACAGTGGATTTGATTTCTCATTACTGGGAACGGGCGCTTCCGGAAATAAAATCATTCAGGCTACTGACTGGAATTCTTTGAATGATCCGTTGGCAAATTATACTACCGGAATCTTAGATCGCTGGCATGGAGCAGGAACTTCCAATACAATGCCGCGCGTTTCACTGAACGGTAACATGAACAACAATAACCTCTCAGATATGTGGTTGCAATCGGGTGATTATTTCCGTATTTCCAACCTGACCCTGGGATATGATTTCAAACAGTTGTATCGTATGATGCCGCTGCAACAAGCCAGGTTGTATGTTACAGTACAAAATGCATACACATTTACCAAGTATAGAGGAATGGATCCGGAAGTCGGATATGCTCCGGATGCCTGGTCACAAGGAATTGATATAGGATACTATCCTTCACCAAGAACGGTAATGCTTGGTGTTGATCTCAAGTTCTAATCGGAAAAACTTTATTCGAATGAAAAAAATAGCCATATATTTTCCAATCCTGCTGATATTTATTTTGTCAGGATGTTCTCAGGGTTTTCTGGATACAAAAGATTTAAGTCAGAAAACGACTGCCAATTTCTATCAATCTGCTTCTGACGCAAATCAGGCTTTGACGGCAATTTATTCGTCATACTGTTCAGCCATCGATCCGAACAACGGAGGTTCCATTTTCCTGCTTTCGGAGCAGATGTCGGATGAATGTTTTAGTGGAGGAGGTCAACACGATAACCAGGGAGCCATGGACCAATGGCAGGAATCAAAAACCGACCAATATGCCGGTACATGGAAATACTATTACCAGGGCATCTTCCGGGCAAACAATTTGATTAAATACATTGGTCAGGTTCAAGGATGGTCAAAAAATGATATGTATCAAACTGTCGGTGAAGCCCGGTTCATGAGAGCCATGAATTATTTTGATTTAATGCGCTTGTTTGGTGGCCCTGTTAATGGAAAAATGACGGGGGTTCCGCTCATTACCGATCCGGATTATCCATCGGCAAAAAGAGCTTCTGTTGACAGTGTTTACGCACAAATTGCATCGGATTTGAAATTCGCTATCGACAGCATGCCCGCGGTATCTTACAAATCACTGGAGCCGGGACATGCCACCAAATGGGCTGCTGAAGCCCTGATGGCACGCGTATTCTTATTCTACAATGGTCAGGCTTATGGAAGAACATACAATGGTTCTTCTGCAACCATGCCTTTGACTGACGGTGGTCAGGTAACCAATGCACAAGTAGTAGGTTGGGTTGATGACTGTATTGCCAGCAGTGGATATTCGGCTGCTTCGGTATTTGGCAACTTGTGGCCTTATTCCTACAAAAGTGATAATAATACCTATCCATATGCTGTCAACAACAATCTTTCATGGGTTGGTGATGATGGTGCAGGAGGAGATAATCCGGAAGCTCTTTTCCAGATTGTTTATTCAACCTTTGGAGGATGGAACGATAATCAAAGTACATCGTACTGTAACAGCATCGATTTGTTCCAGGGCTGGAGATTACAGGGAACGCTGCCTTTCGGATACGGCTGGGGCTGGTGTACGGTTAGCCCGACAGTTTTCAATACAAATGATTGGTTTGCTAACGGTGATTTGCGTAAAGCCGGTTCTGTATGTGATGTCAGTGATCCTAATGAAGGAGTAACACCTTCATATACCTGGGGTGGTGACTTATGGGAAGAGACCGGATACTGGCAAAAGAAATATGTTCCGATTAACGTGAAAGCTCCTTCCAGCGCCGGTGCAACCGGAAATATCTGGAACTACAGCCATGAGATTTATCCCGACCTGGGATACAATACCTCTCTGGACAATACGCAAAACCTAATTCTTATTCGTTTTTCAGATGTATTGTTAATGGGGGCCGAATTGGGAAGTTCAAATGCACTTTCTTATCTGAACCAGGTACATGCTCACTCCGGATTACCCGATTTGACCGATGTGACGTTGGCTACAATCCAGAAAGAACGCAAAGCTGAATTGGCATTCGAAGGAGTACGCTACTGGGATGAGTTGCGTTGGGGTACTGTAGAATCAGACCTGAATGCAGAAAGTGGTGTAACCATTTGGAATGCAGCTGTAAAAACAACGTATACTCCGAATGTTGCCCGTTTCCAGGCTACCAAAGGTTTCTTACCGATTCCGGAAACACAAATTACTCTCTCTGACAACGTGCTTCAGCAAAATGATGGCTGGACAGCAGCAGATGGTGACCGGGATTATAAGAGTAACTAATCGAAACTTTTAAACGTCGAAAACAATGAGAAAATATAGAATCATATATAGCTTAATCGCTATTCTGTCACTGTTTTTCACTGCATGTGACCCAATCGTCAGTAACGATGGCGGTCTTGGAGACCTTCTGACTGCCGACCAACTCAGTTTGGATGTTCACGCCACCACCAACGGCGGGAACCAAATTGTCATGATAAATAATACGCCCAATGCTGCAGGTATGTGGCAAACTGGAGTAGGAACATCTACCATTCAGAATGATACGGTTTTGTTGCCTTTTCTCGGTGATAACACGATTTATTTCTACGCCACGTCGGCAGGCGGAATTGTGAAAGATTCAGTGACCATCAATATTTCAACTATCGATCATGCCCTTTCGCCAACCTGGACGAAACTGGCAGGAACCGGTTCTAAAACATGGGTTTGGGCAACCGATATTCCCGCGGACTTCGCATCGGGTGTAGCTGCCGGTATGTGTTACGGGAACGGTGGCTACCTGGCAAGCAACGCTCCCGCATGGTGGATGAACGGCCAGTCTGCACTAGCAGGTTGGGGCGTAGCCGACGACCAAATGACCTTTGACTTGAACGGTGGTGCCAACTTTACGTTAGTGACAGGAAATAACCAAACGCTGGATGATGGTTCACCAAAAGGATTGCCAGCTGGAACCTATCATGGCTCATTCAAATTTGATATGACCAAAACACTAGCGACTGTAAACGCACCGTCTGCAACTGGTGGAGATACATGGTCAATAGGAACATTAACCTTTACAGGGGTAACACCCAGTTTGGGTTATCAACCCAATTATAACGCCGATCCCATCTACACTTACGACATTCTTTATCTGGACGATAATGTCATGATCCTAGGTGCTCCTGAGCCAGGAGCCGGTGGTTGGGGCGTTGGTTGGTTCTGGATTTTTAAACGCCAGGGCTATACCTTCCCGGCAAACTAATCTCAGAAGCTTTTGCCCAATAAGGGACAAAAACATAAATAAGAGATAATTGAAAGTCGCCGGTGTAAAAACTTCATTTGCACCGGCGCTTTTTTTATTCGTAAATTCATCATCTTCAAAGAGGCAAATACTTTCACAAATTGGAATAACAAAACAATAAAACAGCAACTGATGAAACGCATCCTTCTTTTTCTATTCATTGTTCTCCCAACCTTAAGCTTTGCCCAACCCTCGTTACGGCTTCCGGCGATCCTGAGTGATCACGCCGTATTACAAGCTTCTACGGAAGTGAAATTGTGGGGATGGGGCCCCAGTACAGTACCATTGAAAATTGTTGCCAGCTGGAGTCCCTCCGATACCATTACCATCATGCCGAAGAAAGACTGGACATGGGAAACTACCGTAAAAACGCCCAAAGCTGGAGGTCCATACACGATCTCCTTCACAAGTGGAAAACAGAACATTACCATCCATGATATCCTCACCGGGGAAGTTTGGCTTTGCTCGGGTCAGTCGAACATGGAATTCAACTATAACTGGGGCTCTATCGATACCGTTAACGTGGAAGAAACCACCAATCAGCAGATTCGCTTTTTCCAGCCCACTCACCTTTTCGATGACTACCCGCAAAGCAATACCGACGGTGAATGGAAAATATGTGATGCTTCATCAATGCCTGGTTTCAGTCTGGTAGGATATTTCTTCGGCCGGAAACTGAATTCACAATTACATAAACCGGTCGGACTCATTGGTTCATACTGGGGTGGCTCCTGCGTACAGGCATGGACTCCAAAAGAGGCGTATAAAGGCAACAACCAACTCCGGCAGGAAGCGGAAGACCTTCCTGCAGTCAGCTGGTCTCCGGTAGCACCTTCGGTCATCTATAATGCCATGATTCACCCAATACTCAACTACAAAATCGCGGGAACCATCTGGTACCAGGGTGAGCAAAATACAGATATGCCGCAGTACTACGGAGACCTGTTCAAAGCGATGATAACCAGTTGGCGAAAAGAATTCCATAGCGATTTTCCGTTTTATTTTGTACAAATTGCTCCCTGGAGCGGATATGGCGGAATAAGCGGAGCTATCGTTCGTGAGCAACAGGCTTCGGCCTTGAGTTTACCAAAAACGGGCATGGTTACCGTTGGAGATTTGGTCGATGACGTTACCAACATTCACCCCAAATCGAAACAACCAGTTGGAGAACGACTAGCCAACTTAGCATTAAAGGAAGTATACGGATTCAATGACCTGCAACCTTATCAGCCACAGTTTGATTCAATGACCATCAAAGGCAATAAAGCCTTTATTTCCGTAAAATCTATTGGTAAACTTACGGTTAAGGGAAAAAGTATTGAAAGCTTTCAGATTGCCGGTAGTGACGAACATTTTTATCCTGCCGAAGCAAAGCTGAGAAAAGACGGCACCATCGAAGTTAGTTCGAAAGAGGTAAAACACCCGGTTGCTGTTCGTTATTGCTTCACCAATGGCGGCATGCCCAATCTATTTGACACCAATGGTCTACCGCTGGTTCCGTTCCGTACGGACGATTGGTCGATTTCAAAATAATTGATTGTTCATTTCTTCTAACAGAATCATAATTGGTGAAAGGGAATAACTTCGGTTGTTCCCTTTTCTTTTGAAACACGCTCTCTCCAATTGGTAAATAAACACAGTCAGTAGGTGTAATTTATACACTTTCCGACACCATAGCTTAACGAAAATTCTAACTTTATGTCTCGAAACCGATGCTTAGTCTAAACAATATCGACAAACAAATGAAAATCAATCGACAAAAATCAATGATTTACTGGCTACTACTCTCCTTGTTCATACTGGCAGGTTGTAGTGGAAATAAGGTTCTCAAAAAAGATGTCCAGGTAAAGAATACACTGGGTTTCAATCGTATCTCTGAAACGATTTCGATACCCATGACGAAGCTGAAAGAACTGACAGTGAAGTACTCTCCAAAAGACTTACTGGTCCAGGATCCATCGACAGGAAGTTATCTGGTTCGTCAATTAGTTGACAAAAACCAGGATGGTCAGCCGGATGAATTGCTTTTTCAGGTAAACATTAAAGCCAACGAAGAAAAAACATACGAAATTATTGGCAAGGAAAGCGGTTCTGAAGAACAACCACACAGTAAATACACCACCTTCTCAAGGTTCGTTCCCGAACGAATTGATGATTACGCCTGGGAGAACGACAAAGTCGCTTTCCGCACATTCGGGCCAAAAGCACAACAGCTCACGGAAGAACACAAACCGGGCGGCACACTGACCAGCGGAATCGACCTGTGGTTCAAGAGAGTTAAATACCCGATTATTGATGAGTGGTACGCAGGTGCAGTGGATAGTGTCGATTACTACAACACCGATCGGGGCGAAGGATGCGATGCTTATCATGTAGGCTCAAGTCGCGGTGACGGTGGAATTGGTGTTTGGCAGGATGACAGTCTCCATGTTTCGAAGAATTTCATCAGCTACAAAACTATCGCTGAAGGTCCCATCCGTACCGTATTTGAACTCACCTATGCGCCATGGAGCGATTACATGATTCACGAAACCAAACGCATTTCGCTGGATTTGGGCTCCAACTTTTCTAAGTTTGTTATTTCGTTAAAACCGGAAAAACCAATTCCAAATATTACTATCGGCATTTCAATGCACGACCGCAAAGGAGATGTGAAACTGGAGCCAAAAGAAGGATGGGTTCGTCAGTGGGAAAAAGGAGCGGATTCTTTTGTTGGTGAAGGAATTGTGCTAAATCCCGCAAGAATTGATAGTGCTTTTGCACATGTCTCCAAAACACCTGACCAAAGCCAGTTGCTGGTTGTTACACTGCCCAACGATTCGGTACTTACTTATTATGCAGGTTTTGCCTGGGAAAAGAGCGGACAGGTAAAATCGGTTGACGACTGGGATGCCATATTGCAGAAACAAGCCGAGTGTCTCAGAAATCCGTTGGAAGTAACAATACAATAGATTGAATAAAGCCCTTAAACGGAAATGTGTATCATCAGTGTAAAATGCTGTTGGTACACATTTTCTTTTAACCAGAATTAAAAGTCAGTAAGATTCAGAATCCGTTTCCATCAACACTTTCCGGAACCATCTCAATAAACAGGCAATTGATTTCCCGTTCACGGAAATATTTCTCAGTGACAACCCTGTTTTTCGTAAAACCAAGAAGATAACCACCACCACCGGAGCCACAAAGCTTTAATGTAAAATCACCTGTTTCCAGACCGTAACGAAAATGTTTCCTGAATCCCATCGGAATCATCGGGCGGAAGCGATTGAGCTGAAAACTTGAAATTTGCTGCAACATCGAATGAACACGATCAATACGCTCATTCAACAAATCGTCTACCAGTAAATCAATATTGTCCGACAGCTCCTTTTCAAAAACTTCCCTGAAGCCAGCGTCCTGATGTTGTTCCATAAACCAATTAACCAAATCACCCGTGCCTCCGGGCAGCCCGCTGTCAATCAGGAAAACGGCATATTCATCCAGAAATTTTTCCGGCCAACCGGCAACCAGGCTAATCTTCTCGCGACTCTCAATCCAGACTGGTTTCTGCACATAAGCCACCAGTGGATCCAAGCCGGAACTCGTTCCGTGATAAAACGATTCGATAACAGCCATTTGTTGCCGTATCTCAGGCAGCGTCATTGATTCGGTATCGGTATTTGCATAACGGTGATACAAAGCAGCCGTCAAAGCTCCCGAACTACCAACTCCATATTGATTTGGTATATTGGACTCAAAATAGAGACCATTTGCCAAATCTTTCCTGAAAGCTACTACATCAAAGGTATGGGATTCAGTCGTATTTTCCTCCAGGTAATTTGCCAGTTCTTTCAACTGCCGGTTAGAGGAAAGTGACGCTCCCTTTTCTGCCGGACTCATTTTCCCGGTAGGAAAAGCTAACTGTCCGCCATACAAATCGAAAGGAAGTGCAAGACCTTTTGAGCCGGTAATAATACTATACTCGCCAAACAGCAATATTTTTGCGGGGAAACGTTCCATCAATTCTCTACTTTATACGGGCCTTCTCCAATTTCGTCATCAATCCATTGTTTGTTTTCACAGAATGAAAGCAATTCTTCCCTGATAAACAGCTGAACTGTCTCTTTGTCTTCTTCCCGATAGAGTAAATGCACATTGGGGCCTGCATCGAGGGTAAAACAAACCATTAGTCCGGTTTTTTCGCGAAAAGCGCGCACCGCATTAATGATGCTAAGTGAATTGGGTTGCAACAACATGCCGTCCGGAGAAGAAGTCATCAGCAAGCTATGCAAAGTCAGAGCTTCGTCTTCCACCACTTCGATAAATGTTTTCTCATCTCCGTTTTGGAGAGCCAGCATCATGCAATTCAGATGTTTTCGGGCTTGCCGGTAACGACCTTCTGCAAACGGATGGTCATTCATGAATCCGTGCCCCGCTGTGCTGGAAACTTTTTTAAGAACACTGCTCACAATCAATACAGCATCGCGAAGATTTTGCCATTGCTCAGGAATTGGTTGTTCCAGCGGAGAGGCATACCGATCGGAGGAATCAGGCAACAAACCATCTTCCCCCCAAGTGGTCCATCCACCGTAAATAGAACGACAGGCACTACCCGAGCCTAACCGGGCTAAAAAAGAAGCACGGCGAAACACATCATGAGTGGGTGGTTTTCTTACTCCCAACTGTTGTTCCATATCAACAAGACAGAGTGTCATCGCACTCATAGAAGACGCCGAAGAGGCAATCCCAGCTGAGTGTGGAAATGTATTCGCACTCTTGAATTCTAACTCAAACTGCTGTATAAATGGCATTTCCGTCAATAACCGTCCTAAATATTTTATGACTTTTTGCTCAAAAGCTTCATTTCGCTGTCCATCAAACCAATACGCTACTTTTAGTTCTTCCGAATCAGAAACCGGATTTTCCAGTTTTCGGTAACGTAACTGTGTTTGTGTAACCGATTTTTTCAGTGTCAGACTGAGTGACGGATTATTTGGCAATTGATCGCCATGTTTACCCCAGTATTTTATCAACGCAATATTTGACGGGCTCACCCATGTTGTTTCATTCCAGCTGTTGGTCTTATCAGTCATATGAAATCATTTCGTTAAACGGAAGAACAGTTTCGTATCCACGCTCCCCAAACCATTTTCTCACTTCTACGTCCGTCCGATTAGTTACGGCCAGAATAAAATCACCTCCCCATGCTCCCAACGATTTGATACAACCGTCAAATCCGGGAAAAAGTTTTTCCTTAACAGGAATCAAACCGGTCATTTCCCCAACCAGTTTTTCATGCTCACTCAATAAAGCACAAAATATCTCTAAATCAGTAGTTTTTACAATTTCATCTGCTATGGCCGAAATCCTGTCAAGAAATTTTTCATTCACATCTAATTCGGCAAATGTCTTCACTGCATGACGCGAGTTTTTCTTTTCATTCAGGTAAACCAGCCACATATTTCCAGCAAATGAAGGACGGAATTTGGCAGCAACTATCTCTGGTAATTCATTCACCCTTCGATACAGAATCGGACCTTTCGAACGAGCACAAGCCACATCGTATCCTGAACTGTGAAAAACCTGCCGGTTCAATTCAAAGGGATCGCATCTGGCCCAATCTCCGATATTAGAAACCAGCGAACTACTGGAACCCAATCCCCATTCGGGAAGAAATTCCAACGTGGATATTACCTGTAGCGCTTTTTCTCTTTCCAGAAAACCGGAACGCAAAGTTCTGGCTGTCAGAAAAAGCTCCCTCAAAACATCAGCTTTCTGTTTATCTGAGCAGGAAATAACATCCAATTCCGGTAAACTAAACCTGGCTTCAAACCATTTCCCGGAAGGTGAATTACTTTCCCAAACTAAAACCCCCGGTTCATCTCCTTCAACAACCTCAAGATATTGTCCAAGTTTGGATGGAAGAGCCAATGCCCTTGCTCCCCGAAGCACAGCATATTCGCCCGTTAGCAACAATTTGCCACGTGAATAAAATATCCTTCCTTGTTTGCTCTTTGTTTCAGGCATTTGTATTCCTGATTTGATTCAGATATCTCTCAACATCCGCGTAAGCGATATTTTTATCGCTGAAATACTGTTTGCAAGCACCTTTTTCTTCGGCATTCGCCCCCAATTGATTCAGTATATTGGTCAGGTGCATTTTCATGTGTCCCTGTTGAATGCCAACAGTGGTGAGCGATGCTACAGCCGCAAAATTGTTCGCCAATCCGGCAGCAGCAGTAATCATCATCAACGTTTTTGCATCGGGATTGCCCAGCAACTCCAACGCCAATCTGGAAATTGGATGCGTTTTTGTCAGACCACCAACCGTTCCCAAAGCCAAAGGAAGACGCAGCGTGTAACGAAAACGGTTACCATCAATTTCTGCAAAGGTGAGGCTTCGATAATTCCCATCCGAAGCAGCGAACGCGTGACCACAAGCTTCGACAGCCCGCCAGTCGTTTCCGGTGGCCAATACAACTGCATCCACGCCATTGTAAATGCCTTTATTATGTGTTACAGCCCGCGAAACATCCAGATGTGCAATGCGGCTGGCCATTTCAAACCTACGGGCAAATTCTTCGGGTTTTAGTTTTCCGCTAAACGGAGCCAATTCATTAATATCACATTCCACACAACATTCAACCAAACTATCTGGCGTATAGTTCGACAAAATCGACATGATGACACTCGCTTCGCCTTCGGCATCTGAGTCGTTCAATTCGCCAACCAAAACTCCAGCCATGATCTCCAGACACGAATTGATGAAATTCGCTCCCATGGCATCAGCCGTCTCAAAAGAAACATCGACCTGATAGTAGTTTTCCAGATCTTCTGTTTTATCGACCAACTCAACAGCGATGATACCTCCGTTCCGCTGACGCATCCGTGAGGTCAACTCTTCTGTTGCCGCCAACATCCTGCCTTTTAGAAGTGGAAAAGCACCGAGCAAATCTTCAGCTTTTCCTGACCAGGTAAAATGAATCTGTCCTTTTTTGGTCATTCCGGTTACCCGGGAATAAAAACCACCATGCGATGCCCAAAACTTGGCTGCTCTGGATGCCGCAGCAATCACCGAACTCTCTTCAATCACCATTGGAACGATGTAAGACTTACCATTCACGACCAAGTTGGGAACTACGCCCATCGGAATAAAAAAGTTGGTCAGGTAATTTTCGCTAAACTCCTCCAAAAGTGTTTGGGTTGCCGGATTGTTATGCAAAAAAGCGTCAAGCACCGACCGGGCCTCGTCATTAAGCCCCAGCCGGTCCCATATTAAATCTATACGTTGCGACCGGTTCAGTTTGGAAAATCCACTGATAATCCGTTCGTTTTTCGTCATTCAGAATAATTTTCGTTAATCCGGAGAAATGCTTCAGCAATACGCAAACCTTTCAGCTGAGCTTCCACATAATTTTTCAGCACCCCATATTCCCCCTGGCTGTATTTCAAAAAAGCGGAGGCCTGCGCATAAACGGCCGGTAATTTCGATTTCCCGGTCAGATAATATCCATCGAGAAAGTTTTGTACACCACCGGAAATAATCAGCTGCCGGCATTTAATCTCTTCACCATTATCCACCATTTCATTTACCGCGTTGACCATCTGTTCTGCCGACATCCCGACACGCACAAATGGCTCGTACAATTCCTTGTTCAAGTCGCCGTTGCGTTCGAGTTCAATGCGGGCGAAGTTTGTTCCGCCGAAAGCACCAAAATCGACTGCCGCCAACGGAAGCTTTAAAAGTCGGCGCAAACTTTCCGGACCAAATCCCTGCCCCACTTCTTTCACAATAACCGGAAAATTCACTTCTCCCAGCAATCGTTCCACCGTTTCAATTGGAGGATGCTTAATGAGGTTTCCTTCCGGTTGCAACCATTCCTGCAGCGGATTGATATGCACAATCAATCCATCCGCACGAAGTCGATCGATAAGTCGCTCAATTTTGTCAGTTTGCCTCTTGTCCAACAATTCTTCGACCTGAGCAATACCCAAATTAGTATAAAGTGGCTGTTGCTCACCGATATCGGCACGTACATCAAAATCGGAAAAATACGTATCATCATCCAGCAGCTTCCGGCAGGAGCCCAATCCCATTCCAAGTCCAAACTCGCCACAGACACGAGCCAAATTGTGATTAATGATATTCGCCAACTTGGTACCGCCGGTCATGCTTGAAACCCAAACCGGAGCTTTCAGCTTTTTGCCGGCAAACGGAATTTCTTCCGGTTCATCCACCGGATGTCCTGACAACATCGGTTCGTAGAAGAACCGCTTATCGGCAGCTATTCCGTTCATCTGCGACTGAAAAGCCAGTTTGATGTGATCAAGTTTGCGATCGGTACCCATTTTATCTGATTTCTTTGGAAAGCAGTTTACGATTTTAAGACATAACGGCCAATGACCATCCTCAGAATTTCGGAAGTTCCTTCACCAATCTGAAGCAAACGCTGGTCGCGGTAAAAACGCTCAATATGATTTTCGCGAAGCAAACCATAGGCACCGTGGATCTGAACCGATTCATCAGCCACAAATTTGGCCACTTCAGAGCAATACAGTTTCGACATTGCCGCTTCTTTCCCGAAAGGTTTTCCGGCATCTTTCAATTGGCAGGCACGATACAACGTGTTTCTCGCTAATTCAATGCGCATAGCCATTTCAGCCAGTTTGAAGGAAACCGCCTGAAATTCGGCAATTGGTTTTCCAAACTGCACACGTTTCTTGGCATGTTTTACTGCCATCTCGAAAGCTCCCTGAGCTAGCCCAAGTCCCATGGCCGCAATCGACAAACGTCCTCCGTCGAGCGTTGCCAGCATGATTTTGATGCCTTCACCACGCTTTCCCAGTAAATTTCCTTCAGGAACCCGGCAATCGGTAAATTTCATTTTACCGTTATCCACCGAACGCCACATCAGCTTTCCTTTCACCGGCCAGGTTTCGTACCCCGGAGTAGTGCGGTCAACCAAAATAGCAGTCAATTCTTTTTTGCCATCCTTTTCACCGGTAATGGCTTGCAATGTAATACCCGAAGCAATGTCCGATGCACTGTTCGTGATGAACATCTTAGAACCGTTAATGACCCATTGTCCATCGACCAGTTCGGCACGAGATTCCACACCTTTGGCATCGGAGCCGGCTGTTTCTTCTGTTAAGCCAAATGCCCAAAGTTTCTCACCCGTGCACAAACCCGGAATGAATTTCTTCTTCTGTTCCTCCGTACCGTAAGAATAAATTGGCGCAATCCCCAGTGAATTATGGGCAGCTATGGTAGCAGCCGGTGAACTGTCCACACGGGCAATTTCTTCCACAGCAATAATGTAAGACAAAGTGTCGAGTCCCTGTCCTCCATATTCTTTGGGAATAGCAATTCCAAAAAGTCCGGCTTCACCCATTTTCCTTGTCAAATCAACAGGAAAATGCTCGTTTTCATCATTCTCAACTGCAACAGGATGAACCTCCTTCTCTGCAAAATCTCTGACTCGCTTTCGATAGTCTGCGTAGTTTTTGGGCAATAATTCGTCCATAGTTAAATATCCTCCAGAATAATTAAAGGCATTTCGTCAGTTACCTGGCTGCCAACTTCCACAGCAATGGTTTTAATTTTTGCTGCTCGGGGTGATGTAACATGGTTTTCCGACTTCATAGACTCGATAACCAGTAACACCTCACCTTTCTCGATGATTTGTTTATGTTTTACTTGAATATCTATAATCTTTCCATGTAGCGGCGAACGAACCACCGCTTGATTTTCTTCCATTTCCGGCTCTTCTCCGGCTGCTTCACCATGATAGTCCTCCAGCAAATCCGGACTCGTCAAATGAAAATGAAAGCCATCCAAATCCAGCCATTTTCCGGCTACCGGATGTTTGGACCACGAAATCTCATGGTTCTTTCCATTCTTATTCACGACCAGGCTTTGCTGCCCCTTTTCTGTCACAGCAAAGGTCAGTAGCTCCTCTCCAATTGACAAATGGAACATTTCGCCCTTTTGGTGTGAAAAGGCTACCGGAAACAATTGCTCGTCAATAGCAATTTCCACTTCATTTTTCAGGCGGTTAAAACCTACCTGCTCCCATGTATCAGCCGCTTCGCTTTTCTTACGCAGAAAGCCCAGATACAGGTAAGCAGCTAACAGAACCTCACGGGAAGTGTTTTCCCGGGCCTGGCTCATCCCATCCAAATGCCTTTCCAAATTTTCACCACAATAGGCTGTATGAATGTCGTTGCTCATGAAAGAACGTTCTTTCAGCAAATGTTTCAGGTACGAAAGGTTGGTCTTGGGACCGTGAACGGTCAGTTCATTCAACGCCAGTTCCATCCTCGCTAAAGCATCGCTACGGCTTTCACCGGAAGTGATAACCTTGGCAATCAGCGGATCGAACTGACTTCCGGCCGCGTTGTATCCATCCAAATCGGTTTCCAACCGAACACTATTTCCGGGCAACCGGTAAAAATTAATCGGTGCGGAAGACGGGGCAAATGCTTTTTCCGGATCTTCCCGGTAGACGCGGACTTCGATAGAATGTCCCTTCAGTGAAACATCACTTTGCTGAAAGGAAAGCGGCTCGCCGGAAGCAATTCGCAATTGTTCCCGAACAATATCGATTCCGGTCACCTCTTCGGTTACCGGATGCTCTACCTGGATACGCGGGTTCATTTCCATGAACCAGAAACGGCCATCGGGTTCCACCAAAAACTCTACCGTTCCGGCGCCTGAATAATTGGTTTCCTTTCCTAGTAGCAAAGCCGCATCCAGAAGTCTATTTTGTACAGAAGCCGGAAGATTGGCAGCAGGCGCTTCTTCCACAATCTTCTGGTGGTTCCGCTGCAGCGTACAATCGCGCTCAAACAGGTGAACAAGGTTGCCGCAACGATCGCCTACAATCTGTACCTCGATATGGCGTGCCTTTTCAATGTATGGCTCAACGTAAACTTCACCGTTACCAAAATAATTGGCAGCAGCTCTGGATGCGTGGGTGAGCTTTTCATTCAATTCGTCAGCCGAACCGACAATCTGCATCCCTTTTCCCCCACCTCCGTGGGAAGCTTTAATCAACAACGGATATTCCAGTGTTCTTGCTTCACCGTTCAATTGTCCGACTACTAAAGTCTGACCAAGTAAAACGGGAATTCCCAGCTTTTGAGCAAATTGTTTGGCCTCCATCTTATTCCCCATCAGTCTCAACACGTCAGCATCGGGACCGATGAAAATGATACCTGCTTCGGCGCAAGCTTCCGCAAAGCGATAATCTTCCGAAAGAAAACCATATCCCGGATGAATGGCCTGCGCCCCAGTTTGAATAGCAGACTGAATCATCTTATCGATATTCAAATAGGTATCACCCAGCGAGCCGGCTCCAAGCGAAACCGATTCGTCTGCCTGACGAACATGCAACGCACCAGCTTCCTCTTCGGAGTATACTGCCACCGTGGAAATATGCATAGAGCGAGCTGCCCGAATAATTCGAAGCGTAATTTCACCCCGGTTGGCTATCAATATTTTTTCCAATCTTTTCATCAGGGCCAATCGGGAGTTCGTTTTTCTAAAAATGCGGTAATCCCTTCCTGGGCTTCCGGTGTAACCCGCACTTCGGCCAGTAGCTTCGGCATTCTCTTCATATTTTCGTCCATTGCCGTTCCATCCGATAGGTCATTAATTGACTGTTTGGAAAGAACAACAGCCTGGGGACCGCCTTTCAGCATCTGCTCCAGTAGCTGGAGTATGAATCGGTCCATTTCTTCAACGGATTCAAAAACCCGATCGGCTAAACCATTTTCATGAGCTTCGTCCCCATTAAAATGACGTCCGGAGAAAATCAACTCCTTCAGCCGCGAAGGTTTCATTCGTTTCAGCAAGAAAGGTGTAATACTGGCTGCCACCAGTCCAAGCCGGGTTTCACTCAATGAAAATCGGGCATTGGACACCGTGTATGCCATATCACAGGCAGCTAACAACCCTGTTCCGCCACCAAAAACATTACCGTGCGCCGCACCAATGACCACTTTAGAACTTCGATAAATGGCCATCAGCATCTCAGTGAGTAGGCGGCTGTCTTCCAAATTTTCAGTCTCACTTAATGATGCCGATTCTTTCATCCAGTTCAAATCGGCACCAGCACAGAATGATTTCCCATTCCCACGAATCACCACAAAACGGAAGTCTGGCTGTTCTTCTGCCCACTGAAAAAATTGGTGCAGCTCGACGATAAGCTGACGGTTAAGTGCATTATGTACTTCACTTCGGTTCAACCAAAGGTTCAATGTTTTTCCTTCCGGTTTAACCGTTATGGTTTGGTATTTTTCCATAGATCAATGCTTGCGCAAATCAATCAGGTTATGCAAATACAGATTTCTCTGTTAATCTCTTTTTATCAATCAATTCAACACTTATCCTACATACGATAAATACCGGTCTTAGGTTCAGCAATTTTCCGATTCAGTGAAACGGAAATAGCCAATCCCAGCACGCTGCGCGTCTCGGTAGGGTCAATAATACCATCATCCCATAGGCGAGATGTACTATAAAGTGCGCGACTTTCCTCTTCAAACTGAGTAACCAAATCAGGTCCTCCACCTTTCTTGCCAATGGACTGCAACACTTGTGATGCCTGTTCACCTCCCATCACCCCAATGCGGGCGTTCGGCCACATGAACAGAAAATTCGGGTCATACGCCCGACCAGCCATGGCATAATTACCAGCTCCGTATGAACCACCAATAATTACCGTAAAACGAGGAACACTTGCCGTAGCCACTGCGTGAATCAGCTTGGCACCATTACGGGCGATGCCCTCCTGTTCGTATTTTTTTCCGACAATAAAGCCGGTAATGTTCTGCAAAAACAACAACGGAATCTTCCGGAAGTTGCACAATTCAATAAAATGAGCCGCCTTTAACGACGCCTCCGACGTGAGAAAGCCATTATTGGCAACTATGCCAACCGGATAGCCCATAATTCGGGCAAAACCGGTAATAATGGTCGTTCCATAGCGCTCCTTGAATTCCTGAAACTTGCTACCATCTACCAACCGGGCGATAATTTCCCGCATTCGGACCGGCTTTTTCAAATCGACCGGAGCCAGACCATACAGCTCTGAAGCTTTATATAAAGGCGGTTCCGAGGGAATAACATCCAGAACTTGTTTATCAGGTAATGGCAGCGTCTCAATAATACTGCGACACTTCTTCAGTGCATCGATATCATTTTCCGCCAGGTGATCAGCTACACCGGAAATTCCCGTATGCACCAACGCTCCGCCTAACTCTTCGGCGTCTACATCTTCGCCGGTAGCCGCTTTTACCAAGGGTGGTCCTCCAATGAAGATGGTTCCCTGGTTTTTCACCATGATGGTCTCATCACTCATAGCAGGAACATAGGCACCACCAGCTGTACACGAGCCCATCACCACTGAAATCTGAGGAATTCCTTCCGCAGACATCCGGGCCTGATTGTGGAAAATACGACCAAAATCGAACCTATCAGGAAACAACCTTGCCTGTTCCGGCAGGAAAATTCCTCCCGAGTCGACCAGGTACACGCACGGCAAATTGTTTTGCATGGCAATTTCCTGCGCCCGAATATGTTTTTTCAACGTTTCGTGCACATAGGTACCGCCCTTCACTGTAGCGTCGTTGGCAATGATGACCGTTTCGCGACCATGAATACGACCGATACCCGTAATGATTCCTGCCGATGGGAACTGATTGTCATACTGATCGTATGCTGCCAAAGGTGAAAGTTCCAGAAAAGGAGTCTGCGGATCAATCAGTAAACTGATGCGTTTACGCGCCGGCAATTTTCCCCTGTCGAGATGTTTTTTCACCGCTGGTTCCTGCTCACGCTCCACCGTCTGCCGGAGTGCTTCCTGATAGGAATTCAGCACTTTCTGGTACTCCCCAACCCTTTCCACAAAGTCAGGTACCTGCTCATCTATTTCGGATCTAAGCTGTTTCAATTCTGCCGCAATATAAGAGTTTCATGTCTTAAATAAATATAAAAGTTTTTTGTTCAATAAAATTTGAATAAAAATGGAACAAAAGGACAGGATTTTTTCAGTGGATGCTGAATATCAACAAACAAATCAGGAAATGAGTAACAAATTGACCCGAATCACCCAAAAACAGCAGTTTTCCATTTTAACTCTCCTGTGGATTTTTTACACGGGTTGCCAGCAAAAATATTAGCACAGCAATAGTTAAAGAAAACATAGCTGCCATATAATAACTGCCTGTTTGCGTTTTACTCAAACTAAAAACCAATGGAGCAATCGCGCTACCAAAAACAATCATCGACATGTTGAGCCCCGAGATCGCCCCCAGATGCTTCCGACCAAAGTAGCGGGGAAACGCCACAGCAGTGAGTACAGTATATATACCACTTACCACTCCATTTCCTAAAATCAGCACATAGTAAGCCCATCCGTTACCAAGCAGAATCAGGCCAACTGAGGCCAATATTCCGCCTGTTGCCATGATTAAAAGAAGATATTTCAGCCGGATAAAATCACTGATGTAGTTTCCTACAATAGAAACTAAAACCGAGATAATGGTAGCCGGGATGAAAATCCCCAAAGCTTTGGATTCATCCATTCCTACAGTCTTAAAGATGGAAATGATGTGAAAGGTCAATCCGGTAATAAAAAAACCGTTATACGTATTGGCAATGGCAACGCCCCAGAAGGCGATTGTCTTTCGTGCTTCCTGTAAAGTAAATTGCTTTCTGTTCTGCTGAAGCTTCTCGTTTTCGGTTAAAGGACGAGTCGTTTTACCATCGGGAACGAGATCACAAACTTCCGGATTATCACGATAGAAAACCAATACAACAACAGTAAAAAGCAGCAGTAAAACCGCTAGCCAACGCCACATCCCATACCATTCAAAACGATTAATTCCCCATGCAAGAAACAGCGGTGCCAGGGAAAAACTGAAACTTACAAAAGCACTGCTCAGTGCATTGGCCATCCCCCTTTTGTGGTCGAACCACTTCATGATCATGTTACGCGATGCCAACGTCATTACTCCTTGTCCCGAAAAGCGGATCAGGAAAAAGAGCAGACTCATAACGAACACGGCAAAATAAGACAATGGCAAAAATGTAAGTCCTTTTCCCAGCAAAACGAGAGCCGGCGAAAACGACGCCACAATCAAAGCAAATGCCAGCGTTACGGTTGCTCCGCTCATTACCAAACGAACTCCGTAACGGTCGTACCATTTTCCCGCAAGGGTAAGAAACAATGAACTGCCAATGGTTCCAAACATGTATGCCAGACTAAGCTGATCACGGGAAATATTCAGGCCGCCAATCAAATGGTCGGTAAAAACCGAGACCCCCATGGTTTGCCCTGGAATACTGAACAGCATTCCCAGCGTTCCCATTAACACAATAAACCAGCCATAGAAAAATGGCCAGCGATCGACCCGAAAAGGAATTTTAGCGTAGTTCGGCATAAAAAAGAAATTAAGACGCAAAGGTATGTAATCAAAACTTCTGAGAAGTGTTTTTCGAACGTATCGATGAAGCTTTAACGTAAGTTTTAAATGGGAATTATTAGGTGAAGTAATTCTCAGTCAAAAAGAAAGAAGTATTCAGAAGATAAGTGTAGGAATTATGCCGAAGGAATTATCTTTGCACTAACTACTTCAAACTAATAACGAAAACATATAAAGCGAATAAAAGGGAACGGGAATGACAAAATTTTTCCGGTAAATAAAAACAAGTATTTAAATTCCTGTCCATGGCAACAACACAACAACAATCCGGATTCAGATATTATTACCACATTCTGGGATGGGTCCTTTACTTCGGATTGAACTACATGCTGTTCAATACCTACTTTATTCGCTTCAACTTGCCGCTCCAGCTGGTGATGTGGGCTGCTGTTTTCATCATCTTTTATGTGAACTATCTTATACTGATTCCTCATTTTCTATTTCAAAAAAGGTATGTGCTTTATCTGGCCTTGCTGATTATTGTTACAGGAATTCTGTTAACAATCACCTATACCATCAAAATGGACATACTGCCGCCACCAAATTTTGGCGATCGATTGCGTGATATGCCGTTTCATTCACCTGACATTACCTTCAGAGAACACAGCGAACCACCACCAGGTGGCCCAAGAATGCGTGGTATCTATCTCGATCTGTATAACATGCTGATGTTCATCATGGCCGCTATAGGAATTCGTTTTTTTGAATTCTGGTCGACGGAAGAGAAACATAAAGCTGAGCAGGAAAGAGCGCAGGCAAAAACAGAACTGTCACTGCTCAAGCAGCAGGTGAACCCTCATTTTCTGTTTAACTCACTAAATAGTATCTATTCCCTGGCCTATCGCAAATCGGACCTGACTGCTGAGTCCATTCTCAAGCTTTCGGATACGTTGCGTTACATGCTATATGACGCAGAGAAACATCACATATCGCTCAAAAACGAACTGGAACACATCAGGAATTTCATCGAACTGCAAAAACTTAGGCTCACCGACATGACTGATGTGCAAATGAAAATACAAGGCATTGTCAACAACAAACAAATTGAGCCACTGCTGTTTATTCCATTTGTGGAAAACGCATTTAAGTTTGGTGCCGATGGAATTCACAAATCGTTTATTCACATTTTCTTCGATATACACAACGAATCCATCGAATTCCGCATCATAAATAAAGTAGTGGTTGAGCATCCCAACGAACGATACAAGGGAACTTCCGGCATTGGGTTGAATAACACGCGACGTCGTCTCGAAATTTTGTATCCCGAAGCGCACATGCTGAAGACAGAAAAGAAAGACGGGCTTTTTGAAGTTCAGTTGATACTGGATTTGGACAAAAGCTAATTTGTTAGAAGGGAACAACATCGCTGACTGCCACAAAAAAATTCGGTTTTAACCGGAAGAAACCTTAACTGACGAAAAAGTAAATTATCAGCATATGAATTGTTTGGCAATCGACGACGAACCATTGGCCCTGAATATTATCGAAGACTATGCAGCTAAGGTTCCTTACCTGAATCTGGTGGGCAAATGCACCAATGCGTTTGACGCACTGAACCTGATGCAGCATCACAAAATCGATTTGATTTTTCTCGATATCGAGATGCCTCACCTGAGCGGAATCGACTTCCTGCAAAGCATCGATAAACGACCGTATATTATTTTCACCACGGCTTACCCCGACTATGCAGTTCAGGGTTTCGAGCTGAATGCAGCCGACTACCTGCTGAAACCCATCGAGTTCAATCGTTTTCTAAGAGCTGTGAACAAGGTATATGAGTTGTATAACCTTCACCGGGAAGACACCGTTAGTGTTGCGACAACATCTCACCGGGAAGCCGCTGGTGCACCGGATTACTTACTCATCAAAGTAGAATATGCCACCGTTAAGGTCGAGTTCAGTTCCATTCTGTACATCGAAGGACTCAAGGATTATGTCAAAATACACACCGGCAGCAAACCTTTGCTGACAAAAAGCACCATGAAAAATATTGAAGAAAAACTTCCTTCCAATATTTTTACACGGGTTCACAAATCGTTTGTGGTGAACTTAGCCCAAATCGAATCTATCGAAAACAACCGTATCCTCATCAACAACAGGCGCATTCCGATTGGAAGCCAATACAAAAACTCCTTCTTTGAACTGGTCGACAGGTTCCGCTTGTAATTAATAGTATTTCTGTTTCTGGAACCAGATATCGTTCAGGGTAAAATTGAAATGGAGTTTCATGTAACGTTCCCTGATTAGATTCCCGCTGGTAGTTCCCGTTTCTCCCGCTTCAAGCGAAATATTCACCATACTTCGGTTGTTCTTCAACGGAACACCAATTCCGAATGTCATACCTTTGGAATTGATGGGCTGCTGATCGATGATCATGTATGAGGTTGTGTAGAATCCTCCCATCCGGTAATGCATCTTCTTGAATCCGCGATCAATGATGCTCGTTCGTGGCGTGTAATCGAGCCCTAAGGAATATCGGGAGTTATCCTGTGTCCTGATTTGCGGATTGGCAAATGAGGCCGTCGACCACTGACTCAGCGTATAATCAAGCGCTGCTGTAAACCGGTTACCTTTCATAAAGGCAACTCCCACGCCATACTGGCCGGGCATCAGGTATTTCTGATCTTCACTGTACGTAAGCGGGAAAGTCGTACTGTTATATACCAACGTCAAATCGTAGGTAGACACCAGATTTACTTCAGGACCATATGTCAAACCCAGACTGTAACGATTCTTCCCCCGTTGAATGGCATACTGTAATCCGAAATCGATATAAAGGTTGCGAATGTATTTAATGGTAGTCAAGGTATAATCGGACAATGACAAGTTATCACTTCCTGTTTCCACCTGCTTAATCGAGCCAAACAAAAAGGAAGTATTCACCCCCACCGATAGATTTTTCGTTATGCGAAAAGCATTGGCAATATAAAACTTATTAATACCACCGCTTCCTGTAAAGTTCCGGTTATAGGTAGTGGTTGTTCCGCCAATATTTCCCTCTGTATCGATGGTGTACCCCACACTGCTGTAAGGTACAATCCCAAACGATGTCGCCAGCCAGGGAGTAAATCGAAAACCAATAGCCAGGTAATTAAAGTTACCGTCGATGCGATCCTGGTTATACCCCGAAGAGGTGTAATCGGTATATTTCAAAAAGGCCCCGAATTCATACAGAAATGTGAGACTGTCGAGCCCACTATAGGAAGCCGGGTTTAGATTATTCAGGAAGGTTCCTGAAGGAAGGGCAATCCCCGCTCCGCCCATCGCCTGATTGGTTCCAAATCCGGGAGCCTCAATGGTACCAGCTCCGAACATGGAATAAGGCGAAGAAGTGATTTGCCCCATCGCACTAATGGAAAACAGTAAATAACTTATTAGTAGTAATATCTTATTCTTCAGCTTCATTCTGCAATCCTCGTTAGAAAGTCATGTAATAAATCTTCAACTTCGGTCCATTCTGTGCTTTCTGATCTGCCTGAATAACCAGGTTTTCCAGACGGCTTAAGTACTGCGTTGAGCCCCATCCAATCAGCAAACCATTTTCTGTATCATAGGAGCCGTCAGCGAAAGCATTCTGAACAAAACTGGTAATATCGATGGAAAACGTAGTATTCTCGTTATAGAGCTTATCTACCGAAGATGAAACGTGCAAGGTGGTTCCGTCACTCGAAGTGAGAGTGCTTACCGTAGCGTTAATCTTATTCGTCTCAATCAAAATAAGTGAATCGGGTAGTGCTTGCGGATCATAAGTATTGGCTATCGGACTAAACTCCAGTTCCGCTTTCATGATAATGCCTTGTGTGTTGAGAAGCTGTATATCATTCAGACTGGGAAATCTCATTTTGGTCATCAGGCCAGTTCCGCACTGCAGGAATGTTCTATTCTCTGATGCAGATGCTGCCAGATCTTCCTTTTGGGTTACCAAAGATTTTAGCAAAGTTTGGCTGCGGTCAGCCTGTATACGGTTGTAAGCCGGATCGACAGTTGTGTATGGAAAATCGGCATAATACTCATCCTGACCATCTCCACTGGAATTAGGCCGGTGATAATACACCCGCATAACCAGATCGGTTGAATTGGCGCTGAACCCGTAAATCGCGTTACTTTCAGTCGTATCGGGCACGATGGCCAGCCCATAAAAGTAGTTGACAAAACTGTAATTCGAAGTCATGTACTCATCAGCATCGTTCATTTTTGTGAAGAGATCATTTCCGAATGTATCATCCATCCGGATAACAAGAGAATCACTCGCCTCGGTTCTTCGCAAAAAACGCACACTACCCAACACTTCAGGCAAATAGGGAGTATTCCGATTATTGTAAATCGCATTATCCCAGTCATTCCCACTCATTCGATGTGCGATGGGATGTACCGTAATGGTCTGCCATTGGGTAGTATCGCCGTAGGCATAACCATTGTACCGCAAAATCACGACAGTTGAATCATACACATTCGCATTATCTTCCGAGAATGAAGTCGGGATTCCCAGCTCGAAATAGGTAGAAGCGGTAATGTTTCCGAAATTCGGATCCTTGTAATGCCCAAGCAGGGCGACTCCGGTATTTGATGTTCTCAGGGAATCAATCAATACCGTCGACATCGATATATGGAAGGTATCAATCATGGTGAGTGTTGAACCACCTTCAATGAAATCGCTTCCCATTGTAAACTCGGTTGAGCCCACATTACAAGCTGTCACCAGCCAGCCCAATCCCGCCACAGCAGACAAACGCTTTAGCCATTGCAAAACCCGTTGTCCGAACCTTTGGGAAAATCCGGTTTCTTTCAAACCTTTTTCTGTCATTCGCATATCTAATCATCAGGATTATCTCGCGAGCAAAACAACCGAATAAATATGGTTCCGGAAACGATAATATACGAACGCACAAAATCAGAAGACAAACCGCCCATTTTCCCCTACTACAGCATCCGGATTCCCTTTTTGACCGACCTTTGACAGTTTGTCGACCATTTGTCCCTGTTTGTCGAGCAGGCACCGGGGTACATCTACTTTATTTTCCGGCCTGCCACAACAAGGCTATGTTTGCTTCCGAATGATTAACATGATAAAAATGATTTCCCCGATGCGTAAGAAAAAATTCGTATGGTATTTTACCCTCATATTGATTGCCACAGGTACACTGGTTTCCTGCAGCAGCAGTGACAGTGAATTAATTGGTAATTCAGTGAAATTGTCCGATTTCGAGGGTGTTTCAAGGAGTGATGCGGTTGGCTTTACGATTGGCGACCGGGGTTACGTTGGAACGGGGTATGATGGAACCGACCGTTTGACCGATTTTTGGGCATACGATCCGGTTAAGAATACCTGGATTCAATGTGCCGATTTTCCCGGCGAAGGCCGAAACGGAGCAGTTGGATTTGCCGTGGGCGATAAAGGGTATGTAGGAACTGGCTACAATGGAGTAGAAAAACTCAATGACTTTTACCAGTATGATCCGTCGACCAATACCTGGGCCCAAAAGGCCGATTTTCCAGGGACAGCCCGGTACGGGGCCATTGGTTTCGGCATCGATAATACGGGCTATCTCGGCACTGGCTATGATGGTAATTACCTGAAGGACATGTATGCATACGATCCTTCGACCGATACATGGAAACAAGTAACCAGTGTGGGTGGTAGCAAACGCCGCGATGCGGTAGCTTTTGTCATTAACGGAAAAGCTTATGTGGGTACCGGAGTCGACAACGGAATTTATGAAGATGACTTCTGGGAATACGACCCCACAGCCGATACATGGACGGAAAAACACAGACTGTCGGATGCAACGGCCCAAAGTTTTGACGACGATTACGCTATGACGGGCTCCAATCGCGTGGCATTTGCCATCGGTGATCGCGGATATGTTGGAACAGGAGGTCAGGGAGTTGCCGGAGTAGATATGTGGGAATACAATCCTTCGACCGACTTATGGGACCAGATTCACGACTTTGAAGGAAGCGGTCGCACCGAAGCCGTCGGTTTTGCCATCGGCGATGTAGGTTATATCACTACCGGTCGCAGCAGTAGCTATTACTATGATGACATGTGGGGGATTCATCCCGACGAAACATATAACGAATATGACTAAACGCAGAACAGTCATCGTTACTGAAATATTGATTGGACTGTTTATTGGAATTCTGTTTTTTATTGGAGTGCAGAAGCATGGAGCGAAAAGAGGATTCGCTGTACAGGTTGTCCGTTACAACAACGAGTGGGGTTACCTCGTTACGCGGAACGGGCAACCTTTCATCGAACAAACCTACTACCCCGGCCTTCCGGGGAAAGTAGCATTCCAAAGCAAAGATGCAGCACAAAAAGTTGGACTACTGGTAAAAGAAAAACTGGAGAAAGGGAAATTACCCTCGATACACCTGAATGAACTGGATTCACTTCATGTTTTACCTGAAAGATTTCACCAGCCTCCCCCCGGCTCTACAGTTCAATAATTTATTTCGACCCTTTTATTAGCTCATATATTTCATATCTATCCCGGTGGCAGTTTGTAGTAGTTCTGCCCCGGGATTTTTTTGTTTGAAGATTTTGTCCTTCCATTCAGATAAAAAAATCAAAATTTAATCATGTTATAAGTGGTAAAAGTCAGAAATATAACGAAGTTTGATAGAAGCAAAATGGCTCTACTCAAAAACTGAAAGGATATGAATATTACATTATTGTAAATCAGCTCGTCAGTAAATCATTCCAAAATGAAACAGATAAAAAGTCTACTACTTATCATGTTCCTCTTTACAGGAATTTCATCGTATGCGCAACCTGCCAGTCAGTATCGCATCGTGAATAAGATTCATGTACCTGGAAATAACTTCTGGGACTACCTGACTGTCGACTCGCAGGGACATCTGTATGTTTCTCACGGCAATTTTGTCCAGGTAATTGACCCGAAAACCGGTACTGTTTTGGGAACCATCGAAAATCTGAACGGCGTTCATGGCATTGCTTTGGCCGAGAATCTGAACAATGGATTTATCTCCAGCGGAAGGGATTCGGTGGTCGCAATTTTTGATTTAAACACCTTAAAAGTGATGAAAAAGGTGAAAGTCACCGGCGCCGATCCCGATGCCATTTTGTATGACCCTTTCAGCAATAAGGTGTTCGCCTTTAATGGTCGCAGTTCCAGTGCCACGGTAATTGATGCTGCTACTGATAAAGTGGTTGCCACCATTCCGCTTCCCGGGAAACCAGAGTTTTCAGTCACCGATAAAAAAGGAAAAATTTATGTGAATATCGAAGATAAATCGATGATAGCATGTATCGATGCGAAGGATTTAAAGGTGGAAAAAAGCTGGTCGATTGCTCCCGGAGAGGAGCCCAGTGGTCTGGCAGCCGATTTTGCAAATGGAAAACTGTTCAGCGTTTGCCATAATCATATAATGACGGTGTTTGACCTGAAAACAGAAAAAGTCGCAGAAACATTACCCATTGGCAGCGGACCAGACGGCGCAGCATTCGACGAAGGATTGCACAGAGCTTACAGCTCAAACGGAGATGGAACGCTTACGGTGGTTGCCGAAGACGGAAATCATTTCAAAGTATTGGAAACGGTTCCCACCCAAAGGGGAGCACGAACCATGTGCGTAGATCAAAAAAACCATCACCTGTTTTTGCCAACGGCCGAATTTAATCCATTGGTTAGCGGAGAAAAGTGGCCGAAAATGAAACCGGGAACATTCACAATTTTAGAGGTATCACCACGTTAATCGGTTGCAAAATATAAATGATAAAAAGTCAGATTGCTCACCCCGGGCAGCCTGACTTTTTTTTAATCTGTGGTGATAAAATCTTAAAGGGTAATATCGGATATAGTTCACTTACCTTTTCGGGAAGGTTAAGACCAACACCAACCCAAAAAAGGAGAAAACACCAGCAAACAGAAAAGCAATATTCGGAGATAAACTCCAAAGTGAACCCGTTACGGCTGCGCCCAGGAAAGAACCGAAATACTGCAGGCTAACTACGATACCATTTCCGGTTCCCCGCTGTTCGTTATCAATATCGCGGTTTAGCAACATGGGAACGATGGTGGAAACAGAAAACGAACCGGTCATGAGAAGAACAGTTCCGGCAATAATACCTGGAAACGTCTGCCAATAAAGCGAAAGGAAGCCAATCCCCTCCAACAAATAAAGGAAAAGCATAACCGGTCTGGCTTTCTCTTTGGAGGCCAACCGCGAGAAAAGAGGCAGGAAAGCCATAGCCACCAAAATTGCCGGAGTCAGGATCATCCACATCTGACTGGTTTCGAGCTTGCCTTCCAACAAAATGGGCAGCATAAAAAAGAAAGCCATCATCAGCAGGTTGTTTACCGTCAATAGCAAACCCCGCATAAGGGTTTTTCGGGTAAACACCGATTTTTTGCCTTTTCGTTTTTGATGATAACTCCGACGTATATTCGGATCGACCTGCTTCGTCCCGAATAATACCCAGATAAGACAAATCACCATCAAACCGGCAGAAAAGACAAACATCTGTTCCACTCTTAAAAAGATGTGAATCAATGGCCCGATGGTATAGGACAACATGGTGAAAGTACCTAAGACCGCTCCCAGCCGGGTTAACTCCTTGTCACGTGTTTCATCGCTTGCCACCGACGATATCCAGGAATAACCTACCGTAACGATAGCTCCACTTCCCTGCAATGCCCGGGCAAAAATGAGCCAGTAAACCGATGGAGCATAAGCTGCAGTTAACAATCCGGCAATAAGCATCAGCAAACCAGCCACCATCACCTTTTTGTACCCGATGCGGTCGCTCAGGGCGCCAAACGGAATCTGCAATACCGCCTGTGTCAATCCAAAAATTCCCAATGCATAACCGGTCAGCCATGGCGCTCCCCCTTTCAGGTTCAATGCATAAACCGACAAAAACGGAATGATGATGGACATAGAGAAAAGACGCATTCCCAACGTAATGGAAAGAACAGAAGTGAGATACCGGAAGGTTTTGCTCATGGCAGGTACATTTTCAGACACATGCTAGAATGCATCAAAACAATGGTGCGAAGGTACTTCATCCCGAAAAAGAATAAAAACCCAAAGATCCGATTTAAGCATTTAGTAATAAGTTGGGGACCTTCCCCGAAAAACATCAAGTGATTTTGAAAAAAGTCTTGACATTTTTAATTTTTGTCTTGAGTTTTTTTCAAAATGTCAAGACATTATCAAATAACATCAAGACCTTTCTTGCAAAAGATCAAGTCATTCCGTCTAAAAGATCAAGACATTTTAAAATTTTCTCTTGATCTTTTTAGATTTTGTCCGGACTTTTTTAAAAAAGATAAGGACCTCGATCGAAAAAGATCGGTATGTGATTGGAAAAAGATCGGGACTTTCCTGAAAGAAGATACCGATCTGGTTGCAAAAAGGTCCGGACTTACGTGGAAGGAGGTTATGACTTGATCAAATATGAAAGCTCAAAAACAGAATTGTCACCACAACATAAAAACGAGATCATTTTATTTTAAGACCGTTTTTAGTATAACAATGTACTCCGTTCGTAAATGAAATCATTAATATTCCGTCATTCCTGGTTAATTTAATTTCATCGAAATATTCCTCGAAGCCAAGCTTAATATCGTTAAAATCAAACTTAAAAACGTAGATAGTATCCTTCACTTTTGATGAATAGTATTTGTTCTCAAGTCTTACATTATAAACATCGAAACGTCCTCCGTTTTTGGGTGTCCATTCTTTGCCAGTTTTAGCATTAAAATTAAACAGTACAGCATCCTTGCCATTGGGTTTATATCTATAAATGTATGAACTATCATTAATACTTAAATAACCAACGGTATCGATTATCCCCCCACCTTCCAAAAGATAATGATACTCTCGTCCATTTACTAAAACATAATTACTGTCAATTTTTAAGTGATAATCGAATGGTTCCTTTGTCTGAACACTGAAAAGATTACTATCACTATCCATATAGACCTGAGTCAGCTCATCTACCCAGATACTGTCACATGAACAGATATCATTATTGAATATTGATGTTGTATCATTTTTCTTCTGAGTGAATGCAAAAAGATAGATCACGAATAAGAGCAACCCCGAAATAATAAACGCCTTGTGAACAGTTCTTTTGATTGATTTCATCGCTTAGAGTTAGATTAACTATCTCCATAAATTTAGAATAATTATTTCAATCAGAATTTTTATGTAATCAGTACTTCCATCCTCTGAACTATTTTTGTCAAACACCGTTTTCTTGTTTTAAGCTAGCATTGACAACAAGATGAAGAAGATCGCCACATTGGGCCCGAAAGGAACCTTTTCGGATAAAGCCGCCAGAATATTCAGAACTCAATTGAATGAAGAATATGAAATCGATTACTACCCTTCCATCAAAAAGGTACTGAATGCCATTGGAAAGACATGCGATTATGGGGTGTTGCCCATTGAAAATCTGACCGAAGGTTTTGTATCGGTTGTGCTGGATTACCTGGTTTCATCGGAGCTGACAATCGTCAGCGAGATTATGCTTCCCATACGGTTTTCGTTTGTTGGGAAAGCTACAAATTTAACAGACCTGCAGCATTTATACGTTCAGTTTGTGGCAAAAGGACAATGCGCCGATTTCATCGATTCCCTGGGAAACGTCGAGATTATTACGACCCAAAGCAACATGGAATCACTCGAAAAGGTAAAGGAGAGCAACAATGCCGATGGAGCTATCGTACCTTCTGATTCCTATACTGCAACCGAGTTTTCCCAGGTAGTTGAAAACGTAAACGATTATCCCAACAATGCCACCCGTTTTCTTGCTTTTACCAGTAATCCGACTATTGGCAATTATTCTTCCGATGAAAATTACAGAACTTCCCTGATCGTCATTGACGACAACGACCGGGCCGGCTTACTGGAAAGTGTCATTGTCTCTTTCGCCAAACGGAACATCAACCTAACTGCTATCGTTTCGCGCCCAACGGGACAAACCTTTGGCAAGTACCACTTTTTCATTGGCTTTGAAGGACACATCCGGGAAGAAAGAGTGACCGCCGCACTGAATGAGATAGAAACAATGAACAAAATAAAAGTGCTGGGTTCCTATCCAAAATCTGGCATCCTGAGTGAATGAATGATGTTACCTTTCAAAGGTTAGTTTTTAATCAATCTCAACGTGTACTCCATCACGGCATCTTTACCGTTCAGCAAATCATCAAGAGTCGGTGCAATCTTATGATCCGGAAGCAATGGTTCTCCTTTTTTAAAACCGGAAACAGCCGTTTGAAAAGTAACGCCGGGCAAGTTCAGTTGAATCCCGGTTTCAGGCAAAGTCAACTGAATGCTGCCATCATTGCAGTAAAACGATCCTCCTGACTCCTCGCCTATTAGTGTTCCCAGTTTGTGATAGCGTACCAACGAAAGGAAATGCCCGGTTGTCGACAGGCAACCACCATTCATCAGTACATAAACGTCTCCATTAAAAGCATTCTCTTTTACCGGCCAGGGATGATACAACGGAGCAATTTCAGGTTGTTCTTCAGGCTGCTCAAAGTAGATGAAATCCGATTTGGCCAAATATGACAACAGTTCGGCACCAAAGAACGGATGTCCGCCTTTGTTACTTCTGACATCAATAATTAAATGTCTGATATTCTTTGATCTGATTTCATCAAACGAATTCTGCAGAAAAGCAATGTAATCATCCGGATTGGGAGCCCAAAAACCGGAAATTTTCAGAATAGCAGTGCTCGACATCGCATTAATATTCAACGAGAGTGGCAAAGCGCCACCGGGAAATCTATCCGTATGGAATTTCTTCTCCGCTGCCTCCAATTCATCACCAGTAAAAGCAGGAACAGTACATGTTACTTTTTTATCATCAGCTTGCAGGCATTCCAGTTGAAATTGAGCAAATCGTCCAATATACAGAGAATAAACCCGGGAGAAATTGGTATTAGTCTCAAATAACTTAGCCGTTTTATTGTGACCATCTGCAGGAATGCAACTCATTAATCGATTTAATATTTCTTTGAAAGGTTGTCCATTAATTGATACAACCTGTATTCCTTTTTCTACCGATAGATACTGGCCGTAATCGGTAATTACATAAGCTTTACCATCCACAAACTGAATGTCCAGCGGAAGAAAGGCCGGAGACTGCTTCATCCTCTCCCCGTAAGCCTTAGATGGACGAATTCCGGTATGGCAACAATGAACCTTTTCAATAACCGGAGCTATCAACCGAAAGAACTCCTCTCCTGTCATTTCATGCTGAATAGTTGCATAAGTGCTATCGAAAAAACGGTCGAATTCATCCTTTGAAGTATACAGATAAAGTTGCGGATGCGTTTGTTCCAAATGTTCCCGAAGAAAATTAAAGTCAGTCTGCAATTGACTCACTGAATATTGTTGCGTCAAAACATCTCCTCTTTTTTCCTCTCCCGAAGTATATCCCTTCGATGGCTTTTCTACTCTCGTGACCAACACCGCATGAACCGAATTATCAGGAAATTGAAACTCCCCGGAGATTTGTTGTCCGTCACCCGACAAAACTCCTTTAAACGGAGTATTCTTGGTCTCTATCGAAAAATTCAATTGTTTTCCATCGAATTGAATATCGCTTAACGGATCGTCCTGAATTTTGCTATCTCCCTGAAAAAGCAATATGTTTCCGGCAGTTTCGCCGTCATCTGATTTTTGAAAATGAAGAATGAGTGTGAGATTATTGCCTGGCATAAATTCTCCTTCATAGTAACCGAAAATATTTGAAGACGCATTTTCGGACTGAGCCAAAGCGTTTTCAGACAAAAGAAATAACAAGCCCAGGTTGAAGGAAATAAGCCAGAGTAAAAAACTAAGAGGAATTAGGTTGCCCTGAATAGAATTACCCTTTTTCATGGCTGTGTTAGTTTAATGATACCAAACTAAAGACTTGTTTCACCCCTCTTCCGATGCAAATCTCACCATTAAAATTACGACCAAACATCAACTAATACACTTATATCAAGGGGTGAACTGAGCATTTTATATGTTTCCGCAAGTAAATCTATTCCGATTTCTTTTTTGAAACTTCCTTGAAAACATAACATTCGTTTTCCAATTATGATTTGAATCCCTTATTTTTATCACCTAAGGGAATAAAAGGGAACCAACGCTCAACATCTCTCATCGAGAAATTGTGGTTTTCCGACAAATCAAATAAGTAAGAGAAAAACTCCCGATGAGTATTCTGAATAAACGAAATATTGTCCTGTTGATCTGTCTTTTTACATTCTCAGGAATGGTTTACGGTCAGAAAAATCCACTCGAAAGAATTGATTTCCTGACTGGTAACTGGATGGGTACAGGAATTGGATTTAATAATACACAGTCGAATGTGGAGGTTTCCTTTTATTACATTATGAAGGGAAAATTCATTGAAATGGATACAGAATCGAGATTTGCTCCTAACGGGAAAAACGACAAAGGTCAATTCCATCAGGAAAAAGGGTTTTTCAGCTATGATGAAGACCGGAAAATGATTATCTATCGTCAGTTTAGCAACGATGGTTACATCAATCAATACTATTTGAATGACACCATCTCAACAGCCAATACATTAGTTTTTGATACCGAAAAAACCGAGAATTTCATTCCGGATGGCAAAGCGAGATGGATTATCCAAAAGGAAGGAGATCGTCAACTTAGTACATCCTTTAATGTGGCTTTTCCGGGGCAGAGTTTTGTTAGTTTTGGGACACAGCAACTTAGAAAGAATCCTTAAAACTCCTACCACTCTGCTGAATGCTTTGTTAACAATCCTTCATTCAGTAAATTTGCCCCTAACATTTTTGACTAAACCAACGAAACCGAAACAAATGACACGAACCAGGATTGGAAGAATCCTTCTAGTCTTTATTCTGGCTATAAGCTTTCTGCCAGTCAGCTCACAAACAAAAAGTGCAAAAAAAGGTCTGGGCTACGGCAATCATTCAGTAGCCGACATGGAAGTCATATCTCCGGGCGTAAGCTGGTGGTACAACTGGTATTATCAACCCGAGGCAGCCGTTTTTTCTTCTTACCAGAATCTTAACATGGAGTTTGTTCCCATGGCCTGGAACGGAGACTTCGATGAAACAGCACTTCGAAATTATCTCTCCGCCCACCCCGATGTGAAGTATTTGCTTGGATTCAACGAACCGAATTTCACCACTCAGGCAAATATGACTACGGAAGAAGCTGCCGCCGTTTGGCCCCGATTGGAAGCCATTGCCGACGATTACGGCTTAAAGTTGGTTAGTCCGGCCGTGAATTATTGCGACAACTGTGTGGACATTCCCGGGACCGATAATGATAGTGATCCGACTGCCTGGCTCGATGCCTTTTTTGCTGCCTGTCCTGATTGCCGGGTCGATTACATTGCCGTGCATTGGTATGCGTGTAGTGTCGATGCCCTCTCGTGGTACATCGATATGTTCAAAAAATATAACCGTCCCATTTGGTTGACTGAATTTGCCTGCTGGGAAAATAATCCCACACTGGATGACCAAATGAGTTATATGATTGGTGCGCTAAACTACCTTGAACAGGATAGTAGCGTATTCCGGTATGCCTGGTTCACCGGACGATCCGATGGTCCGAATATCAGTATTTTTGATGATGCTTCGGGAACCTTAACTCCGCTGGGAGATCTTTACGTCAATTTCAATCCGGGTCATGATACCACTTCATTTACCGATATTCCCGCCCGAATTGAGGCCGAAAATTATTCGCGTATGCAAGGTATCCAGTTAGAAAAAACATCGGATGTGGATGGTTTCGCCAATGTGGGTTGGATTGATGACGGAGATTGGCTGGAGTACAACATCAATGTCACCGAAGCAAAAGATTATCCCTTTTATGTTAGAACTGCCGGAACCGCAACCGGTCAGATAGCAGCGCAAATTGATGGAGAGACCATCAAAACCATGACCATTCCTTCAACCGGTGGATGGCAAACATGGACGACAGTGTCTTCCAACTTAAGTCTTCCGCAAGGTGAACACCTTTTACGCCTGAATGTGCAGACTGGTGGTTTCAACCTCAATTGGCTTCAAATAGGAGACGATGTTTCCGCTATTACCGATATTAGCAAGAACAATGGTCGTGTCTATCCGCAACCACTGCTTCAAAATCCTCTTTCCATTCAGTTTGGAAACCCGCTCAATGAAAATATCACTGTAAGTCTTTTCGATATGACAGGTAAAGAAGTTTTCGATAAAGAGATGTCTGTCACATCCGACAACCTGAAGATTTTTATACCCGAATATTTATTCAGAACCAACGGATTGTATTTAATGAGACTCCAAACAAAAAATAAGCTGCTTACTTCCAAAATCCTAATTCATGGAAAATAAGACTGTAGTCAACCCCCTTTTTCTCAAAGTCAACCATTCTATTTTTTCAAATAACTCTAAAAAAACCTAATCATGAAAAAATCATTGCTCATCTGCTCCCTGATATTATTTACCTCGTTAGTTCTCGCTCAGACAGGAAAAATACCCTCGTTTATTGATGAAGAACTTCGCATTTCTGTACCTAAGTCAGAATTATATATACGCATGCGCGGAAATCCGGAGAAGCCTTTAATCATCAATTTACATGGAGGCCCTGGCGGTTATTCCGGTATTGACATCAAATTGATGGGGCCAGGTTTGGAAAACAATTACCTCATGGCATGGCTTGATCAACGTGGTTGCGGAAAATCGTCCATCAGCGGCGATTCCACCCAGCTAAATGTTGAGCAATACATTAGGGATCTCAATATTGTAGTCGACACGCTAATTAGTCGATACCATAAAACAAAAATCAACCTGATTGGGACTTCGTGGGGAGGAATGTACGGCTTTCTTTACCTGTTGAATCATCAGGAAAAAGTTGGCGCTTATGCCTGCATTGATGGAAAGGTTAATAGTCAATATCAAAACAGTTCATTAATTGAACATGAATTACAATTGATAAAACAAAAACTCCGGCAAAATCCTTCATCCGGAGAAAAAGAAACCTTACGAATGATGGAAAAAGACTTGCTGCGAATCAAAGAAAGTAACTTCGAAAAATTCTATCTCGATGTAAATCGCATTAAACATGAATACCCTCCTAAACTCGGATTCAACGCTTATTTTGCCGATACGTCCAAAATCATCTCTGTAAAGTCGGTATTGGCCGACAGCGCTCTGCTCGCACTGATGAAATATACGCCCGAAGAATACATGACCATTGGTCCGAAGGCAGTGGCTGTTAACCGTGCATTCCGGAACAATCCGGACTATAATAACATGAATATTGAACCTGAGTTAGCACAAATCAATATTCCTGTTGCAATCATACAGGGAGAGAAAGATTATGTGGTGGGAACCGGACATGCACAGTTGATATATGATGCACTGACCAATCTGCCGGCAAATAAAAAAGAACTGCATATCATTTCCAATGTGGGACATGTCCCTGCCATCGAGAGTCCGGTCATTCTTAATGAAATACTTAACTCATTCTTTGGCGAACATGCAATGGATTAAGTATACTTTCAACTATCGTGATGTAATATAGTACAGTCATGATTTCCGATTGACACTAAATAATATCAAAAAAGCCTGTCAGAAGGAACACTTCCTCCGACAGGCTTTCATCATATCACTCAATATTTATTCTTACCAGGAAAGAACAGTCTCTCCATTTCCTGCATCAAGTGTAAGTGTCTGCGTATTGCCTTCACCTTTTTGCAGGTTCATCGTTTTCCGTCCCACTTTCACAGAATTCATGGCATCGAAACCATGTAGCACGATCTCAATTTTATTGAACTTCGAAGTGTAGTTTCCTTCGGCTTTGCCAATCGTAATCTTTTTCGCTGCCGAATCGAAAGCAAATTCCCGTTTCAGAAAATGACCATCCTGATACTGGTAGGTCGTTCCGTCATCTTCGTAATACAAATACGTATTTGGTTCTGCACCATTGTAAATATTCAGTCTCAGAATACCATCACCTTTTTGAGCTGTGTTCTGAACCGTCGATTGCATCGGAATAATAGCTCCGGCTTTCACAAATACCGGCAGATCGGACAACGGAGCATCGACAATCACCGATTGGCCTCCATCATATTTTTCGCCGGTACTCTTTCGGTACCAAACGCCTTCCGGCAGATAAACCCGACCAAATTGCTGTTCGCTGGAAACCGGCGCCACCAGGATAGATGGACCGAAAAGGTATTCGTCCTGGAAATCCGGATTGTAAATATTCTTATCAAACGTGTAATTGATTGCCAGTGACCGTGCTATCGGCATTCCTGTTTCATGCGCTTCGTAGAAAGCCGAGTAGATGTATGGCAGCAATTGATACCGTTCATCGATGTACTTCCGTGAAATTGCTTCCACATCTTCACCGAAAGTCCACGGTTCATGAGCACGGGAATTATACTCCGAGTGACTTCGGAAGAACGGCGTATAAGCGGCGATGGAAATCCAACGGGCGAACAATTTACGGTTCGTGGTTCCTCCCATAAAACCACCGATATCGGCTCCTACATAGGGCACACCGGCCAGTCCCATCGAATTAATGAGCCGCGACGCCAGCAACATGTGCTCATCCGAAGCCACATTATCACCTGTCCAAATAGCCGAATAGCGCTGCACTCCGGCGTAACCGGCACGGGTAAGCACCAGCGGACGTTTTCCATCCATCAGTTTGGTAGCGCCCTGATAGGTACTGCGGGCCATCTGCATACCATAAACGTTGTGGGCTTCCTCCATTGTTCCCTTGTGGCCTTCCATATCGAATTCCACCAGATTGGGGACCATATTTCCCCACGAAGCCGGCTCATTCATGTCATTCCAGAATCCGGTTACACCATCCGAAACCAGGCCTTTATAAAGATTCCCCCACCAGGTCCGAACTTTCGGATTGGTGAAATCGGGGAAGTTGCAGGTACCCGGCCAAACATCAGCAGACCAATTGGTTCCGTCGGGATATTTCACAAAGCAGTCGTTCTTCAAACCGCTGTCATAAGCCCAATAGCCTTTTTCCTTCTTCACCCCCGGGTCGACAATGGTCACTATATGGAACCCCATGTCTTTCAATGAATCAATCATAGCTGATGGATTGGGGAAACGATCCTTATTCCAGGTAAACACCTTGTAAGCATCCATATAGTGAATGTCGAGATAAATTACATCGGCAGGGATTTTCTTCTCACGAAAAGTGCGGGCCAGATTCAGTACTTCCGTGTCCGGGAAGTAACTCCAGCGACTCTGCTGGAAACCAAGTCCCCATATAGGCGGCATCTTGATACGTCCCGTCAAATCGGTATATTCCTTCAGCAAATTAGCCACCGAATTACCACCAAAAAAGTAGTAATTCATCTCACCGTCAACCGCTCCAAAACTGGAAAACCGGTTATTCGATGCGCCAAAATTGAAAGTCGCTTTGTACGTATTATCAAAGAAAATTCCGTAAGTCAACTGGTTGTGCAAACCAATATAGAAAGGTAACGACGTATAAAGCGGATCGCCATTGAGAGCATAAGCGGGATTATCGGTATTCCAATCGACATAGGCCGTACCACGACGATCGAGATTCCCGGTTTTCTCTCCAAGGCCAATAAAACGCTCGTCTGGTTGGAGTTTTTTGAAACAAGTCGTTCCGGTTCCCAGCCAGCTGATCCCCAACCCCTGGTCATCTTCATTCAACAATTTCCCGTCTTTATTATAAAATCGAACAAGAATGGGGTTCTTGTTAACTTCGATGGTCAGCGAACCGGTTGACAACACCAACTTATCACTTTCATCCTTCACGGAAGTGAATTTTCCTGAAGGTTCAGTAATCACTGCATACGAGGGCATGTTACTGAATTCGCCCTGAGTGGCACGAACCCGAACAACCTCCGGGCCATAAACCGTTAAAGAGAGTTTGGCGTTGTTCGCCGAAATTAAAACGCCGTTGGGAGTTTCCTTATACGAAGTGAAATTCCCAATCTGTACACTTAATCTTCCTGCTGCAAATGATGGCATACTCATAATGCCTGCAAACATAACAGCAAAAATCATTTTCCAGATTGTCCTCATGTGTTTTAGTTTATTGTATTTAGCATACGAGACAAGTTGATTTCTGATACTCATCGTATTAACGTGCATCAAAACTCAATATCGTTCCATCCCGGTCTTCTGAATACACTCAAAAGCACCGGTAATAATTCTATCAATTTGTCAGGTTTTAGCCCGGGAAGTTGGATTTGCTAGTTCTGCGGATCAAAATTAAGGCTTTAGCTGAATTATCTTCCATAATTTTTAAGAAACCTCCCTTCGACTGTTTTAGTCTCTACCTCAAAATCTATTGTTCCCAAATAAATCCGGTTGGTAGATGAAATCGTCCAATCCGTTGAAAGTTTTTTCATCGCTGTGTTTTCTGATATAGGTTTGGTTTAAATCCTTGTGTTGAACACCAAATACGATACGAAATGAAAACACAGCGAATGATACAAAATCTGAAACAGTGGTCAGGATTCATCTTGCTGGTGATCTTTCTTCCAATGACTGCTTGCGACCAAACCACAAATGCATTATCCCTAAATGGAGATTCGACGGAGCAAACTACAAGCGAATTGACCTATCCGATTGTAGGAACAAACCAGACAATCTTCTACAGCAATACCGTTGAAATCTCTGTTCAAACAAAAGGAGACAACTTCTATGGTCAAAATGCCAACTTCCCCGGTAACGTTCCCAGTTATCACGAGAATGGCGATGGCACCATCACCGATTTGGTCACTGGATTGATGTGGCAGAAAAGTCCGGATACAAACGGCGACGGAATCATTAATTATGCTGACAAGCTATCATATAATGAAGCTGTCGCTGCACCAGACACGTTGCAATTTGCAGGTTATACAGACTGGCGGCTACCCACCGTTAAAGAGCTTTATTCATTGATTGAATTCTCCGGATTGGATCCAAGCGGTTATACCGGAACTTCGACCGAAGGACTGGTACCTTTTATCGATACCGGGTATTTCGACTTTGCTTACGGAGACGAAAGTGCGGGCGAACGTATTATCGATGCACAGTTTGCCACCTCAACCGTTTACCGTAGCACCACAATGGAGGGAAACGCCACCATGTTTGGCGTAAACTTTGCCGATGGACGCATCAAGGGCTACCCCAAAGATGTCCTACCGGGGCATTCAGAGGCAAAGAGATTTTATGTCCTGTATCTCAGAGGAAACCAGGATTACGGAATAAATGATTTTCAGGACAATGGTGATGGAACCATTACCGATAAAGCCACAGGTCTGATGTGGATGCAGGATGATAGTGGTGAAGGAATGACCTGGCAGGAAGCATTGACATATGCCGAAGAAACCACCTTTGCCGGATATTCCGACTGGCGATTACCAAATAGCAAAGAACTCCAGAGCATTGTGGATTACAGCCGCTGCCCGGATGCAACCAATTCTGCCGCCATTGACCCGCTGTTTCACTGCACCTCCATTACCAACGAAGCTGGCCAAACGGATTATCCATACTACTGGAGCAGTACTACTCACGCCAGCAATTCAGTCGTGCCGGGAGGTTACGCTGCATACGTCAGCTTTGGACGAGCAATGGGCTATTTCATGAATCAATGGCTTGATGTCCACGGAGCCGGTGCTCAACGCAGCGATCCCAAAACAGGTAATCCTGACGACTATCCTTACGGACATGGTCCGCAGGGCGATGCCATTCGCATTAACAATTTTGTCCGACTAGTGAGGACGATACAATAGCAAAAACCTCCCCCCATCTGTAGAAATAAAGCAATTATTCATCATTAAATGAAAAAGTTATGAAAAGAAGAGTAAAATTTACCGGAATTACCATGAGCATTATATTGATGCTTGTTTTCATGGTAACAATAGTGAATGCACAGGACAGACCACCTCGTCGTCCCCCCATGTTACCTGATTCAACGCATGTGGTTCAGATGGTTGATCAGATGTCTGAAGAGCTTTCATTAACGGAGGCCCAGAAAACGCAAATCATTAATTTACAATTGGAGCATTTCAAACAAATGAAAGCCATCATGAAAAAGGATAAGGCACAACATGAAAAAACAAGAGCCGCTGTGGATTCTCTCCGTGACGATATGAAAAAACAGATGAACGAGGTCCTGACGGACAAACAGCAGAGGCAATTCAAAGAATTTATGGAATCACATCGCCCGCCCCGTGAAGAACGGCCGGAACCACAACCATAAATTGCAATTGTTGCGCTGTCAATGTCACGACAGCGCAACTTTTTTCATTTCATATCTATCTAAGAAACAGATGAACTTGTATTGCAAGCTCCCGAGAAAACTAACCCGTTTTTAAATAGTATATTTGAAGACGCACACTACTAAAACATGAATTTCCTGGTAAGACAAAATAAAAAGGTCAATCTCTTCGAACCACTTATTATCAGCTTCTTTTGGATTCTGCTATTTGCATTACCCATTCTCATTGGGCAATCAAATAACCGAATTAACTGGAACATGGTTTTCCGTGTCTGGAAAGACCAGTACATTCCGCTGTTACTTCTTTTCGTGGTCAACCGGTTTGTGTTACTGCCTTTTTTATTCTTCAGGAATAAGCGCGTATGGTACATCATAAGTGCCGTTAGTTTGATTGCGATAATTTCTTTAGGCTCCTGGTACTATCACCCAAAGGTTGCAGCCCAACGGGAAATGGTAATTAGCCATCGTGTAGCACCACAACCGCTACCGCCACGTTTTGAGGGGAAAGGCTTTGCACTGCCACCACGACAAAGACCACTGCCACCACCGATTCCGCCATACGTCAATCTATTGATTCTTTCCGTTTTAATGGTCGGCTTCGACACAGGGCTGAAAACCTCGGTGCGGTGGGCAAAAACGGAACAGGAACGCATCAGGCTGGAAAAAGAAAACGTAGAGAACCAGTTGGCTTTTCTACGCAACCAGGTCAGCCCGCACTTCTTTATGAACACGTTGAATAACATTCACGCACTGGTCGATATTAGTTCGGATAAAGCCAAAGATGCCATCATTACGCTTTCGCGGATGATGCGCTATCTGCTTTATGAGACAGGAAAAGGCAGCACCCCGCTCAAAAAAGAGGTGGAGTTTATCAAAAGTTACGTCAACCTGATGAAGCTCCGCGTGAGTGACAAAGTGAAGATTGATTTGGAATTGCCGGAAAATATTCCAGATAAGTCCATTCCTCCCTTACTTTTT
>ENA-ORXD01000469-ORXD01000469.1-sediment-metagenome-genome-assembly--contig:-NODE-469-length-51886-cov-4.166284_pt1 | contig 51886 bp, 38 predicted proteins | sample MGYA00237862_ERZ511471 | MGnify/ENA metagenome assembly ERZ511471
GCATCTTCATCTGTGTTTGGCAAAATTACAGCGAATTCCTCACCGCCAAACCTTCCAATCGTATCAGAGCTGCGCAAACGCTGGCTCAACAAATGGGCCAGGCTCTTGAGTACGCGGTCCCCGATAGCATGACCATACGAATCATTCACCGACTTAAAATAGTCCAGATCCAGCATAGCAAAAGACAGTGGCTTATTCTGCCGGCGGGCACGTTCCATCTCCTGCGCTAATTGCTCTTTAGTAGTGGTGTGGTTAAGCAACCCGGTTAATCCATCCCGGTGCATTAAAGTGCGCAGCTTGCGATAACGTTCAATACGAGAGGAAATTGCCGATATTAAATGCTCCGGCTGAATTGGCTTGGTCAGAAAGTCATCTCCACCAAGGCCCATCGCGGCAAACTGCTTTCCCCTATCCGTTTCCGCCGAAAGAAAAACGATCGGGGTACTGAGGAATTGCTCCATCTGGCGGATGACCATCGCCAGCTCCATGCCTGTACAATCCGGCATATACATATCCAGAAGCACCAGGTCAGGATTAAAGCTGATCATGTGGTCAACCACCTGCATAGGATCAGTAACAATTTCAGTTATCACACCGGCATTTTTAAGCAAAGTAGCGTTATAGTTCGCTTCCACCCGCGAATCATCCACAATCAAAACGCGATAGGGACTGATATCTTCGTAAAAAATCAGTCGATCCAGTACATCAATCAACGCGCCCACATCCACCGGTTTGGTGAAGTAAGCTTCTCCACCAACACGGACAGCTTGGAGCCGGAAAGACATGCGGTCATTGATCGAAATAAAAATGACTGGCGGTAATTCGGGGAATTTCTGACGGAGCGCGGAGATGGTTTCATATCCGGCCGTTTTACCTTCCGGAAAGCTGACATCCATCAGGATAACCGTTGGAACCGCTTTTGAGACGGCTCCCTCCAGATCGCTCAGATTGTTAAAGGTTTGAACAGTGTAACCAAAATATCCCACCTGCGCAGCCAAATGAGCTGCCTGCACTGGATCATCCTCTACCATATACACCAACCGGCCCGCACGCTCCACTTCATAAGAAGCCGAGGCTGTCCTGGCCACGCTCAAGCGCTGTGCCAGATCCGTCAGATTGATTTGCTGGTCAGTATACGATGCCCGCCTCAGTTTCTGAAGAGCGACTTCAATCTCTTCGAGAATGCCTTGATGTTCTTCTATTTGTCTGGATTCAGGAATTGCGCGCAAACCCGATTGTAATTCCCCCGCAGCACTACTGATCCTTTCAAAACCCAGCGAACCCGCTGTTCCAATCAGCGCATGTACTTGGTTTAAGAGTTCTTCAAATGCTGGAGAATCCAGCCCCTCCCGCCAAAGCCGCACCCAGGCAGCTTCAATATTCCCCAGCTGCTCCGGCAAACCAGCAAGAAATTCTTCCGCAAAAGCGTGCAAACTCAACTTCAACTCTTCGTCGCCCGACAGGTTAACCTCTGCTCGCTTTGTATCCTTCGGGAAAGCGAATGGATTCTTTTTATCTTTTTGATTCATAGAGCAATCCACACCTGGTGTTTTTATGAGTTGTATCACTGATAACCGGATGCTTGCAGCCTCCATGCTATCGTGGGCATTTTATGATTATAGACTATGAATAGTCCTCTGTAGTTTTTTATTAACCAATTGTAAGTTTAATTTTTACCAAATCAGTTTGCTTTACAGAAGTTGAACCCTAAAACGGTTTGAGTAAATTAATCTCAAACCGTCTATAGGAAATGGGATATCCACAATCTTAATTACAAATCTTCGCGAAAGATCAAGCCATACTTCCTGCGTGCTGCCAGCCAGGCTTTGCGCAGCAATTCATAAACTTCATTCGGTTGGCGGACATTCCGCAGGATAACAATCGGAGAAGAAGCATCTGCACCAGAAATGGTGATGTCACCAATGCCAAACACCCGTTCGGCCATATTTTGAGTGACATCAATATCCTGCACCCGGATCAATTCAAAGTTCTCAACTTCTTTGCCAATCAACCCCTTCACAATCTTGATTCGCTCGTTGGTAATGGTGTAAAACTCAGCCAAAGAAAGGAATGGCCTGCCCTCCCAGATCACTTGCTCCTCATCATCCAGTTCGGGAGCAACAATCTGGCCTTTAGCGGACTGGGATACATCATCCAGAAGGTCATTCACAAAGATCAATGTATGGTCCGTGATAACCTCCACGAGTTTGGTCTGTTCTTCCAGTGAGAGCGCATTAAGTGAAACACCGCTTTGAGCGATTGCCTTCCAGATATAGCTGTTGATTTGAGCGCGATACTTATTGATGGTCATGTTTTACTCCTTCCGGGTGGAATATTATCCGTGTGCTGATAAACTTGAGTTTATCAGACAAAACACATCAACACAATACAGTATGCTCATATTTCACTGGGTGAACATAAATATTACCCAACCACACAAGTTATTCCTGACTTTTTTCTTTCTCATTCAACCTCGACCAGACCCGTTCTGCGGTGGCTGGCAGCGTGTCAATCCACACGCCCGTCGCCTGATGGATAGCCGCCATAATAGCCGGCGCGGTTGGCAAAAGCGGCATTTCAGCGACTCCCTTTGCGCCAAATGGGCCAGTTGGGTCGGGTACCTCAACATTAATCGAAACCATTTCTTCAGGCATATCCAACACCGTTGGGAACATATATTGGCTGAAACCGCGAGTCTGGGGCACACCTTCATGCTGGATAAACTCTTCCATCAAACCATACCCAACACCCATGTGGACCGCTCCCGCGACCTGCCCGTTGACCATCGCTGGGTCAATCATCTTTCCGCAATCCTGCGCGGTCCACAATTTAAGGATCTTCGTTTCTCCGGTTTCAACATCTACTTCCAGCAGGACAGCCTGGCTGGTGTAACCATAGCTGACATGAGGTTCGCACTCTCCTGTTTCAGGCGCGTAGTACGAAGTAGGCCGCACAGCGCTGGTGTGGAATTCATATTCGCCAATGATCTTCAACTCACCGGTTTCATCCCGCAGCGTTTGCTGCAACTTCTTCACAGCATCCTGGCAGGCGCCATACACGGCATTTCCGGATGTATAGGTTTGCCTTGATGCCGAGGAAGACCCCGCGTAAGGTACATCCGCAGTATCCAAAACGGGAACTGATATTTTGGTCACGTTCAAATCGAGGATCTCTGCGGCAATCTGCGCCAGCGCCGTCTGCGCCCCCATTCCCAGGTCAGACGCGCCACACTTCACCACAGCCCGATCAATTTGCCCGGATTCTTGGAGATACAATTCCACAATGGCTTTGGAGTAATCATCCATTCCAAAAGAAAACCCGACATTTTTGTAACTGGTGGAAAGCCCCAGGCCAATCCGTTTTTCTGGCGATATGGATACCGGAACTTGGGGGGCTTCCCAATGCGTTCCATTTTGCTTCCATCCCGCTTTCAGTGCGACTTCTTTCAACGTTTCCTTGACCCCAACACCTTCAGGCATCGGTTTGCCGGTCAGGCAGATATCTCCATCTTCCAGAAGGTTCTTCATCCGAATTTCAACCGGATCCATTCCCAGAGCAACGGCCAGTTTATTCATCTGCATTTCGTAGGCAAACGCAGCCTGCGGCGCGCCAAAACCGCGCATCGCCATGTTCATCACATTGTTGGTGTAAACCGCACAGGAATCAATTTTTGCGTTTGGAACTTTGTAGGGGCCTGCGGCATTGCTGGTCGCGTTGTTCAACATCCAGATGCTGGAAGATATATACGCTCCGGCATCCGCGATCATTTCAACCTCCACCGCAGTCAGCATTCCCTCCCGCGTTGCGCCGCTTTTGCACCGCATATAAAAAGGATGCCGGTGACCGGTAAACATGGTCGTTTCTTCACGGCTGAAGACCAGCTTTACCGGTCGCCGCAGCACAAAAGCGGCGACTGCCAGCAAATGATGAGTTTGCATATCTTCCCGTCCACCAAAGGCTCCCCCCACCGCCGGGACCACAAGATGCACATCTTTCTCTTCTACCTGTAAAATGCGGGCAATTTTAGGAATGTCATCGTGAGGTGCCTGGGTCGCGACGATGACGGTCACCCTCCCCTTATCATCGATATACCCTACCCCGGCGTCGGGCTGCATATAAGCATGCTCCTGGGCCTGGGTAGTGTAATATGATTCAACCACGACATCCGCTTCTTCAAAGCCTGTTTGAATATCTCCCCTGCGGATCTTGATTTTGTCAATAATATTGGTATCACCTCGCTCTGGATGGATCAGGATGGATCCATCCTTCATGGCTTCTCTGGGATCGCTCACTACAGGAAGAAGTTCGTACTTCACTTCAACCAGCCCGCATGCCTCCCTTGCTGCCTCATGCGTCTCCGCGACCACCATGGCGATCCGGTCCGCGACACTGCGAACTTTATCTCCCGCGACCACAAACACCGATTGGTCCGGGAAGTTGATCCCATAACTGTTTTCGGGGACATCCCCCGCGGTTAGGACTTTAACCACACCGGGATAGGCTGCAGCTTTGGTGATGTCAATGGAACACACTTTCGCGTGGGGATACTGGCTCCACACAACACTGGCATACAACTGGCCCTCCAGGTTAAAATCCTGTGGATAAATCCCTTCTCCCCTCGCTTTTGGCGCTGCATCAATCTTGATAATGCTCTCCCCTACACCGCCATTGCGTTTACCCATACCGGATTGCTGCGACCCGGTTACAATCCCTTCAAAAGACCATCCTTCATGTAAAATTGATTTCATTTTCTCGTTCCATAAAATACTGATAAAGCTTTCAATTAATCATTTTCGATGTTTTAAGATCGAGTCGAGGCCTGAAATACGCACCAAATGCATGGCCGCTTCATGAACAATACTTTCAATTTCTTTTTCATCCAGTGTAAAAAATTCACGGTCCTGCATTAAAATTTCACCATCCACAATGGTTGTCAGCACATCGCCTGCCGAGGCAGAATACACCAATTGTTCAATAATATTGCTGCCGGGCTCCGGGAGAACAGGCCACATATGCGGAGCGTGCAGGTCAACCAGGATGATATCCGCTCGTTTTCCAACCTCCAAGGATCCAACCTGTTCCTGCAATCCCAGACAGACCGCGGCGTCAATCGTCGCCATCCGAAGCATTTGCTCGCAGGGCATAACCTCTGCGTCTTTGCGCCATAGCTTTTGAAGGGTCGCGCCTACACGCATCTCTTCAAACATATCCAAATTGTTGTTGCTTAAATTCGAGTCTGTCCCCAATCCTACCCTTACCCCTGCCTGGATTAATTCAGGGATTCTAGCCACGCCAGATGCCAGTTTCATATTGCTGGTAGGGTTGTACGCCACAGCCACGTCTCGTCGGGCAAGCAGCTCAATTTCCTGGTCCGTCAAATGAACGGCATGGGCCACCAATAACCTGGAGCTTAAAACGCCCAACTCGTCCAGGATATAGACCGATGTCTTTCCGTATTGAGACATGAATTGTTCTACTTCACTATAGGACTCGGCCAGGTGGGTGTGGATCCCCACATCATACTTTTCCGCCAGCTCAATAATTTTTAGAAAAGTTTCTTTTTTGCAGGAATAGGGTGCATGCGGTCCAAACCAGGTGAATATTCTGCCGGGGACGCGGTCCTTCCAATTTTCAATAAATGACACAGTGCTTTCCAGAGTTTCCCCGGCGCCTGCCGGTTCATCTATCAATTGCGGGCTGAAAATCGCCCTCAAGCCAGAACTTTCCGCGACCGCTGCCGCTTCATCCGGATATCGAAAGATGTCAATGAAACTGGTCGTCCCCCCGCGTATCAATTCCAGCTGAGTCATCAACGCCGCAGCCCGCTGGTGCTCCGCCTGAAAAGCCTTATCCTTTGGAAAACAGATTTCATCCAGCCAGCGCATCAGCGGCAGATCTTCAGTCAAGCCGCGCAACAGAGTCTCATGTGTGTGGCAGTTGATCAGCCCGGGTAATATGGCATTTCCATTTGCATCAATCTCCGTCATCCCTTTGACTTCCAGAGCACAGCCGATTTCCGTTATAACCCCATTATTAATGGCAATATCCGCGGATTGATACCGCCTGCCTTGCCCATCCATTGTAATAATGTGTCCATTTCGAATTACCAGATCTTGCTGCTGATGATCACTCATTTTCATTAACTCCGTTTTCTGTCATTTTGAGTTGATGTTAAGTTTAATTTTTACTAGAAATAACCTGGCGCGCATGAAGGGATTCCGAAATAACTCTGTGCCAATTTCATCAGGATCAAACTGGTTTCAACGTTTCACCCTGGTCAAATTTGACAAATACTTCTTTTAGAGTAACGACCGCAAAAAACCTGAAGCCATTTGAATTGCTTCCTGGTCATTCGGCAGTGGTAACGCTTCCACGGTTACAATTCCCGCGTAGCCAATATCAGCCAGTGTTTCCATTATTCTTGCGAAATTGATATGGCCCTTTCCCGGAACCATGCGGTTGCTGTCCGCGAAGTGAACATATCCGGTATAAACCTGTGCCCGGCGAAGCGCAAGATCAATGTCATTTTCTTCAATGTTCATGTGGAAGGTGTCCGGGAGGAGTTTCAGAGAAGACTCGCCAATCTCATCAATCAAATCCATTCCATCCTGAACTGTGTTAATGAAGTTGGTTTCATAGCGGTTGATCGGTTCAATCAGCAGGGTAACACCTTTATCCAGGGCATAAACCGCGCAGGCTCTGATAGCTTCCACCGCGCCCGCGCGTTGCTTTGCCTGCTCTCCTGCTGAACCTGTCATTTTCCCGCGAATACCACCAATGATCACTTTGGCTTCAAAACCGGCAGCCAGATCAATATGCCGCTTCAGGCGTTCAACCGTTTTCTCGCGAAGTCCTTCATCCGGGGTGCACAGACACAGCTGGTCATGCAGGCAGGATTGTCCGGTCGCGATCGCAGATAGCGACAATCCCTTCAGTTTTAACATTTCAGCCAGCTCCTGCTTCTCTACATCATCCGGACAGCGCAGGCTGAGTTCAACTGCACTGAACCCGCTCTGCGCTGCGGCTTGCAGCCCTTCCTGCAGTTCTCCTGCGAACATCAAGGGTCCAAAAACAGATTTACGGGGGGACAGTGCAACTCCAAACCGGATGTTTGTCATCGCGTCCGTAAATTTTTGTTCGTTTCTGGAACTACGCGCGACCAGAAATTCTGTGTCCAGTTTTGCCAGTCTTGGCACATGCCTTCCAAATTCAAAAGAAGTCGCCAGCCATTCATCCAGAATAGCTTCGGCTTTTTTGGCCGGGGTGACCAGCGCGCCCATGCACAGGATGTTAGCATCATTGTGGATTCTGCTCTGCCGCGCGACGTAGATATCATCACTCCAGGCGGCCCGTGCCCCTGGGAACTTGTTGGCGGCGATCGTCATTCCCACCCCAGTACCGCACACCAGCACACCACGCTCACATTTTCCTGAAGAGACGGAGAGGGCAACCATTCTGGCATAATCCGGGTAATCTACTACCCGATCTGGTGAATCGGTTCCAAAATCGATTACCTCATAGTTTCTGGCATTCAAATAGTTCACTAAGGCTTGCTTTAATGGATATCCTACCTGGTCAGCACCTAAAGCTATTCTCATTTTTCGCTTCTTCCTCTTAAAATAAATTTGGAGCGGGGCCTGTTGTCTCCCGGATGATCAAATTGACCTCAAATTTGGCCTGGGCGGTATCTTCCAATTCCTCACCGTTGATCAGATCCAACAAAAACTGAGCTGCTTTCCTTCCCATCTCCAGTTTGGGCTGTTGAATTGTTGTCAGCGCGGGGCAGGTAAAGGGCGCTTCTGGGATATCGTCGCAGCCTACAATCGAAAAATCTTCTGGTACCCGATACCCCTTTTCTTTTAACCTTCTCAGAGCGCCAATAGCCATAATATCGTTATAAGCAAAGGCTGCTGTTGGCGGGTTGTCAAGGCTTAGCAGATAATCAATCGCGTGACTCCCATTCTCAAAACGATATCCACCCGGCGCGACCAACTCCTCTTCTGCGGACAAACCATATTCGTTCAGCGCAGTCTGATAACCCCTTACCCGCTCCTGACTGTGACTCAAACGAACCGGCCGGGCGATGCAGGCAATTCTGCGATGTCCGAGCAAGATCAGATGTTTTGTGGCAAGGTACCCAGCTGTGAAGTTATCTCCTACAACAGAAGGCGCTTCCAGGCCGGTGATGCTTCGATCCAGGATAACCAGCGGCATGTCACGTTCCCGCATCCGCAGCGCAGGAGAAGGATTGTCTGTCGCGGGAACCCAGATAACCCCCGCAGTCCGTTCAGAATACAAATGCGCTACATACCTCAACTCCCTGTCCAGGCTGTAGGCAGTGTGGCAAAAGGTAACAGTATAATCCTTATCAAATACCGTATCTTCAATGCCTTTGGCAAGGTCTGCGAAATAAGCATTCACAATATCCGGAATGATCAAACCAATACTATTGGTCTGCTGCCTCCGTAAATTTCTCGCAACTGCGTTGGGTTGGTAACCCAAATCTTTAATGGCTTTAAGTACCCTTTCTCTGGTTTCAGCCGATACAGGCCTGGGGCCATTATTCACCACATAAGAAACCGTTGAAGGGGAAACTTGCGCTAACTTTGCAACATCATTTCGAGTTACCATATTGTTTTATCCGTGAGAAGGTGTATAATATCGACACGTGTAGTCGACACGTGTAGTGTACAATATTTACATAGGTTTCGTCAAGTAGGATTCACCTTTTTCAAAATATATCTTTTTTTGTAGTCAATGATGGATGCCTATCCATCTTGAACGTTTGCATTTACAACACCTATCGTTTCGATTTTATTCGATCTCGCTGGCAAAAAATTCTGAAAACACACAGGAGGATTGCATGCCCGATAAATTCAAATCTTATGATCTGATCACCATGGGACGCTCAGGAATAGACCTGTACGCCAACGATGTCGGCGCCCCATTTACGGAAATCAAAAGTTTCGCGGCCTATGTGGGTGGTTCCCCCACCAACATTGCTGTCGGAACTCGCCGCCTGGGGCTTAAATCAGCTCTGGTCTCCGCTGTCGGGCAGGACCCCGTGGGAGATTTCATTCTCAAGTTTTTGGAAGATGAGGGAGTGGATACCCAGTACACACCTCGAAAGCCGGGAACCCGCTCTGCTGCCGTAGTTTTGGGCATTGAACCACCCGACAAATTCCCATTGGTCTTTTACCGAGACAACGCTCCCGATAACCAGTTGACCCTGGATGATGTCCTGCGCGTCCCGATCGGCCATGCGAAGTTTCTCGAAGTTTCTGGAACCGGATTAAGCAAAGACCCGCAGCGCAGTGCCACGTTTTTTGCCTGTGAACAGGCGCAGAGCTTGGGAACACAGGTTATCCTCGATCTCGACTTTCGTGCGGATCAATGGCATGACCCGCGTGCCTTCGGCGTGGCTGTTCGCTCCCTGCTTCCCCTGGTGAATATCGCAATTGGGACTGAAGATGAAATCAACGCGGCCATGCTTACTGACATAAAAAACCTTTCAATTGAGCATTTTCAGATGTCCGATCCGAATGTGCACGGCGACCTGAATAAAGCAATACAAACTATCCTCCAAAAAGGCCCCGAAGCGGTTGTTGTCAAACGTGGTTCAAAAGGAGCCTCTATTTTCACCCATGACAAACAGGAAATTGACGCCCCCGGTTTCCCGGTTGAAATCTACAATATCCTCGGGGCGGGAGATGCGTTTGCCAGCGGGTTTATTTACGGGTTGGCCCATGGTTGGGATTGGTACAAATCCGCACGGATGGGGAACGCTTGCGGCGCGATTGTTGTCACCAGGCATGGGTGCGCGAATTTCATGGGCTACGAAGATGAAGTGCTGGAATTTGTCAACAATCGAGGCGGTTTCTGATCCCTTGCGGGCATTAAACCAGAATTCGAACCTTTTCAGGGAAATGCTAATCCAATGATCACCGATACTAAAACACTCTTAAAGAACGCACATTACCATTACGCTGTTGGCGCGTACAACATTGCCTGTTTGGAACAGTTCATGGGACTGTTTAAAGGATGTGTTGAAAGCCACGCCCCCTTCCTTCTCGCGCTGACCGACGTCGCTCTGTATTATTCTCACCCCACTATGTTGCAGGCGATGATCCGGGGCGCACAGGAAATTTTCCCGGACGCTGTTTTTGCTGTTCATCACGACCATGGCAATGAAGAATCCTGCTACCGTTGCATCCAGAGCGGCCTCTTCTCGTCGGTGATGATTGATGCCAGCAAAGAAGATTTTGAGACCAATATCGCGATTACCAATCGGGTCGTCAAAGCCGCTCACGAAAGGAACATCTCAGTAGAAGCCGAATTAGGGCAGGTCGGTGGGACAGAAGATCACATCCGCGTCAAGGGCTCCGACGAAAAGCTGACCGATCCGGAGAAAGCAGCCGAATTTATTGAAAGGACCGGAGTTGATTTTCTGGCATGCGCGATTGGTACCAGTCACGGTGCGTTCAAATTCAACGGGCCGGGTAACCTTCATTTTGATTTACTGGCTGAAATTCAGGAAAAGATCCCGGAAATTCCGCTGGTGCTGCATGGAGCGAGCTCAGTTCCTGAAGATGAAGTGCGCCGCGTCACCGCTGCGGGTGGAAAACTGCAAGGCGCCAAAGGAGTTGACCCAGAGCTTTTCAAAACAGCTGCCGAAATGGGAATCGCCAAAATCAATATCGCCACCGACAGCCGCCTCATTTGGACTCGCGTCCACCGGGAATACTTTCAGGAACATCCTAAGTCTATCGATTTCCGCGTTCCTGGAAAGATATTCACCGAGGAATTCGCGTTATTTGTTGCCCAAAAGAATCGCCAACTTGGCAGCTCAGATACGATGAATGCATTTTAATTCCTCCAGCACAAAAGAACAACCGGTGCTGTTAAGAGAATAGCACCGGTTGTTTTATGCTTAATCTTGTTTGCTCTAAAGAGTAGAATCCAAACCTTTCCGAAGATATTCCAACCGTTGTTCCTTCTCTTTCACAAAATGCTCAATGCCTTGCAGCAGCCAATCGGGGGAAAGGTGGGCTTCGTCTATGACTTCCTCCAGAGTGCCGCCTGTACGCCAGCGGTCATCCCAATCCGCAGACAGGGCATACTGCTCAGCCAATGGATTAAATAACCAGTCATGCATCAACCAGGCAGCCTGGGTAGTGATCACCGTCGAGTTCATCCGGTCCGCGGGGGAGAGCACCTTTACCTGATAATCGTTTGATTGCATCGCGAACAGTTCCGGGCTGGCAGCGCAGACTACTTTCACATTCAATCCTCGCCGGTCCAGTTCTGGTAACAACTTTATCATATTTGCCATCGCGCTGGTACCCTGAACAATGAAGGTTCCCCCTTTGGGATGGCCTTGCACATAATCGCGCACGATATACGCGCCACGGGCTGCCTCAAAGTGAGAAGGCATACCAAGGGCTTCCCGGTCCGGAATCTCCACTGCGGGCCGCGTGAGATGCAGCGCGATGATCGGCGCCTCTTTTATCAAAGCCTCACTTAAAAGTACGGGCACCTCGTTGTGCTCCCATGGATGTAAATTAATCACGCTCCCTTTTGGAAACAATTGAGTCACACCAGGCGCGAAAATACCAAAATGTGTCCGGCTGTCATCCGCGGTTTCCGGCCCTGAGTGACCGGCAATCCAGATCACCTTACCCACTTTCCAGGGAGCATCCTGGGCAAGTTGGCTGAATAACCGGAACATGCCATACTTAAGGTATGAAAAAGAGCCGTAAGTAGAGCAGGCGCCCCAAAAGCCATCGTAGTGTTCCTCCGGCTGATCCGAAAAGTTCACCGCGGCCATCCCCACCATCAATCCCGCGTTGGCGAACTCAGTGATTTCCTGCGGCAAAAGGGTGCCCTGGTCTGAGCCGCTGCGGCCATACCAGCCATATCCTGCAAACCCATCCAATCCCTCCGCGAATCCTGAAACATTGGTGGACCCAGCCAAATCGGCTGAACATGCCATCACCAATGGGCGCCCATATTCTTTCGCGCCAAATGTGTTCACCCAGGCCCCCCACTTTGCCAGCGCGCTCCGGTTGGCCTTTTTCTCACCCGCTTTGGCATACAAATCTGCTGGATAGTTCCGATAATCAAATAAACGTGGATCTTCAAAGGGAGCGTTGCCGTATCCTGATAACCGGAAACCGGTCACATTTTCCGGAACACTCTCTCCAAGCGCGACCAGAGTATTCGCGAGGTAATCGACCAGCGCCTGGTCCTGACGCAGCACTTCGATCACCGCTTTCAGGTTCGCCGCGAATTCTTCCTCAAGCATTTCCAGGCTGGATGGCGCTTCTCCACCAAAGTTGCTGAATTCAGCCCCATATTTCTCTACAAAGACACGCTTTGTTTCCCAAAAAAGTGCACTGTTTCTTCCATGAGGCGAGCCGTGCGAATTATTGTCATATTTCAAATATTCCCGCCCTTTGCGGGTCTTAAACCAGGCCGCGCTGGGGCGTTTATCCGGGTTCTTCGCAGTCACCATTTCTACCAACGTTTCGGTTACCGTTTCCCACTCGCTGCCCTGTTCAGTCCCGAACACACGCCACCCATGAGATCCTATCCAATCCACCGGTGTGCCATACACTACATCGCTGACGCGATGGTCATCAATCCCAAAATCATTCCAATCCACCAGTAAGTACAGGTTATCCAGTTCTAATCCCCAGGCCGAATTCATGGTTTCATGCACCACACCTGGCGTCAACCCCCCTTCTCCTTCAATCATAAAAACGCGAACACCTTGCGCGCCCGCGCGTTTCAAAGCCAGCGCTTCACCCGCAGCTGCCGGGCTGCCATGGCCTGAGGGACCGGTGTTGAATTTCAAGAACAGCGTTTTACCCTCCATTTCAGCATGGCCCGATAATCCTCCTCGTCTGCGGAAACCCAGCAAATCTTGCCAGTAAAGTGCACGTTTATCCGCATCAGGGATAAGATAGCGAGTCTCTCCGGTCTGCTCATACTTGATCCGCAGCGCTTCATTTAATACCGCGAGTGTGCAGTAAATCATCGGCACCGTATGCCCGGCCGCCAGGATAAAACGATCCGTAAAACGCTTCTCAGGATGCCGAATATCCCACCGCATCACACCACCCAGCATCGTTACCAGCAACGCGTGGATTTTTGAGCGAGATCCACCCGGGTGTCCGCTCTGGCGGTAATTCAGGATAATATCAATTAACTGGTCTACCAGGTCTTTTGTTTTTTCCCAATAGGGGAAAACAGACCGCAGTTCTTCCACTGAGATTTGATCTTCTTTTTGCTGTGTCATAACAATTCCTCATCCATACAACCAGTACGCTGGTATGCTGCTCCCTGAACCGGCCAGTGCGACGTTTTTTTTCCTGGCTCCAATCAATACTTAATCTTTCCCATACTTCGCCCAATACGCTCCGAAAAGTTTTTGCTGATCGGGCACAACGGGTTCGATAGGCTTAGCGACCCAGGTCACGTTGATAAAATGTTTCCAATAAATGTTTTCGGTGGTGATATTGTTGCCCCAGGTACCGCAGCCCAATGTCAGGGTAATGGGCATCCCATTATCGTAATTTCCACTGTTGCCGTAGCATTGTGGTTGGCGCACCATGATCCGGCTGACCCGTGCGGCTTCTCCCAATTTACGGATCCTATCCTCTCTGGTGGTATGGATCCCGCAGCTATGGCCAGTGCCATTATAGGCCGTGATGTCCTGAACATAATTTACGGCCTCCTGAAAGTCTCCATACCTCCACAACGTAAGGACCACAGAGAGTTTCTCGCCAGAGAATGGGTCTTCAGGCCCAATTACTTCACCCATTACCATCAGGAATTTTGAGTCTTCCGGGAGTTCAAGGCCGGCGATTTTCGCGATAACTGCTGCGCTCTGGGCAACAATGTCTTTATTCAGATGCACCCCATCCGGCCACATCGCTTTTTTCAATTTCGCCTTCTCTTCAGGGCTGCACAGGTAACCACCGTTCTCCTTTAGTTTGTCCACCATCGTGTCAAAAACCGATTCCTGAATAACCGCCGAATTCTCAGAAGAACAGGACGTGGCAAAGTCAAAGGTTTTACTGAGGAATATCTTTCTGGCCGCGTCGTCCAGATCAGCCGTCTCATCCACAATCGTGACCGAATTTCCAGCCCCAACCCCATACGCCGGCTTGCCGCTCGAATAAGCGGCTTTGACCATTCCTGAACCACCGGTGGCCACAACCAGATCAACCGCTTTCATCAAACCTTGCGTTAGCTCAATAGAAGGTTCTTCGAGGCACTGCACCAGGTCAAGCGGCGCCCCAACCTGCGCCAATCCCTTCCGCAGGATATCCACATTCAACTTACAGGTTTTCCTGGCGCGAGGGTGCGGCGCAAAGATAACCGCGTTGCGGGTTTTCAACATGGGCAAGCAGTTGCCCGGAATAGTCGCGCTGGCATTGGTGACCGGCGTCAGCGCGCCAATCACCCCGACTGGTTTGGCAAACTTGAGCAAACCGCGGGCTTCATCTTCTTCGATCAAGCCAACGGTTTTCAAACCATCCAGGTCGCGCAGTGCGCCCAACGTCTTTTTCTGATGTTTAACCAGCTTGTCTTGATATACGCCCATACCAGTTTCTTCAAAAGCAAGCCGGGCGCAACTTTCCGCGTTTTTATATGCATGCCAGCCCACAGCAGCAACCATTTCATCCACCTGTTCCTGCGTCCAGAATTCAACCTCTTTCTGGGCTGCTCTTGCTTTTCGAACAAGCTCCTGAATTATTTCTGACATAAATCACACTCCCAATAATTTCTAAAAACACGTTGCAACCGGGTGGCCTTCTGTTAACCATCTCATTCCCGCAAGGCCACCCGGCTTTGATTAGAGCTAATCCAACACCAGATCGACCAGTTTCATGTCATCCCCGCCATCCACTGCAATGCATTGCCCGGTGACAAAACTGGATTCATCGCTGGCAAAATACAGTCCAGCGTAAGCCAGGTCGGCTGGGTCACCCTGCCGGGCGGTCCTGGGTTGTTGGCGGATCAAGGGAGTTGAAATTGGCTTTACAACCGGATCTTTCACTGGTTCATACAAAAACAATCCCGGCAGCAAGCAGTTCACCCGGATACCATCGTCCAGATAATCGTTGGCCATGTTTTTCGACATTTCAATCATGCCCGCTTTAGTGTACGCGTAAAGCGGGTTCGCCATCCGGCGGACATGCTCTGATGCAACCACGTTTACAATGGAACCACCGCCACCCTGTTTCAGAAACTGCAGGACTGCCGCTTTGCAAGTATTAAAAACCGCAGTTAAATTGGACGCAATGATTACCTCATAAGCTTGATCGGAAATTTCATGCAGCTTCTTGTCCAGTTCAACCCATCCACCACCAATATTGTTATAGAGTACATCCAGCCGGCCGTATTTGTCCACTGTGGTGCGGAACATGCGTTCAATATCTTCAGGATTGGTAGCACTTCCCGGACAGGTAGTTACTTCACCGCCTTTTGCGCGAATCATTTCCGCGGTTTCTTCCAGCACATGTTCGCGCCGGGCGACGATGACAATTTTGGCTCCTTCCTGTGCGAACAGCAATGGAGCACTTCTTCCCAGATGTTCTCCGGCTCCAATGAACAGTACAACCTTATCTTTTAAACGCATTCTTTCCTCCTACACTAACTTTGTTTTTGAAGTGCGTCCAGGATTTTCTCCTGGGTAATGGGCAAATCCCTGATCCAGACACCTACCGCGTCAAAGACCGCGTTTGCTACCGCGGGCGCAGTGGGAGTGAGCGCCAGCTCACCCATTCCTTTCGCACCAAAAGGCCCTTTGGGGTGTGGCGTATCAACCACTATCGGTACAATTTCCGGAATATCACGGAAGCGAAGCAGCCCCAAATCCTTAAATCGCAGCGATTTCGGAGCCCCCTGCTCCACTTCGAAGTGCTCGCTCAAAGCGTATCCAAGCCCCTGAACCGCTGCACCCTCAATCTGTCCGATCACATTTTTATAGATCAGCGGAGTCCCTGAATCGTGCGCCGCAATCAGCTTCAAGACCCGAACCTCCCCGGTATTCTGATTGACTGCCACCATTACCGCCTGCGCGCCAAAATCATAGGCGAAGTGCATTGGCGCTTCCGGAACCTCCGGATAAGATTTTGAATAAGGTAAAGGTGGTTGTGTTTTTGGCGCTTCATATTTCGATTCGTATTCAAATCGCTCACCGCTTTGCGCCAGTTCTTTCAGTGTGATGTACTGCCTGCCGGTCTCTTTATGGACGAAAGCGCCGTTTTGAATGACCAGATCATCCGGTGAAACTGCGAATTCCTGAGATAGCGCACTCCACAACTTATTTTTAAACCCTTCGGCTGCCAAAACGGTCGCGTTTCCAGAAAGGAATGTGGCGCGGGAAGCTGTGGTCATTCCCCCATGAGGGTCATATTTCGTATCGCCAGTATGCACCCTGATCTTTGAGACCGGCACACCCAGTATCCTGGCTGCAATCAAAGCTGCTACCTGGTTTGAACCCTGTCCCATATCTGCCGCGCCGTGCCTAACCAAAAAGAAACCATCTGGCTCCAGCGAAACGGATGCGCCTGCCATATCAGGTATATTCGACCCCAGGCCAACATTTTTATACCCTGCCGCGATCCCGATTCCCAGTTTTTCATCTGGCCCTAGTTCGGGTTTGTCGATCTTTTCCAGATGCTGTTTGATCTGCGTCAGGCAGTCAATCATCCCTGCGCCAACATCGGGTGTAAGGACATCGCCAGTAATCGTTGCCCGTCCAATATCAAGAGCATTCTTAAAACGCACTTCCATCGGGTCCAATCCAAGCTGGTGGATCATGCGCTGCAGATGGATTTCTGCCGCGAATGCCACCTGTGGGCTGCCGTAGCCCCTGAATGCGCCGCATGGTGGGTTGTTTGTATGTACCGCATAAGTGTTCACTTCTACATGGGGCACTTCATAAGGACCGCAAGCGAAAGCCATCATCCGGAAAAGCACAGCTTCTCCAGCCGAAGCGTACGCGCCGGTGTCTCCATAAATCTCAATATCCGCTGCCACCACCCTGCCGTCGCGAGTCATCCCCATCTTGTAATGCAGCTTGGCTGCGTGGCGTTTATAACTGACAAGCAGTGACTCTTTCCGGCTCCAGCGCACCTTCACTGGCCTGCCGGTCGCATTGGCAGCCAGGATTGCATGGATCTGTCCGGAAATATCTTCCTTACCTCCAAAACCTCCCCCCATATACATGTGGGCAATCTCAACCTTTTCTTCATCAACGCCCAACGCGATAGCCACCTGATGGCGGTCATCTGTTGGCCCCTGACTGCCCACGTAAATCTTATACGTGCCGTCTTTTTCCACTACACCGATGCTCGTTTCGATTTCCATATAAGCATGTTCGACAAATGGCACGGAATAATCATCTTCAAGGATGAGGTCTGCTTCGGCAAATCCTTTTTTGATATCTCCTTTTGACACATGAAAATGCTTAAGCACATTCGGTTTATCTGGATAGTCATTCTTCAAACGCGGATGCAGTACAGGGGCGTCCGGTGCAAGAGCTTCATCAGTGTTGCTGATTACAGGTAATGGTTCAATTTCCACTTCAATCGCGTTCAGGGCTGCTTCCACCTGTTCAGGTGTTTCACCCACCACCAGCGCGAGAGTATCACCCACATAGCGCACAACTTCATCACAAAAGATGGGCTGATCCTGAACAATCACACCAAAAATATTTTTCCCTGGAACATCCCTGCTGGTTAAAATCTTGACAATACCCGGCAATTTCTCCGCATTGGAGATATCTACTTTCCGCACTAATCCATGCGGCACATTGGCTCTCAGCGCGCTGGCATATAACATTCCCTCAAAACTCAGATCATCTGTGTAGATCTGTTTTCCAGTCAGCTTTTCCAGCATCATATACTCGTTTGCTGTATCTTCATCTGTCCAGATACTCGCCTCATCACCGCGCAAAATGGCGGCGGCGCGCTTAATTGAAAGGTCCATCCGGTTCAGACCCGCACAGCGGCAAAGTGTGCCAGAAATCGCGCGAGAAATCTCTTCATCGGTTGGCGATAAATTATGGTCCAATAACGCTTTGGCAGACATTAAAGCCCCAGGGGCACAGTACCCGCATTGAAAAATACCATCCTGGATCACTGTTTGAATTAGCGGGTGCGGATATTTCCCAAAAAAAGCCAGGCTTTCAATGGTTTCAATCTTCGCGCCTTCCAATTTGGACATTTTCATCTTGCAAGATTGCCGGGCTTTTCCATCAATGATCACCTTGCATAAGCCGCAGGTGCCTTCATCATCACAACCCTGCTTGGTTCCAGTAAGTTTAAGAACTTCCCGCAGGTACCGCGCCAGAGTCCAATCCTGATGAGCAGGATCAACTTCAAAACGCATTCCGTTGATCGCAATGGAGATTTTTTTATCGGCCATACTCCCTCCTAAAACAACTTTCACAAACCGGTTACTTGACAATAGACCGCCAGGCCGGGCCTCTCTTCGGCCAGGGCATCGCGAGCAGATCTCTGGTCTCCTGCCCTGCGCGTTCAATCAGGTCTTGCCGTGAAGATAGTGCGTCAGCCATTACTTGCTCCTCGTTCATGGTCAACACTTTCCGATCCTCCATCAGTACCTGACCTTCCACCACAGTGTGAATCACATCGCTGCCTCTCGCGCTGTAAACCAGTTTGGGTAACCAGCGGCCTACTGGAAGAAGGTGAGGCTGTTTGTAGTCCACCACAATCAGATCAGCTTTCTTGCCAACTTCCAATGAACCCACTTCATCTTGAAGTCCGAGAACCTTTGCGCCACTGATTGTCAACATTTCCATTAACTGTTCAGCGGTTACCGATTCCGCATCCAGCTTGGTCGCTTTTTGCAACATGCCTGCCGTGCGGGCAACTTCCAGCATATCGTAGGTGTAGCTCGCCGCGCCATCCGTGCCCAATGCGATCGGAACTCCCTGGCTCAACATCTCGCTGACAGGAGAAATTCCATACCCCAGATAGGCGTTGGCAATCGGACAATGCACCACTTTTGTGCCGGTTTGCGCAATAATCTGAATTTCGCGATCAGACAACCATACTGCGTGGAACATGACCCCGCGCGGCCCCGTCAGGCCTAAAGTGTGGAAATGCTCCAGATCTCGCTCCCCAAACCGGCGGATGGTATAGCTGTTGATTTCAATCCATCCGGCGACGTGGGTACTCACATTGATATCCAGCTCCTTACTTAATTCAACAGTCTTTAACATCAGGCTTTCGCTGATATCCTCGGTTGAACCTGGGCCCAATGCAACGGTTGTCCGCCTGGTACCATGCCAGGTTTTGTGAAAGCGGCGGGCTTCTTTCAACAACATTTCTTCACTCTGGATCATGGTCATATATTCCGAATCGGTGCGTTCACCCGCGAAAGTCTGGTCCAGCAAGCCAAACACCATCTGTGATCTCAAACCCGCACTATCAAATGTCTCAGTAACCCGATAAATATTTTCCATGTCGGTGTGAAGATACCAGTGATCCGAGATGGTGGTGACGCCATTTTTGATTAACTCCAACGCGGCCAACGCCGCGCCTGCCTTCGCGTTCTCAGGATTTACTTTGGATACAACGGGGAAAAGAAACCGCCAGTTCCAGGGGTCAAAGTGCATATCATATCCCAACCCCTCAATCAGGGATTGATAGACATGTGAATGTCCATTGATCAACCCGGGGCACACCACACATCCGGTGGCGTCCAGCACCTTTTCAGCCTCATACTCCAGACCTTTGCCAATTTCTACTACCCTGCCACCTTTAACCGCGACATCACAATTTTCAATTACCCTGTGATCCGCATCCATCGTGATTACAACGCCATTTTTAATTAATAATTCAACTGTCATTTTTTTCTCCTCGATATTTTTTTGTTTTATCCATGCGATCGCTCCACTGGAACATATCTACCCCAGCCGCGATCAACTACAATCTCTTTGCCATCCCAGACCATCCGTCCTCGCACAAGAGTTGCTTCCATATAACCCTCAAGGCCCCAATTCTCATAAGGCAAGGTAGAAACTCTTGAATCTGAGCCGAAGTCATGAGCCTGCCAGGTTTTCTCAGGATTAAAAATCACCAGATCGGCATCTGCGCCGACAGCAATCCTGCCCTTCACCCCGCCAATACCAAGCAAATCGGCAGGTGCGGTGGATGTTACATCCACAAACCGTTTGAGTGAAATCTTGCCGTTCTTTACGCCCCTGCTGTAAAGCAATGGTAACGAAAGTTCAAGCCCTGCAATTCCCGGCTCCGCATCGCGTGGTGCTGGGCGTGGTTTTGATAGGTCCGGCAACGCGCCCAAAAAGTGATCGCTGATGATCACATCAATCACCCCATCCCGCAATGCCTGCCATAGCGCTTCATTATCCTTTTTTGTCCGCAAAGCAGGCGTAGCCACTACCCTATCCCCCTGTGTATAGAACTCTTCCTCATCTAACAAAAGATAGTGGGGCGTGGTTTCCGCCGAGACATCTGTACCCCAGGCTCTATAAATATCAATCAATTCCGCCGTTCTGGCAGAAGAAACATGACAGACATGAATCGGGGCTCCAGCGGCTCGCGCCATTTCCAACATCTGTGCCGTGGCAACATTCTCTGCAACCGGTGGGTTAGCCTTTGGAAAGCCCAATGGGTCATCCCAGTTAACCTTACCCAACAGCGCTGGCTCTTCCATGTGTACGGTAAGCCGCATCCCTGTACGGGCAGCCGTTTTCACCGCCTCCCACAGCAGACCAACTGGAGGGTTAGAAAGCATGAACACTTTAAATTGCCCGGCACCATATTCTGACACTTCATTCATCTTGACAAGGTCATCCTCGTCAATCACTATGCCACCCGTCAAGCCAAAATCGATCACGCATTCGTTCTCGGCCCATTCTTTCCGGGCAACACATTGCTTGCGGTTGGTGGTGGTTTTAAAAGGTGGCATATCCAGCACTGTCGTAATTCCACCCCTGGCAGCTGCACAGGTGCCGGAATAAAACGTTTCTGCACCATCCTGGATATGAGCATGGATATCAATCCCACCCGGAAGAACCAGACTACTTTCCGCGTCCACCACATTGCCGCCAAACTCCGAAACTTCTATTTGCGTATCCAGAAGGCCTGAAATGACTCCATTGTCATCAATCAGAACAGATAAATCACGAAGATCGCCTTCTGCCCAGACTTTACCGTTCTTAATCAACAAGGTCATTCCGATTACTCCTTAATCTCCTTAATCTTCTTTCCACCACAACATCCGGGCTGTTTTACCCAGAATCCATTCCTGCTCGTCCTTAGAAAAACCCAAACGCGTCTTCAAAGTAGTTAATAATTCCGAATATGCCCAATGTTCCATCACAAATGGAAAATCGGAGCCCCACATGCAGCGTTGAGGGCCAAAATTCGCCATCGCGGCCTGTAACAGCAGCCAGGTATCTTCATATGGGGCAGTTTCCTGCGTGTAATAATTCATTCCGGATAGTTTGAGATACAGATTCGGGTACTGGGATAGCTTTAACAGGCCCTGAAATGCCGGATCATCTGGCAAACATCCTTGATGGGGCTTGGCGAGATGATCTATCACAATCTTCACCCCGGAAAAGTTAATGGCCATTTTCCGAACCAGTCTGACATAATCCAGGGTCATTTGAAGGCAAATCGGGATATCAAGTCCCTGTGCGCATTGCCATAGTTCCGTATGGTATGGATTTTCACCCCACACCTCAAGAGGTTGGAGATGCCAGTTCAGCCGGATACCATTCATTCCCTTCGCCACCAGCTCCTCCAGCAGTCCAGCCGCTCCTTCAGAGAAAGGATCTACCAGACCAACTGACCGTAACCGGTCCGGATAGGTTGCGGCTGAATCCAACAGGTATGAATTATCCCAACCGTATGGTGTGGGCTGCACCAGAACCGCCCGATCCACTCCCTCTAATGCCATCAACGCCACATACTGCTCAACCGTGGCTTCATTTTCCGGAACATAACCACCAATCGGTTGCCAGGGATACCGGTCTGGCTGCTGTGTCCATACGTGCAGGTGTGAATCTACGATCATTTAAATCGAGCCTCCAGCCCACGCACCACCCGGTACCCCGCGTCCAGATAGGGCACTTCAAGATCCTGTTCCTGTGCCAATCGCCAGATATATCCTCCAGTATCTTCAACTTCTGTCCTGCGTTCCCGCTCAATATCCAGCAGCATGGCCTGTTTGTATCCTTTTCCTCCACGGTTTTCCCATTCTTTCCCATGAAGAATAACGCTCTGAACCCCTTGTTCAATGGTACCGGTGCAGCGATCCATCACCTCAATGGTCGGGTAATCTTTCACTTCCACACCCAGCGATTGAGCCACCCGCACCATGTCGCGGGTCATCATCACCATCAGATAAGCAAAATCCGGGGACTGCATAACTTCTGTTTGCGGCAGCCGGGATAACACGGCCGCAATCGAGGATGGTGCCCACCAGATCACCTTGCACCACTCCACGCCTTCAATATCCTCAGAAGCCTGGCAGGGCAGGCCGGCTTTATTGAACAGGTCAACAACCTCCTGAACAAAGGGGGTCACTCCATCAAAGGGATTCCCAATCCAGGTCGGGAAATCATCATCACCGCGGTGCACACGGCCATAATCCAATAAAGAGCCGGCCACCCGGCTGACAATCCGGATAACCTCCGCTTCAGGATAAATTTGTTTGAAGCGCTCGCCATGCCCTAGACCATTTTGAACCGAAGCGACCGCCTTGACTTTGATATGTCTTGCGCCTTCCAGAGCCTTGGCAGTGTCGTGGTTTTTGACCGCCACGATCATCAAATCCGCTTCGGTGACATCTTTTGGATCGGTTGTTGCCGTCACCGGCACCAATATTTCCCCTTCCGGTTTCTCAATAATCAAATGACCTTTATTGCGGGCGATCTCATCCACATGAGCTTGTCGCCTGAAAAGCAATGTAACATCCGCTCCCGCTTCTGCCAGATAAGCGCCTACCAGTGCCCCCCAGCCGCCTGCGCCAAGAACAACAATTTTCATACCGGTTTACTCCTTGTCAAAATAGGATCGGATCAAACATTATTCAGCAGTATAACCACCATCAACCGGAACAGCTGCCCCTGTCATGTAAGATGCTTCATCGCTTGCCAGGAAAAGGGCAACCCGAGCGATCTCTATCGGTTCAGCCATTGTTCCCCGCGGGATAACCCGGTCAAAGCGGGCACGCGCCGCGATGGGGTCCGGGTCATCATCAATAATCTGCATTGTCATTTCAGTAGCAGTAACTCCGGGGCAAATCGCGTTCACCCGGATATGATCTACGGCATAATCCAATGCCAGATTCTTCGTAAATTGAAGCACCGCGCCTTTCGAAGCTGTATAAGCCGCCAGATTTCGCAGACCTACCAGGCCAGCGGAAGAAGCCGTGTTCACAATCGCCCCGCCACCCTGCGACTGCATGGCTGGAATAACACTTTTACAGCACAGAAATACGCCCGCGACATTGATGGAAAAAACCCGGTTCCAATCTTCCAATGAAGTGTCAGCCGCCTTTCCAAAATGGTTCACAGCCGCGTTGTTGTAAAGCACATCAACCCGGCCGAATTTCTCTAACGTTTGCCGGACCATCGCGTCTACCTGTTCTGGTCTGGTCACATCTGTGGCAGCAAACATCGCTTCGTTGCCCTTCGCCCGGATCATTTCTGCTACTTTCTCACCACCCACAACATTAATATCCGCGATGACTACCTTCGCGCCATTTTCCGAAAACAGAAAGGCTGCTTCCTTTCCAATACCGGTCGATGCGCCTGTGATGATAACAACTTTGCCAGCCAATCGCTTCTCCATCTTTCTCTATCGCCCTTTCTTCAGCAATCTTAAAATAAATCTATTGTCTTCCCCAGCATTGCTTTTCCCGCGCTTGAGAGCACAAATAAAACTGATTCCGCAACATCTTCCGGTGTGAGCCATTCCGACATATCTGCATCAGGTAAATTCTTCTTCATCCCGGTTGTTGCAACCGGACCAGGACAGATCGCATTGACGCCGATATGAAACGGAGCTTCTTCCAAAGCCAGCGCTCGCGTCAGCCCCACAACTCCATGCTTGACTGCGCAGTAGCCCACAAAATTCACCTCCCCAACCCGTCCGGATTTAGAAGAGATGTTAATGATCTGTCCGCCCCCTTGCTTCCGCATTTGGGGCAGCACTGCTTGGCAGCAATTCATCACGCTTGTTAAATTAACCCGGACAAGATACTGCCAGTCTTCTTCGGTCAAATCCACAAAAGGCTTTCGAAGCCCTTTGCCAACATTGTTGATCAAAACATCAATCCGGCCAAACCTTTGCAGCACCTGATTGACTAACTCCTTTACCTGTTCAGCTTGAGTTACATCCGTCGGAAAAATATCAGCAGCGCCATGTTCAGTTTCGATTTTTAGTAGTGTCTCCTTTAAATTCTCAGGTGTTCTGGCAACGAGTGCGAGCGACATATCTTCTTGCGCCAGGCGAAGGGCAATGGCTTTTCCTATCCCTTTGCTTGCACCCGTCAATAAAACTACTTTTTCTGCCAATTTCATAAACGCTCCTGAGATTTCTTTTACTCAGCCGCAACTGCTTCCATAGCTTTCGTATTGCGTTGCTTTGCTGCCAGAGATTTTTTCTTTCGTTCATCAGAAATTGCTGAAAATACCAACACCACCAGGGTGGAAACATACGGGAGCATTAGAACAATTTGTGAGGGGAGCCCAAACTGCTGCAACCGCAACGCCAGTGCGTCTGCAAACCCAAAGATCAAACACGCCACCAGACTTCGAACCGGTTTGCTCCGGCCAAAATTGATGGCTGCCAGCGCCAGCCAGCCCCGCCCCGCCGTCATGTTCTCGGAGAACATATTTAAATACGACAGCGAAAGAAACGCACCGCCAAAACTGCAGAATAAACCACTCATCATAAGACCAATATATTTCATCTTCTGCGGGTTAATTCCAACTGATTCAGCGGCTTCAATCTTTTCGCCTACCGAGCGTAAATGGAAGCCAAAAGGTGTTTTATAAAGAATGACGTAAACCACCGCCACAAATGCGAAAGCCAGATAAACCAAAGGAAAATGTCCACTCAGCAGTTCACCTAAAACCGGGATATCCTTAATCAATGGAATTTCCACGAGTTTAAAACCGATCAGCAGATCAGATTGGTAAAATCCAGTCGCGCCAAGCATTTCAACCATAAGGTAGCGTGTCAAACCCGTCGCGAAAATGTTCAACGCCAGACCAACGATGATCGCGTTCGCTTTCAGCTCAAGGTGAATGAGGGCAAAGATAAAGCCGGTGATCAGGCACGCAACAATCGCGTACATTAAACCACCCCAGGGACTTCCAGTTTGAACACTCCCCACCACAGCAAAGAAAGTAGCGATATCCAGCATACCTTCCAAACCGACATTAAAGATACCAACCTCGCTGGAGAATATACCTCCTAATGTGGCAAACAGCACAGGAGTAGTCATCCGCAGGGTGGCTGCGAACAGGGAGAGTGTAATTATGCGTCCGAAGTCGAAGCCAGCCATTTTCCGAATCTCCTTTTGAAAAATGTCGCAAACACTTTAACAGTCACAAACAACATCGTCGCGCCTTTAACCATCACCACGACAGTTTGGGGAACACCGGTCGCCGATTGCATCGCCAGCGCGCCATTCGCCAGCGCCGCGTAGAACAGCGATGCCGGGATCACACCCAGGGGATGGTTTTGAGCCAGCAGGGCGATCATCATTCCATCCCATCCATAACCAGACGAAAACGAACCTAAAAATCTGCCAAAAAAGCCCATGATCACTACCGCGCCACCCAGGCCAACCAAAGCTCCGCTGACCAACATCGCCAGCACTGCGCTGCGGTTCACCGGAATACCCACGGCTGCAGAAAAGTCTTTGTTATAACCCACCATCCGCATTTCGTAACCGATTTTCGATCGGAACAGGAACCAGTAAATTACAAAAGCCATTACCAGCGCAATAATAAACCCAATATTGAGCACTGAACCCTTCATCAATTTTGGCAAACGCGCAGTGGCTTCCAGCACAGGTGTCCCCGGCATTGGAGCAAGAGGATCTTTGAATGGGAATGCGATCAGGTACTGTGAAAAACGGATGGCGATATAGTTCAACATCAATGTAGTCACCAGTTCTGTGATTCCCCAACGCAGTTTCAGGATGATAACCGGCAGCCCCCATAAACCGCCAGCTACAACTCCGGCCAGCAGGCACAGAGGAATGTGGATATGCTTGGGCAGCCCCTGCACACTGAAGCCTACCAGCGCGGACGCGAATGCCCCGGCGTAAAGCTGTCCTTCAAGCCCCAGATTGATCACGTTAGTCCGGAACGCGAGCGCGGCAGCCAGGCCGCTTAACATCAGCACTGTGGAACGATCCAGCGTGTCGGCAAATTTGATCGGGTTGCCAAACGCCCCCTGCCAGATTGCCTGATAAGAAGCAATTGGATCTTTTCCAGATGCAAAAATAACCAGAGCGCCTACCAATAAAGACAGCAGCAAAATCACCGCGTAATTCGCGGTTTGAGTTAATACCTCCAGGAGCATATGCTTCCAACGTTCATTGAGAGCAGATTTACGAGACAGATTCATCATTGCACCCTCCTTCCCCACCAGTCATCAATTGCCCAACCCGGCGACGGATGTCGTCATCCCAGTATCCTGCGTCTGACAGCCTTCCTTCGTAGAAAACAACCACGCGATCACTCAAGGCCAGCACTTCATCAAGGTCCGCTGATAGCAGCATCACCCCTGCTCCTCTCTCGGCGTATTCAAGCAGCATCTGCCGGATTGCTTCTGTCCCGGCAATGTCGATCCCGCGCGTAGGCTGCGATGCAATAACCACTTTGGCTTTATTTGAACCCAGCTCTCTTCCGGCAATCAACCTTTGAATATTTCCTCCCGATAAGTTTCCGGTTTCAACATCCAGACCTGGAGTGGACACCTGAAACCGCTTAACCAATTCATCGGAGGATGCATTGATCTCTTTCCACACAAATGAGAATCCTTTTGAATAAGGCTCCCGGTAATATTCTCCGGCAACCAGGTTTTCCCACACCAATGCTTCTGTGGCTACCCCGGAGCGATAGCGATCAGAGGGAATATAAGCCACCCCTGCTTCACGGATTTTCCGGGTGCTCTGGTTTTGGATTTCAACACCTTCCACCAAAATTCGCCCGTTCAGAATGGGACGTAAACCCATGATGGCTTCAACAAATTCTTCCTGCCCATTACCATCCACTCCGCCAATCCCCAGGATTTCGCCACAATGCAATTCCATGCTCACATTCTGTACAGCCAGCAGGTCACGGCTGTCGAGAACGCTAATATTTTCAACCTGTAATACTGGCTGCCCGCATTCCGCGATCTGTCGAATCCGGCCACCAATGGTTTCCCGCCCTACCATCATCTCAGCAAGTTCACAGTCATCTGTCTCAGAAGTCTTAACTGTTCCAACCACTTTTCCATGACGCATCACTGTGGTGTTGTCAGAAATAGCCAGCACTTCTCGCAGCTTATGACTGATAAAAAGAATCGTTTTACCCGACTCAGCCAACCGGCGAAGCATGACAAACAACTCTTCCGTTTCCATATCCGTTAATACCGCGGTCGGTTCATCCAAGATCAAGATATCAGCACCACGATATAAAGCTTTCAGTATTTCCGCGCGCTGTTGTTCACCCACTGAGGCATCCATGGCAAGCTTACTTCCATCCACTGCCAGTCCATATTTCTCCGAAATTTCCTGCACAACAGTTTCAACGCGCTCTTCATCAATCAATACTTTTTTCTTCGGTTCAACCCCCAGTACAATATTCTGTGCCAGGGTAAAAGAAGGAACCAGCATAAAGTGCTGGTGTACCATTCCAATCCCAAGCGCAATTGCGTCACGCGCGTTTGAAAGTACAACCTCATCCCCTTTAACACGAATTTTGCCCGAATCCGGTTTATGTAATCCGTAAAGGATTTTCATTAATGTCGTCTTCCCGGCACCATTCTCTCCTACAATGGCGCGAATTTCTCCTTGTTCTACCGAGAAACTCACACGATCATTTGCCAGAACACCGGGAAAAGTCTTAATAATTTCTTGTACTGCAATCGCTTCCGCCATCAAATGTCACCATCCTGTAATTTCAGCAATATAAAAGATCTTACCGAAAACATTCTCTGGTAAAGTTGGGGCCTTCCGTGGATGCAGACACTTTTCATTTGTGATGCATGCTCACGGAAAGGCCCCTTTGCAAATGCCGCTAATTTACGGCCTTAATCAATTGTTGGTTGCCAGATATCGATTGACTTGCCACTTTTCAAAGTCTTATGTTTTTTATTGTGGTCGTTCCACAACAATTTCACCACTCGCGATTGCGGCTTTTATTTCATCCAGTTTGGCCCGGACTTCTGCGGGAATCTTATCTCCCATGACAGACATATCGGTAATATCCATCACACCACTGGCCACACCAAAAGCCACTTCGCCTGCAGTGAATTCGCCGTTGATTTCCTTCTCGATGATGTTGTAAACACCCACATCGGTATGCTTCAAAACAGAAGTCAGTACCCGGCCAGGAACTTGCTCATCCCAGTTCACATCGCTGCCAATCCCATACACACCTGTCTCTTCAACTGCTTCAAAGACACCGGCATCACCAGGAGAGCCTGCCACAGAGTAAACAATGTCGACATCCTGGTTCTGGATCATGGCTAAGGCAAGTTCTTTTGCTTTTGCGGGGTCGTTGAAAGAACCAACATAGGCAACTTCAATGGTCACTTCAGGATCAATGTAAGCCGCGCCTTGCTGTAAACCGCCCAGGAAGCGATGGATAACAGGAATATCCATACCACCAATGAAACCGATGACTTTCTTGTCATTCATGTTTTCCAGATCGGTATCAACAGTCATCATAGCGGCCAACGCGCCAGCCAAGAAGGTTCCCTCATGTTCTTGAGAGATCAAACCAACCACATTGTCGCCGCCGACATAAGAGTCAACCAGGGCAAAATGAGTATCCGGGAAGTCTGGGGCCACATTCGCTACTGCATCCTGCATGGTCGAGCCAACACCAACAATCAGGTCATATCCTTCCTGAGCAGCGGTACGTACATTACGCTCCCATTCTTCTGCTGCATCGCTCTCAAGAACTCGCTCCTCTAAACCGAAATCAGCGACTGCTTTTTTATAGCCTACGCCTGCCAGGTACATGAAGCCTTCCTGACCGATCCGGCCAGCGGGAACCAAAGCGACGCGTAATGGTTCTTCCTCTACGACTTCTTCAGCAGGTTCTTCTACGACCACTTCGGCGGGTTCTTCGGCTACTTCTTCAGCCGGTTCTTCAACAACTGGGGCAGGTTCTTCCGTTGCAACAGGGGCGGGGCTGCAAGCAGAAAACAGCATCCCAAAAGCCAATAGCACAACAAGTAGTGTATACAGCCGTTTCATTTTAAGTACTCCTCCTCAAAATAGTTTCTCGTGGTTAGTGAGATTAAATTCAAATATTTTCTCAAGATCCTTTTTTTCTGGTTTCCTTTTTGTTCCTCCTTTCAAACCCATTTGGGGTTTTCCGGTTTTTAGGGGAGCGGCCAATCATTTTTCTTCCAAAGCTTGACGGCCTCTTCTTTTGATTGCGCGTAAATTTCTTCTTGATCCGCTTTGAGGAATTTGCCATCCTGCAGCAAAACTTCTCCATCGACAATGACCGTGTTCACGTCTAACCGCTCACTGGTATTTACAATGTAGTTCACTGCATTGACATCAAAGATCGGCACTGTTGAACGGTCATTCAGCAGCACAATGTCGGCTTTCTTACCAACTTCCAGTGAACCGATCTGGTCTTCTAATTGAAGGACTTTGGCCGCTTCAGAAGTAGCCATTCGCAACACCTGATCATCCTTCATCAGTTCGGGGTTTTCATACTTGATGCGGTGGATCATCTGGGCAGTTCGCATAACCTCAAAATAGTTAAATGTCTGGCCATCTGTTCCCAGACCAACAGTGACGCCAGCCTTAAGAAGGTGCATCATATCAGGCCAGAAGCTGAAAATCGCGTTTGACTCTGCGTTATGGGCAACTTTCACATCAAATTCTTTGAAGATTTCCGGATCCTGCCACTGGTCAATGTAACTACAGTGGAACAAAACCAGGTTGGGGCTCAAGAAACCAATATCCGCCAGATACCGCGTTGGACGCTTTCCAAACCGCATGCAAGTATCCATGTGATGGTAGCGGTCGTCCAGATGATGCATCATATAGCCAGCGTTAAGCTCATCTGCGGTCTTTTTCACTTCCTGCAACAGCTCAGTGGAACAGGTGTAGGTAGTATGCACACCAATGCGCCCCATAATCCGGTCATAATCCCGGGAACGGGTCTTCTTGATGAAATTCACATTTTCCTGAAGGCCCATTGCAGCGTTCTGCTCACTGATGCGGCCTGTGGTTTCAAACGAAAGCACCGCGCGGATGCCCGTTTCCATGCAGGCCTGGTCTACTGCGTCCAGCGCGCCAGGCAGCGCGTAAGAACCTTCCGCCGTATCCGCGGTGGTAGTGATCCCGCTCCGCAAGTGATCCAAAACATTTGCCCTTGTGCCTGCATACATAATGGTCTGGTCCACCCGATCCTCTAAAAGCGGCAGCCAGAAACGATCCATCCACGAAACAAATGAGAAGTCCGGAGATTCAAAACCGGAGTAGGGTATACTGCGTACTACCGCGCTGTACAGATGGTTGTGACAGCTGATCATGCCCGGAATAATCAATTTATCATGGGCGTCAATTTCCTTGGCTCCTTCTTTGTTTCCAATTTCAGAGTCTGGGCCAATTTCTTTAATGATATTATCTTCCACATAAATCGAGCCGTTCCGGATCACCCTGCCATCAGCATCCATCGTAACAATCAAGCCATTCTTTATCAGTAATTTCTCCATCTTCCGATAATCTCCTTTCACAACAATTTACTTATCGAATATTTCTGCCAAATAATACAGTTTGTCACATCAGGAATTCTTTTTCGCGGCTTCTCGCAGTTTGTTCATGCCATTCGCGGCGCCACTGCGGAGGAATGAAATATCATCCGAATAAGTAATTATTTGCATACCCCGCCGATCCCATTCCATTAACCAATCCATATTGCCAGTGTGGATACCGCAGGGAACATTGTACTTTTTAGCCGCATCCAACACGGTCTGTATAGCGGGCTCAAGCACAGATAAATAGTCCTTCTCCCGAACCCCCATGCTCAGCGCAAGATCATTCGGCCCCAAAACGACAGCATCTACACCTTCAACGGAAACCAGTTCCTCAATATTTTCAATAGCCTTTTTTCGTTCAATTTGCAGGATAATCATATTTTCCAGATTTGCCTGTTCAGTGAACTCCCATAAACTCTGTACACGATAATCATTATGTCCTTTAGGCACAGAACAACCCCGCACACCAACCGGCGGATAGTGAGTGTACTCAACAATCATTTCAACCTGCTCGCGAGTCTCAATCCGGGGGATCATAATACCCATCGCTCCCGCATCGAGAACCCTGGCCATCAAATGGTATTCATCGTTTGGAACCCGAACCAAGGGAACCACCTGGGTCAGTCTGGCAACTTTGACCATATCAGCTACCACGCCCAGATCATTTGGTCCATGCTCCATATCAAAGAACATAAAATCACAACCGGCCTGCTCCATAAGCAAAGAAATCGATGGTGACCTTGAATCCTGCGCCATCGTTCCGTAAATTGTTTCTCCAGCTTCCAGCTTCAGACGTAATGGATTTTGTTTCATTTGAAAATTCTCCTTAAAGGGTTAATTTATAAAACTTCCGGGTTTGCCGGATACATGGGCTTCTCACCACGGAGCACTCGAAGAACATCCTCCGCGACCATCAAACCCATTCGCTGCCGGCCTTCTTCTGTAAAGCTGGCCAGATGGGGTGTCAAGACAGTGTTATCCAGTTTGAACAACGGATTATCATCCCGGGGAGGTTCAGGGTCATACACATCCAATCCGGCCCCACATATCCATCCTTCTTGCAAAGCTTTTACCAGAGCGGCTTCATCCACCACAGGTCCTCGGGAAGCATTGACCAACAAGCCATCAGCGCCCAGAGCCTTCAGCACATTTTCATTTACCAAATGATGCGTTTCTTTCGTGGAAGGTACATGCAGTGAAATAATATCTACAGTTTCAGCCATCGTCACCATGTTATCCAAATAAGTCGCCCCCCAACCTTCAACAATAGACCGGTCAACAAAAGGATCAAAAGCAAAAATTTCCATACCAAACGCGTCCCGGCACATTTCCGCGAACCGTTTGCCAATATGTCCAAAGCCAACCACGCCCACTTTGGCGCCCTTAAGTTCCCGGCCAACAACACGGTCACGGATATTGAAATTGCCCTTTCTGGTTTCCCGGTCCAACAAAGTGAGTTTGCGGGCAGCCGCCATCATCAATAAAAACGCATGCTCCGCTGTTGATTCAGTAGGACCAAAGGGGGTAAAGACAATCGGGAGGGAACGTTTTGTGGCTTCTTTGACATCCACAATATCCAAACCAGCGCCGTGCCTTCCGATCACTTCAAGAGATTGGGCTCGATCCATTTCCGGTCCCTGCATCTTCATCCCGGCGCACAGGATCATCCCGTGTACGTCTGTCAGCATCTCTAAAATTTCATCCGGAGAAGCAGCATAAGGGGTCAAAACCTCTACCTCTTCAGACAATCTGGAAACAGCATCGTTATGGATAGGTTTGTTGATCAATACCTTTTTCACAGTTCATCCCTTTTCTATTTAGTTTTTAAGATCGCCTGAATATTGTCAGGTGTTAAGAACATGGGGGAATCTAGTTTCCCTTGCCAATGGCGTCCAACTTCATAAGTGGAACATATTGAGCGGCAGAGGCTTCGATTAAGGTGTGCATGGACTCGGATGCCCGGAAAGGATCACGATCACGGATTGCTTCAGCTACTGCAAAGTGAAGGCGCCAGCCTTTTTCTGTTTGGGGTAAAACCCTTAATAATTTGTCCAGCGCTTTAAACAGTGTGCCATCAATTTGCTGTAGAAATGAATTATTTGCCATTTCAGCAATCAACTGATGGAAAGAAAGGTCAAGGTCATGACAACATTCAGACTCTCCCTCATCAATGCACTTTTTTTCCTTTTGAAGGATTTGAAATAAGTCATCAATCTGTTCGTCTGTCGCACGAGTTGCTGCGTGATACGCAAAGCCACTTTCAACAATCCCCCTGGCCTCAAAAAGCATTTCAGCATCCAGATCTCCCAAAGTTAATGACAAATCAAGCAGCTTCTCATAAGTATCATAGGGCCTGTTCGTTACAAATGTGCCTTCTCCATGACGCATTTCCAAAATTCCCATCATTTGTAAGGATTGGAGCGCTTCACGCAGCGTAGACATGCCAACACCCAGAGATTTTGAAAGCTCTCTCTGCGGAGGTAGTTGTTCACCTGGCAACCAGTAACCGTCACTGATCATGGAAAGCAGCCGGTCAATTGTTGCAGAAGATATTTGTCTGCGGTGTACGGGTTTTATGGGGGCTTTTATCATTGGATTGAACCTGTTATGAATTTATCATGTCATCAGGTGTTCTGAACACTAATCAATATTATGGTACAAAAATTTTTCAAGAATGTCAACCATCAATTTGGAGAATTTATTCTGATTTATCTTAAATCTGGCTTTGAATAAAAAACCGCGCAGAAAGAAGAGACTGGAACAAGAACATTTTCTGGACTCAAAATTAAATCTTCCTGTGCTTCATTGAGGGCGCCGGTAAACCGGGCCTAAGCCCTTCAAACGGACTCCCTCCCGAAGGTTCCGGTAGGATATCTTGCTGGGATCTTCAACTATCGCTCCAGGCGCGTCTACGTTGATGATCATTTCGGCAATGGGTCCAAAATCAGCACGATAATGATTCGCGCTCTTCAATGCCAGGATCTTCATCTCAGCCGGTTCAATTCCTACTACCCTGAAAAAGGATTGGTCCAAAGCCTGCATCCGGTCAGAACTTACTACCACCCGCACATCATCAATCTTCAATTGTGCCATTTTCCCCAGATTCATCTCCCTATCTTTAACCATGGGGCCGGTTCCTATAAAGTTTCCTTCAAAAACCTTCTCAACCAAGAAAGAAGCTTCAAAGGGGGTGTGCCCTGGCAACGATTTGCCACCCAAAGCCAGTTTAATCATCGCTCCTTCACCTGCCTGATGGGCCGCCTCAGCAGCTTCCGGGTCCCAAAGAAGCCCCAGCGCCGCTCCCCGGGCATGCTTGTTCACCAGTTCCTGCAAAATCCACACCGTGTCAGAAGTGCTCCCGCCTCCGGCATTATCCTGGATATCGGCTAGAATGACTGGTTTGCTGGAATTTTCTGCAATCTGCATCGCTTTCTGCACGGCTTCCTCCGGTGGGTAAAGGTCGACGCTGAATTGCGGCTCTCTATCCAGTATGCCCTGCAGCAGGCTTTCAACAGCCCAATCTGCTCTTTGTTTGTCAACTCCATAAGTGAATACTGATGGTCCGGTATGAGGCAGGTCCACCGCGTTAAATCCTTCCATAATGGTTGCTGAGATCACACCTGCAACCTCTTCCACCCTTGGGATCAATTCATATAACGATTTTGCTGGTTCACGAGTCGTGGGTTGCGTTGTGGCGGGCATCAAAAAAGGTGACTGTCTGAATGCTTTAAACACAGGATGACCATCCAACACATATCTTAAAGCCAGAGCACACCGCTCACCATTCTCAAACCCATCTACATGGGGATAAGTCCGGTATCCTATCAACATGGTGGCAAGCTCAAAACACTCTTTGGATATATTGCCATGCAGGTCAAGAGAACAAACTATGGGGATATTGCCAACAATCTTGCGAACCCGGCGTAAGATTTCAGTTTCCCCATCTTGCAGATCGCCATATACCATCGCACCATGCAAATCCAGAAACAGACCGTCAAAAGGACCTACCGCTTTAAGCGACTCCTCTATCATCCCCATTATTGTGTTAAAAACATCCTCCGGAAGCGAGCCGGATGGTTCAGTGCCGCACCACACCAGCGGAGCCACTTCAAATCCCAGCTCATCGGCGAGAGATAAAAAGCCGCTGGCAGCGATGTTGTACCGGCCTTCTTTAAACTTAAAGATATCCTCTTCTTTACGCAGCTCCGGATAAAACCCGCTCTGGTTTAAGAAATTTTCGAGAGGAGTGGGTGTCTGTGAAAACGTATTGGTCTCATGAATAAACCCCGCCAAACCGATTTTGAACATTGCTTCCTCCAAATTATTCTGACTTTTCTTTTCCTGCTTTAATCATAAAACCATACCAAACTGTTCAGAACATCATAACTCTTAACCATTATAAATCAAAATGAGTATCCAGATGCCAGGCCTTGCAAATAAAATATTTTATCAGTATGGATATGGCGCGCAGCTGGTACCACAATATTTACGAGCACAAATTGTCTTTTTTGAACTATATTCGCATCCGCACCTAAAAAAATGCAAAGAAGGTGGTGTGGTAATGGAAAAGACATCAAAAAAATTAATCCCAACCATGGGTGCGTTTATCGTAGAAGACGCCAGGTCGTCGAGGGTCATTATCCCGTTGGCAGGTTTGAACTGGTAGAGGTAGAACCTGGCCATTACATTGCCTTCATCCACTTCAAACAGGTATAACCCCAGATTATCCCTGTTTATTTTCGTTTATTAATTTACAATAATAATTGTTCTCCCTGATATTTATAATGGGCTTATTGAAAGCTCGAAAGGTTCTTAGGTGAATTATGAAGTTCGGATATTTTGATGACGACCGTCGTGAATACGTAATTGAACGACCAGACACCCCCTTACCCTGGATCAATTTCTTGGGCAACCAGGCTTTTTTTGGACTGATCTCCAACACTGCCGGCGGCTATTCGTTCTATCGTGATGCTCGATTACGCCGATTAACACGCTATCGCTACAATAACGCCCCTTTGGATTCGGGCGGACGATACATCTACTTGAGGGATGATGATTCCTCAAAATATCAGGATGAACCAGCTTATTGGTCAACGTCCTGGCAGCCCACCCGTCACCAGTTGGATGAATACCAATGCCGTCACGGGATGGGCTATACCATTATTCGCTCTAAAGTAGCGGGAATCGAATCGCAAACCCGGCACTTTATCCCTCTTGGTGAGAATCTGGAAATCTGGGAACTCACACTGACCAACCACCGCGAACAAACCGCTAACCTGTCCGTTTTTTCCGCGATCGAATTTTGCCTGTGGGATGCTTTGGATGATGCCACCAACTTCCAGCGCAATTATTCCATCGGAGAAGTCGAAGTGGAAGATGGGGTCATTTACCACAAAACCGAATATCGCGAGCGCCGCGATCACTTTGCCTACCTGGCCTGCTCCGAAACCCTGGCGGGTTTTGATACCCAGCGCGAAGCCTTTCTGGGGCATTACAACGGCTGGGATTCACCCTCAGCTGTCCAGGCCGGTCAAATGTCCAATTCCATCGCGTCGGGCTGGCAGCCTGTTGGCACCCAACACATCAAGGTTGCTTTGAGGGCAGGAGAACAAAAAAAGATTGTTTTCATCCTGGGTTACCATGAAAACCCAAAAGATGACAAGTTTGATCCACCAGGCTCCCAGACGATCAATAAACGCACCGTAAAACCGATCATTGCCCGGTATCTAAAACCGGATGAAGTTGAAGCCGCTTTTCAAGCATTGCGGGCTTATTGGGATAAACTGCTTGATAAGTTTCAGGTTAACACACCAGACCCTCACACCAACCGGATGGTGAATATCTGGAATGCATATCAGGTTATGGTCACTTTTAACTTTTCCCGCTCTGCGTCATATTTTGAATCGGGTATCGGTCGCGGGATGGGTTTCCGCGATTCCAACCAGGACCTGCTTGGATTCGTCCACCTGGTGCCGGATTGGGCTAGAGCCCGCATCCTCGACCTGGCTGCCACCCAGCTCCCGGATGGGGGCGCTTATCACCAATACCAGCCGCTGACAAAGCGCGGCAACAACGATGTTGGTTCCAACTTTAACGACGATCCTTTATGGCTGGTTTTATCAGTATCCGCATATCTCAAAGAAACAGGTGACTGGAGCATCCTCAACGAACCAGTTCCGTATGACAACACCCCCGGCACTGAGCAGCCTCTTTACGATCATTTGCAGCGTTCCATCCAGTTCACCCTGGACCGCATCGGACCCCATGGGCTGCCGTTAATTGGCCGCGCCGATTGGAACGATTGTCTTAATCTGAACTGCTTCTCTGACACACCCGGTCAATCCTTCCAGACCACCACAAACAAAGAAGGTAAAGTGGCCGAGAGTGTATTCATCGCCGGGCTGTTCATCCTGGCCGCCACAGAAATGGCCGGAATTGCCACACAGATCAAACATCCTCAGGAAGCAAACGCCTTCACCAGTGCCGCGCAGGAAATGGAAAAAACGGTCTGGGAAGCGGGCTGGGATGGAGCGTGGTTCCGCCGCGCTTATGACAATTTCAGTAACCCGATTGGTTCTAAAACTTGTGATGAGGGGCAGATCTTTATCGAGCCACAGGGAATGTGTGTTATGGCAGGTCTCGGCATTGAAGATGGCCGCGCCCAACTGGCCCTTGATTCTGTCCTCGATCGCCTCACTACCCCCCACGGAATCGTTCTGCACCAACCTGCTTTTACCCGCTACTACCTGCATCTGGGTGAAATATCCTCCTACCCTCCTGGATATAAGGAAAACGCGGGGATTTTCTGCCATACCAACCCGTGGATTATGATCGCCGAAACCAAGATCGGGCGTGGCGACCAGGCTCATGACCATTATCTGCGCATCAACCCCTCTGCCCGCGAAAACATCAGCGAAATTCACCGTTGCGAGCCATACGTTTACTCACAGATGATCGCCGGTCGTGACGCGCCTAAGTTTGGTGAAGCCAAAAATTCCTGGCTGACCGGCACAGCCGCCTGGAATTACGTTGCCATCACCCAATGGATTCTGGGAATCCGTCCAACTTTTGAGGGTCTTCAGGTCGCTCCGGTTATACCGTCCGAATGGAAGCGTTTTGAGGTCCAGCGGACTTATCGAGGCGTCCGCTACAAAATCCATGTCGTCCGAATAGGCCCAGGGAATAAAACCCTGCTTGAAGTGGAAGGGAAAACACTTGAAGGTACAACCATCAGCTTTCCACCAGCCGGAACAAAAGAGGTCTCAGTAATCGTGAAAATTGGCGGGGATTAAGCGTTTCCTTTTCCGCTTTTTTACAAATCGTTATGTGCGGCCACAGCCCGCCTTTTCTGGCGGGCTGTAGTAAATTGTGATTGGTTATCAATTTTTACAGGATTTCCTGATTGTTTCTACAAGATCTTGGGCTGTCAGAGCCACAGCATCCTATTGCTCGTTGAAACCGCACAGAGCCAGCGCCCCTTTCCCGGTATGCACGCCCAGTACCGGGGAGACTATGCTGATAAATAATTCTTGGGGGTTGTAGTCATTCTTAACTCGCTCCGCCAGCGCCTGCGCTTCTGCCAACGCTGCGTTATGCAACACCGTGATATGCATGGGGAGTTCCGGGTTTATATGCTTGAAGAACTGTTTGTATAATCCCTCAATAGCGCCTTTTCGGGAACGGGCCGGAGAGGATGCGCCAACCGTTCCGGTATCCGGCTTGACACAAATGAGCGGCTTTATCTTAAGTACCGATCCCAAAAATGTTACCGCGTCGCCAATTCTCCCACCTTTTGAAAGATACTCCATTGTGTCAAGTGAAATATAATACGCCATCTTCTCACGAACCTGTCCGGCAGCCGCCAGCATGGCCTGTAAATCTCCCCCGGCTTCACGTACACGCGCGGCAGTGATGACCTGCCAACCAAGCCCCATTGAATTGTTTCTGCTATCCACAATATGCACCGGAATCGGTGATTCGCTCGCAACACGCAGCGCGGATTCCATTGTTCCGCTCATGGCGCTACTGATTGTAAAAACAACGATTTGTTGATATCCTTTCGCAGCAGCCAGCCGGTAAGCGTCTAAAAAACTTTGAGGGGAAGGTTGTGATGTGGTTGGGTGATGAGCATCTTTTCCCAGACGGTCATAGAACTCTTCTGCGCTTAAATCCACCCCATCAAGATATTGTTGATCTCCCCATACAATTGTAAGGGGAACAATTGCAATATCATATTGTCGGATCCAATCCGCTGGAATATCACAGGTACTATCTGTAATTAAAGCGATTCGCTCAGGCATTGCAACCTCATGTTTTCAATAACCAGTTTTATTTTAAGGCAGGTTAAATTCTAAAACACAAACGATCAAATGAAAAGTGACACCTATCACGCTGGTGTCCAGCCCTTTTATGACTTTTAGATTAAATTCTAACTGCTTGCACCGCTTTTAGAACAAATCGCAAATTATTGTTACTCGTCAGACAACAAAACCGCGCCCACCAGACCTGCGCCAGCATGGATGGACAAACCGGGGGTAAACTCCACAATCAGGATCTGCTCTGGGGTGGGCAGTGTTTCGCGCAGCATATCTCGGAATGTTTCGGCTCCCTGTAAGTTGTTAACATGGATCACTGCCGCTCTTTCAATCGATTTACCGTCTATTGCGAGGCGCGCAAGTTCTACCGCTCGGTTATAAGCCTTTTTTGTGGTACGCACACGCTCAAGAAGCTCCAGTTTGCCATCCTTAATTGTCAGGATAGGTTTGATGTTCAGTGTATCCGCCATGCCGGCCACCATTTTGCCCACCCGCCCGCTCATCGCAAGGTATTTTAGTGTTGGCAGTGCGGCATAAGTATGCAGCCGCTCCCGCTGATTTTCAACCACAGCAAGGACTTCTTCACTATCAGCACCAGACGCGGCAGCTTCAGCGGCAGCGAGCACCATGAAACCCTGCCCCATAGATACGTTGAGCGAATCAATTACATGGATTTCTTTTTCCGGGAACATTTCACACGCAGTGTGTGCTGAATTATAGGTGGAGCTTACCTTGCTGGAAACACAAATACACACCACTGCGTCTGCGCCCTGTTCAAAAGCTGTCTGGTAAGCTTTTGCAAAAGCCGAAGGTGGTGGAGCTGAGGTGGTTGGTAACTTTTTATATTGATCAATCAGCTCAAACACGCGGGCGTCATCAATATCCAACCCGGTTGTATAATTTTCATTCTCAAAATGTATCGTGATCGGCACCTGATAAATATTGAGTTCCTTGGCGATTTGCGGCGGCAAACTTGAATCTGTATCTGTGATAATAAAAATTTTCTTCATGATTTCATTCCTTTCGGGATGTGCATATCTTACACAATCCACTACATCAATCCTGATATGGGATAAAAGGGAGACATTACCAAACCAACATAAAGCTATTTTGTTCTTTCGACCAAATCCATTCCGCAAACAATTTAATTATTATTCTCAAAAGGGAGTTAATTATTCTTGAAAGTCAAAAGCCATCCAATCATTACAATTCTAATACAGAAAAGATATATGGGCGCATCCGTGTCAAGATCCTTGCTGAACAGACACGTTCATTATACAGGAAGGATAACCTTACAAACACATTTCAGAAAACTCGTCCAAATTATTATAGTTTATAATACAAAACAATTTCTACCATAGCTTTTACAATCTGTTTTAACTGTTATTTTGGGGTCAAAATCTTGAGAACCGTTCGAAATGCGCTCATCCCCAGTATCATTGCTCTTACCATTCTTGCTGCCCTTGCTGGTGGCTTCGCTTCTGCGCGTGCATCAATTCAACAGCCTTACAAAATCGAACACAATTCCAACCTGCGTTTTGAGCGCTTAACTGTAGAGGATGGTCTCTCCAATTCCACAGTCCTGGCCGTATTGCAGGATCATGAAGGATTTATGTGGTTCGGCACTCAAGATGGGTTGAATCGTTACGATGGGTATGAGTTTGTCATTTACCGGCATGATGAAAAAGACCCCCTCAGTCTTTCCCACAATAACATTTTTGCCCTGTATGAAGATGAAAAACACAACCTGTGGATTGGAACAGACGGAGGCGGTTTGAATCGTTACGACCGGGAAACAGAAACTTTCACCACCTATAAAAATGAAGAAAACAATCCTGAGAGCCTCAGCAATAACAGTATCTGGGCAGTAAATGGGGATAGGAATGGGTATATCTGGGTCGGAACACGCGGTGGCTTAAACCGGTTAGACCCTGAAACCGGCGTTTTTACTCGTTATCTTACCAACCCGGATAACCCATCCTCAATAAGTCATGACGTTGTACTCCGGATCTATGAAGATCATTCTGGAACGCTATGGATCGGAACCAGGGAAGGATTAAACCGTTACAACCCAGAGACAGATGATTTCACGATCTTCAGGAACAACCCGGATGATCCCAACAGCATCTCAGACAATCAGGTTTGGGCAATTCACGAAGATCAATCCGGTGTGCTGTGGCTGGGAACGCGCTATGGCGGTCTCAATCGCTTTGATCGGGAAACGGGGCATTTTACTGCGTTTCGGCAGGATGACACAAACCTATATAGCATAAGCGACAATAACATTTGGGGAATTTTGGAGGATGGCAGCGGTAACTTATGGATCAGCACCGCGCTGGGTGGACTTAACTTGTTTGACAGGGAGAATTCTCGATTTTACACTTTCCAGCATGACCCGAATGATCCACTCAGTGTCAGCAGCAATGATCTGTTCTGGCTTTTTGAAGACCGGTCTGGCAACCTGTGGGTGAGCAGCCGGCGCACCGGGCTGAACATTTTATCTCCATCCTTACAACGGTTTAACTTTTATCGCCACAACCCTAATAACCCTCTCTCCCTGAGCAACACCAATGTGTATTCCATCTGGGCAGGTGAAAATGGTGTTGTATGGATTGGCACAGAGCGCGGCCTGAATCGTCTTGACCGGAAAAACCAGACTTCCCGTTATTACAACCACAATCCTGAGAATGAAAACAGCCTTCCGGCGGACAGCATCTATGCCTTATACCAGAGCGCTGATCAATTTTTATGGATTGGAACTGTAGGAGGTGGGTTAAGTAGATTTGAAGCCACAGAAGAAATTTTCACCAACTTCAAACACGACCCAGAAAACCCACAAACGCTCAGCAGCAACTACATCACTGCAATTGCCCCGGCTAAAGATGGAAAGTTATGGATTGGCACGCTGGGTTTGGGGTTGGATCTTTTTGATCCGTCTTCAGCTATCGTCCACCACTTTATCCACCAGGAAGATGATCCCAACAGTCTCAGCGAAAATACCATTTACGCCCTAGAAACTGACCCGCAGGGCATGTTGTGGATAGGCACTGGGCGGGGTGGTCTGGCAATATTTGATCCGAAAACAGAACACTTCACCAATTATCTACACAACCCGGATGATCCCGGCACGATCATTCACGACACCGTGCAGGCACTCTACATCGACAAGGACGGCTCTGTCTGGTGTGGAACTGCCGGCGGCCTGAGTCGATTTGATCCTGATAGCGGTCATTTTATCAATTACACAACCAGGGAGGGTTTGCCAGCCGATTCCATTTATGGTTTGCTGGGAAGCGAAGATGGCACAATATGGCTCAGTACCGGTCAGGGCATTTCTCATTTTGACCCTCAAAGTGAAACTTTTGAGAATTACGATGTGCTCGACGGACTGCAAAGCAACCAATTCAATCTATTTGCCTCACATCACGCAGAAGATGGAGAATTGTTTTTTGGCGGGCCTAATGGACTGAACTCCTTTTATCCCGATCAAATTCAAAAAAACACTTACGAACCACAGATTGTTCTGACCGATTTCCAGCTTTTCAACCACTCGCTTGAACCCGGCAGTGAATTAATGCCATTCGCCATTAATGAGATGGAAAAACTATCTCTGAACTACCAGCATTCTGTATTCACCTTTAAGTTTTCTGCTTTAAATTTTCAAATAACAGAACACAACCAGTACCAGTACAAATTGGAAGGTTTCGATAAAGACTGGTCTCCTCCCAGCAGCAAGCGCATTGCGACATACACCAACCTTAACCCTGGAAAATACACCTTTCTTGTGAGGGGTTCTAACAATGATGGCGTATGGAGCGAGGTCAACAAATCGCTCCCTATCGAAATATCACCACCCTGGTGGGAAACCATTCTTTTCCAGGTACTGGTCTCACTAACACTCATTAGTCTCATTTTTAGCGGTTTTCAATTGCGGTTCCGCAGTATTAATAAACGCAACGTAGAACTGGAGGAACACGTCCAGCAGCGTACCAGAGAATTAAGCGAAGAGATCTCCCAACGCCAAAAAATCGAACAGGAATTGCTTAAAGTAAATATTCAACTTAAGGAACAACTAAATGAGATTACCCAGCTCAAAGACAAGCTTCATGAGTTGGCCATCCGCGATGATCTGACAGGGCTCTACAATAGACGATACCTGAATGAGACCCTCAAACTGGATCTCGCGCGCGCTCAACGAAACAGTTACCCCGTCTGTGCCATTATCATGGATATCGATCAGTTTAAAACAGTGAACGACTCCTTTGGCCATGCTGCCGGGGATAAGGTGTTAGAGAATATCAGCAAATTAATCTCTTCTCTTATGCGCCAGGGGGATATTGCCTGTCGGTATGGTGGTGAAGAATTTTTGATCACCTCTCCCGGATTGGAATTGGAAAAAGCACGGGAGCGCGCCGAGAAAATCCGAGTCCTGGTGGAAGACATGGTTACTGAATTTGAGGATAATAAAATCCAGGTAACCATTTCTGTTGGGATAGCCAGCTTTCCAGAGCATGGAATCAACGTTGACGATTTGTTAAACAAGGCCGACCAGGCGCTTTATCAGGCAAAACGGATGGGGCGCAACATGGTAATGGTCTATTCACAAGAGTTTGAAGCAAAAAACTGATCCACCCCCACAACTAACGACCTGCACTACCAGAAATCCCCTTCTAAAAAGCCCGCTTGTTTTGCACTTTGATAATTTCATCTGCTAGTGGGTATTCTTTGAATTCTTGGTTTTTAGGACCAGTGGATTTTCAATGGCGTAACGGATCATATCCGTGGATTTCTCAATTCCCAGCTTTCGTTTAATGTTTGAGATATGCGTATAAACGGTATATATGCTGACCACCAATTCATCGCCGATGTCCTTAACTGATAAACCGTTGGCAAGTCGTTCAAACACTTCGACTTCCCGGGGAGTTAAGGATTCATAGGGAAGCAAGCCTTCTGTCTGGTGAAGATCAACAATACTCAGGATCTTCTCGCTTATATACTTCTTTCCCCTGCTGACCGATTCAATCGCGTTTCGCAGTTCGTCCACCATAGACTCTTTCAAGATATATCCGAAGGCTCCTGCTTCCAATGCCTGTTGCACAAAGGTTGGATTATTATACATCGACAAGATCAATATTTTTGTTTCGGGAAATTCTTTGAGGATTTTGCGAGTAGTCTGAATTCCATTCATTCCAGGTAGTGAAATATCCATGATAATCAGATCCGGCGCTTCCATTTGAGCCAGCTTTTCCAGTGCCTCTTCACCACTGGCTACCTCTCCAACGATCTGTGCCCCTTCCTCAACCGTCAAAAGAGAAGCCAATCCACGCCGCATAATATGATGGTCTTCTATCAGAAATATCGAAATGGGGTGTACTGCTTCTTTTTTAACCATCATCATTCTTAACCCGCCACCGGGATTGAAACGATCAATTCAGTACCTTTGCCAGGCTGGCTATTAATTTTCAAAGAGCCATTGATCTGAGACAGACGCTCCCGAATACCCAACAAACCAAAACCTCGTCGCCCGTGAGGCTTCAAATTTGTAAACCCGATTCCGTTATCTTTTACAATCAGGTGTAACAAGTCATCTTTATAGTTCAAAGTAATCTCGACGTGATCCGCCTGCGCATGCTTAACCAGATTTGTCAATGCTTCCTGCACAATCCGGTAACAGACCAGTTCAATATCCTCCGGCAGGCGGTTAAGTACGATATCATGGACAAAATCTGCCCGCACATTCATCCGCCGGCTGAAATCAGTGATGTATTGTTCAAGCGCAGAGGCCAGCCCCAACGCGGTAAGCGTGGGCGGCCTCAGATCATAAGCAAGCTGCGATAGATCTTTGCTTAGTTCCAATACAATCTGATCCAGATAATCAATTTCCCGTTTGGCTTGCTCGGGTTGGCTCGTCAAATGATGCCGCAAAACACGCAGTTCCGCCCTCAATGCGAGCAAAGCCTGTCCGGTATGGTCATGCAATTCCATGGCAATTTTCTGGCGCTCTTTCTCCTGCACCTCAATGATCTTCGCCGAGAATCCCCGGAGCTGCTCGTGCGCTTCCTGGACCTGGGTAAAAAGCAGCGCGTTATCCAGCGCCAGCGCCGCATGTTTTGCCAGCGCGGAAGCCAGTTGGGCATGTTTCTCGTTGAAGAAATTGGGGGTTGATTTATCGATGGAAAACAAACCAATCGCATTCCCTTTAACCCGGAGAGGTACTGCCATCCAGGATCGGACATGTTCACCGCACGGTGCCCACATCCATTCCGGACACTTCTTGGTGTCTGCCAGGATAACCGGCTGCGTACCTTGCAGCACCTCTTCCACTAAAAATGTTTCACTGGGAACAAAAGAGATTTGCGCGATATCCATCGGGCCAGAGAAATCCTCATATCCCCGCGCCGCGTGCATGTATAGCAGACCGTCATGGAGCAGCATCACATTGGCACTGTCATACGGAACCAGAATCTCAAGTTGGTCCAGGAACAATGATAAAAGCTCGTCATGATCCAGCGTCGAAGTCAGAATTTTTGAGATTTGGTTAATCGATTCAGCCAGCTGCCACTGTGAGTGCTGCAAGCGAATAGTATGATTAAATGCCAGTGAAGCGTCAACCAAAGTGGCGATCAAAATCAGAAGCGCTTCAAAATCCTGACTGCCACCCGGCATAGAAAACTTTATCCGACTATTCGGACCAGATTTTTTCAACTGGTATTGGTAAGTTTGCCAGGATTCTTTATCCAGCATCCGGTGATTGATCCATGAATATTCCTGGGTTCCACCTTGCCCGTCAAAAGACATGGTGACCCGGCCAGCATCCAGATACTGTCCGACAAAAGCCAGAATAGACGATAAATCCGCAGCCTGATCCTCTCCTTCAGAGAGGTACTGGATCAGTTCGGTGATAAATTCCAGCGTCTCAGAAGGAGTATTCCCAAAAATAACCCATTCCGACTTTAAAGACTTTTCCAAAACCAATGCACCTCAAAGCAAAATCCTATCTACCCGTTTATCAAAAAGGCTTCAACCTTTTTCCTCAATTGCGTTTTAAGAATTTCGTCTCGCAAGAAACTGTGTTCCAACGAAGATAATTGTATCTTCAGCAGGTCTTTTTGTGTAAAACCAAACGCTTCTTTAATTAACATCAACTCGCTGGAAACCCGTGTCCGGGAAGTGATCGGGTCATCATCGCCAATCGAGATCGGGATTCCAAAATCAAAGAACGTCTTGACTGGGTGTGCTTCCAGGTTTGCCACCGCGCCGGTATGCACATTGCTGGTCGGGCAAATCTCCAAAAGCACTTGTTTGTCGCGCACCAGTTCCATGGTAGGGATAGAATCGATGCTGCGCACCCCATGTCCAATTCGGTCTGCGCCAATTGCGCTTACCGCGTATCGCACATTCTCATGACCGGAGGCTTCCCCTGCGTGAACCGTGATTCCAAGTCCCGAATCACAAACTTTTGCAAAAGCTTCCCGGTGCAGCTCTGCCGGATAGCCAGCTTCATCTCCTGCCAGGTCAAATCCCACCACACCATTATCCTGGTATCGCAAAGCGATTTCAGCCAGCTTTGTGTTGTGCTGAGGGTCATGATTTCGTAACCCAGCAATGATCAATCGAGCCACAATGCCAAAATTCTCCTGTGCCTCTGCCAGCCCTTCCAACATTGCTTCAACGCACGCCTCAACAGGTAATTCTTCACGGGAATGCGTGACCGGACCGGCGCGCAGTTCCAGATAAATCACCCCATCCCTGAAAGCATCTTCTGCCGCTTCAAAAGCAACCCTTTTGAGTGCGGTGTAGTTCTTCAGTACCGGATAATTGATCATAATCTTATCCAAATAATCTACCAGGGATTTTTCTTCTCCGGAAATCTGTAAATGATCTGCAGCCTCATCCTCTGTAAACGGTACAGGCAAATTTTGTTGCACCGCGAGCGCGATAAAAGTCTCTGGACGTACCGAGCCCTCCAAATGCGTGTGCAGGTTACACTTTGGCATTTCCACCAGATCTCTGGTCGGCGCGGGTGGGGTAAAAGCAGTTTGCATCATCCAATCTCCCTTGATTCTTCAACCGGTTTGTGGGATAGGCCGGCCATATAAAAGCCCAGTGTCCTGCGATCCGCTGCTTCCGCATCCATTTCCGCAACAATTTTACCGCTAAACATGACCCCGATCCGATCCGATAAGGAAAGAATCTCATCCAGCTCAGCAGATACTAACAACACCGCTACACCACTATCCCGCGCCTCAATAATCCGTTTATGAATAAACTCTATCGATCCGACATCCAGACCACGCGTGGGTTGGTTGACAATCAACAGTTGAATGGGACGGCTTAGTTCACGCGCCACAATCACTTTCTGCTGATTACCTCCCGAAAGGCTGGAAACTGCTGTATTAATAGAAGGCGTTCGCACATCAAACTCACGCACCAGACGCTCGGCATTTTCCCGAATTGCGTCCAGATCAATAAATCCATGTTCGGAAAATGGGAGCTGGTAATAAGTTTGCAGAATGAGATTGGTATCAATGGAAAAGCCCATCACCAGGCCATGTTTCTGCCGGTCTTCAGGAACGTGCGCTGTACCGGCTTTCGTAAGGGAACGCGCGTTCGCATGGGTAACATCCTGGTCTTTAAGCCTCACCATGCCACCAGTTGCTTTGCGCAACCCCGTCAGAGCCTCTACCAGTTCAGTTTGTCCATTGCCTTGCACGCCAGCAATTCCATATATTTCGCCTGCCCGGATTTGGAATGAAACACCCTGCACTACTTCTACATTCCGGTTATCTTTTACCCATAAATCTTCCACCTTTAAAACAACTTCCGCAGGATTGGAAGATCCTTTTTCCACAGTTAATAGCACATCTCTGCCAACCATCATCGACGCCAGCTCGTGCATGCTGGTTTCATGAGGTGTGGTTGTGCCAACTGTTTTACCCTGGCGCAAGACAGTGATCCGGTCCGCAATCGCCAGCACTTCTTTGAGTTTGTGAGTAATAAAGATAATGGATTTTCCCTGTTTAACCAGAGAACGCATGATCTCAAACAGCTCATCGGTTTCCTGAGGAGTCAGCACCGCGGTAGGCTCATCGAGAATTAAAATTTCCGCGCCTTTATATAAAATCTTCAGAATTTCTACCCGCTGCGCTTCTCCCACCGACAAATCTTCCACATAGGCGTCCGGATCAACACTCAACCCATATTGGTCCGCCAGAACCTTCAATTCAGCGCTGACTGTCTGGCGGTCCAGTTTTGCGAGCTTTCCCAGAGGCATTCCACTGGTTTTTTCATGTCCCAGCATTAAATTCTCAGTCACTGTCATCACCGGGATCAACATAAAATGCTGGTGCACCATCCCAATACCCAGACGCAGGGCGTCATTCGGATTCTGTATGTCAACATCCTCGTCATTTACCAGGATCCGTCCTTCATCCTGCTGGTACAATCCATAGATGATATTCATCAATGTTGATTTCCCTGCCCCGTTTTCACCCAGCAAACAATGAATTTCCTGTGGGCGCAGGTCAAAACTGATCGCGTCATTCGCCAAAACACCAGGGAAGCGCTTGGTGATATTTTCAATTTTTAATACTGTCTCAATATTATTGTTTTTCATAAGGTTGTCCTACTGCGGCTGGCCCTGTAGCTTTCCGAACAAAACCGGTCAAAACAAAGATGGTCAGGATATAGGGCAGCAAACCCAAAAACTCAATGGGAATAGATATCGTGGGGAATTTCACCAAATTGGCCCCCACCAGAATGCTGCACCCAAGCAATAAAACAATTCCGATTGAAAGGTATGATTTCTTAAAAGATTCTTTTGCAATCAACTTCCGGACCAGCCAGAAAAACCCCACACCTAATACAGCCAGGCCGCTCACCACAACCAGCGCGTAGATGTGGTTGAGGTCACCAAATTGCAGCCGCACACCCAGCGCCTCAGAAAAACCAAATAATAGTGCAGAACCAAAAGCACCCACTGAAGTCCAACGGCCAAAAATCAAAGCGGCCAGAGCAATAAACCCGCGCCCGGAAGTCATCAGCTTCTGAAAACGGCCAACACTTTCCAGCACCATGATGGCGCCGCCCAATCCCGCCATCACACCCCCCAGGATCACATTGATATACCGGGTCCGGTTGACATTAATCCCAACCGTATCGGCCGCGCGGGGGTGTTCACCCACTGATCGCATCCGCAATCCCCAGGGTGTATGGAAAACCGCATATTGCAGGAAGATCACCAGAACCAGCATCAGATAGATCATCGGCTGGTGTGAAAATAAAACCTGGCCGATAAAGGGAATTTTAGAGAGAATCGGGATCGGAAGTTTCGGAAAAACCCCAACTCCAGAAAGATGTGTTGGATCGATATATACATTTGCTACATAATTTGTGATCCCAACCGCCAGCAAATTGATCACCGTGCCGCTGATAACCTGGTCAATTTTATAATGGATGGACAGCACCGCGTGCAGCGCTGCTATTATGACCGAACTGACCACGCCAACCAGAAGCCCCACCAGCAAGGCTACATTCGGTGGCAGCAGACCACCAGTCCATTTGTTGAATAAAGCCGATCCCAGGAAGGACATGAAAGCCCCAATCAACATCATACCTTCAATCCCAATATTGATCACCCCTGAACGTTCGCCAAGCAAACCACATAGGGCACCAAAAACCAATGGGGCAGCTTTAATGATCGCTAATGTGAACAAACCTGTGAATAAATTCAGATCCATGTTTATCCCTTACCTCCACCCCAACCCTGGCTCAGATTGACTTTATCCTCTTTCTCTTGAACACGGATATGATAAAGACTGCGAATAATTTGATTGGCCGACACAAACATCAATATTAATCCCTGTAAAATCGTAATAATTTCAACCGGAACTTTCGCGCGAAGCTGCATCAGGCGGGCGCCTGTATCCATTGCCCCGAACAGGAAAGATGAGAACACCACCCCAATTGGATTAATGCTGCCCAGAACAGCCACCGCGATGCTGTCAAAGCCATAACCTACATTGAACCCGGCCGTGAAGTTGTACGGTGGTAAGCCCATCACCTGCACCGCGCCGGCCATTCCTGCCAGACCGCCACTGAGAGCCATGGTAAGGATGATGTTGCGGTCTACCCTGATGCCACAATAGCGGGCCGCGTTGAGATTCATACCCACTGTGCGGATCTCAATTCCCAGCACAGTGCGGAATAACAGGATATACACCACTACTGCCAGCAACAAAGCAATGAAAAAACCGATGTTCAAACGCGTGTCAGCGATCAAATTGGGCAGGCGCGCCGTTTCGAATAATGAATTTGTCTCCGGAACAACACTGGTTACTTTACGAAGTGGTCCCCGCGCGCCTATCGACCAGGTAATGATCCGAGTGGCTATATAATTGGTCATAATGGTCGTAATGACTTCATGAGCGCCATACTTGGCTTTTAAATAACCGGGGATAGCTGCCCAAACAGCCCCAGCGAGAGTTCCTGCAAGCAGAGTAAGCGGCAGGTGAATAACAGCTGGAGCCTGGAGCTTGGTGCCAACCAGCACGGTGGCGATCGAGCCAACAAATATCTGGCCCTCCACACCGATATTAAACAAACCTCCCCGAAAAGCCAGCGCAACACCCAGGCCTGCAATAATCAGGGGAGTTGTTTTGAGTATCGTCTCAATCCAGCTGTCGAGATTACCAAAAGCACCAGCAGCCAGGGCAGCGTACGCTTGCAGTGGGTTCGCGCCGGATAAAAGGATTGCAAAACTTGCAACAACTAACGCTGTGAATATAGCCAGAATTGGGACTGCCAGGTTGGCAAGCAAGTCTGAGAGATTCAAGCGCCTTTTCTGTGATCGTTCTTTACTGGTTATAGCACACCTCTCATTTCCTGACTTTTCTTTGAAATAGGGTGGAACCTTTTTGAACAGGTTCCACCCCATGTTGTAACATAAATCAACCTATAATGCTATCACTTGATAGGAACACAGAATGTATTCGGGTTTGAGCCTTCAAATGGCGTGCAGGGATTAATTTCCCCGGCGTACAGTTTTTGCATAATCTCTTCCAGCTGCGCCTTGACATCATCCGGAACAACGCTGTCCAGGTTGTGGAAAGGAGCCAGCGAGGATGGAGCATACACATCACCGCCGGTGAAGCTGCCATCATCCACCGCCTTAATCAAATCGATCACACCCACTTCAATATCTTTCAACGCGCTGGAGAGAATACAATCCTTCACTTCCGGCAGTGTGAGGAACTGGTCCATATCGGTGCCGATAACATATGCTCCTTGATTGCAGGCAGTGATCAATGCGCCATTCGCGGTCAATCCACCTGCTCCATACAGAACATCCACGCCTTCATTAACCAAAGATTGAGCTGTTTCTGAGCCAAAGGTCGCGTCGGCAAAACAGACATCGATCGAACCAGGATGGTAGACATTGATCACTTTGGCATCCGGATTGACATACGTCACACCATTGTGGTAACCAACTTCATAGCGGGCCACTGCCGGAATAAACTGGCATCCGAAAACGCCGCCAAC
>ENA-ORXD01000470-ORXD01000470.1-sediment-metagenome-genome-assembly--contig:-NODE-470-length-51764-cov-4.565810_pt1 | contig 51764 bp, 51 predicted proteins | sample MGYA00237862_ERZ511471 | MGnify/ENA metagenome assembly ERZ511471
CGATAACAGCCATGTCAGGATTCCAAGTTCTGAATCAGCTTGCGCCAGGGTTGCTCTCGGTCAGGAGGAATACATTGAGAAACGATGCGTACTCCGTCGGCTTCAAGCCCCTTGAGATTTTCAATATCCGCCTTATCTAAAGCCAGCGTACAGCAAAGCCGGTATTTCCCTTCCCCAGCATGCATATTACCAAGATTAAGTTCACAAAAGGGTATGCCGAGCTGATGGCCGCGCAGAGCATCGCTCGAATTGGCAAATAACAGCAAAACCCGATTTTTATCCAAATCGTGCCCGGCGAACAGGCCAGCCACCTCTGCCACACTGGCAATGACAACCCGAATACCGCGCGGAACAGCTGACTCCATGACGACCCGCTGCAATGTCGTAGCGGCAACCTGATCATTGGCGACCACGATACAATTGGCATTCAGGTAGGGCACCCAGGGTTCCAGGACCTGACCATGAATCAAACGATTATCGATGCGTGTCAAAGTGATGCTCATGATGCCTTACTTTAATTCGACATTTACTGCTTCAACATATCACCGGCCACAACGATGCTTTTCTGACCATAATTTTTAAGGATCTCACAACGTTCGGCTAAGGGCAGATTTTCAGGCATGTTGGCAAATTTAAGAAGCATGGGAAGGTTAACACCGGCCAGAATTTCAACTTGCCCTTCCTCCCAGAACGCTGCACTGATATTGGCTGGGGAACCGCCAAACATATCGACCATAATGATAATTCCGTGGCCATCGCCACTGACGGCCTCCATGGCCGCGGCTAAATGGCGCCGCACATCTTCAATCCCATCCTCAGCTCGGACAGATACGCCGCAAACATTTCGAAGCGGACCGATGATCATTTCCGCGGTACGAATGAGTTCTTCAGACAGGTTGCCATGGGTGGCTATGACCAATCCGACCATGGTTTACCCCTTGGTAATATCGCGATGAATGACCTGAAGAGAAATGCCGGGCTGTTTTATAAGTGTACGCAATTTTTCGGCAATGGCTACGCTACGATGCCGGCCACCGGTACAGCCGATAGAAATCGTCAGATAGCTCTTGCCTTCACGCTGATAGCTGGGGATCAGAAATTCCAGCAGCCCGTAAAGATGTCCAAGGAAGGCTCGACACGGCTCCTGATCAAGAACATAGTGGGCGACATTTTGATCAAGACCGGTGAGGGGTTGAAGCTCTGGTACAAAATGAGGGTTGGGAAGGAAACGGACATCCAGGACCATATCCGACTCGGGCGGGACGCCGTAGCGAAACCCGAAAGACTGCAGGTTGACCGCAAGTTGGGCAGTCTTCCCTTCATGTCCGAAAATATGCTTGATAAACAGACGTCGCAGTTGATGAACGGTCATCCCTGAAGAATCGAAGACGGCCGTGGCAACCTTTTTGAGACCAGCGACCAACTGCCGTTCCTTACGAATTCCGTCCGGAACCCCACTGGCACCGGCCAACGGATGGCGGCGGCGGGTTTCTGAATAACGTCTTAAGAGTGTTTCGTCCGAGGCGTCGAAGAAAAAGATTTCAACTTCATGCCCAGCTTCCCGAACCTGGTCGAGCACCTTTTGGCTATCGGCCAGGAATCCCCGGTTACGTACGTCAAGGACGACAGCCAGGTTCGGATTCCCGCTCCCTTCCTGGCCTGCCAGCTTGAGAAATTTCGGCAACATGACCAGGGGAAGGTTATCAACGACAAAGAAATCTTCGTCTTCCAGAGCTCGCGCGGCGGTCGACTTCCCGGAACCAGACATGCCCGTGATAATGATCAGGCGAGTCCCACTCATTCCAGATTGTCTCCGATGATGGCGTGAGCATGCATGCGAGCCATTTCTGCCATTCGTTGTTCCAGGCGATCCTGGAATTCCTGGGCACTATGATAGCCCATTTCCTTAAGAAGCTGGTTGCGGGCGGCAACTTCGACAATGGTGGTAATGTTCCGCCCCGGGCGAACGGGTATCCTCATCAGAGGGATATCGATTCCCAGCAACGAGTAGGACTCCTCATCCACACCAAGCCGATCATATTCCCGGCCTTCTTCCCAATCGACCAACTCAACTGCCAAATCGACCTTTTTCCGTTCACGGATAGCGGCGACCCCAAACAAGTGCTTGATATTGATAATACCGAGGCCTCGAACCTCCATATGGTAATGGAGCAGATCGATTCCCTCACCAAACAGAACCGCCGGCAGTTTCATGCGAATTCGCACAACGTCGTCCGCCACCAAACGGTGGCCACGCAGAACCAGATCCAGAGCGCATTCGCTTTTGCCGATGCCGCTTTTCCCCAGCAACAACACTCCGACCCCAAGAACATCGACAAGAACGCCATGCACGGTAGTGGACGGCAAGAGTCGTTCTTCCAGAAACTTGGTAATAAGAGAAATAAAGGTGGAGCTTTGGTGGTGGGTACGCAACAAAGCGACCCCTTGCCGTTCGGCTTCTTCGATAAGAAGGTCAAGAGGCTCCTGACCCTTTGTGATAATGAAACAGGAAATGTTGAGTGAACAAAGGGACCGCAGGTTGGCAGCGGCCGTATCTCTGGGGAGCTGCTGTAGATAACTCAGTTCCGTGGAACCAAGAACCTGAATTCGATCGGGATGCAGATTGGTGGTGTAGCCGGTCAAGGCCAGGCCAGGTTTCTGGATACGGGGGACGTTAATCCGCTTATCCAGCCCCCGCTCTCCAGCCAGAAGTTCCAGGTCGAGCCCGGCCTCTTTTTCTCCGAGGAGTTCTTGAATAGTGATTCCGGCCATGACCTGTAGAAAAGTTAGAGATTTTCTTCTTCGCTGGTAATGATCCGCATTATTTCATCGGCATCGGCGGCATCCTGCAGTCTGCGCCGGACCGAAGAGTTTTTCAACAGCTTGGAGATTCTAGCCAGGGTCTTCAGATGGATTCCAACCGAGTCCTCTGGAGCGATCAGCAAGAAGAACAAATGGGCAGGCTTGCCATCCATGGAGTCAAAATCAACACCCTGCCGACTACGCCCGAAGGAAATCAACAGGTTATCGATATCTTTAAGCTTTCCATGGGGAATGGCAACTCCATCACCGATTCCGGTACTGCCCAGTCGCTCGCGCTCCTTAAGCACTCGGAGCACCTCAGTACGGTCCAGGCCGCTCTTGACTTTGAGAATGGCATCGGTCAGTTCGGTGAGTACGCCGTCCTTATCCTTAGCCTTCAATTCCGCTGCAATGGCGGAAGGGTTTAACAAGTCACCAATTTTCATAGCGATCTATTCAATCATTGCGGAGTTGAAAGAAACGATGCAAAAAAGCCGGGGCGGGAGTTTTTCCTCCCCTCCCCGGCCAAATCAACGCGATTATTTGGTTTCCGGTACGATGAGGCCGTAGTTACCGTCTTTACGACGATATACGACGTTGATTTCATTGGTGCTGTCATCAGTAAAAACAATGAAATCTTTGTGCAGCAGGTCCATCTGCATAACTGCCTCTTCAACCGACATCGGCTTCACGGAGAAGCTGTTGCTGCGGATGATCTGCGGTTCAGGCAAACCTTCATCAACGCTCTCTGCGGCAAAAACCGTCTTCTTGACTTCGCGTTCCTTACCGGTCACCGGCTTATGTTTTTTGAGCTTTTCCTTGTAACGCTTCAACTGGCGCTCGATTTTATCAACCACCGCATCCAGAGCCGCATACATGTCATTGGTTTCCTCAGAGGCCTTGATGGTGATCCCCTTGGCGACGATGGTCACAACCGACTTATGGCGAATCTTTTTTTCCACCGATAACGCTACCTGGGCGTCAATCGGTTCTTCAATATACTTCTTCACTCGAGCCAGTTTTTCCTCTGCGTAAGCGCGCAGCGGCTCGCTGGTTTCCATATGCCGAAAGGTGACAGCAACTTGCATAGTGTAAATCCTCCTGTAATGGTACCCGGTGTACAATGGACAGTCAGTATCTACAGTATCCATTATAGCGACAAATTAACACCGGAGTCGGTATGGGATATCAAAAAAGTCGTTTTCTTTCAGTGGATGAACCGATTCCGAGCATCTCGCGATATTTAGTCACGGTCCGCCGGGCAATATCGATCCCTTCCTTACGCAGAAGATCAACGATCTTCTGGTCGGAATAGGGCTTTTTCGGATTTTCGGCAAGCACGATTTCTTTGATCTTGCTCTTGACGCTTTCCGAAGCAATGGATTCCCCTTGAGTGGTGCTGATACCGCTGTTGAAGAAGAACTTCAACTCGAACAGCCCTTGGGGGGTCTGGACATACTTGTTCGTGGTGACACGGCTGATGGTCGATTCATGCATTTCGATATCTTCAGCCACGTCACGCAAAACGAGAGGCTTAAGATATTCGATCCCCTTGTCGAAAAATTCGCGCTGGAATTTGACGATGCTTTTGGTGACCTTGTAGATGGTACGTTGCCGCTGGTGGATACTCTTAATCAGCCAGACCGCACCACGCATCTTCTCCTGAATGTATTCTCCGGCTTTTTCGTCAATCCCTTCAGAACCGACCAAAGCGTTGCGATAGAAGGAATTGATACGAAGATTGGGCAGACCTTCGTCGTTGAGGACCACGACGTATTCTTCGCCGATCTTATAAACAAAGATATCAGGACTGATGTAGTGGACATCTTCCTGATTAAAAGGACTGCCGGGACGGGGATCCAAACCGGAAATGATTTTGGCGGCACCAAGGACCTCGTCGAGACTGACACCGAGGGTTTTGGCAATCACCTGATACTTGCGGGTTTCCAGCTCAGAGAGATGATCCTTTAGAATCGCCTCCACCAGTGAACCATCCATACCGAGGTGCTCAACCTGTTTAAGCAGGCATTCCTGCAGATTGCGTGCGGCAACCCCGACCGGGTCAAAATCCTGGACAATTTTCAGAATTTCCTCAGTGTCTTCGAAGCTGGCCCCGGTAACCTCAGCGATCTCTTCGACGGAGGATTTCAGATAACCGTCCTCGTTGAGATTGCCAATGATTTCAGCGGCCACGACGCGCTGCCCTTCATCCAACCGCGACAGATTAAGTTGCCACATGAGATGATCAAACAGGGTACTTTTCTGGGTCAGGATGTTTTCGTAAGAAGGACGATCCTCATCCTCCTCGTAAAAATCGGCGGTTGACCCTCCCAGGCTATAGCCTTCGAGATAGGTCTGCCAGTCGATCTCGGCCATTCCTTCGCTTTCGCCTTTGACTTCCTGAATCTGTTCGGCCGGTGCCTGTCCGTCTTCAAAACCGGCAGCTTCTTCGCGAACCTCTTTTTCTTCAGCAGCCTCTGCGCTCTCTTCAAGTACCGGGTTTTCTTCAAGTTCCTGGTGGACCAAGTCCACCAATTCCATCCGGGAGAGCTGCAGCAGTTTGATCGCCTGCTGAAGCTGGGGTGTCATTACCAACTGCTGGCTTAGTTTCAGTTGTTGTCGGATTTCTAAAGCCATTTTGCTCCCTGGGCCAAAGCCCCTGTTCAGGATAAAACCGTCTTCAACGCCGGCTAAAGCCGAAACTTGTCTCCAAGATAAATCTTGCGCGCTCGAGGACTTGCGGCAATCTGGTCAGGATCACCGTATTCCAGAATCTTCCCTTCGCTGAGGATGTAGGCGTGGTCGCACACCCCCAGAGTTTCCCGCACATTGTGGTCTGAAATCAAGATTCCAATATTTCTAGACTTGAGATCAGCAATGATATTTTGAATGTCAGCTACAGCAATCGGATCGATGCCGGCAAAAGGTTCATCCAAGAGAATAAACGCCGGATCAATAACCAAGGCCCGGGCGATTTCAACCCGCCGCCGCTCTCCACCGGAGAGCGCATAACCATAGCTGCGGGCCACATGCTGCAGCCGAAATTCGGAAAGTAATTGAGTGCACTTATCCCTGCGGGCCGCTTCCGAAAGCCCTAAAGTTTCCAGGATCGCCAACAAATTCTGTTCAACAGTCAGCTTGCGAAACACCGATGCTTCCTGCGGCAGATACGAGATTCCTGCACGGGCCCGCTGAAACATCGGATAACCGGTAAGATTCTCATCGTCGAGGAAAACCTGCCCTGCATCGGGCTTGACCAAACCAACAACCATGTAAAACGAGGTCGTCTTACCGGCGCCGTTGGGACCCAACAGGCCGATCACCTGCCCAGACCCGACTTCAAGGTCAACACCGTCGACTACGGTTCGTCCTTTATAAGTCTTACAAAGTCCATGGGCGGTGAGCTTGCGGCTCATTGGTCAGCCTTTTGTGGATGAAAGATAGCGTTGATACGCGATCCTTCCTTACTATTGACAACGCTTTTTTCCTGTTCCAGGAAAAAAGTAATCTCGTCACCAGAGATTGAATCATCCCCCTGATGAACCACTGGAGACTCTGTCAGGACGATGCGCTTCTCACGATTGAAAAAAACCGCCTTGCCGGCCGTAGCGACCCGTTCCCCCTGGACAATGCGAACATCACCATAGGCTTCCAAACGTTCGATATCCCGTTTGTCACCTTGATAATAGAGCTGAATCTCGTCAGCGTAAAGGGACAATCCCCCTTGTTCAACCACCACATGACCGAGGAACTTGACTCGACCGGCCTGATCGTCCGCCTCGAGTCGATCAGATGAAACATTGATGGGCTGACTGCTGTCATGGCTTACAGCAGGTTCGGCCCAAACACAAGGGACGAACAGCGTCAAGGCCACAATGAGTCTTGCAAAGTTCAGCCAGGAGCGGCGCCAGCAATTATTCATTGACCAACTTGCCTCTCACGTCGGCGAGCAATTTAAAGACATGCCGATCCACATGGTAGATAAGCCCCCTGCCGGTCAATTCCAGTCCCGGGCTGATCAAACGAACCTTATCATCGCTGCGAATCGTCCCGTCACTGCTGTCATAAAACAGACTGTCAGTCTGCAGACGATCTCCCTTAGAGGTGACGATTTCCACATCATTGGAAACCCGAACCGTGCTGGAAGCACTGTCCCATTCACCCCGTTCAGCCCTTAGATCGACCTGACCTTTCTGCTGATAGAACGTCAGGTGAACATTTTCGATACTGGTTACACCGTTTTTAAGACTATGAGCTGCAGAATCAGCTTCCAGCGACCAGTAAGGCTGCCCATCACGATTTTCCGTGTAGGAAATTCTCTGCATGGCCAGATCGATATTGGCCGGCAGAGTGCTGAGCAACTCTTCGGGACTACTGAATCGGTAATTTTTTAAAATAAAACCGACCAGCAAAATCGCCAGCATTAACATGCCGACAAGCAATAATCTTCGGGTATTAAAATACCGCGGCATGGCGATCAATATAGCATCAAAGAGGCAATCTGTAAAGACAATAGTGCAAACTTGGCACGGGATTTGAAGGAAAGAAAATCCTACCCTTCAAAGTATTTTTCCGTCACCTGCAGCCAGCGTCCGCTCTCCTTAAGTATCAGATCGCAGATCTCACGCACAGCCCCACGCCCCCCGCACTTGGCAGCCACATAATGCACCGCACTCAACACCTCGGGAACTCCATCGGCAACGGTCGCAGCAAATCCGACCCGCCGCAGGATCGGCAGATCAACAATATCATCACCGATGTAAGCGACCTCGTCATCCTGGATTTGTAATTCAGCCAGTATCTGTCGATAAGGAATCAACTTGTCCTTGGCTCCCTGGAACACCAGATCGATACCCAGCTCTCGGGCGCGGATATCGACAACAGGAGATTGCCGGCCGGTAATGATTCCCACCTGGATACCTGCCCGTTGAATCAACTTGAGGCCATGGCCGTCTTTGACATCAAAGGCCTTGCTTTCAACGCCGTGATGATCGTAATAGATCCGCCCATCTGTTAATACACCATCCACATCAAGCAGCAGCAGCTTGATTTTGCTGGTCCGGCCCAATTCACACATTACATCACCCCAGCCTTGAGAAGGTCATGTAAATGAATGATTCCCACCGGCTGCGGGCTATCCTCATGTTCAAAAACAAACAAAGAAGTGATGGAAAACTCTTCCATCCGTTGTAAGGCCTTTGCTGCCAGATTGGAACGCAGGATACGTTTCGGATTCCCAGTCATGATTTCACAGATAGGCCTATTAAGAACCTCAAACCCTTGTCCAATGGCCCGTCTCAAGTCACCGTCAGTAAAGACCCCGAGCAGTTCGCCATTATTATTGACAACTCCGGTGATCCCAAGTTTCTTGCTGGTAATTTCAAACAGTGCATCCTTAAGAGGAACTTGCTCGGTCACCAGAGGAATTTCCTGGTCCTGGTGCATCAGGTCTTCGACCCGCAACAAAAGTTTCCGCCCCAATGCACCGCCGGGGTGAAATAAAGCGAAATCCTCTTCCTTAAAGCCGCGACGTGACAACAGAGCCACAGCCAGCGCATCGCCTATCGCCAGGGTGGCCGTGGTGCTGGCCGTCGGTGCCAGCCCTAATGGGCAAGCTTCTTCCTTGACGGAGATATCAAGAAAAACATCGCCGGCCCGGGCCAAGGGACTGGAAGCATTGCCACTCATGGCAATCAGAGGCAGACCCATGCGCTTGATCACTGGCAGGATACGGGTGATCTCCTCGGTCGAGCCTGAATTGGAGACAGCAATAACCACGTCCCCTTTCATCAGCATGCCAAGATCGCCATGAATGCCTTCCGCCGGATGAAGGAAAAAAGCAGGGGTTCCAGTGGAGGCCATGGTCGAGGCAATCTTCTGGCAAATCAAGCCGGATTTGCCCATACCGGTGATAACCACCCGCCCCTGGCAACTCAGCATCATGTCCACGGCTTTGCAAAAATCGGCACCGATTCGATCCATCAACGCCAGGACGGCGTCAGCCTCGATCTGCAGCACCCGGCGCGCAGCCAGGACGACTTCATCTCTCGTCATTGGTTCTGTTTCCTAATGGCATCAATGGCCACCACATCAGCAAGGATGGTGCGCAATTGACTCAAGGCCAGCGAATTGGCGCCGTCACAACGGGCCTTATCCGGGTTTTCATGAACTTCCCAGAACAAACCGTCAATCCCGACGGCCACAGCAGCTCGCGACAGGATGTCGACAAATTCACGCTGACCGCTCGATTCAGTCCCGGCGCCACCAGGCAGTTGTACTGCATGGGTAGCATCAAAGATCACTGGATAGCCGGTATTGCGCATAATCGCCAAGGAGCGCATATCGACCACCAGATTGTTGTAGCCGAAAGAAGCTCCGCGCTCGGTCAGGCAAATCTTTTCATTGCCCGTGGAAGCCACCTTATTGACCACGTTGGTCATATCCCAGGGCGCCATGAACTGCCCCTTTTTGATGTTAACAACACGACCGCTGGCACCGGCAGCGAGCAAAAGATCGGTCTGGCGACAGAGAAAAGCCGGAATTTGCAAGACGTCCAACACTTCAGCCGCTGGAGCGATCTGACAAACCTCATGAACGTCGGACAGAACTGGCACTCCGATGGTGGTTTTGACTTTTTCAAGCAGGCGCAGCCCCTCATCCATTCCCGGGCCCCGATAGGAGCCGACAGATGAACGGTTGGCCTTGTCATAGGAGGCCTTGAAAATAAAACCTACGCCAAGTTCTTCGGTGAGTTTTTTCAAAGCTTCGGCGATCCGCAGGGTGACCGCTTCGTCTTCCAAAACACACGGACCGGAAATGAGAACCAGAGGGCGGCCGCCGCCCATGACGGTGGAACCGATCTGAATTTCCCTGACCTTCATACTATTTTTCTCCACGCTGCTTCAGGCAAGCGCCAACAAAGGATTCAAACAAAGGATGCGGGGCCATGGGGCGTGACTTGAACTCAGGGTGGAACTGGCAGCCGAGGAACCAGGGATGCTCGGTCAATTCCACAATTTCAACCAAATCGTTATCCGGGTTGATTCCGGACAGAGTCAGGCCGGCCTTGCGCATCACTTCACGATAGGCGTTGTTAAACTCATAACGATGCCGGTGGCGTTCGGAAACCTTTTCCTGGCCATAGATACGCCGGGCCAAAGTCCCATCAGTCAAAACGCAGGGGTAGGAACCGAGGCGCATGGTCCCCCCCTTACGGGTGACGTTTTTCTGGCCTTCCATAATATGGATCACCGGGTTTTTAGCATCTTCACGGAATTCAGAAGAGTAAGCCTCCTCGATCCCGCAAACATTGCGGGCAAACTCCACCACGGCCATCTGCATGCCAAGGCAAATGCCGAAAAAGGGCATCGCGTTTTCCCTAGCATACTCGATGGCGGCAATTTTTCCTTCGCTGCCACGCTCACCGAAGCCGCCTGGCACCAGGATGCCGTCCACATCATCGAAATGGCCGTTGATACCGTGACGCTCCAATGCTTCGGAGTCGATGTATTTCAGGTTGACCCGGCAGTCGTTGCCGATGCCGCCATGAATCAAGGCCTCCGACAGAGACTTGTAGCTTTCGGTCAGTTCCACATATTTGCCGACAATGGCAATAGTCGATTCCGAAGCAGGTTCCTTGACCCGCTTGATGATACGTTCCCAGGACGCCAAGTCCGGCGACTTGGTCCAAATGTTCAGGTACTCGACAACCCGCTCGTCCAGCCCCTGTTCATGATAGACCTTGGGGACCTCATAAATGCTCTCGACGTCACGGGCGGTAATGACCGCTTCCTCACGAACATTACAGAACAGAGCGATCTTGGCCTTCATGTCCCGGGGAATTTCGCGGTCGCAACGGCACAGCAGGATATCAGGCTGGATGCCGATTTCGCGTAATTCTTTAACACTATGCTGAGTCGGCTTGGTTTTTAATTCACCGGCAGTGCGGATGTAAGGAACCAGGGTCAGGTGAACATAAAGAACATTTTCGTGACCACGGTCAGTCCGAAACTGGCGGATGGCTTCGAGAAACGGCAGAGACTCGATATCCCCGACAGTACCACCGACCTCGACAATCGCCAGATCGGCGCCGCGAGCGTTTTCAATAATTTTCCCTTTGATCTCGTTGGTGATGTGGGGAATGACCTGCACCGTCCCGCCCAAGTAATCACCACGCCGCTCCTTGCGGATAACGGAATCGTAGACCTGGCCGGTGGTGAAATTGGATTTTCGGGTCAGGCGGGCCGAAGTGTAGCGTTCGTAATGCCCGAGGTCCAGGTCAGTTTCTGCTCCATCCTCGGTGACGAACACCTCGCCATGCTGAAACGGGCTCATCGTCCCCGGATCGACATTGATATACGGGTCGAGTTTCTGCATTGCCACCCGCAGACCACGCGCTTCCATAAGAGCTCCAATGGAAGCTGCCGCCAGACCTTTTCCAAGGGAGGAAACAACGCCGCCCGTGATAAAGACAAATTTTGTCTTCATGCTTTTTCAACTCCTTTTCTCGCTCCGCCAACGCCAGCCGATCATCCTCAGCAACCATGCGGGATCTATTCAAACCAAAAGGCAGATTTTACACAGATCAGATAAAAATTGAAACCTTTATTCTGCCTGCAATTCACTGTCTCTCAGAAGCCTTTCAACCCGGACGAGATCATCCGGCGTATCCACACCTTGAGAAAGGAATTCAGTCGTCGCAACGAAGATATCGTAGCCATGCTCCAAGGCCCGCAACTGTTCAAGTTTTTCCAACTCTTCCAGTGGGGTGGGTGCGAGTTCAGTAAAGGTCGTAAGGAAATCACGCCGGTAGACATAAAGTCCAATATGTTTATAAAAAGGCAGACTGGACCATTTAATCGAATCAAGCTTCCCCTCAAAATCCCGGGGAAATGGAATACTTGCTCGGGAAAAATAAAGGGCGCGATCATTGCGATCACAAACCACTTTGACAACGTTCGGATTATAGAATTCGTCAGGATGAACGATGGAGGTTTTCAACGTCCCCATAGGAAGATCGGAATTCTGTACCAGGGGAGCGACAGCCTGTTCAATCATGAGTGGATCGATCAGGGGTTCATCCCCCTGGACATTAACAATAATATCAGTATCAAGTTGACGCGCGACCTCTGCGAGGCGGTCGGTGCCAGTTGGATGGTCGGGGCGGGTCATGCAAACCTCGCCACCGAAGGATCGAACCACGGAGGCAATCCGCTCATCATCAGTAGCAACCAACACTCGTGCCACACAAGCAGTCTGGGCGGTTCGTTCATAAACACGCTGAATCATGGTTTTGCCAAGGATTTCAGCCAGAGGCTTACCCGGAAACCGGGTTGAGGCATAACGAGCTGGGATGACCGCGGTAACGTTCATGAAGGATCCTTTCCGATTAATTTCGCACGTCAGAGTAATCAAACCGGAAAGGCTTGTCAAGGAGCCATATTGAGACGGTTTAAACGTATTTTCAATCAGTTAAAAACACGACGAAAGCCGATCCGTTTAACATGGCGCCAGAGTTTTCACACGGTTCTGCAACAAAAAAACAGGCTGCATTAAAATGCAGCCTAGCGGCAAAAACGAGTCGCAACTCAACTAAAAGTACAGATCAGCCTAATTTGCGGCAAACGTGAAAACAACCGGATGCTGACTGTCCGGCACATGTCTTTGCTTGCCAAGATGATCGAAAAAGAAAAAACATTGCGGATCATCATTGGTAAATGACAGCCGCTGCCCGGCTTTTTCGATGGAATCGACATAAAGAACACTCCCTTTTTCGCGAGTCACTGCGAAGCGGCCAGTCGGGTCGGTATGGACAATATGCCTGCGCACATTGTCCACGTCTTTCGGATTGGCAAAGGGATCATCCTTGATTTTAAGAATGACTTTGGCATCTGTAAGCGGATGATGCTGCTGATCAAGGACCTGACCGTAAAATTCAATGTCACATGCCTCGTGTTGAGGAGCAAACCTGGAATGCGACCCGTTGCAAATCAAACAACCCTGCTGGTCCATAATCTGCCAGATGACAATTGAGACAAATACGAATGAGGTGAGAAGGATTACAACGACGTTGAATCTTTTGAAGAACCCGGTCGAAAAACTGATACTTTTCATTCAAACCCAACTGCGGAAAAATCTGTTGCCCGAGGCGTGACAGGCATGGCAGAGAAGATTAAAGGACTCCCTGCCACACGCCTGCCATAATAGCAAAACTCCCCGCCGCAGTTCAATATTTTTAATTATTAATTATTAACCTATTAAAATAACAGCAACTTGCCTCTCGGTTTGGATTGAAAATATGCTATTCAGATTGCTTGACAGCTTTATCAGGAAGAAGCCTTGCGGATAAAAATCTCCTGGGCAAGAACCTCGTCGATGGCGAATTCAGAATTTCCCACCTTGAAAATGAAACTGGGAAAATTTCGGGTCAAGATGAGGTCATTTCCCGGCAAAACCCCCATACTCATCAACTTCTGCATTTTTTTTGAATCAGCCGTAGATAGATAGGCGATTTCCCCCCTCTCCCCTGGACGCAATTCGGTGAGAGCGACAACCCCGACCTCACCGGAACGACGGGCTTGTTCGCAGCAGTCACCAGGAGGAATCGGCTTGCCGTGCGGACAGGTGGTGGGATGATTCAGCAGAGTACATATCTTACTGTCCACCCCTTGATGCAGCAGATGCTCGAATTCGCAGGCCCGGTCATCACCTTTATCGCCTTTGATATCGAGAACATCCATCATCAGGCGCTCAGCAAGACGATGCCGCCGCACCGTCATGCGTGCTTCGGGCCGGCCCTCCTGGCGCAGGTAAACTCGTTCTCCCTGAACTTCCACGTAAGCTAACCGGCATAGCTCAACCAGTGCCTCGTCAGTTCCATCAATCTGCAGATCAGAGAGGTGAACAGCATTCTCTCCTCCCTCTTCCGTCGCAATCCATAAGGCTTCCAGGACTTCTTCAGCTTTTTCGGAAAGTTTCATTCTTTTTTATCTCCCGATTCAGGGTCATCGGTTTTCGAGGCCCAACGCTGCAGATATTTGGGAACCAGGGGGTTGGCGTAACCGCAATAGGGACAATGGACCTTACGGCAACCACCTCGACAACGCCCGCAACTCAGCTGATCTTCAGGAATTTTGTCGTCGATTTCGCGGCCGCAGAAGGCGCATTTCATCTATTACAAGCCCCCTAAACCTAACAATACCTTATTCAGCAACCAACCGCTAGCAAAGGCAAGGAGGGTAACAAACAAAAAAATACTCAAGGAAACCTTCCAGCCACGCTCTTTTTTCATCATCAGAAACTGGGCGATACAGGGGACGAACAAAGTTAGGGTCACCGCCGAAACCGTCAATTGGGTCGGGGTCAGCAAACCCTGGGTCTGCAGGTCGTACAGACCTGCGGCACCAAAATCGCGGCGGAAAAAACCAAAGATAAAAGCAGCTGCCGTTTCGGATGGCAGACCGATGGAATTCATCACCGGCTCCATCCCTTTAACCAACGAATTAAGCGCCCCGGTCATCTTGCCGGCCCAGAGGAGGACCGAAGCGAAGATGAATAATGGAAATATTTCCAGAAAATACCATTGCATTCGGGTCAGGGTTTTGACCAGCACATTGCGTGCCTGCGGCAGGCGCAAGGGTGGTATTTCCATATAAAACATAGGCCGCTCGCCAGGCATAATACGTGCGGCGAGAAAACCGATGACCAGGAACAGTACTGCAATACACAGCGTCCAGACGAACAGAGCGCCCGGCACCGGTGCCAGCAGTCCGAGGATCACCCCCAACTGAGCACTGCAAGGGACTGCCAGGGCCAACAAGATGGTCGCGATAATGCGTTCACGAACCGTCTCCAGGGTTCGAGTGACGACCGTGGCCATGGTATCGCAGCCAAACCCCAGCACCAAAGGGATAACCGCCCGGCCATTGAGGCCGATGTGTTTGAAAATTCGATCGACCAGCATGGCCAGGCGCGGGAAATAGCCGCTGTCTTCGAAGATGGAAAACGCCAGAAAAAAAGTACCGACGATAGGCAGGACGATAGCCACTGCATATCGCACCGCCAAGGTGAAAATACCGTATTCCCCCACCAGCAATTCATACAGCCAGGTCCAACTCAGGTACCGGTCCGCCAAACTGATGAGCCAGGGGTTAAGAAAACGCTCGAACAATCCTCCCTCGATCCAGTCGACCAGAGTACCGGCGCCGAACCCACCGACAAATTTATAAAGCCCGAAATACAGAATGGCCAGCAGCAGAGGAAAGCCGGTCCAGGGGTTCATGGTCAAGTCGGACAGCCGCTGACCTAAGGGGACGTGATTGTTTTTTCCGCTGCTGATCACGCCAGCGAGCAAGCCTTTGCAGATTCGCTTTCTCTCCAGACTGATGCGCAAATGAAGATCTTGCCGACGCTCAAAGGTTATCTCTCGCAGGATTTCTTCCACTCGCGGAGCATTATCACCCTCTTGCTGCCGCACCAAGGCCAACACTTCCTCATCTTTTTGCAGCATGAGAAGGGCCAGGGAACGACGAGCCAAACGATAGTTGCCCTGCATAGCCTCGGTAAGTCGCCGCACATCCCCTTCCAGGTCCGGCGCATAACCGAAGGCTGCTCGCCCACGGGGACGGAAGTCTCCAATCCTTTGCCTGATTTCCGGCAATCCGCGTTTCTTCTTGGTCGCCGCTCCAATGACCGGAATGCCGATTTTCTCCTCGAGCAGGCGGGTGTCGATAGCCATACCGATCCGTTCAGCCTCATCCATGATATTGATGACCAGAATCACCGGCAGGCCAGCTTCGATCAACTGCAACGTCATGGGGAGCATGCGCTCGAGGTTGCGAGCATCGACCACATGCAGGCAGACATGAGCGGTCTCTCGCAGCAAAATGTCCCGACCGACCCGCTCTTCTTCAGTCATCGGCATCAGGGAATACATCCCCGGCGTGTCCAACACCTCAAACGGACGACCGACAATCTGGCAATGACCGTGGGAAACTTCGACAGATGTACCGGGATAGTTGGAAACCGTAGTGTAGGATCCCGTCAAAGCATTAAAGAGGACACTTTTACCAACGTTCGGACAACCGACGAGAACAACCTTGGGAGAAGAAACGGCAACGGACGATGAATGGCTCATGCGGCAGCAGCCTCCGTGATACCGAGGCGACCGGAATATTTAGAATAGATCATAGGAATCATTCAGGAAGAGAGCACTTGGAGCAGGTACCGTAAAGTTCCAGGCGATGATGGGAAATACGAAAGCCATGGGCTCGCGCGACTTCGATCTGCAACTCCTCGATACGCGGGTCCTCAAATTCAATAATGCTGCCACACTGCTGGCAAACCAGATGGTCGTGATGTTCCTGCCCGGCCGTTGCTTCATAGCGGGTTTGCTTGTCGCCGAAATGGCGTTCCTCGGCTATACCGCATTCGGCCAGGAGTTTCAGGGTTCGGTAAACTGTGGCGTAACCGATATTGGGATGTTTTTTGCGCAGACGCAGGTAAAGATCCTCGGCTGAAAGATGAGCGCCAGAACGCAGAAACTCATCGAGAATCTGTTCCCGCTGGCGGGTCGATTTCAGTCCCTGCGCCGTCAGGTAGGTTTTGAATGTCTGCTTGATGTTCGGCATGCCTCACCCTGAAATGAAAATGAATTTCACTATACATCTGCAAACAGGGTGCGGTCAAGCCGAAAAGGATGAAGACTTTTTAGCCGGTCATGGGGAGCCATTGATAGAGATAGCCGGTCAGGAAACTGAACATGTCAAAGAAAAGCATGACCCCGACCACCATCAGCAGCAGCCCGGTGAAAAACTCCAGGACGCGGATATGCCGCTTGAATCGATTGAAAAAACTAAGAAAACCATGGAACAACATTCCCGAGATCAGGAACGGGATACCCAGGCCAGCTGAATATGCAGTCAACAGCAAAATACCGCGCAGGTAGTTACCCGAGGTGCTGGCGACCAGAGCCAGAATCCCTCCCAGGATAGGTCCGATACAGGGAGTCCAGCCAGCGGCAAAAGCGATGCCGACCAGCATTGTTCCGAACAGACCTGTCGGTTTTTGTTGCAGATGAACCCTTTTTTCTCCCAGCAGCACACCAAAATGGAACAGCCCCGACAGGTGGATGCCGAAAAGAAAAATCAGCACTCCGCCAATTTTCTGTACCCAACCAAGCCCTTCGCGCAAATGCATCTGGAAGGTAGCCGAAGCCACCCCGGCCAATGCCCCCAGCGCAATAAAGACAATGGAAAAACCAGCGATAAATGCCAAGGAGTGCCGCAGGACGGTCAGTTTGACCTTCACCCCGGGATGGGCCTCCTGCAATTGGCCAAAAGATAGTCCAGTGATATAGGTCACATAGGAGGGGATCAACGGCAGGACGCAGGGGGAGAAAAACGACAATACCCCGGCCCAGAAAGCGATCCATAACGTTAAATCAGCAGCAGCGTTCACAATGATGTCTCACTTATTGTCGCAGCATATTTTCGATGTATTCGATAACCCTGGCGTCATCCCACTCGATCGCCCCAAGAACCCGTTCGGCGATGGTACCGTCCTTGCCGATTAGGAACGTTTCAGGGAAGCGGTAAACCTGGTAAAGATTCTGCACCTTGGCATCGGCGTCATATAAAACAGAAAAAGAATGGGGGTGGGCTTTCAGGAACGGTGCAACGGCTTTAACTCCCCCCTCTTCGATGTTTACGGCCAGCATGATGAAATCACGCCCTTGCATTTTCTGGTTCAGGCGCTCCATAGACGGCATCTCTGCCTTACAAGGAGGGCACCAGGTGGCCCAGAAATTGAGAACCACGACTTTGCCGCGCAACTGCGACAGCGTATAGCTTTTGCCGGCAGCGTCGTACAGAGTAAAATCAGGTGCCGTAGTCAATTCCTCTTGTGCAGGGGGTTCAGAAGTAGCCTGGGGACGCCCGCCGGAAGCCAACACCGGGCCAGCAGCGGCGATAAAAAAGGCGGTAACAACCGCCGTCAGAAAAGACACGCGCATCTGGAAAAATCCTTTCATATGAAAAACAAGATATTTGCTAACTATGTAATACCCAACAGGGTAAAAAGTCAAGCATCGCTCCCCTTCTTATTCAAGGAGAAGATGCCCTTCCGTTCCCACAAAGCTTCGATTTCATCCAACTCTTGCTCAGAAAAACCAAAATAATGAGCGAGTTCGTGGATCAAGGTTTCAGCAATGACGCATTCAATATCTATGCCGCTCTCTTGCGCCTCTATCTCGATGGCCAACTGAAACAATAGGATGATATCTGGCAGACAAACAGGAGAGTCAAGATCCCGTTCCGGCAGTGGGCAGCCAGTATAAAATCCAAGCAAGTCGCGGCGGTTTGTGCAACCGACTTCCGCCATGATATCTGCAGAAGCCCAATCTTCGATCTGCAGAGACAAATTGTCGATTTTTTCGAGAAAATCAGCCGGAATGAGCCGAATAGCCCTCTGTAAGGATTTCTCGAACTCAGCGCGGGTCAATCTTCAAACCCTTGGCCGCGAGCCACACGGAAAACAGATGAAAATTGAGCAACCAGATTGCCATCAGCATCCAGAACATTGGCTTCACCGAAAAAGGTTCTGCCGCGCGGACCGTCAATGTTCGCTTCAGCAACAATCCGGCCCTGTCGCACTGGAGCCACAAAGCTGGTTTTCAATTCGGTGGTCGCAAACACGGTCCCCGGGGGCAACACACTTTTAATGGCCATGGCCACGGCAGTGTCAGCCAAAGTGGTAATGGCGCCGCCGTGCAGAACCCCTCCCCCTTGAGCGAATTTCACCTTGAACGGCATACTGAGACGGGCAGAGCCGGCCTCTGCCTGCTCAATGGTCAAGTCGAGCAATTGCTCAAAAGGTGCTGTATCGATCCAACCATCCATTAAAAACTGTTCCGCCTGTGAATCCCGTAAAGACTCAGCATCAACCAACAATTTAGCCATTCCTCACCTCTCCAACAGCCCACACAACCGAAACTTCAATTGCCGAAAAAACGTCCTTCGCATCGGCTATGATTATAAATATCCGCGTACGGTCAATTGAATTTCTCCTTTAAAAACAGAACGGAAAACACGAATTACAAGGGTGAGACTACACATATCACAGATCACAGCAAAAAATCGGTTAACAAAACATCAAGGCAAATCCACATAATAACCACGGCCACCGTGAACAATCAAAAATCGTAGAGGTTCACGCCCGATGCGTTCTTCCAGCAGCGCTCGGTAAGTCACCAAGGAGTCAACAGCCACACCATCGACCTCGGCGATCCGGTCACCCGGCTCAATTCCGACCTGGTCCGCCCGTGATTCGCTAACCACCTGCCTGACCACCACAGAACCCCGCTCTTCCATGGGAAGCAGACCGAATACCTGCTGGCTGTAACGGAGTGCGAAATCTTTTGGCAACGCAGCCAAACGCAAGGTCAGTTCAATATTTTCCGTCCCCCGCAGCACAACCAGCCGAACCTCATCCCCGGGCGTGAACGTCGATAAAAGGGAATAAAATTCCATCGGACTCTCGACCGGAGCATCGTCAATGGCGAGGATCACGTCAGCGATGCGGACGCCAGCCTTCTGAGCCGGTGAATCAGCATCGACACCATGCACCAGCACACCGCCCGCCCCGCGGGCTTTGGCAAATGCCTGCCCGACATTGTCGGGCAGAATGCCACTGAATACCGGCCGGATGCGACCATAATCGATCAGGTCGCTGATGACACGCTTCGCCATGCTGATGGGTATAGCAAAACCGATCCCCTGGGCCTGTTGGATGATCGCGGTGTTGATGCCGATCAATTGGCCATTGATGTTGAGCAAGGGGCCACCGGAGTTCCCTGGATTGATCAACGCATCAGTTTGAATAAAGATGGAATACTCGCCGTTGCCGGTGGACATGCGGCGTTGGCGGGCGCTGACTACGCCAGTGGTCACGGAATGCCCAAGACCCAGAGGATTGCCAATAGCAATGACGGTCTCTCCGACCATCAGGTCATCGGAACGAGCCGGGGCTAGAAATGGAAATGTCCCGTTCCCCACGATTTTCAACACTGCCAGATCCAAACGTTGGTCCTGGCCGACCAATTGAGCTTCCAGCTCTTTTTTTCGGTCGGGCAGAGCCACATAAATCCGGGAGGCTTTTTCAATGACATGGGCATTGGTTAGGACATAACCACGCGAATCGATGATCACTCCAGAACCAAGCGACTGGGTTTTATAGGTCCTTTGCGGAACCAGCCCGCGGAAAAATTCGTCGAAAAAAGGATCAGAGAAGCCGAAAACCGGCGAGGATCGTCGCTTGACGATTTGTTCGGTACGAATATTTACGACGGCCGGGCCGGCCTGTTCGACCGCTTCCACGACCGGTGTACGACGCGAGTACTCAGCCCGGGCGGAAAGGGTCGGCAGCGAAAAGACGAGTAAAACGATGAGGACGAAACGCAGAGTCGACATAAGGTTAATAACTAAACCAAGGCAGCATGAGTTGCAAGCCACTTTCTTCAGACCGCGAGCCTAGCTTTGCTGGAAAAACGTCGGCTTGAATTTGGCGTGGACAGCATCTGATCCCTGAGTTATGGTGGCGAAATCACTCGAAGGATGAAGCAATGGCGCTGTTTTACGAAATCCTCACCATCGTTTTCCCGGTTTTCCTGGTCATCGGTCTGGGCTATGGCCTGAAACGTTTGCGTCTCATCGACAATGATTTCCTGTTCCAGACGAATCGCCTGGTTTATTACGTCTGCCTCCCCCTGTTGCTGTTTTACAAAATCGGCAGTGCCGACTTTTTTGCTAATTTTAACGCCCCCCTGGTTATCGGCTCAGCCCTGGCTATCGCCGCCGGCTTCAGTATCTCATACGTTTATGCTGCCCTGCGCCGCTACCCTCCTCAGGCCCGTGGCACCTTTTGCCAGGGGTCTTTTCGCGGAAATCTTGCCTATGTAGGGCTGGCTATCGTTTTTTATGCCTACGGAGGCGAAGGATTGACCCGGGCCGGGATTCTTATGGGATTTTTGGTCCCGGTCCTCAACTTCTTCGCCATCCTCGCCCTGCTCATGCCCCACCGCAAAACAGCCACCAGCCAGGGCTGGAAACTCTGGGTAAAGCAGATTGCCCTCAATCCCCTTATCATCGCGTCATTTGCGGGGATTCTGTGGAGCTTCTTCGCTCTGCCGATGCCCGTAGTCCTTGATCGAACCTTGCAGATTGCGACCGGCATGACCCTGCCGTTAGCTCTGGTGGCCATCGGGGGCGGTTTTTCACTGGAAAAACTCAAAGGCGATCTGGTCATGGCAGGCTTTGCCACCGGGATCAAGATCATCTGGCTGCCATTGCTGGCTACGTTGATCCTGCGCTACATGGGCATAACCGGACAGGACCTGGCAATCGGTGTCCTCATGGCAGGCACGCCGACCGCCACAGCCACCTACATCATGGCTCATCAGATGAAAGGTGATGCCGAACTGGCCGGTTCCATCGTCATGATGTCGACCCTGCTCTCCGCATTCACTTACACCGCTGCGCTCTTTCTGCTGCGCAGTTTCGGGCTTTGATTTAATCTTTTTGCCATAGCTTTTATGTGAAAAAACATATTGTTATTTCATCTTTATTTATTTGATTTGTGAGGTTTTATGACACGCGAATTCACTCCCTTCGACATCGGCCAACGTTTCCGCATCGTTCGTGAGAACACTCCTCCTACAGACCGGCTGGACCTGGTCATGATCCCCGGAGCTTTTGGCTCGGGCGAGCATGAAACCACCGCCTGCTGCCTACGCATCCTGGAAGGCATGACCGAATCCGTGCAGGGGGCTCACGTGCTCGACCTTGGCAGCGGCACGGGAATCTTGGCCATTGCCGCCCTCAAGCTTGGTGCGGCCAGCGCCGTCTGTGTGGATATCGATCCGGGTGCGGTCGAAACCTGTCGTCGCAACTGTGAACTGAACGGGGTTGCCGACCAAGTCGAACACTTTTGCGGCACGTTGGAAATCCTCCCGCCACGCTCCTTCGACCTGGTTTTGGCCAACATCTATGGCGACATCCTTCTGCAGTTGGCGACACAACTGACCCAGCGCGCCAAAACCGGTTCCCCCCTGCTCCTCTCCGGCATCCTGTGGGAATACAACTTCGATGTCCGGCAGACCTACGAAAGAGCCGGCTGCGATGTCGTTCGCAATTACATGCTGGAAGAGTTCAGCAGCGTCCTTCTCAAACGCCGGACCAACCAACCCTAACCCTTCGAAACAATGTCAGGAATCAAACAGCAACCATCTGTTTTTTCGTCTAAAAGTCCACCACTACCGACCAACCTCATCGAGTCTCGGCAACCTCTTTTTTTACCAACCGACAACGAGATGAAAATCGCGCATTGGTATACGATTTTTCCGTGGTATATCTTTTAGCATGGTCGTCGAACTGATAACCCGGCGAGATCTTGACGAGGCGCGGGACCTGCTGGCTGCCTGTGAGCTTGATTTTGACCCGGACTATGACAATCTTCTCGGCATTTATGATGGTCAGCGCCTCGCTGCGGTGGGAGGGCGCGCGGGCTATTTGTTGAAAATGATCGCCATTGCCGAACAGGACCGAAACGGCACCCTGCTCGACGAACTCCTGACCGAACTGATCCGGCTTGGCTGCCAGGCCGGTTACGATTCCTTTGCCGTAGTGACAAAGCCGACCAATATCCCTGCATTTTCCAGCTATAATTTCAATCTCCTCGCTCAGCACCCACAGGCGGTTCTCATGGAATATGGAGGCGGACTGCATCATTATCTGCACGATCACCGGCATCTGGTCCGAGAGGGCCACAATGGTGCGGTGGTGGTCAATTGCAACCCCTTCACCTGGGGGCACCGCTATCTCATTGAAACCGCTGCCAGTCAGGTCGACTGGCTGTACGTCTTTGTGGTGCGCGAAGACCGTTCGGTCTTCCCTTTTGATGTTCGTTACCGCCTGGTGAAAGACGGGGTGGCCGATCTCGACAACGTACTGCTGCTCGACAGCTCGCACTATGCCATCAGCGCCCTCACCTTCCCCACCTATTTCCTGCGCGATGTGGATATCCGCGCCGAGGTGCAGATGACCCTTGACCTTGAGCTGTTCGCCACGCGACTGGCACCGTTTTTCAACATCAGTAAACGTTTTTTCGGCACCGAACCATACTGCCGCACCACCCGCAACTACAGCGCAATGATGGCTGAACTCCTCCCTCAATGGGGGATTGAAGGGATCGAAATCACCCGCCGCCAGGTGGACGAAGAGGTCATCAGCGCTTATCGGGTGCGACAGGCCATGCGCCGCGAAGCCTACGAAGAGGTGCGGCGGCTGGTGCCACCGACCACACTCGATTACCTGCTATCCGCAGAAGGAGAACCTTTGCGCAAAAAACTCCAGAACTTTACCGGGAGGCATTGATGAATATCGTCCGCTCCGTTCAGGCCGGGACCATGCAGTCGAGCGATCTGATGGTCTTCGTCCAGCCGGCCGCCGAGATCAGCATTGACATCGAATCGACCGTCAAAAAGCAATTTGAGCATCTGATTCGCGCCAAGGTGGTGGAGGTTCTCCAACGTTGCCAGGTGCAAGGCGCCCACATCCGCATTACCGACCGAGGCGCGCTGGATTATGCCATCGAAGCACGGGTGGAAACGGCACTGCGTCGTGCCGCCATGGAGGGATAAAAATGGAAGGCTACTGGTGCAAGGAATGGGAACAAGGCCGACGCTTCCTGGTCAAAATCGATCCGGGCAGGGCCGTTGTGGAACGCCTGCAGGCCTTTGCCCGCCAGCACAACCTGTACAGCGGCCTGGTGCTGTCCGCTGTCGGCTCGGTGCAGAATGCCCGTTTTCGAGGCATTAAAACCGGCGCACGGCTCCCCATCACCCCGCCGCGCATGCACGTTCATGAAGAGGAAGGCCCTCTGGAACTGGTGGGATTGAATGGCAATTTTTTCCTGGATGAACAAGGGGATATCGACATCCATCTGCACATCATGGTCGGAAAATCCTCCGGTGAAGTTCTGGGAGGGCATCTGTTCGATGCCACGGTCTTCGCGACCTGTGAGCTAGTGGTGGTGGAAGTCCTCGCCGAGGGGATCGAAAGGCATCAGTCGCGCCGGGGAGGCATTCCGACCCTGTATATCGAGGAGGACAACTGATATGGGCGGCTTCAAACTCCGCAGATCACTCCTTTACGTCCCGGGAAACATGCCGTCCATGCTGCAGAACATCCCGATTTTCCAATGTGATGGCGTCATTATCGACCTGGAGGATGCCGTCCCGTTGAGCGAAAAGGACGCCGCCCGGGTGCTGGTGAGAAATTTCCTGCAGGGATATCAGGATCGCAACAAGGAAATCCTGGTCCGCATCAACCCTCTGGACAGCAAATGGGGCCTGGCCGACCTGCAGGAAGTGTTGCCGGCGTTTCCCGACGGCATCCGCCTGCCCAAGGCCGACACCCAGGAAATCGTTGAACGCCTCGACACCCTGTTGACCGAATTCGAGGAAGAGTTGGGCGTGGAAATCGGCCGCTTCAAGATTCTTCCGTCCATCGAAAGCGCTCAAGGGGTCATCAACTGCATCAGGATCGCCCGCAGCTCCACCCGAGTTTTCGCCCTGGCCTTCGGCGCGGAAGATTACACGGCCAGCCTTGAAATCGAGCGCACCAAGAGCGGTGAAGAACTCTTTGCCGCCCGCACCCGGGTGATCTGGGCAGCGCGGGCCGCCGGCATCCAGGCTATCGACTCTATTTTCGCCGATGCCGCCGATATGGATGGATTGCGCAAGGAAACCCAGCTGATCAAGACCTTGGGATTCACCGGGAAATCGTTGGTCAACCCACGACAGATCGAGGTGGTGCACGACGTCTTTGCCCCGAAACAGGAAGAAATCGATTACGCACTGCAGGTGGTGGAAGCCATTCAGCGCGCCCGGGAAATGGGGACCGGCGTTATCGCCCTGCACGGCCGCATGGTTGACGCACCGGTGGTCAAGCGAGCGGTGCGGGTTCTGAAAACGGCCCAGGCCCATGGCATGGTTGATATCGATTTGGACGACGAGGTGATCTATGGTCAAGAATAGCCTGGGGCGCTGGATTCCCGAATCGTTCCTCGGCAAACCACTCATCCCCTACAATGACCCGTTCTCATTGCAACCGGACAGCAGGCACGCCAGTCGGGCACTAAGACGGGTCAATCCGCAAGATGACAAACTGCTGCCGACCCTGCGCGAAGCAATCCAGGCCTGCGACCTGCGCGACGGCATGACCATCGCCACCCATCACCATCTACGCAATGGCGATGCCCTGTTGGAGCTGGTGGTCAAAGAGATCGACGCCCTTGGGCTGCGAGATATCCGCATTGCTTCCAGTTCCGTGCATCCGGTGCATGCCTCGCTGATCCCCTACATCCACAAAGGGGTCATCACCGTGTTGGAGTGCGGCGTTAACGGCCCGATCGGCCAGCAGATTTCGACCGGGGAATTGCAATGCCCGGTGGTGGTGCGCACCCACGGTGGCCGCGCCCGGGCCATCATCAGCGGCCAGGTCCAGGTCGATGCGGCCTTTATCGCCGCCCCCACTTGTGATTGCTACGGCAACATGAACGGCTACTTCGGTCCTTCGGCCTGCGGCAGCCTCGGTTACGCCCACACGGACGCGCTTTACGCCAAAAAGGTGGTTGCCGTCACCGACAACCTGGTCCCCTACCCGGCCGCCCCCATTGCTATTCCCCAGACTCTGATCGACTACGTGGTGCCGGTGCAGACCCTCGGCAACCCGCAAAAGATCGTCTCCACCACCACCCGCATCACCACCGATCCGGTCGGCCTGCAGATCGCCCGCAATGCGTCCCTGGTCATCGAGGCGTCAGGACTGCTCGATCATGGTTTTGCCTTTCAGACCGGCAGCGGCGGCATCTCCCTGGCGGTAGCGGATCAGGTCAAGCGCCTGATGCGGCAACGGCAGATCAAGGGAAGCTTCGGCTGCGGCGGCATCACCGGCTATTTCGTCGACATGCTCGAGGAAGGATTGTTCGAGGCCCTGATGGACGTTCAGTGTTTCGATATCCGTGCCGTGGAGTCGATCGGCCGCAATCGTAATCACCTGGAAATCAGTGCCGACATGTACGCCAATCCCTTCAATGCCGGAGCCGTGGTCAACCGGCTCGATTGCGTCATCCTCGGCGCCACAGAGGTCGACATCAATTACAACGTCAACGTCAACACCGAATCGACCGGCTATCTGCTGCACAACACCGGCGGACACAGCGATACCGCGGCCGGTGCCAAGCTGGCAATCATCGTGGCTCCGTCCATGCGCGGCCGGCTGCCGATCATCCGCAATGAGGTGACGACCGTGACCACCCCCGGCGACACCGTTGACGTCATCGTCACCGAACGGGGTATCGCCGTCCACGACCGGCATCCGGAGCTGCAAAAGGAACTGGCCCGTCGCCAGGCCCCACTCAAGGATATCCACCAACTGCACAAGGAAATCCTGGCCACAACCGGCAAACCGCGACCATTGGAATTCACCGACAACGTTGTCGGCCTTATCGAATACCGGGACGGATCGATTATCGATGTCGTACGCCAAATTAAGGAATGATCTGCTGGCGGCGCGGGATGCCCGCCAAGCCCTGCTCAGCGCCAATCTGGGATTATTGCGCGGCTCGCTGGTTCAGATCAGCCTCAATCTTCCGGGACCCAACAAACAGCCGCCGGGAAGCGAAGCTCTTCGCAGAGCCATCATAAACGCCCTGTGCGCCGCCCTGCCGAGCGTTCAGCTCATCGACCATGGGTTGGATAGCCTTGGACCCTGGGCGTTGCTGAGAAGCGAAATCGACGCGACGGAAATAAAACCGGTTGCCGTGGAACTGGAAGAATCCCTGCCATGGGGACGTTTGGCAGATATCGATGTTTACGATCGGCACGGGCAGACAATCGACCGTGGTCGTTGCGGCTTGACCCCACGCCCCTGTCTGATTTGCGCCGAACCGGCTGTGGACTGCATTCGTCTGAAACGCCACCCCCTTGAACTTCTGGAGGCCAAGGTCAATGAATTGCTTGCCCCGTTCCGAGCTTGAACGCCTGGCTGTCTGTCTCGGACAAGGGTTGCGGCGCGAGTTGTCCCTGACCCCGAAACCGGGGCTGGTGGATCTGGCTGACAACGGCTCCCATCCGGACCTGAACCTCAGCCTGATGCTGGCGTCCTGCGAAATCGTCGAAGGTTATTTCCTGGCCCAGGTCGATGCCCTGGTCAACGGCGCCAACCTGGCCGAGCAACGATCCCTTGGACTGCAGGCCGAACAGGCCCTGCTCACCTCTCTTGGCACCAACACCCACAAAGGCGCCATCTTTCTGGGAGGCCTGATTCTCAGCGCTGCCGCAACCGGCAATGACCTTGCGCCGGAGAACATTTCCCGCCAGGTGGCCAGCACCGCGCAAAATTTCTTCGTTCAACCCATCCCTGCCACCAGCAACGGCGCCAAGGTGCGCAGCGCGTTCCAATGCCAGGGGATCGTTGGCGAGGCATGCAAAGGACTGCCCTCCCTGTTCACAATGGCCATTCCCACTTTTATCGCGGCCAGTGGCTGGGGGACCGGCATCCGGCAGGCGGCTTTCGCCATGCTGGCCAGCCTGATGCAGCACGTGGAAGACAGCACCACCCTGCACCGGGGAGGACTGGCTGGCCTGCAACGCATCAGACAAGACGGCGCACGACTCCAAGGCCTGATTGAAACAAACGACCATTGGGAAGAATTTCTTCACTCCATCAACAAAGACTATTGCCGCCTCAACCTGACCATGGGGGGTATCGCCGACCTGCTGGCTATGGCCTTCGGCTACCTGGAATACATGGGTTGGTGGTCGGCAATGGAAGTGCAACCGGCTGCGGCCACTGAACCCAACCTCCCTGCATTTCTGAATTTCTAACGCTCCCCACCCTTTTCGCCTGAGTCTGCTTGTCTTGCGCACCCCACAAAAGTATTAATTTACATATTTATCCACGTATTAATTTACAATGGATCAAGCCTTAACCTGTCGATGTTACTTGGCTTAATATCCACAGATCGGCGCCCAGCTTCAAGCATGAACACCCCAAACAACAAGGCCAGCAGAACCAGGAACAGCACCGCCGGTTGCCATTTGAATTTTGACCCTCCAGGAATTTTATCCGCCACATCATCCTCCTCTCTCGTTCCCCGGGAACGACCCGACCAAACTGCGGGTCATTTCAACAAATGATCTGTTTACAAAACAGATGCAGTTATCTTAAAAATGAACCGTAACAGTTTTTCTGAAAGGAGTTGTTCTATGGCACCGGAGAATTTCCGCTACCAGGAAGTGGCCGAGCATATTCGCGCCTTGATTGAATCCAAAGCTCTGGCACCTGGTTCTCGCCTTCCCTCCCTGCGGGATCTGAGCCGACGCTTGCGGGTCAGTATCGCGACTGTCAATCAGGCCTACCTGGAACTGGAAAAAACCGGGGTAATTGAAGCCCGCACCCGCTCCGGATTTTTCGTCCGCACCCCGCTCCGACAACTGGCGCCGGCTCGGCCGCCACAGAGCGCGGCCCTTAAAGCGGTCAACGGCAACCGCAGCCACCTGATCCAGGAAGTTCTGCAGGCGGTCGGCAACCATGAGTTCCTGCCCTTGGGAGTGATCAGCCCAGACCCGACCTTGTTACCGGGACGAGAGCTGGCGCGCCTGCTGGGCATGGTCACGCGCACCCAACCGCAACATTCACTCGGCTACGAAACCGTGGCAGGCAACCTTGAGTTGCGCCGCCAAATCGCCATCCGGTCCCTGTCGGCCGGCATTGCCATCCGCCCTGAAGACATCGTGGTCACCTTCGGCGCCATGGAAGCGCTGTACATCGCCATCCGGTCAGTCACCCGCCCCGGCGACAACGTCATCATCCAATCTCCGACCTACTTCTGCTTCCTGCAGCTTCTGGAAAATTGTGGCTTGCGCGCTATCGAAATTCCTTCGTCGCCGGAGTCTGGTATCAACCCTGCGGATCTGGCCCGGGCACTGGATAAATTCAATGTTGCCGCCTGCATCCTCTGCCCGAATTTCAACAACCCGGACGGCAGCTTGACGCCCGATCCGGTCAAAAAGGACGTTGTAAAGCTCCTTGCCGAGCGGAATATCCCATTGATTGAAGACGATGTCTCAGGGGAGCTCTATTTCACGACCCAACGCCCCGGCACCTACAAAGCGCACGACGAAAAGGGGCTGGTCATCTACTGTGCTTCCTTTTCCAAAACGATCTGCCCCGGCTACCGCATCGGCTGGATGGTCCCCGGTCGATCCTACGCCAAAGCCCTGGAGATCAAGTCGACCACCAACGTCTCCTGCACCACGCCAACCCAAATGGCGGTTGCCGAGTTTCTGCGCGCCGGTTCCTACGAGCGCCACCTGCGCCGCCTCCGTCAATCGCTGGAGCGCCAGATGCAGACCATGCAGATTCATTTGAGCAAAGAGTTTCCCTCCACGACCCGCTCCACCCGGCCGGAAGGGGGGAGCGTCCTGTGGCTGGAACTGCCAGAAAAATGTGACGCCGTGGACTTCTTTTACCAGGCGCGGGCCAAGGGGATCAGCATTGCGCCAGGACCGATCTTTTCCACCCAAGACCGTTTCGACCATTTTATTCGACTCAGTTGCACGGCAGCCTGGAACGACTCGATCGCCAAAGGGATCACCACCCTCGGACAGTTGGCCCATGCAATGGCGGGGCAACTCCATTGGAGCTCCGGCTCCTAACGAAAAAAGGCCGGTCTCCATGAGGAAACCGGCCATTTTTTCGCTGTCTACTTATGCTCTATTCGAGAACCACCAGCAAATCGCCCTGCAGCACCTGATCCCCTTCCTTGAAGATGAGCTTCTGCACGACGCCATCGACTTTCGCCTTGATGTTGGTCTCCATTTTCATAGCCTCGGTAGCCAGCAGGGTATCACCGGCCTGGACCGAATCACCAACCTTGACCAGTAATTTGAAGATCTTGCCTGGCATGGGCGCGCCGATTTCCTTCTCATTACCGGGATCGGCCTTGACATGAGTGTCCTCATCGGATTCGACCGACATGTCTTTGACCTGAACCTGGCGCGGCTCGCCGTTCAGTTCGAAGTAGATGTGGCGGGTACCGTCAGGATGCAGACTGCCGATGGCGTTGAGCTTGACGATCAGGGTCTTGCCGGGCTGAATGTCGATACTGGTTTCGTCACCGACATCGAGACCGTAGAAAAAGACCGGCGTCGGCAGGACCGAGGTATCGCTGTATTCCCGCCGATGGCGAACGAATTCCTCGAACACACCGGGATAAAGGACAGCGGACAGAACTTCGCGATCGCTCACCGAGCAACCAAGTTTCTTCTCCAACTCCTTCTTCTTAGCCGGGAAATCGACCGGCTCAAGCAGTTCACCGGGACGGCAGGTGAGAGGCTTTTCGTCCTTGAGGATAATCTTCTGCAGATCTTCAGGAAAACCTCCGACAGGCTGGCCGATCATCCCCTTGAAGAAATCGACGACCCCCTGGGGGAAGGTCAGATCCATGCCGCGAACATAAACGTCCTCAGGCTCAAGATTATTCTGCACCATGAACATCGCCATGTCGCCGACGATCTTGGAGGACGGGGTGACCTTGATGATATCGCCGAACATGCGGTTGACCTTGCGGTACATGTCCTTGCATTCTTCCCAGCGATGCCCCAGCCCCAAACCTTCGACTTGAGGCTTGTAGTTGGAGTACTGACCACCGGGAATCTCGTGGTCATAGACCTGGGCGGTACCGCTGCGCAGTTCCGACTCGAAAGGCGCATAATTGGGGCGCACCGTCTCCCAGTAGTTGGCCAGCAATTGCAGGCCGTCATTGTCCAGCTGCGGATCCCAGATGGTCCCTTCCAACGCCGCAAGCAGGGCATTCATGTTCGGCTGCGCGGTCAGGCCGGACACGGACGACAGAGCGGTATCGACAATATCGACCCCGGCCTGCGCCGCCATCATCAGCATGGCCCCGCCATTACTGGAAGTGTCGTGGGTATGCAGATGGATGGGAATGCCGATCTCGTTTTTCAGGGTACGGATCAGCTTCTCGGCGGCAAACGGCTTGAGCAGACCGGCCATGTCCTTGATGCCGAGAATGTGGGCTCCCATCTTCTCCAGTTCCTTGGCCAGCTTGACATAATATTTGAGTGGATACTTGTCGCGCTGCGGATCGAGAATGTCGCCGGTGTAGCACATGGCCGCTTCGCACACGGCATTGTTCTTGCGCACCGCGTCCATGGCAACGCCCATCCCCTTGGTCCAGTTCAGGGAATCAAAAACACGGAAAACGTCGATGCCGCTTTCCGCCGCATGACGCACGAATTCCTGCACCACGTTGTCGGGATAGTTGGTGTAACCGACCGCATTGGAGCCACGCAACAGCATCTGGAACAGGATGTTGGGAATCTTTTTACGCAGGCGGTCGAGACGCTCCCAGGGGTCTTCCTTGAGGAAGCGCATTGAAACGTCGAAGGTCGCGCCGCCCCACATTTCCAGGGAATACAGGCCACCGCCAAGATAGCTGGTCGCTTCGGCGATCCGGTCGAGGTCAAAAGTCCGGAAACGGGTCGCCATCAACGACTGATGAGCATCGCGCATCGTGGTGTCGGTGATCAGCAGCCGGGTCTGCTCCTTGGTCCACTGAGCCAGGCCTTCAGGCCCTTTTTCCAGCAGGATGTCACGGGTGCCGCGCGGCCGCATGGCACCGTAGGCGATTTCCGGCACTTCAGGCTCACGCAGGTCGCTGAAGTGCAGACGCTTGGCCGGAGCGATGCCCGGATAGCCGTTGACCACGGTATGCCCGATGAAAGTCAGCAGTTTGTTGCCGCGGTCTTTTTTCGCCGGAATTTTGAACAGCTCCGGATGATGGTCCAAGTAAGAGGTGTTGCACTGCCCTTCCAGGAAGGTCTTGTGATTGATGACGTTTTCCAAAAAGCCGATATTGGTTTTGACGCCGCGGATACGAAACTCCTGCAGCGCACGATTCATGGTCCGGGCGGCATCAGCAAAGGTCAGGCCCCAGGTGCTGATCTTGACCAGCAGCGAATCGTAATGCGGCGTAATTTTAGCACCGCTGAAACCGGAACCGGCATCAAGACGCACGCCGAAACCAACGGCCGTACGATAGACCTTGAGCGTCCCGAAGTCGGGAGCGAAGTTATTCTCCGGATCTTCGGTGGTGACCCGGCACTGAATGGCGCAGCCACGCAGCTCGATGTCCTTCTGCGACTGGATACCGATTTCCGGGTCGGACAACTTGTGCCCTTCGGCAATACGGATCTGCATCTGCACCAGGTTACGCATGGTGACCGCCTCGGTCACGGTGTGCTCCACCTGGATGCGCGGGTTGGTCTCGATGAAGTAGAATTTGCCTTCTTTGTCGAGGAGAAACTCGACGGTCCCGGCATTGATGTAGCCAACCGAGTTGGCGATTTTCATCGCGTATGCGCAGACTTCTTCACGCTGAGCCGCTGTCAGGGAGGGCGACGGAGCCAACTCGATGACCTTCTGGTGACGACGCTGGATCGAACAGTCGCGTTCGAAGAAGTGCACGATATTGCCGTGCGTGTCCCCCATGATCTGCACTTCGATATGTTTGGGGTCTTCGATGTAGCGCTCCAGGAAAACCGTGGCATCGCCAAAGGCAGCCTTGGCTTCGCTGGCGGCGGACTTCAGGCCTTCCAGCAGGTCTTTCTGGTTGCGTGCCACGCGCATGCCGCGGCCACCGCCCCCGGCAGCAGCCTTGACGATAATCGGATAACCGTGGGATTTGGCAAAAATCAGCGCCTCTTCTTCGGTCTCGATAGAATTTTCGGTGCCGGGCACAATCGGAACTCCGGCAGCGATGGCCACCTTACGCGCAGCAACCTTGTCCCCCAGCTTGCGCTGGATGTCAGCGGTGGGACCGATGAAGGCGATCCCGGCCCGGGCACAAGCTTCGGCAAACTCGGCATTTTCCGACAGGAACCCGTAGCCGGGATGGATTGCGTCCACCCCTTTTTTGCGGGCCAAATCGATGATTTCCTCAATCCCCAGGTAAGCATCAATGGGCCCCTTCCCCTTGCCGACCTGATAGGCTTCGTCAGCCTTGTAACGATGCAGCGCCACCTTGTCTTCTTCCGAGTAGATAGCCATGGTACTGATCCCCAATTCAGTACAGGCCCGGAAGATACGGATGGCGATTTCACCGCGATTGGCCGCCATGATCTTCTTAAACTTTTTTACTGCCATCAAACCTCCTCGTAAGCGCCGACCGGCACAAAAAATTTTTTATGGAAAATAAAACAGCTAAAGCTACACTGAATTTTTATTTAATTTTAAACCGTTAGACTATTTTTACAGGCGTAGACATATAACCAAAGGGGAACGGTGAATGTCAACATAAAATATTGTTCTATTATTAACCAGTTGATATCTCAAGGTTATTTAACCACTTTTTCGCAATAGTTCACATATCTCATATTTAAACTTTTTACCCGGAGGGGTCGCCATCCTTGCGTCGTAGTTTATCCATAAATGGGGTCAGCAGATCGAGCGGTAACGGGAAAACGATGGTGGAATTTTTCTCCGCCGACACCTCAGTCAAGGTCTGCAGAAAGCGCAATTGCAGGGCGCCGCTTTCACTGGAAATAACCCGCGCCGCATCAGCCAGTTTCTGGGAAGCCTGGAATTCCCCTTCGGCGTGGATAACTTTGGAACGCCGCTCGCGCTCAGCCTCAGCCTGACGCGCCATAGCCCGCTGCATCTCCAACGGCAGGTCAACGTGTTTGATCTCCACCAGAGAAATCTTCACTCCCCAAGGGTCGGTCTGCCGGTCGAGGATTTCCTGCAAATGCAGGTTGATCTGTTCACGGTTGGCAAGTAATTCGTCCAGCTCCGATTGTCCGAGCACACTTCGCAAAGAGGTCTGAGCCAGCTGGCTGGTGGCGTAAAGGTAATTTTCTACCTCGATCAGGGCCTTCTCAGGCTGCATGACGCGGAAATATATAACCGCATTAACCTTAACGGAGACGTTGTCCTTGGTGATGACATCCTGAGGGGGAACATCCATGGCGATGGTACGCAGACTGACCTTGACCAGCTTGTCAATGATCGGAATGATAAAGCGCAAACCCGGTCCCTTGACACCGGCGTAGCGCCCCAGGCGAAAGACCACCCCGCGTTCGTACTCGAACAGAATCCGTACCGCGCTGCCAATCAACATAACCAACAGGGCAAAAACGACCACCCAACCAACCAGATTTACCGGAATCATCATAATGAACCTCCAGAGTTGATGAATATATTTGGAAACAAAACGGGCAAAAATTGAGACACAGCTTAAGCAAGATCAGCAGAGGGGCATGTTCATCAGCCTATGAGTGCTGCACGGGGCGAACTTCGAGAACCAGCTGTTGACGAACGGCGACGACCACCACCGCAGTGCCAGCGGGTATCGGCTCGTTTGCCAGAGCCTGCCAGTATTCGCCGTGCACGAACACCTGCCCGCGCGGTGCGAGGTCGGTCAGGGCTTGTCCCTGCATGCCGATCATTCCTTCCATCCCAGACACGGCAGAGGTGCGCTGGGTACGCATTACGAAATAAAGGGCAAACAGGAAAAACCCGCTGGAAACCATGACTGTTGCAGCGATGACACCACGGGAGATCTGCAGATAGGGTTCAGAGCTGTCGATTAGGATGATGGAGCCCAAAGCCATGGAAAGGATACCGCCGACCGTCAACATGCCGTAGGAGACGACTTTGACCTCAAGGATAAACATCACCAGGGCCAGCAGAATCAACAACACGCCGACATAATTCACCGGCAGGGTCTGTAAACCGAGGAACGCCAGCAGCAAGGCAATGGCGCCGAGAACGCCGGGCAGCACCACTCCTGGTTGGGATATTTCGAAGAAGATGCCCAACATGCCGAGCATCAGCAGCATATAGGCAATATTGGGATGACTGATGGTGTTGAGAATTTCCTGGCGCCAACCCATCTCGGCGTGAACCAAAACGGCTTGCGAAGTACTGAAAACCTGGCGTTCCCCACCACGCAAATAGGTCCGACCATCCAATTGTTGCAACAGTTGCGTCTCGTCATCGGCGATGACATCAACCACCTTCAGGCCCAAAGCCTCTCGGGCCGGAGTGGAAATGCTCTCGCGCACAATCCGTTCCGCCCAATCGACATCCCGCCCACGTTGTTCTGCGATGCTACGCGCATAAGCGACGGCGTCGTTCACCACTTTGGTCATCATGGTGGAATCTTCACCGCCCCCTTCCCCGCCTCCACCAGGACCAATAGCAACCGGGTGGGCGGCTCCGAGATTGGTTCCAGGGGCCATAGCAGCAAAATCAGCGGCCAGCATAATCAGCGCTCCTGCCGAAGCCGCGCGGGCTCCAGCCGGATAAACGTAGGCGATCACAGGGATACGCGAACCGAGCATTCCCTGAATGATCTGGCGCATGGCCGTATCCAATCCGCCAGGAGTGTCGATTTCCAACAAAAAGGCCAAATCGTTACGTTGGTTGGCCGCTTCCAGTTCCTGGCTGATAAAATCCGCTACCACCGGATTGATAACGCTGGCGATGCGCACCGTTCGAATGGTAGCGATACCGGCTGTCTTCACCTCTTCAGCATTGACTGCCGCGGCTAAAACAAACCAGACCAAACAACTGCACCAGAGTATTCGTATAAAGGTTCTCATAGTTATCATTCTATCAGTCGTAAGGGGGCTGTCAAACCGTTTAAATTCAGGCACTTTACACCTTTAGACGGATAATTTTAGCCTTGCCTAATGGCGTGGGGCGTGCTACCTTATGACCGTCAAAATAATGGCGCAAGAGGAGGACCCCGCATGAAGAATCCAGCCCAAATCCTGCTCATCGATGACGATGCCCATAACCGGCAAGCCCTGTCCCTGCTCCTCGGCCGTGAAGGTTATCGCGTCGAGAATGCCTCCAGCGGCGAGGAAGCCATCGATATGATGGCCAAGACTCCTTTTGAGATCGTCATCACCGACCTGTTCCTCCCCGGCGTCAACGGCATCGACATCTTGAAAAAAGTCAAGATCGACTCTCCTTACACCAGCGTCATCCTCATCACCGGCAAAGCCAGCGCCGAAACCGCTGTTGAAGCCATGAAAGAAGGGGCGTTCGACTACATCACCAAACCCTTGAATTTCGAAAAACTCAAACTAATCCTCACCAAGGCCGTCGAAAAAAGTAAGCTGATCGCCGAAAACCTCTACTTGCGCCAGCAGTTGCGTGGCAAGTACAAGTTCGACAACATGATCGGCAACAGCCTTCCAATGCAGCAGGTCTTTTCGCGCATGGAAAAAATCGTCAACACAGACTCGACAATCCTCATTCTTGGCGAATCCGGGACCGGAAAGGAGCTGGTCGCCAAGGCGATCCACTTCAACGGGACCCGCAAGGACAAGCCATTCATCGCCATCAACTGTGGTGCGATTCCTGCCGAGCTGTTGGAAAGCGAACTATTCGGCCATGTCCGCGGCTCCTTCACCGGCGCGGTCGCCGATAAAACCGGAAAATTCGAGCTCGCGAACAACGGCACGATCTTCCTCGACGAAATCGGCACCATGCCCCAGCACCTGCAGATGAAACTGTTGCGTGTCCTTCAGGAGCAAGAGGTGGAACGGGTTGGGTCCAGCAAAAAGATCAAACTTAATGTGCGGGTCATTTCCGCCACCAACGCCAATCTCGACGAAGAAGTACGCAAAGGGAACTTCCGCGAGGATCTCTATTACCGCCTCAACGTCATTCCTATCCACCTTCCGCCGTTACGCCAGCGACGGGAGGACATTCCCCTGCTGGCACGGCATTTTCTGCAAAAATCCTGTCAGGAAATGAACCGTCCGTTAATGTCTTTGTCTCCTGAAGCCATGGCTGCTCTCGAGCATTACGATTGGCCTGGCAACGTCCGGGAGATGGAAAACGCCATGGAACGCACCGTTGCCTTGAGTGACGGCGATCTCATCACGCGCCAGGACTTGCCGCCGCATATCGCAGGAGAAAACGATTTGCAGCAGAACGCCTTGGTCTGTCCCAAAATCACCTCTGCCGGCACCGACATGGTGCGCATCATTGAAGATATTGAACGCTGCATGATCACCGATGCCATGCAACTGGCCGAAGGGGTCAAAGCCAGGGCCGCAGCCCTGCTCGGCATCAATCGCACCACGCTGGTGGAAAAGATTAAACGCCTGAAGCTCAATCTATAACGGCACTATTCTTGCTTGTTTTAATCTTGTATAAGCGAATTCGATAGAACTCGTTTGCTCAGCAAAATCGAACCGCCATGCTAGGATTAGACGCAAAAGTACAGAGTCTTTCGTCCCATTGCCGTGGAGATCAAATTTGAGCTCAGCTCAGCCACCCGATCAGGCTTCCCGCTCGCTTGATTTAAAACTCCTCGTCGCCTTTCTGCAGACGTTGAATATCGCTCGGCGCAATCTGAGCGCCTATCCACCAGACCATCCAATGGTTTCGACGAGTCTACAGCGTGTTGTCGAAACTTTACGCAGCCTGTTGGAATTTCGTGAGCATCTGTCCCTGGGCGTGGGTCAGGACAATTTATTCCTTGGCTCAAACGCACTGGACCCTAAGAATCCTGTCTTCCGTGACCTGGCCCGCACCTTGTTCCGCATGGGAGTGGCTGCCATTGCCTTTCACCGCAACCTGACCATCGCAGAGGCGAGTCGCCTCTGCACCCTGCTGCAACCCAAAACCGAATCAGGTCCTGTCACACCGCTGGCCCAACAACTGCAGCAGGAAAGGATTCGCTACGTTCAGGTCAAAGGGATCGACTACACAGCGATCCGCACCGTCGATCCAGCTCTTAACAGCAAGGAAGACACAAGCCAACTCATCCCCGTATCCAGCAACATCTGGGAACGTTTTGTTCAGGGGATTCTTCGCCAACAAGCCTTGGATTATGACGGCAATCTCCTGCAGGATTTTGATCCGCACAAGCTTGCTGAATTCATCAGTAAAAGGCGAAAAACCCCGGAAGGGAAAGACGCCGGCATAATTGCTGAGAACGATTCATTCTGGCGGCAGCTCACCGATGCTGAAGTTGTCTCAGAGACACAACGCAAAGATCTGGAAAAAATCGGTGAGTTCATCCAGAAACTCAGCCCTGAACTGCGTCGCCAGTTCCTTGACAGCACGTTCAACGGCATGGCTTCACGCCAGGAAACCGCGGAGAAGGTTTTTTCCAGATTTCCCTGCGAACTTCTTTTAGAGGTTCTGGAGGACATCGGCAAGAAACAAGCGGTGGTATCGCCGATGGTTCTCAGCCTCTTATCCAAACTTGCAAAAAACAAAGGGAAATCAACCTCTGACGCTGACTTAGCTCATCAGACTGATCGCACCATTCTGGAAAAGAAGCTTCGCACCATTTTCCGTGAAGATGAATCCGAGCAATTCAATCCCCAGGCCTACCAGAGCATTCTCGACGAGATCGTCGCCCGAGATGAACTGTCGAGCCCGGACCTGCAACAATTGGAAGAGTTGAAAAAAGACCTCCTCGACCAAAATATCGAGCATCAGGCCAGCACTGTCATCCTTGAACTGCTAAAACTGGTACCCGTTGAAGAACAGGCAGATATTCTGAGAAGAAATCTCCTTGAACTAAGCGAACACTTTCTCGGCACTGGTGGTTTTTCATCGTTGGTGGAAATCCATAACAAACTGCGCTCGGATCTAAAAAACCGTCCAGACCTTCCCCCAAAAGTTATTCAGGAGCTGGAGGATATCTTTGGCCGGCCGGAGTTCGTGACAGAGGTCCTTGACGGTCTCCACATCTGGGGGAAAGAAAAGTATGCGGACATTAGCCGCCTGATTGTTCAGGTCGGAGCACCGTTTGCAGCGCCGATCGTCGATCGGTTGGGGACGGAATCGAGCATGTCCCTGCGGCGCTATTTTATGGCGCGATTAGTTGAGCTTGGCGACTCTGCCCTCAGAGCCATTCTGCCCAGCCTGCGTGACGAACGCTGGTTCCTCGTCCGCAACCTTGTCATCATCCTGCGTGAATTGAATCGCCCGGAAGCTGCATCCTCCATAAGACCCCTGTTGCAGCATGATGACCAACGGGTTCGCCAGGAAGTTCTGAAAACCCTATTGTTCTATCGTGACCCCCAGGCCAATGATCATATTCGCTTGGAGTTGGCAGAGAAGGACCACGACCGCATCCTCAATGCCGTTGTCCTTGCTGAGCAGAGCCGTAGCCCGGAAATTCTTGCTGACCTATTAGCTCTTTTGCGCCGCTGGGAATGGCGGGCCAACGGTTACGAACTTAAGTCTGCCGTGGTGAAAACCCTTGGTGAGATTGGAGACGCGCAGGCTCTGCCGCTCCTGGTACAGCTCATCCATTCAGGGAACATCCTCCACCCTCGGCTGCATTCCCGTCTCCAGGAAAACATTGTGCGATCCTTCGCCAAATATCCGCCCCAGGATGTCTCCATCCCGTTGGAAAAACTGACTCACAGCCGTAAAAAAAACCTGGCCCGGATTGCTAATGCGGCGCTGAAAACCGTCAGGAGCAAAACCTCATGAGCGGCAACGCGCAGCAGGACTTGTTGATTATTTTCCGCTTTTTGGCGACGGCCATGGCCAACGCCACCCTCTACTCTCTGGCCCACGCCCAGGTGGAGCGGCAAATCAGCGAAGCTCATAGAAAAATCGATGAGTTTCTAACTCGTCACGAAGGCAAACTCTCCCTGCTGCTGGTCGGAGACAACATTCTGTTCCGAGGCCAGCCCCTGCCCGACAGCCTTCACGTCGACCGAGTTGTCCGAGCATTGCGCACCTGGAAAATCGAACATCTGGAATTCACGTCGGGGGTGACTGAAGAGGAAATACTTACACTTCTGCAGACTCTAATCGGGCAATTCGATGCCAACCAGGGAATTGTTTCCACCCAACACATCAACTTCGGCAAAGTGGAGGTTCGGTACGGAGACAAGGACAAGGCTGAGGATAATCTGGAACAATTACGAAAAATCCTCACTCTGGAGGAAATTTCCAAGGAAGAAGTCTCCCGTTTTCTGGAAATGTACGAAGGGGTGCGAAAATATCGCAAACTGAACATTATGGGGATTTCCGAAATCGTCTCCGGATTCATCGAGGCATTTACCGATCAGGCTGACCCTCTCATGGCCCTGGCGCCACTACGGGCTATGGACGAATACACGTTCACCCATAGTACCAACGTCTGCATCCTCAATCTTGCTCAGGCCATGGCGCTGGGAATTGACGGCCCCCGGCTCAATGAGATCGGCATCGCTGCAATGCTCCATGACGTCGGCAAGATGTTCATTCCTGAAGAGATTCTCAACAAACCGGGGAAGCTGACGGACGAGGAATTCGACATCATCAAGCAGCATCCGGTCAAAGGGGCGCAGTATCTGCTGGAGACAAGTGGCGTACCAAGGCTGGCGGTGGTTACCGCCTTCGAACATCATCTGCGTTACGATCTGAGCGGCTACCCGCGCGTCCAGGAAAACTGGCAACAAAACCTGTGCAGCCAGCTGACCACCATTTCCGATGTATTTGACGCCCTGCGCACCAATCGCAGCTATCGCATGGGGATGGCTGTCGAGAAGATTTCCAACATCATGCTTGAAATGGCCGGGACCGAACTGCACCCGGTTCTGACCCGCAACTTCCTGCTGTTGCTCCATCGCCTGGAAACAAAAACCGCCGGCATTTAGCCGGCGGTCCGAGTTGAGCGGTATCAAGGTTGAAGACAACGCCACTGCGGGGCGTTTTCATCAGCCTTTTATTTTTCTTTGTATTTTTGCAGCAAATGCTCGTAGAAGGCCAGTGCCAAAGGTGAAAGCTGACGGTTTCTGCGCTTAACCAGATAGAAGGAACGAGGCATCCGCACCCCTTCGATCGGAACCTGCACCAGCGTACCCAACTTCAAATCTTCGGCGATCGACAAAGAGGAAAGAATGGAAACGCCGATGCGCGCCTTGATCCCCTGGCGTACCGCCTCAGAACTCCCCATTTCCGCGACCTGCTTGAATTTCGCAGGATCGACCCCAGCACTCTTGAGTGCATCGGTCATCACCATACGCGTCCCGGAACCGCGCTCGCGGAAGATAAAAGGTTCCTCGTGCAGTTCTGCCAGGCTCACCGAGGAGCGGCCGGCCCATGGATGGTCGGGATAGACCGTCAGGATCAATTCGTCAGAGAACAGGTCCTCTCCTTCCAGGCGCGGGTCCTTCCAGGCGGCGCCGATAACGCCGAGCTCCAGGGTTGCGTCCAGCACTCCTTCAACAATGCTTGAGGTTCCGGAAATTTTCAGCAACACCTGAATGGTCGGATGATGCAGTTTGAATGATTCGATGGATTTGGGGAGGAGAAAGGCTCCAGGGATGGTACTGGCCCCGAGATTCAACTGGCCGGACAGGTTGCCGCGGAACTCCTGGATCGCCTGTTGAGCTTCATCACGCAGTCGAATAATCTGGCGGGCATACTGGAACAGAATCTGGCCGGCCTGGGTGGGAGCCACTTCGCGACCGAGTCGGTCGATCAACTTCTCGCCCAGAGTGTCTTCCAGCACTCGGATATGTTCGCTGACTGAAGGCTGGGACAGCAATGCAGCCTCAGCCGCTTTGGTGAAACTCTTCAATTCCACCACCTTGCAAAAAACTTCCAAACGCCTGATATCCACACAACCTCCCGAAGAATAGTTTTTGATGGAGGACAACTCTACTTTTTATAACAAAAGGCTATCTGGAAATATAATAAAACTTTATCAATTATCGTATTTTTAATCTTTCATCGACGATTCTAAGTCACGCTGGGATAGAGGCAAATTGAAATGGACTGTGGTCCCTTGACCGAGAGTGCTTTCCACACGGATCGTTCCGCCGTGCGCCTCAACGATATATTTGACGATCCCCAACCCAAGCCCAACCCCCCGGACAGCCGTGTTGGACGAGTCCGCCCGATAGAATTTATCGAAGATCTTATCGACGTCATCAGCTGCCATGCCGACCCCTTTATCGGCGATGGCCACATCCCAGAATGAATCATTGCGGGTCACCGTGATGGTGATCGGTCCCCCGTTGGGAGAGTATTTGATGGCATTGCTGAGGAGGTTTTCGAAGACCTGCTTGAGTTTGCCGCGATCGGCTTCCAGCACGACCCCCGACGCAGGGAGATGCAGGCTAATTTGATGTTGAGGCGCATCATGCTGCAACGGTTGCACCAGGCTTTCCAGAAAATCAGCGAGGTTGCAACTCTCCGGGTGCAAGATCAACCCTCGGCCTTCTTCAATCCGCGCCACGTCCAGCAGATCATCGACCAGTCGGCTCAGGCCATCAGCCTTTTCATAAATATAGTTGAGGAATTCGCGTTGCTGTTCGCGGGAAAAGCCTTCCTCATTGAGAAGCAATTCAGAAAAACCGAGTACCGTGGTCAAAGGTGTGCGCAACTCATGGGCGGCCGTAGAGACGAACTCGCTTTTCAAGCGTTCCACTTCCCGTTCATGGGTCACATTCTGAACCAGGAAAATAGCGCCTCTTTGCTCTCCGCCTTTATCCATGAGCAACGACGTCTTGCAACGCAAAACCGGTTGAGGCGCTTGCTCGATACCGGACAGGCGCAGATCGAAAGTCCAACCGTCGACTCTTTGCTGAAGTGCGTTGTTCAGCGGTTGCAGTAAGTCAACGGCCCCTACGAAATCCTCCAGCTTTATCGGCAGGGCAGCAGAACTCGCCTGTAACAAACGCCGCGAGGCCGGATTTGCGAGGATGACCTTGCCGTCCAGGTCGACGACCAGCAGACCATCGGACACGGAATGGAGGATGGCATCGATTTTATCCAGAGCATCCTCGGCAGACGTCAAAGCGGCCTGAATGTCCCGTTCTGCCTCTTTGGAGCGAGTGATATCTTCCACCACTTCGATGAAGCCATCAGCATTGCCATCCTCGTCAATCGCGGGAAAGGCCCGGATGCGTACGATAAAGTGAGTGCCGTCGTCACGGACCCCTTCCGTCTCGCAGGAGAAAGACCGTTTTTCGGACATGGCCAGCCGACCGGGGCAATGGTCACAGACATCGGCGCGTTTTTCAAATTCGTGATAGCAAAACTGCCCGGCAATGGTTTTATGTTCCTTTTGAAACAGCCGCGCCTGTGCGCTGTTGGTCATGAGGATACGGTAATGCCGATCGATCAGAGTGATCCCCATATCGATATTTTCAACCAGCAGCCGATATAGCCTTTCACTGCGCTGCAAAGCCGCAGCCGTCTCCTGGCGTTGCCGGACTTCCTTTTCCAAGTCCTGGTTGCGTTCAGACAATTCACGGGTTCTGGCTTTGACCTTGGCCTGCAACAGAAATGCTCCGGCACCGAGAATGAAGGCGAGTAACGCGGTACCGCCCAGAACCCACTTGACCCAGGCTCTGGCTAGGAACGGAATCTCGCTGGCGAACCAGCGTTCCAGAATCTGGTAATAAACCGAGTCCGAAGATTGCTTCCAGTTGCCGAGGTATCGATCCATGGTCTGAACCAATGACTGAGAGATCGTCTGTGGATAGGCGAAATGAACATCCAGAGGAAAGAAAATGATGGAGCTGCGTTTCAATGCATAGCGGTTTTCATATTGTTGCCCGAACAGCCGATTGACCACTCCTGCGTCGACCTCGCCAGAGGCTATTTTACGGAAGACTTCGTAATAATCGCCTGTTTCTACCGGGATCCAGGAAATTTGGAATTTCGCCATCATTTCCTGGAAGACACTGTAATAGATATCCTTGGCAAGAATAGCGACGCGTTTATCCTGCAGATCGAAGATGGTATCAAGAGAGGAATTTTTGGGCAGATAGACCTGGCCCCAGTTGTTGATCACCGTTTCACGATTGAAAATGTACTTTCTGGCTCGTTCTTCGGAAAAGGCAACAGCTGCTAACACATCGATGTTACGGTCATCCAGACGCTGCAGACACTCCTGCCAGGTACCGGGGATAAACTGCAAAAGCCATCCCTCTTCCTTGGCCATCTGGCGCATTAATTCGACACTGATGCCGGTGTAATGACCGTTCGAGTCCTTGTAAACCAGGGGCGGGTTTTCATAGACGCCAACCCGAACCAGTTGGCCTGCAACTGCGCACTGGATTCCCCCAACCCCGATCAAAATCCAGTAGATCAGAATCAGCGACAGCCAACGGAGAGCTTTTGAGAATGTGACCATGCAAGCGATCCTTGTGTCTTCAAAAGATGGCATGATGGTATTAAACGGAAGGGGCTGCACTGTTCGACTTCTTCACGGCAACCCAGGGTCGAAGTTGATGGGCGGGCGTAAAAAACTGCCGCCAACCAAGATGCAGAATCAGAAAAGAGGTCAAGGCCACACTGCCGGTAATAACACACATGATCGCAATCTGATATTTCACCGCCAAAAACGGCGCCGTTCCGGAGAGGATCTGACCGGTCATCATGCCTGGGAGGAAAACGATCCCCATGGCCGCCATGGCGTTAATGGAGGGAGTCAGAGCCGCCTGATAAGCCTGGCGCAACATCGGCAAAATCGCCTGACGGGAACTCGCCCCGAGACACAGAGCTGTTTCAATCTCTTCACGGCGGGCGCGCACATCGCTTCCCAGCCGTTCCGCAGCCAAGCTGGCACCGGTCATGGAATTTCCAATGATCATACCGGCCAAAGGGATCAAATAATGCGGATCATACCAGGGGGCCAGGCCAATCACCAGCTGGGTGAAGAAAAAGGTCGTACCGAGACAGCCGCAGAAGATGGCTGTCCCCACCACCCGCCGCAACCGAGGCATGCGCACTTGCACCCGCCCGACCACGGTCTGCACCGCCACGACCACCATCAGCAACAAAATCGCCAGCACGTAGATCGGCTGATTAACAGCAAAAACAGCATGCAGCACGTAGCCGACGGCCAGTAACTGGGCCACCATGCGCAACGACGCCCAGAGGATTTCCCGACCTTGACCGATGCGTTGCAGCATGGACAAACCGACAGCCAGCAGCACCAGTGAATAAGCCAACACCAAGTGCGGCAGATCGAGATCAATCAGACTTTGCATGAATTCTCCCTATCCAACAGAGGAGCCTACCAGAAATGCCTGCAACCGCTCCGAATGTCCTTCGCGAAACAGCTCTTTGGCGGGACCGGAAGTCGCAATCTGACCGTCCTGCAAAAGGATCAGGTCATCAGCCACCTGTTGGGCAAAATGCAAATCATGGGTCACCAGCAACGTGGCAAGGTTCCGCTCAACCGTAATGCGACGCAGTGTTTTGCCGAGAGCCTCAACCGTTGGTCGATCCAGAGCGCTGGTCGGTTCATCCAATAACAACACCTGCGGCTCCCCCCCCACTGCCCGAGCAATGGCGACCCGCTGTTGTTGTCCGAGCGACAGCGTCGAGGAATCGCGTTGCAGCAGGTCTTTGGGGATTTGGCACATGGCGAGCAACTCCTGCCAGAACTGGGCATCCGCCGGCGGTGCCGCCTCGCCTCGATAACGCCAGGGCATGAGCAGATTGTCATACACCGTACCCGGGAACATAAACGGCTTCTGCGGCACCAGGCTGACCATGCGGCGCAATTGCAAAGGATCGAGGCCGTTCACGTCCTTCCCAGCCACCAGAATACGCCCGGCACTGGGTTCCATGAGACGGGGAATGAGACGAATCAGGGTGCTTTTTCCACTCCCGGACGGACCGATAATAACCGCAACACGTCCTCCGGAAATGGAGAATGAAACGTCCCGCAGAATCTGGGTTCCGTCCTGGTCCGAAACGCGATAACTCAGCTGTTCCACCACCAGGGTCAAAACATCGCCAGTTGTCATGAGCGGGCCTCTGCCGCCAGCCGCTTCATCACCTGTTTCATATCTTCCCAGACATCGCGTTTCTCTGCAGGGTTGCGCAACAGATAGGCCGGATGATAAGTCGGCATCAATGCGATGCCCTGATATTCCAACCATTGTCCGCGCAGTTGACTGATGGGAACCTGGCTGCGTAACAGGGTCTGGGCCGCAAAGCGCCCGAGGGTTACGATCACCCGTGGCTGAATCGCGGTCAGCTGGCGCTGCAGAAACGGTTCGCAGGCAGCAATCTCTTCGGGCAAAGGATCGCGGTTCTGCGGTGGCCGACACTTGATGACATTACAAATGTAAACCTGTTCCCGCTGCAAGCCCATGGCAAACAGGATGCGCTCGAGCAGCCGACCAGCCTCACCGACAAAGGGTCGGCCCTGCAGGTCTTCTTCCCGCCCCGGGGCTTCTCCGACCAGCACCAGTCGGGCCTGCGGATTCCCTTCGCCAAACACGACCGTTTTGCGTCCACTGCACAGGGGACAACGTCGGCACTCGTTCAGATCACCCTGGATTTCCTCCAGCGTCTCCCGGCGGCAGGCCACTTCGCCCCCTTCTCCGACTCCGCGCACTCCAATCGGGCAGACGGGCAGATCAGTGGGGATCTGCGGCCAGTGTAGCTCTGTTTCGCCAAGCAGGCGCAGGTCATCCAGCAGAGCACGACTCTGAGCCAGGGTTTCCAACAATTCACGACGCAAACGATCCGGCATTAGTTCTTTACACACCTCAAGTGGTGATTTATTCTTTTCCTAACGTTCTTCAGCCACATTGAAACGATCATGATCTTACTCAGCGCCTCAATCCTGCTTGTCTTTTCTTTGCTGCTTCCTACCGACGCGCTAGCGTGGGGGATGGGCGTCCACCTGCAAATCGGCTCCCATGTTCTCGATAACCTGCAGCTTCTTGCCCCGGCCATTCAGGAACTGCTGCGGCAATATCCGCATGATTACCTGTACGGCTGCATCAGCGCCGACATCACCTTGGGGAAAAAATACACCCACTATCTCAACCACTGCCATTCCTGGCGCATGGGGGTAAAAATCCTCGACAATGCCCGTACTGACCGTCAGCAGGCGTGTGCCCTCGGCTACCTCGGTCACCTGGCCGCTGATACGGTGGCCCACTCCTATTACGTACCATTTCAGCTGGTGCGCACTTTCAACACCCTGATGCTGAAACACACCTATTGGGAAGTCCGCTTCGAAAGCCTGGTGCAACGCGACATCTGGACCCTGGCACGCACCATCGCACGCAAGGATTTCAGCGAGAACGATGCCATGATGCGCAGCGTCCTCTCCGACACCCTGTTCTCTTTCGGTACCAACAAACGGCTGTTCAACTCGCTGATGCTTCTCAGCCGCCTGCAGCAGTGGCAGAAGATGCTTCGTTCCATGGCCGAAACATCCAAATGGACCCTGGCGGTCGATGATCGCCACGAATACCTGGACCTGGCCACTGAAGCGACATTCAGCATTTTCAATGAACGGGAAAAAAGCGCTTACTGGAAAGCCGACCCAACTGGAGAACGGGCCTTCCATGCTGCCAAGATCATCCGCAAAAATCTCAATCTGCTGTGGCTCGACGGCAAGCTGCCGGAACGGGAATCGCAGCAGCTCCTCGACGAACTGAAACCGAGCTTTCGCAAGGGGATTACCCAACCGGACCGGTTGCTGGAACTCCTCTCTCTCTATTAGGGCTGATAAAAAACGCCCATCTGCCGCGTTACCGTCATCCTTCGTCAACAACGTATAAGCGACATACGCTTTATTCCGAAGGAGTTCCGGTGCGTTGCATCCGGGAATTTTTGCGCAGCCCTATGCAACCCCGGTAACTCGGCCGGCTATTTCCCTCCCCGCAATTCAGAAATCCGATTCAAAAGTCGATACGCCACCTCTTCCTTGTCCAGACAAGGGAGCTCTTCAAGCCGGCCATCGCGAAACAACAGCCGCACGATATTGGTGTCTGACTCAAAACCGGCCCCTGGCAGGGTCACGTCGTTGGCCACGATCATATCCAAATTCTTGGCCTTGAGTTTCTTGCGGGCATTCTCCAGCAGATCTTGGGTTTCGGCGGCAAAACCGACCAGGATACGTTGTCCTTTGCGGCGTCCCAATTCGGCCAGGATATCGGAATTCTTTTCCAGCTCCAAGGTGAGCGAGTCGTCCGCACCCTTCTTGATTTTCTGTGTGGCCGTGGTCGCCGGGCGGTAGTCGGCCACGGCTGCAGCCTTGACAATGACCGTCGCCTCCTGATAGCGGGACAGCACGGCATCGAGCATCTGCCGAGCACTAATGACGGAGATGTACTCAACGTCATCGGGCGGCGCCAGGCTGGTCGGTCCGGAGATGAGGATCACACGAGCGCCACGATCCCGCGCCACCCGAGCGATCGCATACCCCATCTTACCTGAGGAATAGTTGCTCAAATAACGAACCGGGTCGAGCTCTTCCCGAGTCGGGCCGGCCGTAACCATGATCGTCTCGCCACTCAGATCGTGGGGGCAAAGCAAAGCACGGCTTTTTTCCAGGATCACCGCCGGATCCGGGAGTTTTCCCTTCCCTTCCCAACCGCAAGCCAGAGAACCGCTGGCGGGCTCCAGGAAATGGTAACCGAACTTTTTCAGTCGATCCTCGTTCTGCTGATAAAGAGGGTTCTCCCACATGTTGACGTTCATGGCCGGGGCGAACAGCACCGGCGCCTTGGTCGCCATGATAGTGGTCGTGAGCAGATCGTCGGCTATGCCGTTGGCCACCTTGCCGATGACATTGGCCGTGGCCGGCGCCACCACGAAAAGGTCGGCGCGATCCGCCAGAGAGATGTGACCGATCTCCGATTCCTGAAACAGGTTGAACAGCTCGGTATGCACCGGGTTGCCCGACAAGGTCTGAAAGGTTAGCGGCGTGACGAACTCCTGGGCGCTGCGGGTCATGATGACGTTCACCTTGGCACCGGCTTTGACGTACAGCCGCAGAAGTTCCACGGCCTTGTAAGCGGCAATGCCACCGCACACCCCGAGGACGATATTCTTTCCTTTAAGCATGACCGCCTCCCGTGACTTAAATTTCAGACTTCACCAAGGACAAAAGGATTCATGCGCCGCTCCCGACCGATGGTGGTATCGGGACCATGCCCTGGATGAACCATCACATCGTCCGGCAGAACCATTAATCGCCCGTGGATTCCGGTCATCAGGGTGTCGAAATCCCCACCGGGAAGATCGGTACGGCCGATAGAACCAGCGAACAGCACATCGCCGCAGAACAGATGCCCATAGCCGTACAGGCAGATGCCTCCCTGAGAATGCCCGGGAACGTGAATCACCTCGAACTCCAGGTTTCCTGCTCCGACCCTGTCACCATCCTTCAGCAATCGGTCCGGTGCAGGCGACAGGGTGGTGGTTAAACCATAGATGGCGGCGTGATGAAGGGCTTGATCGAGAAGAGCCCGGTCATCGCCGTGGATGAGCAGTTCCGCACCGGTTTTTTCCTTGATCTGACGATTGCCGCCGACATGGTCGAAATGGCCGTGGGTATTGACGATCCGCACCACCTTCAGACCGGCAGACTCGGCGGCCTTTAAGATGCGATCTCCCTCAGCGCCGGGATCGATGACCAGCGCCTCATGGGTCTCGGGACAACCGACCAGAAAACAATTGACCTGCAATGGTCCGACGGTAAAGGCTTCAAGCAGCACGATCAGAACTCCTTGTCTTTTTTCTCGTTGCCGAACAGATCCAGGCTCTTCCCTTTGAGCTGGTCTGCCAGGGTGTTACTGAATTTGGCGCGCGGTTCAGGGCGCTTCTCCTGCCGTTCAGGAGGAACTTGGCGCGGTGCAGCCTCCCGCGGCTGAGCAGGCTCAGGCCGAGACGTTGGCTGCGGTTCCGGCATGCCAGCAGGTTGAGGCATTTCGCCATGCTCGTCGACAAAGAAGTAGCGGTCGTAAAGACGGTGATAGCTGGTCCAGTTGCCGGCGCCGACCTGCTCCCGCTCGATATGGGCCTGCACGCCGTTGATTTTCGAATCGAGATCATCGAGGAAGTTCAACACCACCGCCTCGAGGGTCTTGGGGCGTTTCGGCGAACCGTATTCGTACTGACCGTGATGGGACAGCAGTAGGTGTTTGACGAGAACTGCCAGTTGGCGGGGGAAGCCGTCGATGGCGCGAATCTTGTCCTCGACCATTTCCACCCCCATGACGATATGGCCGATCAGTTTCCCCTCATCGGTGTAGTCGAAACTGCGCGCATAACGCAATTCAGCGACCTTGCCGATGTCGTGCAGCAACGATCCGACCAGCAGTAAATCCCGATTGAGTCGGGGATAGCGGCAACAGACATCCTCAACCAGATGAGAGACGGCCAGGGAATGTTCCAGCAGCCCACCCAGATAGACATGATGCATGGACTTGGCCGCCGGAGCCCTTAAAAAGGCGGCCATGAATTCCTCATCAGCAAAAAAGGCCTGCATCAAACGCGACAGGAAGGGATCCTTGATGGTGGCGATCAAGCCGCCAAGCTCGGCTCGCATTTCTTCGCTATTGCGCCGCGATACTGGGAGGAAGTCAGCCAGGTCGATGTCCGCCTCGGCCAGAGGGCGCAGGTCCTGAATGATCAGCTGCATCTTGCCCAGATAAATGCTGGCCTTGCCCTGCACATGAATAAAATCATCCTTGCCGAACAGGCTGTCGAACTCATCCACGCGGTCCCAGATGCGGCCTTCTACCTCACCACTGCGGTCGATGAGTTTGACCGTCATGTACGGTTTGCCGTTCTTGGCCATGGCCAGTATCTTGTCACGGACCAGAAAAGGGCTGTCCACCCAATCCCGTTCCTGGATATCTTCTACAAACGTTTTCTTCACCTAAAGCTCCTTCGCTGACAAATTCTCGGCTATGTGCTGGGCGATCCTCAACCCGTCCAGAGCAGCACTCATGATCCCCCCGGCATACCCTGCCCCTTCGCCGGCCGGATAAAGACCGGCAAGATTGACCGACTGGCCATTTTCGCCGCGCACGATACGCAGCGGCGCAGAAGTCCGAGTCTCGACGCCGGTAAGGGTGGCGTCCTGTGTCACGAAACCACGCATGCGACGATCGAAATGCGGCAAAGCTTGACGCAGCCCTGCACTGACAAATTCAGGCAGAACAGTTGTCAGGTCCGCCTCGGTGACGCCGGGACGGCAACTGGACTGCAACGGCCCCCGCCCTCGTTGCAGAAAGCTTATCACATTCTGGCCCGGCACCCGGTAATCGCTGCCGCCGGCCTCAAAGGCCAACCGTTCCCAGTGGCGCTGGAAGTCGATTCCGGCCAGGGGATCGGCAGGGTCACCGCAATCCTGCGGCCGCACCGATACCACCAGAGCGCTGTTGGACAATTCGCCGTTACGTCCAAGCCGGCTCATGCCATTAACCACCACCCCACCCTGCTCCGAAGCCGCGTTGATGACCTCGCCTCCGGGGCACATGCAGAAGGAATAAATGCCACGGCCGGATTGGGGATCGTTCCAGGTCAAAGCGTAATCGGCTGTCGGCAGCCGTGGATGGCTGGGTATGCCGTACTGGATGGTGTTGATCAGGCGGGCAGGATGTTCGATGCGCACCCCTACGGCAAACGGCTTGGCTTCGAGTCGAACCCCACTGGCATGGAGCATCGCATAGGTATCGCGGGCGCTGTGGCCGGGAGCCAACACCAGATGCTCTACAGCCAGCTCCTCTGCTGTTCCGTTGCAGTGTAGCACGGCGCCGCGCAATTGCCCGGCACCGGTCAGCAGACCGTCCAGTCGGGTACCAAAGCGAATAGATACCCCCAACGACTGCAGCTCACGGCGAAAGTTGACCAATACCAGACGCAGGCGGTCGGTGCCGACATGGGGCTTGGCCTGGTACAGAATCTCGGTCGGAGCGCCAAAATCGACCAGGGTTTGCAGCACGAACCTCGTCCAGGGATGATTGACGCGGGTGGTCAATTTGCCATCCGAGAAGGTGCCAGCCCCCCCTTAGCCGAACTGAACGTTGCTTTCCTCATCGAGCAGGCCGTCGTTCCAGAAGCGGC
>ENA-ORXD01000473-ORXD01000473.1-sediment-metagenome-genome-assembly--contig:-NODE-473-length-51548-cov-7.900157_pt1 | contig 51548 bp, 38 predicted proteins | sample MGYA00237862_ERZ511471 | MGnify/ENA metagenome assembly ERZ511471
AGTTCACCGCCGGCATAGCCCGACGCCCCTACGATTGCGACATCCATACAGGAGATATACCGGAGAAAAAACTTAATTCTTTGCGGTGTGGGGGACATACCCCCGGGGACCTCAGGGCTCTTCGGCGGGTAGGGGGATCGATGCGGCGTCGAAGAGGCGCCCTGCCAGTTGATCGATATACTCCCTGTTCTCGAGCCCGGCAAGAAGGTCGGGTGGGAGCGCACCCACACCGAATTTCGCACCCACATACGCCCCGCAGATGAAGGCAATCGTGTCGGTGTTCCCGCCGACGTTCGCCGCCACGTACAGGAGGTTTGCGGGGTCGCTGTACCGGCCCATCAGGAAGAACGCGATCGGGACGGTCTGATAGACCGAGACATCGCTCCCGATGGCGGGGAGAGCGCCCTCAAGGCTGATCCCCTCCCGTTCGAGCTCCACCGCACGGCCTATCCGGTGCCCGAGGTCGGGATCCTCGGCCATTGCACAGCGCACCGCCGCGGCGAACGGTTCACGGTCGCCATGAACGGCCCCGGCGATGAGCGCGGCAACCGTCACGGCACCGGCGTGGGCTGCCGGGGCCGTGTGCGTGACCGAGCAGGCCTTCACCAGACGGCCGGAGCGCTCGATCGGATCGCTGTAGCGCAGGGCGAACGGCACGGCGAGAGGAATGCAGCCTGAAGTGTCCGAGTTGACACCGCTCTTCTCGATACCGCAGGTGAGAAGGTGTTCGCAGGCCGACATCACAGAGCCGTCGGGGAAGCGGAGATCGCCCTCCATGCAGAGCCGCGAGAGGTCGCCGGCATAACGCTCTTCAGAATAGTTCCCGGTTGCAATGAGTTCTGCGACGAGGAGCATGATCTGGGTGTCGTCGGTGTACTGGCCGGGCTCGAGGCGGGCGTTCGGGTGCCATTTCCAGGCCCGCCGGTATCCCTTGTACATATGGGAGAGGTTCATCGCCGCGCTCTCGCCGGGCATTCCGAGAGCGTCCCCGACGGCTGCCCCGAGCATGCAGCCCCTGAAGCGATCCAGCATCATTCCCGTATGGAGCAGAAGAGAAGATAAGCCCTTCGAAAAATCGGCTGGCGACCGGTGGATCGGTCCTGCGGCTCTACAGGCTACTGACGTCCCGAGCGCCAGGGTCCTCGCCACGCCCGACATACCGGTGGTCCCGCTCTCGACATCGCCTTCTTGAGGTGTGTTTCTGCCGTCTGCGGCTGCCGGAAGGCGCAGAGAAAGCCGGTCACGGATGCCTGACGCATCTGCCGGATTCATCTCCGGGTGGCCCTCGGCGACGGCAGGGAGAGGAATATAGAGAGGATGTTTTTACCCAAACGTAGAATATATAGTAATTTTAAAGACGATTGTGTCACAATAACATGACAGAAGGACACCATTATTACCGGGAAGCGCACATAGTCGCGAATATGGACCCGGAGATCACCGAGATCACGGTTCTCCCAGGAAGGGACAAGAGCGGCAGACGGGAGGACTTCAAGCAGATCGTGATCAGACCCGGCGAGACCCTCTCCATCGTCGGCCCAACCGGATCGGGCAAGAGCGCCCTGATCGGCGACATCGAGATCTTTGCCGGGGAGGACACGGCCACCGGCAGGACCGTCCTTGTCAACGGGAAAATACCGTCAGAAGACCTCGTGCGAGACCCTGCAAAAAAACCGGTCGCCCTGATCACCCAGAACACGAAGTGCCTCGCGGATCTCTCGGTGCAGGAGTTTCTCTCGATGCACGTCAGGTCGAGAAGGATCGAACGGGACGGGATCGTTGCGGAGACGATCGCCCTCGCAAACCAGTTCACCGGCGAAGAGATCGTCGCCAGCGCACGGATGACCGCACTCTCAGGCGGTCAGACACGGTCGCTGATGGTGGCGGACGCCATCATAATCGGCAACACCCCGATCATCATCCTCGACGAGGTCGAGAACGCCGGGATCTTCAAGGACCGGGTGATCGAGATGCTCAGGGCATACAGGAAAGCGGTCATATTCGTCACGCACGATCCCCTTGTCTCCCTGATGTGCGACCGGCGGATCGTAATGCGCAACGGAACCGTCGTGAAGATCATCGAACGCGACAGAGAGGAGGAAAAGGCCCTCGCCGCCGTCAAAAAAATGGACGGGATTCTTTCCGCCCTGAGAGAGCGGATCCGCGCCGGCGAGTTGATCACCGAAGGTGGGTTTGCCTCATGAAACTCGTTATCGTCGCCGGTCCCCCCTCGGCAGGCAAGACTGCGGTCGTCAGGCAGATCATCCGCAACCTTCAGGGAACGGTAGCGATCGCCTATCTGAAGATCGACGTCGTGCGCGCCTTCGAGGACGAGGAACTCAGACAGGAGTTCGGCATCCCGGCACGAAAGGTCTATTCAGGCGATCTCTGCCCGGACCACGCCGGGATCATGGTGATGGGGGATGCGATCGCCTGGGCCGCCGGTGAGGGCGCCGGAATACTTATCGTGGAGTCTGCCGGGCTCTGCCTCCGCTGTTCGCCCTATCTCACGCAGTCCCTCGGGATCGTCGTCGTCAGTGCGGTGTCGGGCACGCACGCCCCTCTCAAGATGGGCCCGATGATCGGTCTCGCCGACGTCGCGGTGGTCACCAGGATCGACCTGGTGTCGCAGGCCGAAAAAGAGGTCTTCCGTGAGCGAATTCTGGACGTAGCGCCGGGGATCGAGATCGTCGAGACGAACGCCGTCCAGGGCACCGGCATGCGCTATCTCCTCCGCCGGATCGCGGAGACCGCAGAGATCGGGGACGCGGAGACGATCGAACTCCGCGGGACCCCCCCGCTCGGCGTCTGCACCGTCTGCGTCGGCAGAAAAGCAATCGGGTGGCAGCACCATTTCGGCGTCGTCAGGAAACTCGACGGCGTCGACTGGATCTTCAGGGGGGAGTGACATGGCCTGGAAACCTCCCGGCAAGAACTGCGGGCTCTGCGGGGCGCGGAGCTGCGACGAGTTCCAGGAGAAGGCAGCGTCCGGAGAACTTTCGTACCCCGATTGCCCCTTTTATTCTGAGAAAAAAGAGACTGCCGCCGCCGGGGGAGCGATCCATCCCGAACAGGACATCCTCGGCAACCCGTACGACTTCATCCTCGACCCCCTGCCCGGCGAGCCATCGGCCCGAAAGTTCGTCCTGCCGTTCCGCCCGGACCTCGTCGAGAGGTGGGGGATAGGAACAGGGGACGTCGTCGTAGGCCGCCCGATGGGTGCGGGCTGCCCGATCCAGCACGTCCTGCGAGTGATCGAGGCGAACCCGGTTACCGGCCTCCTGACAACCCATGTCGTCGGCCCCCGATTCTCTCGCAACGCTTCCTGTCACGATGTTCAGGCCTACCACATGATCGGCTTCGAAGGGCTTGCCCGCGTGATACGCCGACCCCCCACCTTCGGGCTGCGTCAGCACTTCCTCCCGGGGTTCTGCATGATGGCCCTCGCCCACACCGGCGTTATCAATATGGTGGTTGAGCGCCCAGAGGGGCTTCATATCCGGGTGGAGGACATCATCATATGAAGACGATCGAAGGGATCGAGCAGAGGATCCGGGAGGGCGGCGCCATCGTCCTGACCGCCGCCGAACTCAAGAAGCGGATCCGCGAGGGGGAGCGCCCGACCCCCGGGGACGTGGACGTGGTCACCTGCGGCACCTGCGGCGTGATGTCAGGGACCGCAGCCGTTCTCTCCCTGTCGGTGACCGGGCCGGGCACCTTCTCCCGCGCCGAATCGGTGCGCTTAAACGGCGTCCCGGCGTTTCCTGGCCCCTGCCCTAACGAAAGACTCGGGATCGTCGACCTCATCGTTTACGGGACGGCACACGCCGGACCCCGCTACGGCGGCGGCCATCTCTTCGCGGATCTCGCGGCGGGAAAGGCGATCGAGGTCGAGGTCGCCGCCGCCGGCAGGGAATATTCAAAAACAGTCACCATCGACGAGTGCAATGCCGCACGGCTTTTTACGACCAGGAGCGCCTTCAAGAACTATACCGCCTACGTGAATCGGGAGCGCTCGGTCGTCAGGACGATCTTTTCGACCGGGGGGTTGCTCGGCCCCTGCGTTGAGGCCTCGGTCAGCGGGTGCGGGGAGATCAACCCGATCGAGAACGACCCCTCCCTGCGGTTCATCAGGCCGGGGAGCCGGGCGCTCGTGAACGGTGCACCCGGATTCGTGATGGGCGAAGGCACGCGGTCTTCGAAAGAGCGTCCGAACATCATGGCCTTCGCCGAGATCAGGGAGATGGATCCGCACTACTGCGGTGGGTTCGTCACCTCGGCGGGCCCTGAGTGCATAACGGCAATCGCAACGGCGATCCCTGTTCTCGATGAAGCAGCCCTGCGGACACTCTCGATCCTCGACGAGGAGATCCCGATGCCGGTGGCCGACATCAACGACCGCAGGCCCTTCGCCCGCGCCAGCTACGGCGACGTCTGGCAGGGCACCGACCGGCACGTCACCTACGATCCCGCGGCCTGCGCCTTCTGCGAACACTGTGCGGCCGGGACGGTCTGCCCGACGGGCGCCTTTGTGACCGGGGAGGGAATCGACACCGCCGCATGCGTCTCCTGCGGCGCCTGCGCCTCATCCTGCATCGGCGGCGCGGTACGCGCCGACCTCGGCGGCATCACCGTCGCCGGTCGGAGAGTCCCGATCACCCTCCGCCAGTCGGACCGGAATCGTGCCGAGGCGCTCTGCGCCGACCTCAGGGAGAGGATTGTGAACCTGACATTTCCGATATCGTGATGGAGAGATGATATGCGACCGTATACCCTTCTCTGCCCGGACTGCGGGCAGACGCCCGAGGACCACTATACCCTGTCCTGCCCGGCAGGGTGCAACGCCCTGATCCGCACCGTCTACCGCAAACAGACCCTTGACCTGCGGGAAGAGCCCGGCATATTCCGTTTTGCGGACTGGCTCCCGGTCGAGGGGACGATCCCCTCGACGGCCGGGCCGGTCACCTACCGGTCGGAAGGTCTTGCACGCCAACTCGGGATGAAAAACCTCTGGATCGGTTTTTCCGGCTACTGGCCCGAACGGGACGCACGGATCACGACATGTTCGTTCAAGGAACTCGAAGCACTTCCGACGGCGGTGCGGATGAAAGAGACGGGCAGAGGCACGCTCGTCATCGCCTCGGCCGGCAATACCGGCCGCGCCTTCTGCCAGACCGCCGCCGTCACCGGAATCCCGGTCGTGGTGGTGGTCCCCTCCGCCGCCGCACAGAGGCTATGGACCACGAAGGAGACGGATAGCGCCTGCCTGGTCACGGTGGACGGCGACTATTCGGACGCCATTGCGGCCGCAAACGATCTCTGCACGTATCCCGGCCTCGTCCCCGAGGGAGGAGCGAAGAACGTCGCCCGCAGGGACGGCATGGGCACGGTGATGCTCGACGCCGCCGTTACGATCGGGCGGATGCCAGACCACTATGTCCAGGCGGTCGGGAGCGGCACCGGTGGGATCGCCGCATGGGAGGCCTCGATGCGGTTGATCGGCGACGGACACTACGGTGGCACCCTTCCCCGCCTTCACCTCGCCCAGAACACCCCCTTCGTCCCGATGGTCAGGGCCTGGCAGGCGGGAAGGCGAGAGATCGTCCAGGAGATCGACATGCCGGATGCTCGGGCAGCGATCGCCGCCGTCTATGCAGACGTGCTGACGAACCGGAACCCACCGTACGGAGTGGGGGGCGGTGTTTTCGACGCCCTCTCGGCGACGGGAGGGGCGATGTATGCCGTCGGCAACGCCGAGGCCGGCGATGCCGGGAAACTGTTCGTTGAGGCAGAAGGGATCGATCCCGATCCGGCCGCCTCGGTTGCGGTCGCCGCCCTCGCGCAGGCGGTCGAGACCGGAACGATCGACCCCGAAGAGACGGTCCTGCTCAACATCACCGGCGGCGGTTATAAAAGGGCGGCCGAGGACTACGACCGGATCGTCGTCGGGCCGGCCTTCCGCATCACCTCGGGAAGAGGAGCGGCCGACATCGCAGCCGACGTGCTTTCATGGGTAAAGAGCCATGCATGAAGAAACCGTATGCGATATGCTGGAGGCGCGGGGGATCGATCTCGCCCTCACCCTCCCCTGCGACCGGGCCGGCGACCTCTGCTTCCTGCTCCCAGAGCGGATCCACACCGTCGGGCTGAACCGAGAGGAGGATGGCGTCGGCATCGCCGCCGGCGCCGTTCTCGCAGGCCTCAGGCCGGCCGTCGTCATCCAGAGTTCGGGCCTCGGGAACATGCTCAACGCCGTCATGTCCCTCTCCGTCACCTTTGGCCTTCCCCTGCCGATCCTCGCAAGCTGGCGGGGCGTGTATCGGGAGCAGATCCCGGCCCAGATACCGTTCAACAGCCGCCTGCCCGAACTCCTCGACGCCCTCGGGATCAGGTACACCAGGGTGATGGAGGCAGAGGATCTCGGACGGATCGGTGAGGTGATTGACGACGCCTTAACGCACCGTCGCTCGCACGTCGCACTGATCTCGCCGCGTGTCTGGGAGGGAGAGGCCTGCACGATCGGCTGCAGGGACGCACCCCACCGGGCCAGAACCTCCGCTCTCGCCTACCGGCGCGAGATCCCCGAGCCTTCGATGACCAGGTACGACGCCATCCGGGCGATCGTCCCGCACCTTGAGGACGACGCCGTCGTCGCCAACATCGGTGTCCCGAGCAAAGAACTCTATGCAGCCGGCGACAGACCGCTCAACTTCTATATGCTCGGCTCCTACACCCAGGCGTCGGCCGTAGGCCTCGGGATCGCCCTCGGAACGGGACGAAGGGTCACGGTGCTGGACGGCGACGGCAGTCTTCTCGGCAGTGCCGTGCTCCCGGTGATCGCCGCCGAAGCGCCGGAAAACCTCACGGTCGTCTGTCTGGACAACGGGGCCTTCGGGTCCACCGGCAACCAGCCCACCTGCGCCGCCGTCGGCGTCGACCTCGAACTGGCGGCACGGGCCGCAGGCTTTACGCGGACCTGGAAGGTATCCGACCCGCAGGGCATCGTGGAGGCGATGGCAGCCGCAACAGACGGTGGCCCGAACTTCATCCACGTGATCATCAGGCCGGGAAACGCCGCGGTGAAAAATATCCCCCTCTCGCCGGAGACGATCAGGGACCGGTTTATGGCGGCGATCCGGGAGCCCTGACTTTTTTCAGACCAGCACCGTCGTGATCAACGGTATCGTCACCAGAGAGCAGAGGGTCGAGACGAACACGACCTGCGAGGCCAGCCGCGCGTCAGCGCCGTATTCCTCCGCAAAGATCGAGGTGTTTGCGGCGGCGGGCATCGCGGCGAGGGTGATCAACACACCGAAAATGAGGGGGTCGCTGACAAAGGGCCGCAGAAGGAACCAGAAAGCCACTGGAACAACAAGGAGGCGTACGAAACTCGCAACCGCCGTCCGCCAGTTTCCGACCATCTCGGCGGCCGGGAAGGTGGCGAGCAGGGCCCCGACGATGATCATCGCAAGGGGTGTGGTGACGTCGCCCAGGATCTCGATCGAGTCGATGAACGGGGACGGGATCTCCACCGATCCGAGGAAGAGGAGAAATCCGATCACAGAGGCGACGATGCCAGGGTTCAGCAGCATCTTCAGATCGAAGCCATCTTTTCGCCCTTCGGTCATCATGGCGATGCCCACCGAGAAGACAAGAACATTGAAGACCAGATTGAAGATGGCGACGAAGAAGAGTGCATCGCTCCCGTAAATTGCTCCGATAACGGGAAATCCCATAAACCCGACATTTCCGAAGACGATTGCGAACTGGTAGACACCCCGCTCGGGCGGCGAACCTGAGAGCACCCGTGAAACAACCCAGGCAAGCGCGAAGGAAAAAATATAGAGGGCACCGGTCAGGAGCAGCAGCTCCTCGCTCTCGGCGAGGCGGGTCGAAGAGAAGGGCACCTGCATGGAGGCGATGATCAGGGCCGGGATGGTGACGTTGATGAGGAACCCTGAAATTTTCCGGGTAGAGTGCCGGTCCAGGACACCTGCAGCAAGGGCGATGTAACCGGCAGCGATCAGCAGGACCAGAATGAAGATCCGATCCGCAACCGTCAGAAATTCCATCATCATCCCGTCCGTTCGAACCACCTCCGCATGCTCTCAGAGATGGCCCTTCATCACCCATTATCCTTCTGCCTGAGCGAAAGAAGGGGCAAGAATACAGGGGGGCAGAAGTTTTCCCCGGTGATGAAGGCCTCCTATAACCGCCGGCGAAAACATTCGACGGGGTTACAGCGGTTGAAATTCCGGACAAGATCCACGCACTTTTCTGCACCCTTCAACCTCCGGAAAGAGCAGACGGACGAACGCCAGAGGCGATGCCAGGCAGAATCTGAAAAGCCGCCACGCAGAAAAAATAATAATTTTGAAGGAGAAAGGTTGGATTTCACATAGATAATATGCTCAGTTATCGCAATCAGACATAAAAAATATCAGATTTACGCACCCACCCACAATGTGCAAAAAAGATCCACACATAGGCGATCAAGGCATATTGTAGTTCAGATAATAAGAATTTCAGTCATTGCCGCCATTGATTAAAATAAAAATGGATTATATTTATATTATCACTAATTGAATCACAATCCGGCTCCAGAACCGATTTTTAGTATCAAAGCCGTGAAAATATTTATATAGTAGATCGACGACTATGGGTCAGGCTCTACACCTTACGGCTGGGATTGTCCGGGGGGGACATATCATGCTGATGAGCAGAGGTAGCGATTTGCTCCTCTTAAGGAAAGGGCGGGCTGTATAAGTCCGGAGACATTTTCATGCGCAGATAGACCGCAGGAAAACCCTTTCAGAGAATATCATCCGCCATCACCCCCGGATTCATCAAATCATCGATTTGTTTCAATTCGGGGGAATCAGGAGTGGTGGAAACAGAAGCAATAATACAGTATCATAGGGACAGCATACCGATAGATCTGGGAACCTACAGCCCTTCTGCCTGGGGACAGCCAAAACGTACGCTCGCAGCGATCCCCTGCTACAATGAAGCCGTCACCATCGGGTCAATCGTGCTGAAAGCCCGCAAATATGTCGACGAGGTTCTGGTGGTCGACGACGGTTCCAGCGACGACACCGCCGAAATTACCAGAGCAGCCGGCGCAGTTGTTGTCTCACACCAGAAAAACCAGGGTTACGGCGCCGCACTCAGATCCTGTTTTCAGTACGCAAAGGATCACAACATAGACCAGATGGTGATCCTTGACGGCGACGGTCAGCATGACCCTGCCATGATCCCGGGATTCCTTGCCTCCCTCAACAACGAGAACGCAGACATCGTCATCGGATCCCGTTTCATGGAAAAAAATTCGAACATGCCGCGTTACCGCGTTCTGGGGATGAAGATCCTCGACCACGCAACGGCAATGGCCGGAAGCACGGGAGTGACCGATTCGCAGAGCGGGTACCGGGCGTACAACCGTAGTGCGATCGAACGGATCAGGATCAACAGGGGCGACATGAGTGCCGGATCGGAAATCCTGACGCAAATGTCAGAAAAAGGCCTGAAAAGCGCGGAGATCCCGATTACCGTCAGATATGATCTCGAGAACACCTCATCACAGAACCCGATCGTACACGGCATCGACGTGCTCAGCAACCTCGTCGGCGTTCTCTGTTATAAAAAGCCCATGCTCACGTTCTGCCTGTGCGGGCTCATATTCGCCGGTGTCGGGCTGGGTACGGGAGTATGGGCATACCTGACCTATTCGACCACCCCCGTATTCCCCTATCTGCAGTCAATGCTGAGCATTCTTCTGAGCATCACGGGTCTGCTCCTGATCACTTCGGGCCTTACCATCAATACACTCGTCCAGATGATCAGGACGAAAGAGCCATGATCCGTTTTTGAAGGCAGGGTTAGGACCGAAATAAAAAAGCGGGGAAATATGAAGATATTACGGGTTGCAAGCGACCTCTATCCATATGTGACAGGGGGAAACGCCATTCATGCCCATGAAATGTCTGTAATGCAGGCTGAAATGGGACACGAGGTGACGGTGTTCACCCTGCCGCCGGGCGACAGAACACAACCTGAACACACCAACGGCTACTCACGTATCGATTACTCTGTCCCCCTCAGGCTGCTGGGGAACTCCATCAGCCCGGGACTGTTCTTCAAACTCATGAGGCAGAGAAACCACTATGACATCATTCATGCCCACTCACACCTCTACTTTTCCACGAATCTCTGCGCAGCCGTAAAAAAATTCGGATCCGCACCCCTGATCATAACAAATCACGGCATTATGTCCAGCAGTGCGCCAGAGTGGGTAAATAACACATATATGAAGACTCTCGGCCGGGCAACCCTCAATGCCGCCGACAGGATCATCTGTTATACACCACTTGAGAAACAGACGTTCGTCAATGAATTCGGCATAAGCCCCGATAAGATCGAGCTGATCCCTAACGGGATCGATCCGCAGATGTTCTGTCCGCCCCAGCGCCCACCCGAAGACGGCCAAACCGTCCTCTTCGTCGGTCGCCTGGTTTCTGGAAAAGGTGCTCATTTCCTCATAGAGGCGGCAAATATTCTGAAAGGACAGTATCCTGACCTGAAGGTTGTGCTTGTGGGGGACGGCCCGGCAAAACATGATATAGAAAATTTAATTGAACGTTACCGGCTGCAGGACATGGTTTCGCTCAGAGATTTCTCTCCTTACAACGAGATGCCGGAGATCTACCAGACATCCTCCATATTCGTCCTGCCAAGCCTGCACGAAGGGGTTCCGAGGACCATGCTCGAGGCAATGGCCTGTGGGCTGCCGGTCATACTATCGGATTTTCCGCATTTAAAAGACATCGTCCAGAGTGCCGGGCTGATGTTTTCAAAGGGGGACGCCGGGGCCCTCGCAGAGTCGGTGGCAACACTCCTTGAAGACGAAAAAACGGCAAGGGAGTTCGGCAGAAACGGGAGAAACAAAATTATCAACGATTATTCCTGGAAAAAAACAGTCGAATTAACCTGCAAACTGTATGAAGACACGCTCGAATCGATAAAAATCAGAAGAAGGAAATTGCCGGGAATATTCGGGTATCACGTTCCAGAACACGAGTGACAGATCCTGCCCGCTGGTTCACACCACGTCCACAGCCTGAGCGAAGATTCAACACACCCCGAGGTTGCAGAAATGAAAATCAGATATTTTACCCAGACCTTTCCCTATAAAGACCTCGAGACAGGGGATTTAACTAAACCCTACATCGGTGGCGGCGTCGAAATGGTGGCGTACCATCTGGCCCGACAGATGGCGGGACGAGGGCACGATATCTCGGTATTCACCACATCCATCGGACCGGAAACGGTCATCGAGGAGTATCCCAACATCACCGTCATCCGTTACGGCAGGCGTTTTTCAATCGGGCACAGCCCATTCTCTCCTGGACTCATGTACAGACCGTTTTTTTCAGGGGGGCATCCCGACATCGTCCATGCACATATGGGCAATCATCCCGCACCGCTGATCGGATATCTCTATTCCGGGAAAAAAACACCGTTTGTCGTCACCTATCACGGTGATTACTCAGGTGGCTTCGGGGGCCCGGGCCGCCGCCTCGGGGTGTACCTCCAGAACACCTTCCTCTGTAAAAAGGTGCTTTCCCGTGCCGATGCGATCATCGCGCTCTCAGAGGCGCAATCCGGCAATTCCGAGCACCTCAGAGATTTCCGCGGCAAGATCAGGCATATCCCGAACGGCGTCGCCGTAGAGGATTTCTGTACATCATACTCAAAGACCGAATGCAGGCGGCGGCTTGGACTGCCGGAAACAAACAGGATCATCCTTTTCGTGGGAGGTCTGACGCCGGTAAAAGCGCCGGACGTCCTGATAAAAGCAATGAAGTACGTAATTGAGGAGATCCCTGATGCATACCTGGTCTTCGTCGGCGACGGACAGATGAAAGGAGAACTCGTCAGATTATGCCGCAGTTCCGGTGTCGAAAGCCACGTTCGATTCGCAGGATTCGTCACCGAAGAAGAGAAGACCCACTATTATAACGCAGCCGACATATTCGTCCTTCCTTCCGTGCTGAAATCGGAGTCATTCGGCATCGTTCTCCTTGAAGCCTCAGCCGCTTCTCTTCCCCTTGTTGTGAGCGATCTCGAGTGTTTCGGCGCAATAGTTGAAGAGGGATCCAACGGCGTACGCGCCCGTTGCGGGGACACCGCGGATCTTGCCGACAGGATCCTCTCTCTTCTTAAAAACGAAGAATTGCGCGAAGCAACAGGAAAGAACGCCAGAAAAAAAGCAGATGAGTTTGCCTGGGAAAGGGTCGCGGAGATGACAGAGAATGTCTATACAGAAATCATTGGCAGGTGACACTACGGAGCGCGACACCATCGGGGTGCTCACCTTCCCGATCGTACAGGCCGGTACGATCCCTCTCTCGCACCTCATGGAGATCGCCTGCTCGATCTCCGGAGGACCGCCCAGTCTGATCACCGGGAACGACGGCTATACCGTCTTTTCGAGTGACAAACGGTTCAGAACATTCGGCGTATCTCACGAAGAAGCAAAAAGCCCGGTCATAAGAATACTCGGCTATCTTACAACACAGGTGAAGATTTCGCTCAGAATGGTACGGATCAGGAACGTGGATATATGGATATTCTTTATCGGCGGAGACCTTCTGCTCCTCCCGATGTTGACCGCACGACTGCTCCGCAAAAAGGTACTCCTCATGTTCGCGGGATCGGCGATCGAAAAATCCCGGACTTCGGGGGGAAGGTTCGGACAGACGATCCGCGTGCTGACCTTTCTCACGTCGACGCTCTCAAACGGGATCGTTCTCTATGCCCGCTGCCTCGTCGGAGAATACCATATGAACCGTTTCGCATCGAAGGTGCATATCGCCCACGAACATTATATCGACTTTCAAACATTTCACCTCGAAACACCTCTTGAACAGCGTGAACCGCTGATCGCCTTCATCGGACGGTTCAGTGAGGAGAAAGGGGTGAAAAATTTCGTTCAGGCAGCCCCGGCAATTCTGGAAACACTTCCAGAGGCCAGGATCCTGATCGGGGGGAGCGGCCCTCTGGAGGATGAGATTCAACGGCAGATCTCTGCTCTGAACATACAGGACAGGGTACGGATCGAGGGCTGGATACCCCACGAAAAATTGCCTGAGTACCTAAACAGGATCAGAGTGATCGCCCTGCCCTCCTATACCGAGGGCCTCCCCAACCTGATGCTGGAGGCGATGGCGTGCGGAACCCCTGTCGTCGTCAATGCAGTCGGCGTCATACCTGAAATCGTCCAGGATGGCCTGAACGGTTTCATCATGAAGGACAACTCCCCGGCCTGCATCGCCCTGAACGTGATCAGGGCGTTTCGTCATCCCGACCTGGAAAGAATCGCATTTAGGGGTAGGCAGCACGTAGAGACCGAGTTCGGGTTCGAAGCAGCAGTTGAAAAATGTTCCAGGGTTCTGGAAAAAATGTGTGGTCAATAATATGGCACCGAACATGTCTCAACTGACACATAACGTCGACCGAAACCTGGCAATTCTCGGCGTCGTCGGCTCAATCCTTCTCATAGCATATGTGATGGAAAACATCGGCCGGATAATTTATGGACTCGTGGGCGTATTTACTCTGATATCCTGCTTGATCTGGTTGATCATCAGAAAGAGGACCACCCTGCCCGGGCATCAGGAAGAGTCGAGCCGACCTGTGATCGTGTTGATCTCCCTGTTCTCGATCCTTCTCACCCTGAGCATCCTGATCCTGTTTTTCAGGCCCGAACTCTACGAAAGGCCGCTTCCCTATTTCGCGGTGACTGCAGCGATCGCCGGGGTTATCGCCCTTCAGGCGCTCATAGCCCCGGAAAGATACGCAGCCCCAATATTACTCCAGATCATTCTTCTGGGCCTGAGCATCGCATGGTCGCAGTTGCTGCTCTTTCCCGGCCTTCTGGGCGTAGACCCGTGGTTCCACAGGGTTTTTACCATGGAGATGATAGAATCCGCGTCCATACCCACCAGTTTCGGCTATTCAAGCCTCCCGATCTTCCATCTGATCATCGGGACAAACGCGATCATCACCGCCGCAGACTACAAAATCGCAGCGATGCTCGCTGTCGGCCTCGGGCAGATCCTGTGCATACCGCTTTTTCTCTATCTTCTCGGAAAATTTCTCTTCTCCAGCACTAAGGCAGGAGTCATGGCCGCACTGCTGGCAACGGTTGCAAACCACCAGATATACATGAGTTACTGGTCCATCCCGAACGGCCTCGCCGCGGTATACATCCTGATCATTCTCTTCCTGCTCTTCAAAGCCCGGAGAGATCAGTCGAAAGTGCCGTACCTTCTATCGATTGCGGCGATGGTCCCCCTGATACTTACGCACACCATCGGAGCGCTCGGGATGGCGGTCATCCTGCTGCTCGGGGAGGGACTGTACTTCTTCTACAACACCGTCAGACCCGAAGATCGGGGGCCCGTTTTTTTCCGTGTGTCATTCGCATTCACCATCGGAATGTTTTCCTGGTGGATGTACGCCTCAAAAACTTTTGGAACACTTGTAAAACTGTTAGAGTGGGGGTTCAACAGAGACGTATTCGTCGGTGAGATCAACGTGAACACCAATGTCGCCCTGGTTCCGCTCTCAGAACAGATATTCAATAATATCGGGCTCTTCCTCTTTTTCGCCCTTTCTTTTATCGGTATCTTCTATATCCTCTCCCGTAACAACCATCACGGGCAGGTATTCGCCTTTATTGCACTTACGCCCCTTTTTATCGGGTTCGTCTCCCTTATATCCGGCCATTCGATTATCGAGCACAGATGGTGGTACCTGTCCCAGCTCCTGCTCGCGGTACCCCTCGCTATATCGGTGCTTCTGTTGACGGCAGGGATGCAAAAAAAAGGAGCGGGAGCGATCGGAAAGATGGTCATGTTTACCCTGGTCTTTGGTTTGTCGTTTTTGATGATCCTGAGTCCTCCGGCAAACGTGGACAACAATACGTTCTCACCAAACAGCGCCGACAGGGCAGCATTCACGGCTCCGGAACTTCAGTCCACCACGACGGTGCTCAGCCTTACAGAAGGGAGGATCGGAACCGATTACTACTGGAGCAATACCTGTTCCCTCTTTCTCGACGCCCCCACCATATCAATCGACAAGGCACTACAAGACGGAGATTATCTCGGTACAGGCCTGCACCTGATACTCATCAGGGATTACATCGTTCATGAACCGTTCACACTCTATGGTTATCCCTATCGTATAACCTACGATCCGGCCTCCAGACTCGGATATCAGGGATTCGATACAGTTTATGACTCGAGTTCGGTTCAATTGTACAACCTCTGACCATCCGTCCCTCACATTGCCTGAAGGGGACACGGGAAGACTTTTGCGCGGGTAAAAGATTCCGGAGAGTTGAGAGCCCGAAAAACATCGGAGGCACTGCCGGGATCCGTGGGTTTTTATCCCGGGGAGCCGGGAGGAGGGGCCGGAAATACGCAATGCATATATAGTACTGCGGCAGGATACCGCGGATTATGCACGTGTGCATGCTGCTTGGCCTTCGCTACAGCAGTATCATGAGAGTCGTCCCCCAGATCGAGATTGCCAGTTATATAACACATTTCGGGCATCAGGTAACCTGGATACTCCCTTCGGAGGAGAGCGATGAGTTCCAGGAGCGTCATTACCGCGATATCAGGCTCTTCGTGATCCCGTGCCGGTTCAAAACAGGAGTGCTGCAACCCCTATCCAGAGCGCCGTATGCTCTCAGGACTGTCAGATTCGCCCTGGAAAATATTAAATCCGAAAATTATTCCCTGATATTCGTCCGTGACAGCACACTTAAAGGCCTCTTTGCACTCTACATTAAATGGAGACACCAGATTCCACTCGTTTTTGAAATGTCGAATCCGATAGAACAGAGAGCATTAATCCACAAAACCTATTCCAGATTCCCATATTTCGGGGCTATCACGGGCATATTTGACAGACAGCTCACGATGCATATTCTCAGGAACGCCGATCTGGTGCTGCCGACGACGAAGTGGATGGCGAGTGATTTTTCTGAAAAAGGCATTATGAAAGAGAAAATGCTGCCATACCCTAACGGCGTCGATCTCGAACGCTTTTCCAGTGCTGAGGGTGAGAGGATCAGGGCGGAGCACAGCCTCAGGGGACCCGGGGTCTTCGTATACGTCGGAACGATGGACAGGGAGCGGGATCTCACTGTCCTGATCAGATCATTTGCACTGCTGAAAAAACGCATGGCCACGGTGACGCTCCTGATGGTGGGAGACGGAACCGACAGGGTGCGTCTGGAGGAGTGCGCACGCGGACTTGGTGTCGACGGTTCGATCATATTCACCGGGAGGGTTCGTCCCGAAGAGATCCCGACCTATATCGACGCCGCAGATGTCGGTGTCTCGGTCATTCCTCCGCTGGATGTGTATAAACTCAGTTCGCCGATAAAAATGCTCGAATATATGGCGATGGGCAAACCCGTCGTGGCAAACGATGAAATTCCAGAGCAAAAAGAGGCGGTTGAAGCAAGTCGTGGCGGGTTTTTAGTGAAATACGACCCTGAATCGATCGCCGCCGGGATGCTGGCGCTGTGTGAGGATCCCGGGCGTGCAGGGGAGATGGGCCGCAGGGGGAGGGAGTGGGTGGTGCAGAACAGGTCGTACGAGGCGATGGCACGCTGCCTCGAAGAGCGGTATCTTCAGTTGGAAGGAGACAGGGTAGAGGAGACAGAGGCAGATTAAAAAAATGAAGAGATCTCTCCCTGTTTTACAACTCACGAAACGGTGAAGTAATTGAAGTCGGGGTCTCCGGTGAAGACGACGGTCAGGACGTGGACGCCGGCAGAGAGCGTGCACGTCCCGCTCACCGTCGTATACGTGCTCCACGAACCGGTGTTCGGAATCGAGATCGTGCAGGCATCGGTCCCGTCGACGCGGAGTTTCACGGCGTTACTGTTGTGAGGTGTGGCGACCCGGAACGAAGCTGTGTAGGTCCCGGACTCCTCCACATCCACGGTGTAGCGCAGCCATTCGCCGCTTGCGATCCACCCGATATTGTAGCCTCCCTCGGGGCGGCAGATCATGATGTCCACGTCGTCGCTCCGGTAGGCCCCGCCGGAGTTGCCGGACGTCGTGTCATAATACCCAACGCCCGACCCTCCGGTGTCATAGTCCTCAGCCTGGATACTGCCGGGGAGGGAAGGATAGGTGCTCGGCGTGGGAGTGGGGGTCGGGGTAGGCGTTGGGGTATCGGCGACAGTGAACTTCATATACGAGATGTCAGGGTCGCCGGAGAAGACGAGGGTCAGGACATGGACGCCAGAGGAGAGCGTGCACGACTTGCTCACCGTCGTATAGGTTTCCCAGGCGCCTGTGGCCGGGACCGCAAACGTGCAGGCGTCGACGCCGTCGACCTTGAGGGTGATGGAACTCCCGCTGTACGGGGAGGCGACCAGGAACGAGGTTGTGTAGGTACCGGATGTCTCGACATCGACGGTGTACTTCAGCCACTCGCCGGTATCAGTCCAGCCCACGCTGTAACCCCCGTCGGCATAGCACACCTGGAGGTCCACGTCGTCGCTCCGGTAGACGCCGCCGCGGTTTCCAGCCGTCGTGTCGTAATACCCGATACCAGAACCGCCACTGTCATAGTCCTCAGCTTCGATGCGGCCGGGGAGCGTCGGATAGGTGACCGGCGTAGGATCGGGCAACACCGTCGTCAGCGCCTGATACCACTTCGCCGAGATCATCTGCTCTCCGATGGCATTCGGGTGGCACCCGTCAAAGGTGTGCACAGAAGGATCAAAGCCGGTCCACTGGTCGACCACGATTACCGGAGATCTGGACGTCGTTTTTTCTGCCGCCATGGCAGGTATCCGGTTATTGAAGACGACGATATTGTTGTGACCGGCCTCGTTCGCAACCGAATTCTCCTGATTTCCCGGTATGATCTTCGCCACAAATATAGTCACGTCAGGGTTGTCGGCCCGGAGCGTATCGATGATCTCTTCGACACCTGCGATGAGCTCATCGAGATACCACTGATCATCCACCGGATCGATCGCCCACTCCTTCCAGAGGAGATCGTTCGTGCCGATATGCAGGAGCACATAGTCGGCCTGATATTCGAGAACCCAGTCGGAAAGATCCCCGACCTCAGCAGGTTGGCCCGTATCGCCGTACAGGATCTCTCCGATACGGTATCCCCCGTGCCCCTCGTGATCGGAATCAAAATCCGAATAGAGCGGGGCGAGGTTCTCCATCGTAACACCCCAGCAGCTTCCGACCATAACGTCCTCTTCGGGACTCTGCGTATATCCGCCCTCATAGAGTTTATGGCAGAGCCAGTACCGGTAACTCGCGCTCCCCTCAAGGGCTGCGGTGATGGAATCGCCGAGCGGCAGTATGCGGTATGAGACGGTGGATGTAGAAAGCGTAGAGGCCAGGGAGAGAGCAGAGGCGGCCACCGGTTCAGGGGAGAGTCCGGTATTAACACCGGCGAGTTTGGGGATATCGTCCTCCCAGACCTGGTCGGGCACCTTATACGTTGCCGAGGGGGCCACGAGTGCCACCCGGTCGTAGTCTGACGTGTTGCCGGCCCGAACAGGCGTGTCCCGGATCCCATCGCCGTCGGTATCATGATCTCTGGCAACCTCGCCCCAGTAGTTGCCGATATAACCGGTGTGCTCGGCACCAGCATACTGGTACACGATCTCCTCAGGAGACTCCCACCGGTCATCTGAGCCTTTGCCCCCGGATTCGGCGTCCAGTGTATTGTCGGTGGAATTGTTCGTGAAGCTGGAGTCCCGGGACGCCCCCTCGTCGTCTGAGTCTTTACCCCTGGAGTCGGCGTTCAGCGTATTGTCGGTGAAATCGTTCATGAAGATGCGGTTTTGGGACTCGCCCACCATGATTCCGACGCGGCAGTCGTGAACGGTATTTCCAACGATCCGGTTAGAGGAGGAAAACCTGGCGTCGATTCCTGTTCCACCCTTGTTTGCGGAAACGGTGTTGTTGTAAAGATAGTTGTCGGCCGTTTTTACAATCGAGATCTCGCCCCCAGTAACGGTGTTATTCTCGATGAGGTTATCATACGACTCTGAAAGGACGATGTCACCTTTCAGTACCGTATTGCCGGAGATTACGATCCGTGTCCCGCGGAATATTCGGACACTGCCCTTCTCCAGCGTGTTGCCGGTGACCTCCGTTCCGCCGCTCCTGACACCCAGAGCGATATCGCCCCCGCGGATGATGTTGTTCCTGATGACGTTTTTGCTGGAAAGAATCTGTATTGCGGCATTCGATGACCCTGCACCAGATTCTCTAACGGCAAAACCTTCAAAAGTGACAGAGTCAGAGAGGATGGTGACAGCACTCTCCCCTCCTCTGCTATCGATGACAGGAAGGCCACCGCCCGTATCCACACCCCTGAGCGTCAGCGGTATCGCAATCCGGACCGGACCGCTGTAGGTGCCGCTCTGCACCTCTATGATGTCTCCGGCTGACGCTGCATCCACAATATCCTGCAGACTTTCACCGTCACCGACTATGTGCACTTCCCATCCCTGTATTCCCTGCGAAAGCGAGGCCAATACCAGGACAAATACTATTGATAAAAATCTCCCATTCACCGTCATCTAATCCTCTGCCCGATAAAATGCAAATATATCTGGATAGACAATCGTATCGTCTCCGAATTGTCCAGAAAACCATTTCAGACGTACTCATCAACAAAAATGCGCATATACCCCGCATTCCCTGCTGTAAGCAACGAAAAACAACCCGGTCTACATTTTTCCTGCATGATGCCACCATCAAAAAATCCGGGGACAGCCCGGCAGAAATCCGTAAATAAATATCCCTGCAGGTAGCGATCTTCTTTTATTCATACATCCCCCCCATCTACACCGCTAACTATGTACACCATTATTTAAACATATCGCAGGATCCAGACGGAGAGTTATTACCCCGAAACGTACTTCAGCCGTTCAAACGCCAGGGGCCCTGATGCAAAAGACATGCACTGCAACAGAAAGATCTGTCCGGAGTTATAGAACCTCGGCACCGGGCGATCTCGCTGTAAATGCCCTGCAGTTCTGTTCTTCGGCACAAAAATAGATTTTACGGCGTCACCCGTGAAACGGTGTTTCAGGGGCAACTCTCCGGAACAATTCTCCGCACGTCTCCCATACGAACCTGAGCAACAGGCCTACAACCGCCGGTAATATACGTTCGGCATACCGGGATCTTTTTCATTGAAGAGGCCCTTGAGATCGATCAGGACCGACCGACCGTTCAGGTAGGCGCTGAGATCATGGACGGTCATTTTCCTGAACTGTTCATGAGCGACCGCAGCGATCACACAATCGAACTTCCCCTCCATACCGTCCAGGGCCCTGACGCCAAACGCCTCCACTTCGCTCCTGCTCAGCAGAGGATCGTATCCATAGACCTCGACACCGAAACTCTTCAGCTGCTGTACCACCTCGCGAACAGGACTTTCACGGGTATCGGGAACATCTTCCTTGTAGGTGAGACCCATGATCAACGCATCCGATCCTTTGATCACCTTTCCAACATCGTTAAGGCCTCTTATAGCCATCTCAGCCACATATTCGGCCATATGATCGTTGATCGCCCGTCCGGCAAGGATCACCTGCGGGTGATACCCGAGTTCTTTCGCTTTATATACAAGGTAATACGGGTCGACCGGGATACAGTGGCCGCCGACAAGGCCGGGATTGAACCTGATGAAATTCCATTTCGTGGACGCGGCGTCAAGCACCGCCTGCGTATCCATGTTCATTTTGTGGAAGATGATCGTGAGTTCGTTCATCAGAGCGATATTGAGATCGCGCTGAATGTTCTCGATCACCTTCGCTGCCTCGGCCGTCCTGATGTCCTTTGCTCGATAAGCATTCGTGATCAACCCGTATAATTTCAATAAGGTTGTGGTCGTCTCCTCGTCCATCCCTGAAACGATCTTGGTGATCCGATCAAGCGAGTGAGCGTCGTCACCAGGATTTATCCGTTCAGGAGAGTAGCCGATCCGGAAGTCGACGCCGCACCTGAGCCCTGACTCCTTTTCAAGAATCCCGCACATCAACTCCTCGGTCACACCCGGATAAACCGTCGATTCGAGCACTACAATCGCCCCGGATTTCAGGTTTTTCCCGACGATCGAAGCAGCGGACTCGATATAATACAGGTCCGGCTCTCTGGATTTTTTCACCGGCGTCGGGACACAGATCAACACAAAATCAGCCTCCCTGATAAGAGAGGGATCGGTCGTGAAGGTGATGGAGTTGTTCTTTTTCCTGAGCGACGCGATCTTCGCCCCGTCAACGTCGTAGCCGATCGTCTTCAAGTGCCGGGAAAAGGCCTCTGCAAGAGGAAATCCTACATATCCCAGTCCGACAACGCAAACAGTTTTTTCTCTGATATCATCTGGTACGTGAACCATGTCGTCCCCCCGGACCAACAGGGAGATACTCGATTCAATATATAAAGTTTTTTATTGTACGGCGGCTCGATGCAAAAAAATGCTACCGGATAAACGGTCCGATACGACGAATAAAAAATCTTTTCGGGACATATACAGGAGATCCGGAACCGCCGCAGCGCGCAATAGAGACAGGGAAGAGCAATACCCCTACGGCTCTTCCTTAATCTCTACAGAGTACAGGTGCCCGGGCTCACCGTAAAATATATATGTGAGACTCATTTTCTCCACCGGGCAGAGGAACGGAACCTGCCCGGGGGAGATATCGGTCACCACAATCCCTCCGGCATCAACTCCGTCCGACATGAAAGGAAGAGTATGGCCGTACCGACAATCCTGGAGATCGATATAATAAGTGGAGTCATCGATCTGTCCGGTCCGGACCACCGGTTCGTCGGCATGCCAGGCGTACGCCTCCCTGAGAGTCATAAACAATACCCCCTTCTCTCTGAGATAGTGGATCACCTCCTCAAACTGCTCTGTTCTGGTGACATTAAGAGCCCCGCCGTCGTCGAGAAACGTCCAGTCGTGCAGGTACAGGAGATAATACTCCTCTGAAGAAGCCTCGAAATCATCAAAACTTCGGAAAAAATCATCAAAACTTCGGTGGGATGGTGGGGCGTAGCCGGCTTCATATTCGAAACTGCTGATAAAATTGGTAAGATAACAGGGGTAGCCGGTCATATCGGTGATGGTGGTGTAACCAAGCAGTCTGGCGGCACGGGACGTGTCCGCGTTTCCGCTCCCCTGAGGGGGCACGAAGGATACGGGATGGTAGTCCAGGACATCCGTGATGATCGCGGTCCCGCATCCGATCAACCTGTACTGCTCTTCGTACGGGAGAGAGAAAAACGTCTCGTGCGCATACCCGTGGGTCGCAAACTCCACCCGACTTCGATCGAGTGTATTCAAAAAATCGGCCGTGTCCGGGTTTTCCGCCAGTTTCGCCGGGATAACCGCAAACGTTATCTTGACATCTTCGTCTTCTGCAAGTTCAGCGAGCCACCGAACCGCAGGGAGCGCGGCGGCGTCACCGACATCGTCGTCCCGGATGATGACTCTTTTCACATGAAAGGGATTGTCCTGCTCCATAGACGTCATCATCAGGTAGCCATCCTCCAGCTCCTCGCTCCAGCGCGTATGGATCAGGGTCGTCTGCTGGACCAGGGCGTACGAGGTGAGCGTCAGCATCCCGGCAAGAGAGACCGCCAGAAGTATCAGAACAACCGTTTCCGCTTTGCTGAGATCGGCCCTGCCCTGTCCCAACGGGGTTTTCCGGACGATGATGAGCAGGATCCCGACAGAAAAGAGGATCATTCCGGGAACCAGCAGTGGAACAATGACGCCGCGTACATCCGGTTGAGAGAGGGGGCCGGCAAATCCGGGTGCTATAGATGCAACAGTGATGAATAAGCCTGCCAGACAGAGCCACACATACAACCGGCCGCGATCGTCCATGATCGTCCTTCCCTGTGTCCACCGCTATAAATGCTTTCTGAGGTGAACCGTCCCGGAGGACCAGGACGGAAAGGAAAAGTACCTGGCATCCATCCCGATGTTATAACGCTTCCAGAGAGGCCGGGCTATTCACCGTCAGCCGGACCGTGCTCCCGGGCCGGCGAGAGGCATACGGCAAGCGGCGTGATAGCCGCAGATCACCTGAACGCTCTCACCGAACGCGGCGTCGAGCGCTGCATCACCCGTGTCCACAAAGAGCAGGGGGGTTGCCGCAAGTTTTTGCGGCGTCGCCACCACGATCACGTGTTCGGGCCCTGCGGCACGAATCACGGCGGGGCTGATCTGCTGGGTGCCCCGCCCCAGCACCGAACCCTGAGCCCCTATAGGGCTGACGACGACCCGGCAGTGATCAGAATCACCCACATGAAAGAGGAGGGTGCGTTCGTCTGCGTCGGCGGCCACCACGCGGCCGTCCCTGATCACATCCACCCCGAGGAGGGTTTTCGGGAGCCCAAGTGCCCGGGCGATCGCCGCTGTGGTACTTCCTGCACCGAGAATGGTGGTGCCCCCGCTCAGAATCAGATCGGCCATGAACCGTGCGACGCCCTCAAGAGCTGCAGACTCGTCGCAGGAAAAGACCGCCTTCGATCCCTGCACCAGCCCTTTGAGGACGGGGCTGCGCACCAGTGCATAGAGGCGAGCCCGCAGTTCTCCCTGCCGGTAGGCCTCCTCATCGATATCCATTACCTCTGCATCTCTGAGGTCGAAGTCGCCGGTGAGAACGGCGGCGACCTCGCCGGGCCTGACCGCGAAAACCCCGGAGAACATTTTTACCCCGGCTGGAATGCCGAGTATCGGGGTCTCTCCCGCGGCCGCAGCCACGTCTCTGGCCGTCCCGTCCCCGCCACAAAAGAGAATAATATCGGCGTCATGCTCCACGAAGGCACGTACAGCGGCCCGGGTATCGGCTGCAGTCGTCCCACCACTTCCAGGGAGATAGACAACCTGAAAGTCGGCAATTCCAGCCATTTCAAGAGCGTCGGCACCCATAGGGGCACCGGAGGTGATAATACGGATCCCTGAACCCCGAAAGCGTGCCAGCGCTTCGACGGCACGCTCACGGGAGATCGGCACGGCCCCGCGGTGGGTGGCCTCAGCGACCAGCCCGTCGGTGCCTTTCAGGGCGACCGTGCCGCCGAGACCTGCAACCGGGTTGAGAAGGAAACCGACCAGCATACCTATCTCTCTCCCCCGGAGAGGTATGAAGTCTTCGAGAATGTGATCATCATACCGATTCCCTCTCTCTTCGCACCCATACCCGCACACCCCCGGACAGGGGAGGACAGAACCAAGGAAGCCGGGGTATCGAACGTCGATCTCCCATAGAACCCGGGCAAAGGGGTACGTACCGGCCGGATCATGCGACAAAAATATATAGGAAAACTATCAATGCGGGGAACTGATGGCTGAAGAGGGATTTTTCAGCCGGAAGCCGGGAGACGTTATCTCCTAAGGGAGGTGACAGACGCATAATGCCGGGACAAGGTGCCAGAAATTGGAATACATCGTCGGAGATTACCAGGAATGTCATCAAAAGTTTCTGTGGTCATTCCCCTCTACAACAAAAGTGCCTATATCGAGCGGACGATCCGCTCTGTCCTATCGCAGACCTTTCAGAACTTCGAGATAGTCATCGTAGATGACGGATCGCAGGATAGTGGCCCCGATATCGTCAGAAATATTGACGATCCCCGCATCCGTCTGATCCATCAGAAAAACAGCGGGGCCTCTGCAGCCAGAAACCGGGGGATACTTGAGTCTACTTCAGATGTTATCGCGTTCCTGGATGCCGACGACGAGTGGACTCCTTTATTCCTCGAAACCGTCCAGAGGCTACGCACGCGATATCCCGAAGCAGGGATTTACGCAACCGACCGCCTGAGCCAGACACCGGACGGTCGTATGACACGCTGCCGGTATATCGGCATCCCGTCTGCGCCCTGGGAGGGGATGATATCCAGTTATTTCATAACAGCGGGACTGTCTGATCAGCCGGTCTGCTCATCTGCAACAGCCATACCTAAAAAAGTGCTCGAAGAGATCGGGGGGTTCCCTGTTGACGTCAGGATCGGGGAGGATCTGATGACCTGGTTCAATATCGCCCTGAAATATCCTCTCGCCTTCAGCAGGAAAATCGGGGCAATTTACCATAAAGATGCAGAAAACCGGACAGAAAGCCTGGCAAAGGATAAAATGTGGAAATTCGCCCTGATACGGAGAGCAGAGGAGGCGATAAGGGGCGGTGAGGTGCCGGGAGATAAAATGAACGATGTCCGGGAATATCTGGCCGCATATCAGATCCAGATGGCATGGCACTACATACGCTCAGGCAATCCAGGAGAGGCGCGCAAAATTCTGTCAGGGTGCAGGACAGAACTGCTGAAGCGAAACAGGAGGAAGGTTTATTTTAGTGCAATCCTGCCTGCATCGCTCAGATAAGAGTCACTGACCACAAAATATTAAATTTTTAGATCCGGAGCCGTTCACGGACGTTCATCGGCATATAGAGTAACATATTCCTCTTTTGGGAACGCAAGCGGGAACTGATCGACACCAGACGATTCTCCACAGATATAAGAATCTTCAAGAACGCCGTCTCCATCTCTATCTGTTCCGTTGCATTCATCCCAGTAATTACCGAGATTCTGCACAAACACGGAGCCGTTCAAGACGTACTCCACAGGGTCCGGTGACGACCAGAGATCGCACCCTCCGGACATATTTTCGGCACATGCGACGTCTATGGTATTATCTATGAAATTATTCAGATAGATCTGATTGGCAGACTGCCCGGTCCTGATCCCGCAGCCACAGCCCATAATCACATTCCCCGCGATCAGATTGCAAAACGATCTCCTCGCATCGACGGCGCACCCTCCGGAATTTTCTGAGATCATGTTGTTGAAGAAGGCACTGTCGGCGACCGTCACGAGAGAGATGCCTCCCCCGGAGATCAGATTGTCCTGTACCGTCGCATCATAAGATTTTTCGAGCGAAATACTCCCGTTCAAAAGGGTATTCCCGAGAACGATCGTCACCGTGCCTGACGTGATGCTGATACTGCCGCTTTCCACCACATTATCACGGATGACATTGCCTCCGGTCCGGGCCGGCAGCAGGATATCCCCGCAGATGATCGTATTGTTTGAAATGACGTTCCTGTCCGAAAGAACGGTGACGCCGGAACCGTTCACCACAAAACCTTCCAGCGATATGTCTGCCCCCGAGAGGGTAAACGGACTCTCCGAACCGTCACCGCACACCACCGGTTTTCCACCGCCGGTATCAATCCCCCACAGTTCCAGTGCCCTGTCCACGTCGACCGTCTCACAATAGGTGCCGCTCTGCACCAGCACTCTATCACCGGGTTTCGCCTGCGCCACTGCTTCCCTGATGCTCCCGCTCTGGTTGACGATATGAACCGTCACAGCATTCACTACGATCTCTTCATATAACCCGGGATCCAGGGTATCATTTGAGATATGAATATCCTCTGCGTATACCGCCGGTGTCAGGCAGAAGAGCAGTATCACACCGGCAGGAAGCAGTCCCCCCATTACATTCATGCTTCCCGTTCATCTCCGCGGATACACCTGTGTATCACGTTATTTATATGTATCGCGCATCCGAGGGGGAGAGACAGACCTCACTCTTTCCAGGTTTCATCACCTGAAACGTTCAAAAACGCCCCGAAGGGTCCGTGCGTTCGCATCATAAGAAAAACATTCGTTGAATTTTTTTCGGGCCGAAATGCCCATTCGCTTTGCCAGATCCGGGTTATCCACGATAAAACGGACGGCATCCGCCAGGCGAACCGGATCCTCAGGCTCCACGACCCACCCGCACCCCTCCAGGATCTGCGGGAGCGATGAGACCGCCGTGGCAATGATGCTCTTCTCCATCGCCATCGCATCAAAGATCTTAGCCGGCACCTGCCCGGCCGTCGCATCGTTTTTCTGCTGCGGGATCACCGCCATATCGGACATGGCAAGAAATTCCGGGATCCGTGCAAAGGGTTGCATGCCATATTCCAGAAATCTCGGGCCGAGCACCTGGCGGGCATGGTCTGAAAGGGCCCGGCAATAAGGCGTGGAATCCATTCCAACGATGGTGAGGGTTACGTTCCGGTCATCGAGAAGGCGAACGGCTTCGACAAGGGTCTCCATACCTTTATGGGGTCGTGGACTCCCGAGAAAGAGAAGGACCGAGGTCTCAGGATCGATTCCGAGCCCCTCTCTGATACTGCCCCGATCATACCTGCCCGGCTGAAAGATCTCTGCATCTCTGGCGTGCCAGACGATGTCTCCACCGTATTTTTCCTGAAGAAACGGACTTGAAACCGTAATGCCGTCCGCAGTTCCGATCAGGTGCTCGCAGACGCCACGCCCGAAGACGGAACCTATCTGAAACGGGTAGAGGGCGGAATACCCGAGAAGCCGCGCTTTTCCACCCACAGAAAGATTACGGATCTCCTCATTCATCAGGCCCGTGTCCCAGTCATCGATGTCGATTACAAGCGGTGTTTTTCTGGCAGCCCTGGCTAGAAGCCCCGCCCCAAAACTCGTAGAAAAGGGTTTGACCGCGTAGACGACGTCACCGTCGGCCATATCTCCAAGGGTGCGGAGATGGGTGCGAAGACCGATCGTTCCCCTGACGGTAAGCGCCCGGCGTGGGACGCTCGTATCGTCGGCAAGCGGTTCCCAGACCCCCCCGTTGAGGATCGGGCCGACGATCTCCACCTCGTACTGGCGCATAAGCATCTTTCCGAGCAGATGCGCACGCGAAAGGACGTTCTGGGAGAGGTTCGGTACCAGTATCGAGATTTTCACAGGCATGCCCCGGGGCGGATCTCTGGCCGCTCTCCCCGCCTCTCGCAAGAGATCTCAGGATCTGTCATGACCCCCCCTGAAACCCGTGAATTCAAGCCAGCGCTCGGTGAGTTCCATCCCCTCAGCAAGCCCGAAGACCGGAACATAGCCGATGAGACGCTGTGCCCTATCGATCGAGACCGCTGTCTTTGCCTGATAATACCGGATCTCCTTCTCTGAAAGCGGCATAACCGGCAGATCGCGGCACACATGCCCGCCGGGATCAGAACACTGCCGCTCTGAGGCGAGAGTTTTACCGCGCCTTTTAACGGACTGAGGGAGGAACGAACGGCAGCGACCGGTCAGGCAGCCTGTTGCAGGTGAAGAAACGAGATCGTGGATAAGACCGGGATGTTTCGCAAGTGCAACACCGATCTCGCCGGGCACTCGCAATGCCAGCCTGATGAGATTTTGCTCTTTCTGGCATTTTTTCAGGTAGCGTTCAGACTCCTCAGCGGTCATGGAAACCGTTGCCGCCGCCCCGATCATCTTCTCGTATGACCCAAAAAATTCCTTCCAGGTTACGGGGTGCCGGGCAGAGATCAGAAACGCCTCGCCTATCGCTTCCTTCCTGACAGCCGCAAGGATCATCGCCTGGATGACGTCGTCCACATACACCGCATTGCAGATACCGTCACCGTTGTTCACCAGGATCATCTTCCCTCTGGCAAACTTCTGGATCGGGCCGCACGTCCATGCCGGGGCGCCAGGACCGTATACCACCGTCGGCTGAATGATCGATGCCGAAACACCGTACCTGCGCACATGGTCGAAAACCAGATCCTCTGCCTCGCGTTTGGAGTCGCCGTACACTTCATCAGAGCGGCGTCTTTCGGCACGCTCGTCAAGTATGCCGTCGTGGGTCTGGCCGTACACCGACAGGGTGCTGACATGGACCACCCGCCCGACGTGCTGTTCACGGGCGGCCCTGAGCACATGCTCAGTCCCCTGCACATTCACCTGCCGCCGCTGCGCTGACGTTCCCTCTTTTCCCCATGCACAATGGAATATCACGTCACAGCCCTCGGCAGCTCGAAACACCGCCTCGTAATCGGTGACATCGCCGGGGATCATCTCGACAGGAAAACGTGCGATCTGCGACGCCCTTGTGAGATTGCGCACGAGGACCCTGACATCGGCGCCGCAGTCCCTCACCAGACACTCGATCAGACGACCACCGATGAATCCGGTGCCTCCGGTGACCAGAACCTTCTTGTTTTTCAGGAGACAGGCATCTGCGGCCCTCAAAAAGACCTGAGGAGCCCAGGGGAGATCAAGCGACTGCCGGCAGAGATAGCACTCTTCGATCAGCGCAACGGACCGACGCGCCTCTTCCCCGGTCACCAGCGGTTTATGATCGTTTCTGATCGCACCGATCCAGTCGTGCAGTTGATCCCTGAAGATTTGATGCGAGATTGGGAGAGCGGCGACCGCAATGGAGTCGTGCCGGACGGTTGTGCCAGAAAGGCCGATTTCCTCTCCTTCAGGGAAAAAAGAGACTTTTCCTCCCCCCATACCGACCTCAACCCATCCTTTCTCACCCCTGATAATCGCGGTGTTGCGAAGATTGCGCGTACGGCTTATTTCGACCGTACCTTCAGCCCCGTTTTTCATTTTCAGGTTCAGCGTGCAGTTGGCTTCCACCCCCCCATAGCAATCGTCACAATATGTGACCGATTCATAGTCCCCGAGCCACCAGAGCAGGGTGTCAAGCACATGGACGCCGATATCGATGAGCACGCCACCCCCTGCCGCCTCCCGCCTGAAAAAAAAGTCCGAGGCGACAGGCCAGACAAACACATGCCCTTCCCTGACGTCAAAAGAGGTGATCGCACCCAGGGAGCCGCTGTCGATCAGGCTCTTCACCAGACGATACGAGTCGAGGAAACGGCGTACCAGTCCCACAGCGAGTTTCACGCCGTGCTCTTCTGCAGCCGCGATCATCAGATCGCATTCGGCCGTCGAGAGGGCCATCGGCTTTTCCACCAGCATGTCCATCCCCCAACGCATGAGATCGACGGCCACACGGGCATGAAGAAAGTGCGGCAGGGCGACGATCGCCGCATCGGCCTTCCCCTCGATCCGGCGGTAATCGTCCGTTACCTCAACGACCCCGAACTGTTCGGCCAGGCTGCGGGCACGCTGAAGATTTTTATCCACCAGCACCGTCACCTCGACGTCCTCGCACCGGGACGCCGCAGGAAGATGGTTCAACTCTGCAACTGCACCACAACCTATGATTGCTAATCTCAATGGCGTGAATACCCCCTGTATGGAATATGTGGTATCGGTGTTCCTGCCATTGCCATTTCTCATATATGAACGTTATTCTCCCGCCCGATCCCGTCAGGAAGCATGGGCCCGGAAAAGAGGGCGGATTTTAGGAAATACAACGTAATACCCTGGAGAAATCGGATCGGCGACGATCCGAGCGATCACCCCGCGTGCGGTGTCCGAAAGAACACCACAAGAAAAATCCCATCTCGCGGGAGATGAGGTCGCCCGGATACCGGGTTTTCTCAAGGAGGCATTTTTTCCGCGATTACGGTATACGCGGCAATCATGGTGGAGCGAGAAAAAAACGGTTCATTTCGGCGCCCTGACACGATCTGGTCCGGCAGAAGCACCGATGATGCGGCGTAGGACATATTTTATCTCTTGCACCGACCCGCTGTCCACCACCATGATCACCCCGGTGTAGACTACGATACCGAGGACGATCGATGCGGCCAGAGAGGTGCTGCCGTCCATATACCGGTCGCCGGCAATCAGGAACAACCACACGGCGGCGACCATCATCCCTGAACCGATGGCCGCCGGCAGGACCTCACGGGCGAGGGCAGCGTACTTCAGTCCGATGAGACGGTTGGTAATGGTCTGAATGACAAAGAAGAGCCCGCAGAACGCTATCGTAATGGCGGCGGCAACACCGGTGATCCCGAACGCGATCCCGAAGTATATGGCAAGAGAGATCACGCCGACAGAGAAGACCGCATACTTCAGACATAGGTCAGGCCTGCCCTTACCCATCAGCACCGGATTTGTGTTGGCTTCGACAGATTTGAGGATCCCGTACACGGAGAGGATCTGCAGAGGCATCACCATCGGAACCCAGTTCTCTCCAATGGCAACGGGAATGAAGACCGGTGCGACAACCGCAAGACCGGCAAGCATCGGGAACGTCATCAGCGAGGAGTACCTGAGGGTTTTGAGATACCCGAGCCGGATCTGTTCATTGTCGTCCTGGATTGCCGAAAAAGCCGGGAAGGTTACCCGACCGATGATCCGAGATATCCGCCTGAACGGAAAGACAGCCATCTGGAAGGCAAGAGTATAGAGGCCGAGGGAGGTGGCGTCCAGAAGTTTTGCGATGAGGAAGTAGTCGATATTCGAATCGATATAGCCGAGGATCTGTGCTCCCATCGCGTTCTTGCCGTAGCCGAAGAGGTCCAGAAAGCTCTCCCGGTCCAGGATCATCGAGGGACGCCACGGACAGAGTACCCAGAGAAGAACAGAACTGCCAAGGCTCGCAATGACAGAGCCGATTACAAGGCTCCAGACGCCGTAGCCGACGACCGCCAGAAACAGGGAGACGATGCCCGATATCCCGGCTGTCCAGATCTCGATAATAGCGAACTTCTTGAAATCAATTCTTTTCATCAGCAGCGTCCTGTGGACGATGCCGAATGAGCCGAAGATAAAACTCAGCGAGAGGACGGCGATGATCGACCTCAACATGGGTTCGCCGAAAAATGCGGCAATGTATGGAGACGCAAAGACGGCCAGGGCAAAGAGGGCTGTGCCCAGTATGAGGCCCACCCAGAAGGAGGTGGAGAGGTGCCTCTCTGTGATCCCCTTCTTCTGGATAATGGCGACACTCATACCGACGTCATTGACCGTTTCGATGAACATCGTGAAGACGAGCGCCATGCCGAGAATGCCGAAATCTTCAGGAACGAGAAGGCGGGCCAGCAGGATCTTTACCACAAACTGGAGCGCCTGAGAAACCATCTGGGATATACCGGACCAGCTGATCCCCCTGACGGTCTGAATTTCGAGACTTATCAAAACCCCCCCTATGCACCTTTTCGGCATGCCGTCCAGACAGGGGTCGGCACCGGCAGATAGGTTTCGAGCAGTGTAAAGAGAAAGATGATATTTAATCTTTGTGTCTGAAGAGGGGTGGTCGGGGCGCCCGGGAGATTATTTGTTCCGGAGAAATCCACCACATATATGTTTTACCGGGCGGACCAGATCCAGAAGGTAGGATGGGGGCCGGGAGGATGGCGGTTCATACCTGATCCCGAACAGGCCCCGCACCCTTCTGGAGACGACGTCACTGATCGGAGGGGCGATCATCCGGGCAAACGCCTCCACGTCCTGATCCTTTTTAACCCCGAACCGACGGATCCCGAAAAGATCAGAACCCGCGGCGATCCTGAAATTTACCTCCATCGCACAGGCATATCCTGCATCCCTGACAGCAAAAACCTCTCTCTGGGCGTACTTTCCCCAGGGGTACGAGAGAGAGAGAAAGGTCTCCCCGAACCTGATCAGCGCCTCTCTTGACTCTTCCAGCTCCCTGCGGAGAGCCAGGGAGGCGAGTTCCGGAAGGTTTGCGTGGGAGTGGGTGTGGCTCCCGAGACCGATCCCCAGGGATCGGATGTACCGCACGTCATCTTCATCCATCAACCGGGCGTCGGGGGAGAATCTGTTGAACGTCGCCTTTTCCCCGAGCATCCCGGTAACGAGGAATACCGTGGCCGGGACACAGAACTCCTCCAGCACCGGGAGGGCCTGCTCGACAAAATCCTGATAACCGTCATCGAAGGTGATGACCGCCTGAGTCCGGACGCCCAGGCTGTTGGTTTTAAGGCTGTCCACCAGCGTGGCAAGCGGGACGATATCGTAACCCACATCAAGAAGCCACCCGATCTGTCCGGCGAAGGCCTGCCGTGAAACTGCGAGGGGGTCCGCAGGGGCGGTCCCGGTAATCGAGTGGTACATGATGACCACCGGACCTGAGAGACTCCTATTCTTGAAAGCCATCTGATTCACTCCTCATTTCATCGTCTGACGGCTCAAATTCGTGCTGGCGTTCTTTTTTCAACAGGGCCGGATAATTCTCATGCACGCTCCCGATCACCTTCGCCGGTACGCCGGCGGCGACGGTGTTTGCAGGGATGTCTGAGAGCACAACAGCGTTTGCACCGATCATAGCATTGTTTCCGATCGTCACCGGACCCAGGATCTTTGCACCGGCCCCCAGCATCACGTTGTCACCAATCGTCGGGAAACTTTTCCCGTTTTTTGTCTTCCCGGGCACCTGGCCGAGCGTGACCCCATGGTAGACGGTCACGTTGCGCCCGATCCTTGAAGAATAGCCGATGACGATGCACTGGGGATGGGGGATAAAGAGTCCGGCGCCGATCTCCGATCCCGCGGAGATTAAGATCGTATTGAACATGCCGTTGAGGACATTCAGGGGAGGGAGGAGAATACCGAAATATTTTCCTCTGAAACCCCTGATCAGGCGATAAAAAAAAACGGCCCGGTAGCCCTTGTGCATGAACACGTACCTGAGTATGGTACACCCCGATCGTATGCGTCCGCGGGCGGCGACAGTTCTAGGTCGTTTAAGATAGGGCATGAGATCCTGCATATAAACAGATCTCCCGCACCCGTTCACCGCCACGGTGTCCTTCTCCTGAGTCCATGTTACCGCAGACCCGTGAGAAACATCCGTATAGCCCAGGCATTCCTCTTCCGTTTGTGGGGTTTCACCCCATCTCAAAGCCATAGAGCCCCCCTCTGTCTCTGCTCAATTATCCACCGTACTCCGTCATCCCCTCATCAGGCAGATGCATCAGAAAATATTCTGCCACTACCCTTTCCCATGACATAACCTGGAAGAACCACCGTGATCCTGCCATGCGGCGATGACCCGCTTTCATCACAACTAACAGCTGCCCGCGTCCCAGTGCAGGCATTAGACATATAAATATTTTTCTCTCGCTGCACATATCGGGATCGGGATATATTGCCGTTCAGGAACTGGAAAAACATTCGAAGGCCATAAAACGCGATTATCTACCTGATGTCGATTTTTTCTGGATATGTAGATTTTGAACTGCAATTCCCGGAGGGGAAGCCGAAGTTGGACATCCGAAAACTGCAGTGCACCACTAACCCGATATACCAGGAGAGGAGTATAGAGGCCATACCAGAAGGAGACACGCCCATGAAACGGCCGATACCAGCAGTGGCATTTCTCATCATCACGGCCGCATTATGTTTGATCCAGGCAACAGGCGCCATCACACTGTACGTCGCCGCCGCCGACAGTTCACCGGAGGAAAAAACATACGCAGATTACATCTGCGATGGGACCGGGGACCAGATCGAGATACAGGAAGGGATTAAAGACCTTCCAGCAGAGGGGGGAGAGGTAATGCTGCTTGCCGGACATTTCCAATGCGACGACAACGTCAAACCCCGCTCCGGCACCGTGCTCTCCGGAAAGGGCGTCGGCATCACGGCCCTCAACTTTAGCAGAGGAACGATTTTTCTCAGAGACATCAGGGATGTGCAGATCCGGGACTTCATTACGACCGGTAGCGGAGCGGTATGGATCTACAACAGCAACGCCGTCAGCGTACGCAACATCACCGCCACCACAGATACATCCGCACATGGGGCGTTCTGGATTTATGCCCAAAGCGCCGTGGTCGAGGATATCGAGTTCGTCAACTGCACCGCCCTGAACTGTTCACGCCACGGTTTCGTCAACAACGGTGAAGGATCCCCGAAACTGGTAAAAAACCTCAGGTATATCAACTGCACCTCAATTAATTCAGGGCTATTCGAGCGTTTCAACTCCTGGTCCACCGGATTCGACCTTGCAGAGAACAATGATCTCGAAGACTGTCTGGTCACCGGGTGCCTGGCCGAGGGGTCGTGGGAATCGGGGTTCCATATTGAGGACAAACCGGTTAAAAAAAGCGTTTTAATTGAAAATTGCATCAGCCAGAACAACGGTCAGAGGGAGAACGTGGATTTCGGTGCCGGCTACCTGATATCAGGGGATGTCACGCTGAAGAACTGTACATCCGAGAATAACAAACGGGGGTATTACATCGCCACGGCCGGGAAACCGGGACACCCGGTTATCATAGATTGCATGGACCGGGGATCAGATCAGAGTTATGTACTGAAAGAGACAGCAGACATCCTTATCCTTAACAGTTCCAGCATAGATGCTCTAAACATGGGTGTTTCAGTTTCCGGATCAAAAAATATTACCCTGAGCAATTTTACTCTTATAAACGCTGCAAATGAGAATATCATCTGTCAATCACTGGGTTCACCCCTGTATAAGTCCGAAGACGGTCATTATGAACATCAGAGCGTTGAAGGGATGTACAACTGTGGGATAAACGTTGAAACGAGTGAAAATGTAACATTTTCAGGAACCATCACGGGAAAAGAAGTGAACGAGACAGGTGTTTCCAGACCTGTTGTCGTCCGGGGCGGCTTCACAATCGTAATCGGCACAATAATGACTTATTTTACGTACAGGCTCATTAAAAATATTAAACCGTGATTTTATCACCACGGTGATGGGTTCTGGCAACTGAAGACCACGAACCCGCCCCCCGGACGAATATCGCGTATTCAAAGATATAAACAGAGAAACAAAAGCAGCGGGCAACCCAGAATATTCATTAAATCACATAATAAATTATATCCAATATTTTACAGATCAAAACCGCAATTGCAATCAAATTACCAGCACAATTTTAAAAAATACATTGTGATATATAAAATATTCTGAGATGTGAAAATGAGATATTAGTAGAATTATATTAAATAGACCAAAAATGCTGTGTGTATTCGTTCACGATGCGCGACGCAATCCGACGTCTTTCCTGATCGGATTGTCATCAGAGAGAAAATATAGGCTCAATTAACAAAAATATCAAAATAAAAACATATACCTAGATAATACAACATTAACAAAAATTTTTTCATATTTTAAATCAAAATAAACATTAGAAATTAGAATTAAACTATAATTACCATAAATCAGAGCAAATACGGCATTAAAACCAATATTTTTTTAAAATTAAATAGATATACTGCCCAAATCAGTCAAAAAAATGAAATCCAAATTAATATTGAGAGAATCTAAATGAAAATATTTAAATGTTGAATTGGTTAAAATAAATATACCCGGGGGGGAGAATGAAAACAGAGGAATTGATATGGGGATCAGGCCAACGCTAAAACTGTTGTTTGCAGCACTCATACTCGTCTGTCTTGCACAGGCAGTCAGTGCAGCAACGGTCCATGTCGCTGCAAGCGACAGCACGGCTGAACTGAAAAGTCAGGCCGATTATATCTGCGACGGATATAACGACCAGGTAGAGATCCAGGCAGCAATCAATGCACTGCCGTCTGACGGCGGGGAAGTGGTCCTAGCAGAAGGCAAATACAGCCTCGGGTCATCTATCGTGTTAAAATCGAACGCTGCTCTGAGAGGAGCAGGAGAGCAGAAGACCATCCTGACATTCTCATCAGGGAGGGTCGAAATCTCAGGCGTGCAGTACGTCACCGTCAGTGACTTCAAAATCCTTGGAGCCGGCGCGATTTACATCAAAAACGCAAAACACATCGATGTCGAGCGGATCTATGCATATGACATCTCAAACGTCCAGTGGGGCGCTTTCCAGATAAGAGCGGACAGTTATGTTACCGAGGACATCAGTCTCGTCGACTGCACCGCTGATTACATTGCACGTCATGGGTTTGTCAATGACGGGTCCAACGGCGGCCTGATAAAAGATCTGGAATTTATACGTTGCAAGGCGCTCAGCTGCGGTCTCCACAACAGGCTAACGGCAGAGTGGGGCACCTGGGTAACAGGTTTCGACATCACTGAAACTGTCGATATCGAAAACGTCCTGATCGACTCGTGTGTCGCAGACAACAACTGGGAGTCAGGTTTCCATATCGAGTACTTCCCTAAAAAGACAAACGTAACATTCATAAACTGCCTTTCTACGAACAACGGCAGAGTAAAACAGTACTCCACCGATGAGCAGATCTGGATGGCCGGCTACACCGTCTCCGGTGACGTCACCCTGATCAACTGCCGGGCTGAAAACAACATGAAGGGGATCTTCTTCAACACCGGCCACTGGACAGGCGACGGCACATTCATCGACGTCCCCGGCACACCGACGTTCATCAACTTCCATGACGACGGATCCAACATCGGCCTCTACATGCTGGGTGCACGAAGAGGCGTGCTGGAAAACTGTGTATTTGAAAACTCGGAAACCTATGCGATATACGACTACAAGTCGTGGGGCATTGAATTCGACAACTGTGATTTCGTGAACCCCGCAGGGGTCAACGGTGTCTACATCAAGAACGTTATCGCGAATTCACAGGACTGGAGCGGTGTGAACCTCATCTTCGATGAGAACTACCAGTACGACCCTGGTACAGAGCCCACACCTACACCTGAACCAACACCTGAACCAACACCTGTACCGACTCCGGAGCCGACACCCACACCCACGCCGATTCCGGACGAACCGCTGGCAGTGCCCGGCATCGTTCCAGTCGAGCAGTATGACGTCGGCGGAGAGGGCGTCGCATACCACGACACCACCGCAGGAAACCAGGAAGAAACGCTCAGGGACGATGACGTCGATATCGTCACCCGTTCATGGGACGACGGATACCTCATCGGATATATCGATGAAGCCGAGTGGCTCAGATACACCGTGAACGTCGAGGAAGCCGGAGTGTATGATGTCGAGTTCCTCGTCTACGCAAAGACGGCAGGCAAAACCCTCGCCCTTGAAGTAGATGGAGAAGAGGCATGCACCGTCGAGGTGCCCGCAGGCGGGGACTGGATGACGCCGCTGAACCCGACCGCACAGGTAACCTTCGAGACCGCAGGCGAGCATATTGTCAAACTGAAGTTCGCAGGAGGGGACATGAACGTCGGATCGATGAAGTTCACCTTCAACGAACAACTGACCGCAAACGATCAGAAAACTGCCCTGCCCGGCATTCTCCAGGCTGAGGATTATGACGCCGGCGTAGAAGGCATCACGTACCACGACACCACGGCTGGAAACGCAGGCGAAGCGTACCGGACCGATGATGTCGATATACTGTATAATGAAGGCGAAAAGAGCAACGTCCTTGGATGGGTCGCGAGCGGCGAGTGGTTGAAATATACCGTTGACGTCGCAGACGCGAAAACCTACACAGCCAATTTCCGCGTCGCATCTCCGCACACCGGCGGAATGCTCACCATCCAGGTTGACGGAAAAGATGCCTGTACCGTTGCCGTGCCGAACACCGGATCGTGGAAAACCTACAAAACAGTAGCCGGAAAGATCAATCTTCCATCCGGGGTCCATGTTCTGACACTGGTCTGCACAGGCGATCCGGACATCAACTACATCGAATTCGTCTGATCACCGGGACTGCAGGCCGATCCCGACCTATTTTTTTCGCTATGAAGGACCGGCCTGACCGATCAGACCCGCATCGCCAGAACGGCAAAAAAGACTCAATAACACAGAAAAACCGCTTTTTCTCCAATATTTCCCGGATGTAAGCAGGATCTCCAGATACAACCGCCCACAGGTCAGGCACCAGAGATACCTATATATATGGGATATTGCGTTACTGCTCATCGCCTGGCGGCGGTGCGCGGGTCGGCCTGTATGACGATAACATGCCAGATATGCCCCTGCCAACAGATCGGAGATGTAACGCGACCGGACATTATCCTATGTCAGAAAAGATCTTCGAGACAGTCCCGCGTAATATCTGGCGACAGAATTGCCCGGGGCCGTTTTGAAACAGGACGGTTTTTCCCCGCCGCGTGATCCCCCGAGGGGAACGGGACAGAAAAGAGGTGAACAGCGTGAGCAATACCAGAAAACTCGTGTATCTCAGAAGGGTGATGCGAAACCAGTGGCTGAAGGAGAAGGAGATCCGGGAGATCCAGAGGCGCATGATGCGTGGGATGATCGTGCACGCATACGAAAACGTGCCCTTCTACCACAGAAAGTTCAGGGCGGCCGGGGTCACCCCCGACGATATCCGGACCGTCGAAGACCTCAAAAAGATACCGATAACCACAAAAAAAGAGATCAAAGAGAATTTTTCCGACCTGATCGCCCGCGGGGTCGATCCCTCCTCCTGCTGGATGCCGAGAACCAGCGGGTCGACGGGGATACCGCTCAAAGCGGCCTACGGGAGGAAAGACGAAGATTATGAGAAAGCCGTCGCACTCAGACCGAATCTTGCGTGCGGCCAGCATCTCCGGGACCGGTGGGCGGTGCTGACGGCTCCCCACCATATCCTGGACAAAAAGCACTGGTTCCAGAAACTCAGATTTCTTTCACCCCATTTCGTCAATATATTCGCGGACCTGCAGGAGCAGATCCGCCTTCTCGAAGATTTCCAGCCCCGGGTGATCGACGGGTATCCCTCGGCGCTCTACCTGCTGGCGCGGGAGATGGAGAAGACGGACAGGAAGACGATCGCTCCGGAGATCATCTTCAGCACGGCCGAACACCTCTCGCCCGAGATGCGGGAGGGCATCGAATCCGCATTCGGGATCAGGATGCACGACCAGTTCGGCTGCGTCGAGATGGGGAGGACGGCCTGGGAGTGCCCCGAACATGCGGGCTACCACATGGACATCGATGCCGTGGTGATGGAGTTTCTGCGGGACGGCGAGGAGGTCGCCCCTGGCGAACGGGGAGAGATCGTGTACACCGGCCTCTACCACTATGCGATGCCGCGGATCAGGTACGCAGTCGGGGACGTCGGCGTCCCGACCGACGAGGAATGCCCCTGCGGACGCGGGCTGCCCCTGATGAAAGAAGTTGAAGGGAGATCGGACTCGTTCGTCCAGACGCCCGACGGGAGAATCTACCCCCAGATGACCTTCTGGGCGATCATGAGGACGTTCGCCCACGCCGACCGGATCGCACAATTCAGGGTGATACAGGAGAGAACGGATGCCATCACGGTCCCGGTCGTGAGGGGCAAGAACTATCAGGACGGCACCGACGAGGAGATCAGGAAGCATATCGCAGGGGTGCTGGGCGGCGACGTGAGGATTACGGTCAGCCCGGTCGACGAACTCCCCCGCGATCCCACCGGCAAGGTGAGGACGGTGATCTCGAACGCCCGGATCCAGTGGTGACCGCCCTCACCTCATTTCTGACGAAAAATTCTCTGCTGACCGGACCGGCGACGGCGATCGCACCGTCCCCGGCCGCCGGCGTGTTTTTTTACAGCGTTTCCGATCCGCCGGCCGCCGCACGCATGCCGGCCACGTACGTCTTCAACGCCGTCGCCATCGCTGCCACATCGCCGCCGTGCTCGCCGATGATCCTGACGACGGCACTCCCGACGATCGCGGCGTCGGCCCCCGCCCCGGCGATCTCCCGCACGTGCTCGGGCCTGGAGATACCGAAGCCGACGGCGATCGGAAGGGAGGTGGCCGAACGGACCCTGGCGATCCGTTGTGCGATCGCCGAGTCGAGGGCGTCCCTCACGCCGGTGACGCCCTGCACCGAGACGAGGTACAGAAACCCGCCGGCCCGGGCTTCGATGAGGGGGAGGCGCTCCTCAGGGGTGTTGGGGGCGACCAGGAAGATCCGGTCGAGACCGTGCTCCCCGGCTGCGGCGTCGAAGGGGCCGGCCTCCTCGGGGGGCAGATCGGTAACCAGGACGGCGTCGGCCCCGGCATCCTTCGCCTCGCGGCAGAACCGCCCGTCACCGCGGACATAGACCGGGTTGTACGAGGTCATCAGCACGATCGGCACATGGACGCGCTCCCGGATCGCCCGCACCAGGGCGAACAGTTTGTCGGTCGTCATCCCTGCCGCCAGCGCCCGCACGTTCGCCTCCTGGATCACCGGGCCGTCGGCGATCGGGTCGGTGAACGGGATGCCGATCTCCAGGATATCGGCCCCGCCCTCCACGATCGCCATCGCCGCCGCCAGGGAGGTCTCGGGATCGGGATCGCCGCCGACGAGATAGGCGACGAGGAGCGGCCGTTTCGCGCCGGCGAAGGCCTCCGCGATCCGGCTCATGGCCGGCCCTCCATGATCGCCGCCACCTGTTCGACGTCCTTGTCCCCCCGGCCCGAGAGGTTGATGATCAGGATGTCGTCGCGGTCCATCTCCCCGGCCACCTTCATCGCCTGCGCCACCGCGTGCGAGGACTCCAGTGCCGGGACGATCCCCTCGCGCCGCGAGAGGAGTGAGAAGGCCGCAAGCGCCTCTTCATCGGTGACGGCGGTGTACTCCACCCGGCCCGCGTCCTTGAGCATGCCGTGCTCAGGGCCGACGCCCGGGTAGTCGAGGCCGGCCGAGACCGAATGGGTCTCCAGGACCTGGCCGTCCGCGTCCTGCAGGAGATAGGAGAGCGCCCCGTGCAGCACGCCCTTCGTGCCGGCGCAGAGGGTGGCCCCGTGCTCCCCGCTCTCGAGACCCCGCCCGCCGGCTTCGACCCCGATCAGCCTGACCCGATCGTTTAAGAAGGGGTGGAAGATCCCGATGGCGTTCGAACCGCCGCCGACGCAGGCGATAACGGCGTCGGGGAGGCGTCCCTCGACACGGAGGATCTGCGACCTCGCCTCCTCCCCGATCACCCGCTGGAAGTCCCTGACGATCGTCGGGTACGGGTGCGGACCGACCACCGAACCCAGGCAGTAGTAGGTCTCCCCGGCGTTCGTCACCCAGTCGCGGAGGGCCTCATTGACGGCGTCCTTCAGGGTCCGCTGCCCGGTCTTCACCGGGATCACCCTGGCCCCCATCAGTTCCATCCTGAATACGTTCAGCCGCTGCCTGGCCATATCGATCTCACCCATGTAGACCTCGACCGGGATGCCGAGGACGGCCCCGGCGATCGCCGTGGCGACGCCGTGCTGCCCTGCGCCGGTCTCGGCGATGATCCGCGTCTTTCCCATATACTTCGCGAGGAGGGCCTGCCCCAGGGCGTTGTTGGTCTTGTGCGCCCCGCCGTGGAGGAGGTCCTCGCGTTTCAGGTAGACCCGGCACCCCAGGTCGGCGGAGAGGTTCCGGCAGAAGGTGAGCGGCGTCGGCCTCCCGGCAAACTCCGCAAGATAGGTCTGCAGCTCCTTCAGAAACGCCGGGTCGTTCTTCGCCGCCTCGTACGCCGACGCCAGCTCCTGCAGGGGGGCCATCAACGTCTCGGGCACGAACTGCCCGCCGAACTCACCGAAATATCCCGCGTTCACAGGGGCACCCCCCTGCACGCCATCACACATGCCTTCATTTTATCAACGTTTTTTATGCCCGGGCTGTCCTCGACGCCTGAAGAGACGTCTGCGGCGTACGGCCCGACCGCCGCGAGCGCCGCCCCGATGTTTTCCGGGTTCAGCCCGCCGGAAAGAATGACCGGGACGGGCGAGGTCCGCACCAGCGCCTCTGCCTCCCGGAGATCGAAATGCGTTCCCGCACCCCTGCTCGCATCGAGGAGGAGGGCGTCGAACCGGCCCGAGGGTATGCGAGCGTCCCGCACCCCCCTGATCACCTGCACGCCGGTTGGGACGTCGAGGTCGTGATAGATCTGCACGGCGGTCGGGTTGAGGGCGAGCATCCGGGCGAGATCGTCCGGGTCGTCGGTGGCCGAGACGCAGACACGCCCCGTAAAGGGGCCGAGGGAGGAGAAGATCCCGGCCGCCACCGCGGGTTCGACCGATCGTCTGGAGTCCGAGAACATCACGACCCCCACGGCATCCGCTCCCGCGGCCTCGGCGGCGACGGCGTCGCAGGGACGCGTGATCCCACAGATCTTCAGGCGCATACCAGTCTCCCGAGCCGCCGCGTCGGGTCGCCCGACGCCATGACCGAGGATCCGATCAGGAAGGCATCGCAGTAGCGTTTCAGCATCCTGATGTCGCAGGGCCAGATGACGCCGCTCTCCGAGACCACCAGCCTGCCCTCGCCCGCGAGCAGGGCCGAGAGGTGCATGGTGGTGTTCAGGTTGATCGCCATCGTGGCGAGGTCGCGGTTGTTGATCCCGATCACCCCGGCCTCGGTGGCGAGCGTCGCCTCGACGTCGGCGCGGGAGTGGACCTCGACGAGCGGTTCGAGCCCGAGATCGCGGGATAGGTCGACGAACGTCCCCAGCTCAGGGCCGAGCACGCCGGCGATCAGGAGGACGGCGTCGGCGCCGAGGGCGACCGTCTCGTAGACCTGCCGCTCGTCGACGATGAAGTCCTTCCTGAGGATCGGGACGGTGGCGACCGGCCTGATCCGGCGGATGTTCTCCGTGTTACCGCCGAAGAAGAAGGGCTCGGTCAGGACCGAAAGGGCGACGCAGCCGCCGTCGATCAGCTTGCCGGCGAGCGCCTCGGGCGGGTCCGAACGCCTGATCACGCCCCTTGAGGGCGAGGCATACTTCACCTCGGCGATGATGGCGTTTCGCTCGCCCGCCGACCTGATCGCCCCGGCAAGGCTGAGGCGATCGCGGTTCGACGGAACGGGATCCATCGACTCCACCGGCCCCATGGCGGCGACGCGGCGGCGAGTGCGTGCGACGATCTCGTCCAGGATCATGCGGCACCTCCCGTCGCCTTCACCAGCGATTCGAGTTTTTTGAACGCCCGTCTCGAATCGATCGAGCGTTCCGCGGCGTCGATGCCGTCCGCAAGCGTACGGCTCTTTCCGCCCAGGTATATCGCCGCCGCGGCGTTGAGGAGGACGATGTCGCGGGCAGGACCGGGAGCCCCGGCCAGGACCTCCCTGACGATCGCCGCATTTTCCGCGGCGTCGCCGCCCCGCAGGTCGTCCAGGGAGGCGGGCAGAAACCCGAAGTCCTCGCACCTGATCTCATAGGTCAGGACCGCCCCGTCCTTCAGCTCGGCAACGATCGTCGGCCCGGTGGTGCTGATCTCGTCGAGCCCGCCGCCGTGGACCGCCATCGCCCGCTCCACGCCCACGTCGCGGAGGACGCCGGCCACCGTCGTCACGAGCTCGGGGGCGTACACCCCGACCAGCTGCGCCTGCGCTCCGGCCGGGTTTGCGAGAGGCCCGAGGAGGTTGAAGATCGTCCTGATCCCGATCTCGCGGCGCGGCCCGGCCGCCCGGCGGAGGGCCGGGTGGTAGGTGGGGGCGTAGAGGAAGACAATCCCGATCTCCTCCAGGACTGCCTGCGCCCGCGCCGGCGGGAGGTCGATGCCGATGCCGAGCGCCGCCAGCACGTCGGCCGAGCCGCACCCGCTGGATACGCCGCGGTTCCCGTGCTTGACGACAGGTATGCCGGCGCCGGCGGCGACGAAGGCGGCGGTCGTGCTGATATTGAAGGTCCCGGTCCGGTCGCCGCCGGTGCCGCAGGTGTCGACGAGCGGGGAACCGACACGCGGGGCGATGGCGACCGAGGCCTCCCGCATCGCCTGCACACATCCCGCGATCTCGGGCACGGTCTCGCCTTTCATCCGCATCGCCGTAAGAAAACTTCCGATCTGCGCCCCGGTCGCACCGCCCTCCAGGATCTCGCGCATCACCGCACCGGCCTCGTCGGCCGTGAGGTCGCGGTGTTCCACCAGCTTCATGACGGCCTCGGCGATCATGAGGCGAACCCCCGGCCTGAGAGGAAATTCCCGATGATCCGGTCCCCTTCCCTGGAGAGGATGCTCTCCGGGTGGAACTGGATCCCCTCAATGGGATACTCCTGGTGGCGCAGCCCCATCACGTAACCGTCGTCGAGGCTCGTCGCCGTCACCGCGAGCGAGTCGGGCAGGCTCGCGGGATCGGCCACCAGGGAGTGATAGCGCGTGGCGACGAAGGGGTTCTCGACGCCGCGGAAGATGCTCTCGCCGTCGTGCCGGATCCGCGAGGTCTTGCCGTGCATCAGGCGGCCGGCCCGCACGACCCTGCCGCCGAAGGCGGTGCAGATCGCCTGGTGGCCCAGGCAGACCCCGAGCGTCGGGATCTCCCGGCAGACCGTCCCGAGGGCTTCGAGGCAGAGCCCCGACTCCTCAGGGGTGCCGGGACCAGGCGAGAGGATGATCCGGTCGCATTCGATCTCGCGGAGCACCGATACCGGGGCGTCGTTCTTGACGACGACCGGCTCCCCGCCGAGCATGCCCACCTGCTGGAAGAGGTTGAACGTGAAACTGTCGTAGCAGTCGATGATCATGACTTTCATGGGGATTGCCTCCCGATCTCTATCGCCCTGAGCATGGCCCGGGCCTTGTTCTCGGTCTCCTCCCATTCGTTTTCAGGGACGGAATCGGCGACGATCCCGGCGCCGACCTGGACCGAGGCGGTGCCGTTCTCCACGATGACCGTCCTGATCGCAATGGCGCACTCGAGGCTCCCGTCGAAGCCTGCATAGCCCACCGCACCGGCGTAGACTCCCCTCGGAGAGGGCTCGACGGCCTCGATGATCTGCATCGCCCTGATCTTCGGGGCACCCGAGACGGTGCCCGCGGGGAAGCAGGAGGCGAAGGCGTCGAAGCAGTCGTAGCGGCCGTCCAGCGTGCCTTCCACGACCGAGACGATGTGCTGGACATGGGAGTACTTCTCGACGTCCATGAACGCGGAAAGCCGGACGGAGCCGTAGCTGCAGACCCTGCCGAGATCGTTTCTCGCAAGGTCCACGAGCATCGTGTGCTCGGCCCGCTCCTTCTCGTCGGCAAGGAGTTCCCGTCCCAGGCGTTCATCCTCCTCGGGCGTCCGGCCCCTCGGCCGGGTGCCGGCAATCGGGACCGTCGTTACGGTTCCCTTCTCGACCCGGACGAGCATCTCAGGGCTTGCGCCGGCGATCCGCGTCTCACCGAAGTCGAGGTAGTACATGTACGGCCCCGGGTTCATCGCCCGCAGGGCGGCGTAGATCGCGAACGGGTCGCCCGGGTACGGGCAATCGATCCGCCGCGAGACGACGCCCTGGAAGATTTCGCCGGCGACGATCTCCTCTTTCACGGCGAGGACGGCGGCGCCGTATTCATCCGGCGTCATCGACGACGAAAAGACCGGGTCGGCCCCGGCTGCAGGAGCAGCAGCCCCGGGGATGGTGGGGGCGAGATCGTCCGACGCCGCGATCGCCGCGGCGAGGCGCTCGATCCGCTCCAGGCTCTCCCGGTACACCGCGGCCGGATCTGAGCCGTCGGTCAGGAGTGTGCCCAAGACGATGGAAACCTTCCCCTGCAGGTGGTCGAAGACGATCGCGTCCCGCGCCAGCATGCACCTGACGGGGGGTGAGCCGCGTTCTCCAGAGCCACGGCGTTCGACCTGCGGGTAGAGGTCGTGGACGAGGTCGTAGGCGAAGGAGCCGACGAAGCCGCAGGCGTACCTGGGCACGGCGACCGGGAGCGGCGAGAACCGCTTCAGGACCGAGCGCATCTTCTCCAGGGGCGTCGCCCCTTCGGGAGACCCTACGACCGAGACGTAGCGCTCGTCCCCGGCGATCGTCTCCTCATCACCGAACGAGAGGGAGAGGACGGGATCGATCCCGATCACCGAGTAGCGGGCGGTCCGCTCCCCACCTTCCATCGACTCCAGGAGGAAGCCCTGCCCGGTGCAGAGCCTCTCGTAAATAACCGGGGGGGACGCACGGGGGAGGGGGATTTCACCGCAGAGCGGGACGATCACGGGACCGTCCCGGCGCTCGGCAAGCGACAGGTACTCCTCGTACGAGGGACTTACAGGCAATGCAGTTTCCATTCCACCGGCATCACCCCACCTTCGGCAGATGGGAGAGGGACTCCCTGATCAGGTCGGCCGGGTACTCGTAGTCGAGGAGCTGCCCGGCGAAGTAGGCCTCGTAACTGGAGAAGTCGAAGTTGCCGTGGCCCGAATTGTTGAAGAGGATCACCTTCTCCTCGCCGGTCCGCCGGCACTCGACGGCGGCGTCGATCGCCGCTTTGACGGCGTGAGCCGATTCAGGGGCGACGATGATCCCTTCGGTTCGCGCGAAGGTGACGGCGGCATCGAAGACTTCGTTCTGGTGGTATGAGGCTGCGCTGGCAACGCCGTCGTGGACGAGTTTCGCCACGAGGGGCGAGACGCCGTGGTAGCGCAGGCCTCCGGCGTGGATCGCCGGCGGGACGAAGTCGTGGCCGAGGGTGAACATCCGCATCAGCGGCGTCAGGCCGGCCACATCCCCGAAGTCGTAGGCGTAGAGCCCTTTCGTCATCGTGGGGCAGGCGGCCGGTTCGACGCCGATGATCTCCGTGTCAGGGTGTTTTCCCGTGATCTTGTCCCCGGCGAAGGGGAAGGCGATCCCGGCGAAGTTGGACCCGCCGCCGACGCACCCGATGACGGTATCCGGGTAGGCATCGACCATGGCGAGCTGCTCGCGGGCCTCGAGCCCGATGACCGTCTGGTGGAGGCAGACGTGGTTGAGCACCGAGCCGAGGGCGTAGTTGGTGTCTGACCGGCCGACGGCGTCCTCCACCGCCTCTGAAATGGCGATTCCCAGAGAGCCAGGCGTGTCCGGATGCTCGTCCAGCACTTTTCTGCCCGCGGCGGTGCGGACGCTCGGCGACGGGATGCACTCGGCGCCGTAGACCTGCATCATGCTCTTGCGGTACGGCTTCTGGTCGTAGCTCGACCTGACCATGTAGACGGTGCACGCCATATCGAAGAGAGCGGTGGCGAAGGCAAGGGACGAACCCCACTGCCCGGCCCCGGTCTCGGTGGCGAGACGCTCAACACCGGCCTTCATGTTGTAGTAGGCCTGGGGAATGGCGGTGTTGGGCTTGTGGCTGCCGGGCGCCGAAACACCCTCCCACTTGAAGTAGATCTTCGCCGGCGTCTTGAGGTGCTGCTCAAGCCTCCTCGCCCGGTACAGCGGGCTCGGCCTCCAGAGACTGAGGATGTCCCGCACCTCTTCCGGGATGGGGATCGAGCGCTGCGTGCTCATCTCCTGCCTGATCAACTCCATCGGAAAGATGGGAGCAAGATCCCCGGGCACCACCGGCTTTCCCGTGCCGGGATGAAGCGGCGGGTCGAGGGGAGACGGCAGGTCGGCCTGGATGTTGTACCACGCCTTCGGGATTGCGTCCTCGTCGAGGAGGATCTTGGTCTGCATGCCATAGCATGAGCTATGCGCAAATATATACATTGCTGCATTAAACAGCACATTAAAGATCGTGTGAGATCGTGATGCGGCGAGGAAAAAAATAAATTACCAGACCGTTCAGGCTCGTTCAGGTGATGTCTGAATGCCCTTCCGTGAGATCGAACTCGTGAAGCGGGCCGAAGAGGAGGCGTTCGCACGCATTGCGAGGGCGCGGGAGGAGGCTGCAAACAGGCTCGAACGGGCGCGGAAGAGGGCTGAAGAGGCAGCGGCGGCGGAACGGCGGTCTGCCGAGGCCGAAGCGGCCGCGCTCATCGCCGTCGCCGGGGCAGCGGCCAAAGAGGAGGCGGAAAAGATCAGGGTGAAGGCCGAGGAGGAGTCGACCGCGATCACGAGGGCAGCGGCCGGGCGTCTCGACGAGGCCGTGGCATTCGTGGCGAAGGAGGTGACCGGCAGTGCTGAGACCGGCCAGGATGCGTAGACTGACCGTCGGCGTACACAGGAGCGCATACGAGGCGTGCGTCGCCCGGCTCCAGGAGGCCGGGGCCGTCGATCTGGACGCCGTCGGCGATGTGAAGGAGCTGCAGACGCTCCTCAGCCCAGCAGCGCGATCGACGCGCGTGCCGGCGATTACGGAGACGCGTGTTCGCTTCGATAGGTGCATCGAGGTCGTCGAGTCGGTCCTCCCGAAGCCCAACCCGGCGGTGGAGATGTTCTTTCCGGCGCCGACGGCGAAGGTGCCGGTCGGACTGCGCGGCGCCGACGAGATCCTCGCGGACGCCGAACGCCTGCGCGGCGTTGTCGACGATGTGCTCGCCCTGAAAAAACGAGAGGCGGCGATCGCCGAGCGGCTCGACCGCATTGCGGAAGAAGAGGAGATGCTCGAACTTCTCCGCCCCTTCGGTATCGACCTCGCGTGGCTCGGCTCGTCCCCCTTCCTCGACGTCAGGGCCGGGGCCGTCCCGGCGGGGGAGTGCGAGGACGTCGAGGCGCACCTCGCCGACGCCGTCCCCGCTCTTGCGGTGTGGTCCTGCCTCTGCGGGATCGGGGGGAGACCGGCCGTCATCCTCACGGCCGCCCACCCGACGACGGCGGCGCAGGTCGACGCAGTCCTCAGGCCCCTCGCCTTCAGGGAGTTTGCGCCCGAGACAAAGGAGGGCACGGCTGAAGAGGGGCTCGCACGGATCGCAGAGGAACGCAGGGCGCTCCTCGCGGAGCGGGAGGGGATCGTCGCACGCCTGAAACGCGTCGCCGCGGAACACCTGCCCGCCCTCCGGGCCCGTGCCGAAGAACTCGTCTTTCTCAGGGAGCGGGAGGAGGCGGCGCGGCTCACCGGGAGCACCGCCGACCTGATCGTGCTCCACGGCTGGGTCAGGGACGATGACGCCGACAGCGTCGCCTCGGCCTGCGAGCGGGCGGCAGAGGGGCTCGCCTTCTGCACCTTCGAACCGGCCGACGACGATGCGCCGGTCGCCTTCGACCACCCCCGCTGGCTCGCCCCCTTCGGTTTTCTCACCGCCACCTTCGGGACGCCGGCGTACGACAGCGTCGACCCGACCATCTTCCTGGCGCCGGTGCTCGTGCTCACCTTCGGGATCATGCTCGGCGACGCAGGTTACGGCATCCTCCTCGCCCTTCTCGCCGCCCTGATCCTCAGAGGCGCGGGGAGAGCGCCCGGCACCGTGCGGGACCTCGCCCTCGTCCTCTTCGCCTGCGGCGTCTCCGGGACGATCTTCGGGATCCTGATGGGCGGGATCTTCGGCGACCTCCTGCCCCGTCTCTTCGGGATACAGGTGCCCTTCGCCGTCATCGAGCCGTTGAAAGACCCGATCGCGATCCTGGTCCTCGCCCTTGCGATCGGGATCGTCCACCTCAACCTCGGCCTGCTCATCGCCGCCCGAGAACACCTGCGCCACGGAGACCTGCGGGAGGCGGTCCTCGCCGAGGGGGTCTGGTTCGTCATCCAGCCCTGCGCCGCAGCGCTCATCCTGACCTTCTTCGGGTGGTGGGAGGTTCCGCCGGCCGCCGGCGCCGTCGCATGGGCCGGGGCGATCGCCGGCATCGCCGGGGTGATGATCCACGAGGGGCCGCTCGGTTTCTTTTCGATCACCGGGTTCCTGGGAGACTGGCTCAGTTATGCGCGTATTCTCGCCCTTTCCCTGGCCACCGGCGGGATCGCCATGATGATCAACATCCTTGCCGGTATGATCGCCGCCGTCCACCCGGCCCTCGTCGTCCTCGCCGTGCTCCTCGCCGTGGCCGGGCATGCGGGCAACCTGGTGCTCCAGGTGCTCGGCGGGTTCATCCACGCCCTCAGGCTCCAGTACGTCGAGTTCTTCGGGAGGTTCTTCCGGGGCGGGGGCCGGCCCTTCAGGCCGTTTGCGGCAGACCGGACCTACACCGAGACCGGGAGAGGTGAAGGGCGATGACGGTCGATGCCGGACTCGTGCTCGCCGTCGTCGGGGCCGGGCTCGCCGTGGGGCTCGCGGCCATCGGTTCCGGGATCGGCGTCGGGATCGCCGGGGCGACCGGGGCAGGCGTGATCGCCGTCAGGCCGGAGAAGTTCGGCAGGGCTCTCGTCTTCCAGGCGGTGCCGCAGACGCAGGGAATGTACGGGCTCCTCGTCGCCGTGCTCATCCTCCTCTCCACCGGGGTGATCGGTGGGGGCGGTGCAGAGGTGCCCCTCCCCCTCGGGCTGGCGGCCCTGGGCGCCGGACTCGCCTCCGGGATCGCGGGGCTCTCGGCGATCGGACAGGGGATCGCAGCATCGGCAGGCATCGCAGCCACCGCCGAGCGCGATTCGGCGATGGGGAGAAGCCTGATCTTCGCCGTGATCCCGGAGACCCAGGCGATCTACGGACTCCTCGTCGCCATACTCATCATGGCATTCACCGGCCTGCTGACCGGCACGCCGACGGCCACCGAGGCGACCGGGCTCGCGGCGATCGGCTGCGGGCTCGCCGTCGGTATCGCCGGGCTTTCGGCGATCGGGCAGGGGATCGCAGCAGCCGCAGGCTCGGCGGCGGCGGCCGAGCACGAGGGAAGCTTCGGCAAAGGACTCGTGTTTGCCGTGATCCCGGAGACCCAGGCGATCTACGGACTCCTCGTCGCCATACTCATCATGGCATTCACCGGCATGATAGCGGCCGATCCCGTCGACGACCTGGCCATCGGCTTCGCTGCGGTTGGCTGTGGTTTCGCCGTGGGGCTCGCCGGGATCTCGGCGATCGGGCAGGGGATCGCAGCAGCAGCCGGGGTGGCGGCCAGCGCCGAGCACGAGCGCTCCTTCGGCAAAGGGCTTGTGTTTTCGGTGATACCGGAAACCCAGGCGATATACGGACTTCTCGTCGCCATACTCATCATGGCATTCACCGGCATGATCACGCGCGACCTCACCGCCACGCTCGCCGCAGGCTTCGCCTCGATCGCCTGCGGTTTCGCCGTCGGTTTCGCCGGGATCTCGGCGATCGGGCAGGGGATCGCAGCATCGGCAGGCATCGCAGCCACCGCCGAGCGCGATTCGGCGATGGGGAGAAGCCTGATCTTCGC
>ENA-ORXD01000475-ORXD01000475.1-sediment-metagenome-genome-assembly--contig:-NODE-475-length-51481-cov-10.585402_pt1 | contig 51481 bp, 49 predicted proteins | sample MGYA00237862_ERZ511471 | MGnify/ENA metagenome assembly ERZ511471
CAAGAATTATGATGAAGCTGACCAGTTCTTATCATTTCTCCGCTCTGAATATCGAAGGGGAAAATATGATGAGAGGGATTATCAGAAAGACGATCCCCTCAGTGTTGCAAATCTTACTCAGGAATGGCTTGAGAAAAAAGAAGGCAAGGTAAAGTTTAGAACACTCCAAAACTTCAAGGGGTATGCACACCACTGGAATGCCTTCTTCGGTAATAAGAACATCAAAGACATTGATTATGCTCATATTGAGGATTTCCTAGATTCTCTAACTCTGTCCAATAAAACAAAGCACAACATAAATGCCGCGCTCCACAACTTCTTTGTGTGGGTCTGGAAGCGGAATAAAAAGATATTCAGCATATCTGACTTTCCAGAATTCCCGACTGTCCAGTTTGTTTTGGGAAGAAGAAAGATCGTTTCAAAAGAGGTACAGACAACCATTGTTGAGGAAATCAAGAGTATCTGCAAAAACCCGAAAGTGTATCTCGGCATAAAATGGCTCTGTACATACGGCAATGTTCGCCCCGGTGAACTATTAAAGCTTGAAGAAGGAAATATTGATATCGACATAGGCCGGATATGGTTTTGGGATACGAAGGAAAACAACTGGAAATCGGTGACATTGCTTGAAGAAGATATTGAGCTTCTAAAAAAGTTTCCGCTTGCCCTCCCCTCACTTCGTTTTTTCAGACACACTTCAATGAGCGGAGTCCATGAAGGACGGCCCTTCGGTCAAAAACAATTCTATAACTGGTGGAAAAAGGCATGTGAAAATTTAGGTGTCGAGGGTGTTGATCTTTACGGGGGCACTCGTCATAGTTCTGCTACTGCCCTTAATAGAAGATTCAGTCCCGAAGAAATCAAAAAACATTGGACTAAGCACACCACAAGCAAGGCTTTTGACAGATATCTGAACCCCGATGAAGCAGTCTCGAAAGAACTGTATATTGAAGCTTTACCAAACCAGAAAGCTGGTAAAGAACTGGTAAAGAATTCAGGGGGTAGTGTTTCGGGTAAGTTGTTGAAATTAAAGAATTAAATTGGTCGGGGCGGCAGGATTTGAACCTGCGACATCCTGCTCCCAAAGCAGGCGCGCTACCAGGCTGCGCTACGCCCCGCCCGTAAACCTACTGTTGTCCGTCCTCCCCCGGAGATTATTTTTGAGCTTGGCGAAGGCGATTCCCCGGTGGCTGATCCTGTTTTTCGTTGCGGGATCAAGCTCGGCGACCGTCACGCCGTATTCCGGAACGATAAACACGGGGTCGTAGCCGAACCCCCCGTTTCCGGAAGGTTTCCGGCTGATGGTACCCCGTAATTCCCCCTCAAAGGTCTCGTATGTCCCGTCAGTTTCATACAAAACCAAGGCACAGCGGAAGACCGCCCCTCTTTCCCCCGGGAGGATTCCTTTCATTTCTTCCAGAAGTTTTAAGATGTTTCTCTCGTCAGTCGCTCCTGTCCCCGAATACCGGGCCGAATGGACGCCGGGCGCCCCTCCCAGGGAGTCGACCTCCAGACCCGAATCGTCGGCGATAACGATCTCGCCCGTATATTCTGCAACAGCGCGTGCCTTCTTCAGCGCGTTTTCACGAAACGTCCGGCCGTCCTCTCTGATGGAGGGAGCGTCGGGATAATCGGGCAACGACAGGAGATCGAAATTCATTCCTGCAAGCAGGGCAGTGAGCTCTCGTATCTTCCCTTTGTTTTTTGAGGCGAAAACTATTTTTTGCTTCTCGCGTCCGGTCATGGGCGGTTATTACAGGGAACGTATCGGAATCGTTACAGCTCTCCGAGCAATTCCTTCTGCCTTTCCGTAAGTTGGGAGATGCCCACCGTTGCGATATTGATCATCCTGTCCAGGAGATCCCGGCTGAATGGCTCCACCTCAGCAGTGCCCTGGATCTCGACAATGCCTCCGTTTCCGGTCATAACGACATTCATATCGACGTCGGCTTTTGAATCCTCGGCATAATCAAGGTCGAGGAAGACCTCACCATCGATGATTCCCACACTGATCGCGGATATGAAGTCCTTTACGGGGAACTCCGCTATGGCTCCCTCGTCTCTCAACCGGCGCGCTGCGTCTACGAGGGCGATAAATCCTCCGGTTATCGACGCTGTCCGTGTGCCGCCGTCAGCCTGCAGGACATCACAGTCGATGAAGAAGGTCCTCTCACCGAAGAGATGCATATCCGTCACGGAACGCAGTGATCGGCCTATCAGTCTCTGTATCTCGTGGGTCCTCCCTCCGATCCTGCCGCTCGCCGACTCCCGCGTATTCCTCTGGGGCGTGGACATGGGCAACATGGAATATTCCGCCGTAAGCCAACCTTTCCCCGAGTTCTTCAAGAAGGATGGCACCCTGTCCTCCAGCGAGGCGGTACAGATCACGCGGGTATCGCCCATCTCTATGAGCGCCGATCCCTTCGCGCTCGGCAGGAAACCCCTGGTGATCGTTATCCGCCGCATCTCGTTCCATCTGCGGCCACCCGCCCGTGTCATGATGCCCCACCGGTCAGAAAGTATTCTTTTACGCTCCTGGACAAGATATCGGCAATAGCCCTCTGGACATCCGGATCTCTCAATTTTCTCCGATCTTCAATCTCTGTGGAAAAGCCCATCTCCAGCAGGATGGCCGGCGCCGAGAGAGACTGCAGGATACGAACCGGTGCATCCCTCAGCCCCCTCCCTTTCCTCGGGAAGATCTCCCCCATGTTTCTCTGGACTATCTGGGCGAACAAGACGCTGCTGTTCAGGCGTTTGGTCTGTTCCATATCCTTCAGTATCTCTCCGGAATCATTCGTTGTGGAGGATGGGGCCGTCACCCCGAGATAGTAGAGCTCGTATCCACCCGCCTTCTGTCCAAAGGCGGCATTGATGTGGAGACTGATAAAGAGATCCGCATCCGATTCCTCAGAAACCTTTTTCCGCTCCGCCGGAGAGACATCCCTGTCATCCGATCGCGTGAGGCGTACCTGCATGTCGGCACCGGACAGATTTTCCCTCATGATCCCCGCAACGGCGAGGGTTATATCTTTTTCGTAGGTGTTGCGGGACAGCTTTACTCCGCCATCACTCCCCCCGTGGGCCGGATCGATTACGACCATATGCCCCGCCGCGGCCGGCGATAAGGGAACCAACCATGTCAAGATGATCAGTGCCCGTACTATGTTTCTTGATCTCGTAATCATTCCACCCTCATTCACAATGACTTTTCCCTGCGCGCACTTAGTACAGCACATTAGTGCCGGGTGTCAATAGTTTCACGCACCTTGTTCTTCCCCCGGCCGTGAAAAGGTTCTTTCATCCGTTCCACGGATGAAACGCTCTTCAATTTATTGAGCTCGGAGAAAACCATATTAAGCTGGTTCAGGTCCTTGATATCCAACTGGAAATTGCAGATCGCATAATTACCCGGTGTTGCATCGACGTTGACATACGTTATGTTTATTCCCAGGGCATATATAACATTGCTCAATTCGGACAAGAGACCCTTTTTGTCTGTGCAGGTCACCGTGATACCGACCGAGAAGGTTTGCTTCTCATTCACGTTCCACTGCGCCGGAATGATCCTCTCGGGGTCCATATCCTGTATCCTGGGACAGTTGGCCATATGGACGGTGATGCCCCTCCCCCGCGTGACGCAGCCGATTATCTCATCCCCGGGAAGAGGGCTGCAGCACTTTGCGAACCTCACCAAGACGTTATCGATGCCGGTGATGGAGATACCCGCATCGGAAGGGTGCTTTCGGAATCTGTCCTTCACCCTCTCGAGTATTCCCCTTTTTTCTTCTTCCTCCTCCTCAACATGCAGCACTTGATGCACTACATGTTTCGCCGACAGCTTTCCGTACCCGATGAGGGCCAGCATGTCGTTCACCGTCGGCAGGGAATACTCCTCCAATGCGGAACTGAATTCGTTGGCCTTGACCATCTGACTGAATTTCAGGTGGTGCCTCTTGAGTTCTTTCTCGAGGATGTCTCTCCCGAGGGCGATGCTCTTCTCACGCTCCTCCGTCTTTATCCACTGTTTTATCTTGGAAATGGCGCGCGAGGTGACCGCATACTTCAGCCAGTCTTTACTGGGGTAGTGCCCGGCCTGGGTCATTACCTCGACAGTATCACCATTTCGGAGCTTGTATTTCAGCGGCACGATGGTCCGGTTCACCTTCGCCCCGATGCACTGGTTCCCCACATCGGTATGGATGCTGTAAGCGAAATCGATCGGCGTGGCTCCCTTTGGAAAGGACTTCACGTCCCCCTTCGGGGTGAAGACATACACCTCGTCGGGGTAGAGGGCCAGCTTCAGGCTCTTCATGAACTCCCGGGCATCTTTGTGTTCCCTCTGCATATCGAGCAGTTCTCTGAGCCTGTTGATCTGATCTTCATCCCCGGTGGGAAGGGTCTTCCCCTCTTTGTATTTCCAGTGGGCTGCAATCCCCTTTTCCGCCCATTCGTCCATCTCCTTCGTCCGTATCTGGATCTCCACCCGTTCGCCGTACGGACCGATCACCGTCGTATGAAGGGAGCGGTAGTTGTTCGCTTTGGGCATCGCGATGTAGTCTTTGAAACGCCCGGGGACGGGTTTCCAGAGGGCGTGGATGACGCTGAGCACCTCGTAGCACTTCCGCTCCTCGTCCGAGTCGAGAATGATCCTGAAGGCGGTGAGATCGTATACTTCATCGAAATTGATGCGCTGCTCGTGCATCTTCTTGAAAATACTGTAGAAGTGTTTCGACCTTCCCCTGACCTCCCCCTTGATCCCGAAACTCTCTATCTTTTCACGGATGATGTTCTTGACTTCCTCCGTGTACCGGTCACGCTCTTCCTTCTTCATGTCCACCCGCTCCGCCAGTTCACCGTACCCCTCCGGGTGGAGATACTTGAATGACAGATCTTCGAGTTCGTCCTTTATCCAGTTGATGCCCAGACGGGCGGCCAACGGAGCGTACACCTCAAGGGTCTCCTGGGCTATAAATCTCTGTCTGTCCGCCGGCTGAAAATCCAGCGTGCGCATATTGTGAAGCCTGTCGGCCAGTTTTACCATCAGGATCCGGATATCCGAGGACATCGCCAGTATCATCTTCCTGAAGTTCTCCACCTGCCGTTCCAACTGGTCTCCGAAGGTTATCTTGCTGATCTTGGTCAGACCGTCCACGAGAAAGGCGACATCCTTGCCGAAGGCATCCTCTATCTGTTCGAGTGTGGCGAGGGTGTCCTCAACGGTATCATGGAGCAGACAGGTGATGATAGTGGCGGCATCAAGGCCCATTCCCACCAGCATCCCCGCTACCTCCAGGGGATGGATCAGGTAGGGCTCACCCGACAGGCGAAGCTGGCCGTGGTGGACGGATGCTGAAAAGATGTAGGCCTTCTCTATCATCTCGAGGTCTTTCCGCGAGAGATATTTCTGACCTTCTTCCAATATGTCGGTTATTCGTATCATTCTTGAATCTCGAATTCAGGGTCTCCCGCTCGATCCTTCGAGGTTACCGGAAAGGCAGAACCTTAAGACCGCGAACGGCGCATCCCCGCACCTACATCTCAGCTACGATGCGGGTTACGGTACCGCTGACCGTTTCAATCGGTATTGTTTCGACCTTTCCGGATTTCCGAAATTGTATCTCTACCGCCCCCCCCGCGAGGCCTTTCGGGCCCACCGTAATCCTGAGGGGTATCCCTATCAGATCGGCATCCTTGAACTTGACGCCCGCCCGCTCGTCCCTGTCATCCAGCAAGACCTCCACGCCATCCGCGACCAGGCGCCCGTACAACTCTTCCGCGACCCGCGAGATCTGCTCATCGTTTATGTTTACGGGTGTAATGATCACGTGGAATGGCGCAATTGAAAAGGGCCATACTATTCCGTTTTCGTCATGACTCTGTTCGATGCACGCTGCGACCGTCCTCCCGATACCGATTCCGTAACATCCCATGATCATGTACTTTTCCTTGCCGTCGCTGTCAAGGAAGGTGGCGTTCATCGCCTTGCTGTACTTGACGCCGAGTTTGAATACGTGTCCCACTTCGATGCCCCTGGCGATCCTGATCTCTCCCCCGCAGCGCGGGCACGGGTCCCCTTCCCGTATGACCCTCAGATCCACATACTCGGTTATCTGGAAGTCCCGTGGGCTGTTACAGTTCTTTATGTGGTAATCTTCTCTGTTGCCTCCCACGACAAAGTTCTTCATCCCGAGGAGGGAGTAGTCCGCTATGATCCGGCAGGTGATCCCGATAGGCCCGGCAAAGCCCCGGGGAGACCCGGTAACCTCCATGATGATGTCGTCCGTTGCGAGTTCAAGGGAGTCGCACCCCAGGTAATTCTTCAGCTTTACCTCGTTAATCTCCTCATCGCCCCTCACCAGCACGGCCACGGGGCCGCCGTCACAGACAAATATCATCGTTTTCACAACGTCACGGGGCTCCACACCGAGAAACGCGCAGACCTCTTCTATTGTCCGCACATCGGGGGTATGTACCTCCTCCAGCGGCGGATATTCTGCATCCGTGTCCTCTTCTTGTTCCGGCGGGGGACACTCGGCCTTCTCAAGGTTTGCGGCATAGGCGCATGAGGCGCAGTGAACCATCGCGTCCTCTCCCGAATCGGCCGTCACCATGAATTCATGGGAAAAACTGCCCCCGATATTGCCGCTGTCCGCTTCCACCGGTCTGAAGTGGAGCCCGCACCGTTCGAATATCCGGTTGTAGGCATCGAACATCTTCAGATAGCTCGCCTCCGCCCCCTTCTCGGTAGCGTCGAAGCTGTAGGCATCCTTCATCCCGAATTCCCTGGATCGCATGACACCGAACCGCGGACGTATCTCATCACGAAATTTTGTCTGGATCTGGTAGAGATTCCGGGGGAGCTGCCGGTATGTCTGTATCTCATCACGCACCAGCGCGGTTATCACCTCTTCGTGCGTCGGTCCGATGCAGTAGTCCCGGTTGTGCCTGTCTTTCAACCTGAGCAGCTCCTTCCCGTACATATTCCAGCGTCCTGATTCCATCCAGAGCTCCGCCGGCTGAACGGCGGGGAGGAAGACCTCCTGTGCACCCGCCCGGTTCATCTCTTCACGCACGATGTTTTCCACCTTCCTGATCACGCGGTACCCCAGGGGCAGGTATGAATATATCCCGCCGGCCAGTTTCCGTATCATTCCCGCCCGCAGCATCAGTTGATGGCTTATGATCTCCGCATCGGAAGGCGTTTCCTTCGTGGTCGGCAGAAACATCTCTGAATAGCGCATTACTCCTCCTTGCTCCCTCTCGATTGATATCGGTTGTCCTTGATCATGGCCTGAACCTCATCCATCAGGGCATCGGCAAAGTCTTCCTCCCGTATCTTCCGAACGATTTTTCCCTTTTTGAAAAGGAGCCCCGTCCGGCGTCCCGCCGCAATACCGATATCAGCTTCAGCGGCCTCTCCCGGCCCGTTAACGACGCATCCCATCAGCGCAATCTTAAGGTAATCCTTTATATCTGAGAGCCTGTATTCCACCTCTTCGACCAGCCGGAACAGGTCCACCTCGCACCGCCCGCAGGTGGGACAGGAGATGATATCGGGGCCCACTCTCCGGATATTCAAGGCCCTGAGGATGCCATATGCGACGCCGACCTCCGCGACAGGATCACCCGTTATCGAAACCCGTATGGTGTCCCCGATCCCCTCGTGCAGGAGTATCCCAATGCCGATGGATGACTTGACCGCGGAATTAACGAGACTCCCCGCTTCGGTCACCCCGAGGTGGAGAGGATAATCAATGGCCTCCGAGAGTGCCCGGTTCGCCTCTATCATGGCGGGGACATCCGACGCCTTGACGGACAGCTTGATGGCGTGAAAATCCATCCCTTCAAAGAAGCGCACATTTCGCAGGGCGCTTTCTACGAGTGCGGCCGCCGTCGGAGTGCCGTATCGGGCGAGGATATCCTTTTCAAGAGAACCTGAGTTGATTCCAATGCGGATCGATACCCCCCGGTCCCGCGCCGCACGAATAATCTCTCCCATCTTATCTCTTCCGATATTTCCGGGGTTTATCCGGATGCCATCGGCGCCGTTTCTGATGGCTCCGATGGCGAGTCGATGATCGAAATGTATGTCCGCAACCAGGGGAATCGCTATCCGCTCTTTGATCTTGGAAACCGCCTGGACCGCCTCCTCATCGGGGACAGCGACGCGGACGATTTCACACCCCGCGCCGATCAATCTTTCGATCTGGGCAACCGTGGCCTCCACGTCTCTCGTGTCCGTACAGGTCATCGACTGGACGGCAATCGGTGCATCGTCTCCGATGGTAACCGAACCGACGGAGACCGGCCGTGTCTTCTTCCTTGTTTGGTTCATGGTCTTCTCGAGAAATTTTCGGTCCTCGGCAAGAGGCGCCCTCTCTTGGTATCTATAACACGAACGCCATCGAAGGGCAATGAGCGAATGTCGCTAACACCGGGAAAGTGCATGCTTTCAAGAGACAAGGAGCGGGCTGCCTCCTGATCTGAGGCTGTGACTCTCTCCCTGTCATCAATAGTCCGGGAGGTTCATCTCGTCCGCATTGACGATACTGGGGGCTGCCTTCGGCGGATCATCCTCCAGGAAGGGCAGGACGTCGCTTCTCTTCCACGCCGGATATCCCATGAGGATTCCTGCAACATTTCGTGCCGCAAGGACGCTCATCCCTTCCCTCGTCCAGCCTGTCGCCGATCCGAGATGGGGGACCATGACCACGTTGTCGAGCGCGCTCAGGCCCGGTTTCAGATCCGGTTCGTCCTCGAAGACGTCGAGCCCAACCCGAAAATGCGGGTTATCCCTGCAGTGCCTGACGAGGGCCTCTTCATCGATCAACGCTCCCCGACTCGCATTGACCAGGATCGCATGTTTCCTCATGCATTTGAGGCGCCCGGCATCTATCATATGGTGTGTGCTCGGATCGAGCACCGGGTGCAGACTCACGACATCCGAGGCCTGGAGCACTTCATCGATGCTGTCGACACGCCGGCAGGCCACCGGCCTTTCCCCGCGGGATACCAGGAAATCCGCATAGGCGGCGACATAATCCTCCAGGGCACTGTTCCGGCGCACATCATAATAGACGAGATCCATCTTGTGGCCCTCGACCATCATACGCGCATAGGCGGTGCCGATGCGTCCCGCACCGACAATGCCGACGGTCTTCCGGTGGAGAAGCTCCCCGAGAAAGAGGGTCGGAAGCCAGCCTTTGAATCTCCCTGCGCGTATAAACGCGTCAGCCTCCACCACCCGCCGCGCCGCCGCGAAAGTTAAGGTGACGGCCATTTCGGCGGTGGTCTCCGTCAGGACACCGGGGGTGTTTCCCACACAGATCCCGTGACGAGTCGCGGCATCGACATCGACATTATTGTACCCCACCGCGTAATTGCTGTATACCGTGCCGCCAGCGCCCTGAAGGGCGGATAAGGGCTCTTCTCCCCACGCCTCCGTCAACTGTCCGATAGCCCCGCAGCAACAGTCGCCTATGGCGGAGATGATTTCGTCAGCGCTCAAATGTTTCAACGATGCGCACACATCCACCCGGCACCCTTCCCGTGCAAGGATTTCAAGCCACCTCTCCCCCGGCAGTTGCTTGGTGACGATTACACGCTTGTCACCCCCGGGATTGTACACCTTCCAGGTCGTATTCTTCGGCATAAGCCGCCCTCCCCTTTTCAGGATTTCTATACGGTATTGTTGTGCAAAGGAGACGTGAATGTCAACTGCTTGTTCGACGTTGGAGATGCGATCGTCCAATCATCCGATTTTGAAAGAAACAATAGCTGTTGGAGATGCCCTGAAGGTATGGTACAATATAAAAACTTCTGCAGACAGGGTAAGACTATTTGGAACAGGAACCTCATCAGGACCCTTCTATCAACAAGATACACTTCCCGGATAACGATAAACTGAGGATTCTGCTCGGAGAGCAGGACAAGAATCGCAAGGTTGTCGAGAAACTGGGACGGGTAAAACTGAATGCGAGGGGATCGACCATCTCACTATCAGGCGACACGCAAGACTGCGCCCTCGTCAAGAATCTCCTGTCCCAGATGTATGGCATCATCGAGAAGGGCTATCCGATCTACTCCAACGATATCGATTATGCCTATCGGATCCTCTCACGAAATCACGCTGCCGACCTTGAGGCGATATTCCTCGACACCGTCTTCGTCTCATCAAAAAAGAGGGTGATCACACCGAAGAGTATCGCACAGAAATTGTACATAGACTCCATCCGAAAGTTCGATATCGTCTTTGGAATAGGCCCCGCGGGAACCGGCAAGACCTATCTCGCCATGGCCATGGCGGTCGGGGCGCTCCTCGAAAAGAGCGTGAGCAGGATCATTCTCACGCGCCCCGCGGTAGAGGCGGGGGAGCGGCTGGGATTTCTCCCCGGGGACCTGTCCGAAAAGGTCAATCCCTACCTGAGGCCGGTGTATGACGCCCTCTACGACATGATTGATTTCGGGAGGGCGTCCGCACTGATCAGTAAGGGGATCATCGAGGTGGCCCCCCTCGCCTTCATGAGAGGAAGAACCCTGAATGATTCGTTTGTCATCCTGGACGAGGCGCAAAACACCTCCTCGGAACAGATGAAGATGTTTCTCACACGACTCGGATTCGGCTCGAAGGCCGTCATAACCGGTGACGTGACCCAGACGGATCTCCCCCCTGATAAGGTGTCAGGTCTGATAGAGGTGGAGACCCTCCTCAAAGGGATCGATGATATCCGCTTTGTTTACTTTTCGGAGATAGATGTGGTAAGACACCGCCTAGTCCAGGAGATCATACGAGCATACAATCACCTTGGCGGCAGGAGATCGACGGGCGAGTAGCCGCCACACAATATCCATGGCCATAAAAAAATCCCCCCAGAATGGAACGGTCAACGGAGATGTTCGGGTCGGGCTGATCGATCGGATCCTGAGGGAAGCCTTTTCGTGGAAGAGCGGTATCGCAATCGGCGCAGGCCTTATTCTGACCCTCATCCTCTATCCGCAGATCCTCCATATCGCCCCCCCTCAATACAAGGTGGGGGCCATCATCACCAAGGATATACAGGCAGACCGTAATTTCCTCGTGATCGACAGGGCGGCGACCGAGCAGAAAAGAGCGGCGGCCCTCTCGGCGACGCGATCCATCTATGACTTTGACAGTGACATGCCCGCGAAGATCGGCATAACCCTCTCGAAGGCATTTCTAGCCATGGGGGAACATATGCGGGGAAATCCCGGCATATACGCGGACAAGGAATCCGCCGCGAAGGCGAAGAAGACATTCGAAGATATCTCAGGGATCTCTCTCACGGATGGAGAATTCGCCACGCTTGCCGGACGCGGATTTCCGATCGATCTGTGCAACAATGTCGTACGGCTTGTCTACTACACATACGGCAACGGGTTGATTGGCGATAAGGAGATCCTTGACCTTCATCGGGACAAGGGTATCACGATACGGGACATACGAAATCAGGAGGAGCGGGACCTGGATGACCTCTCATCGATACTGGATAAGGAAAAGATAAGCGGTCGCATCCGTAAGACCGCGGAGACGCTTTTCGAAAAGAGAAAACCCGAGGGTATCATACTTTCATTGGCGCAGAAGGCCGTACGACCCAATCTCACCTTCGCCAAGAACTCGACGGAGAAGCGAAAACAGATCGCCGCCACCGAGGCAAAGCCTGTGTTGTACGAGGTCCAGAAGAACGAGATGATCATCCGGGAGGGCGAGAAGATAACCCCGTCGGACCTGGACAAACTCGACGCCTTCTACAAAGGAAAAGAGGGGAGTCGGCTTGTAAATGCCTCCGTGTTTTCGGGGATATTTCTTACCATCGTGCTTCTGTCCGTGATCTTCTACCGCATGTCCAGCCGGCGGTTCCGCTCATCAAAGACCGTCCTCACGGATATCCTGTTCATGGGTATCGTGATAATTCTCCAAGTGATCCTGGTAAAGGCGGGGATATTCATATGCGATTCCGTGGGCCTGACCTATAAGCTGATCCCGGCATCCGTCTGTGTGTATGCCATCCCCTTCACCATAGGCACCATGCTTGTTGCAATCCTCATCGGGAGAAATGAGGGCCTGATATTCGCCGTCTTCTCCTCGCTCATCGTGGCCTTTCTATTCGAGGATAAGACTCCGATATTCTTACTTTCTCTTGTCGGAAGCGCCGTTGCGGCACACTACCTTGTCCACTGTGAGCGGCGCTCGGCCTTTTTCAAGATCGGCCTGCTGGTAGGGATGGTCAATATGGGGACCATCTTCTGCCTTTCCTTACTCTCCGGCAGTCTCTTCACCATCGAGACGCTTATACGCCTTCTCATGGGAATACTGGGGGGTGTCTTGGCGGGATTCATCGTATCCGGTCTGGTTCCTCTCTTTGAGTCTCTCTTCGGCTATACCACTGATATCAAGCTTCTGGAACTGGCCAACCTGAACCAACCGATTTTCCAGGAATTGCTCATGATGGCCCCCGGGACATACCACCACAGCGTCATCGTTGCATCACTCGTAGAGGCGGCCGCCGAGGAAATCGGCGCAAATGCCCTGCTCGCCAAGGTCAGCGCCTACTACCACGACGTCGGGAAAATGAAAAAACCCCTCTATTTCATAGAGAATCAGCCGAACTGGAAGAACCGCCACGACGATCTCTCCCCACAGATGAGCAGTCGAGTCATCATTTCGCATGTCAAGGATGGATGCGAACTGGCCAAGGAGCACAATCTCGGAAAGGCGATAACAGATATTATACGGCAGCATCACGGGACGGGGCTCGTCAGCTATTTTTACGAGAAGGCGAAGAAGGAAAGCAAGGCATCAGGGCAGTCTGTCCTGGAGGGAGACTTCCGGTATCCCGGACCCAAGCCTCAAAAGAAGGAGGCGGGGCTTGTCCTCATTGGGGATATCATAGAGGCGTCGTCACGGACACTGACGAACCCGACCCCCGCACGGATAAGAAATCTTGTCAACACCAGGGTGCAACAGGTAGTGGAGGAGGGGCAGCTCGACGAATCCGACCTGACCTTTCGCGATCTGAGAAAGATTGCCGAGACCTTCACCCGGATACTGACCGGTATATTTCATCGAAGAATCGAGTATCATCAGACCTCCCCCAAATAACGCGATATGAACATTTTGGCTACCAACAGGCAAACGGCGCTTGATATCGATCTCTCACGGGTCAAGCGCTCATTGGGCGAGATTCTGAAAGCCCTCGAAGCGGAAGACCGGCAGGTCAGTCTCATGTTTGTGGATGATGACGGTATCACCGACATCAATCGTCGGTATCTGGGAAGGGGGTACCCCACAAACGTTATCGCATTTTCGATGCGTGAGGGGGAATGCGGCGACGTCACTCCCTCGCTCCTTGGAGATATCGTCATATCCGTGGAGACGGCCCTGCGGGATGCGCAGTCAGGAGACCTTTCACTTGAAGATGAGATCGATTTTCTGATGATCCATGGTGCCTTGCACCTCCTGGGATACGACCACGAACTGACGGGGGAAGCAGAAGAGATGCACGAGAAGGAGAAAGAGATTTTCTTTACCCTGAAGAAATACTCCCTGGAATAACGCAGGGGCGGACGATGCGTATTCGTTCTTTCCGCCCTATCGTATCGTTATCACCTGGCCGGGGTAAATCAGAGAGTTCTTGCTGAGGTTGTTCAGTCTGAGAAGCTTGGTGAGACCGATTCTGTTTTGCGACGCTATTGTGGAGAGGGTATCACCCCTCCTGACGATATAGCTTTTTGAGTATGTGCCCGCGTCTTCCGCAGTACTTCCTCGGATCTTGATGACCTGACCGATGCTGAGATCGTTAGTCCGCAAGCCGTTCAGTCTCTTTATATCCGAGATAGTGGTTCCGAAGCGTTTCGCGATGAGCCAGAGGGAATCCCCTTTCTGAACACTGTATGTGGCTACCTCACCTCCTTTGAGCGCTGGGGCAATCGAGCTTTCAGAATAGACATAGCCACGGGAGGGTATCTTGAGCCAGGCTCCCGCCCTGATTCTGTGTTTGCTGGTGAGGCGGTTCGCCGCCAGGATTGCATTAACGGAAGTCCTGTATCGCCGCGCGATAACGGAAAGGGTGTCGCCTCTCTTTACCCTGTATCGTAAATATTGCGCCCCGCCGGGTTTTTTCGCTTCCGGGATCGTGTCGACAATCAGGGCGAATTTCTCTTCCATCCCTTCGGGGATCTTCAACTCATAATTCTTCGGAGTTACCTTGTACCTGAGTTCCGCGTTGAGGATCTCCAGCGTCTCCGCGGGCACATCGAGCCTTGCTGCGATATCCGTGAGCTTGACGCTCTTTTCCGTCGTAACCGCACCGAAGGACAGGGGTCTTTCCTGATTACAGTGCAAGTCGATGCCGTACTTCTCCGGATCCTGGATTATGTGCAATGTCGCGAGGAACCGCGGAACGTAGTTCGAGGTCTCGAAGGGAAGCTGGCGATAGAGATCCCAGAAGTTGTCGAGGTAGTTCATCTGCTGTTGTGATATGGCCTTCAGTACCCTCCCCTCTCCGCAGTTGTAAGCAGCCAAAACCGTCAGCCAGTCCCCGAATATCTCGTGGAGCTCCTTCAGGTAGGCTATGGCTGCCCGGGTCGCTTTCTCGGGATCCATGCGTTCATCGATCCACAGATCGCGTCTGAGCCCGTACCGGTAACCGGTTGAAGGTATGATCTGCCACAGACCGAGGGCCCGTGCCTTTGAGAGTGCCTTTATCTTGAACCCGCTCTCGACAAGGGGGAGCCAGGAGAGCTCCTCCGGGAGTCCCGCCTCTTTGAGCTCCTTCAGTATCATCGGACGGTACCTCCCCGATCGCTGGTATGAGGAGAGGAAAAAGGCGCGTTCAGAGCCCTGGAAACGCCTGATGGCCGCCTCGACGTCTTCATTAATGACGAGGGGGATTTCACTCTGATACCCCGCAGCGACGTGGCTCCGTGAGGTATAGATCTCGACGATCTTCTTCGCTATCATGACGCGAAGATCGTCCTTTTGCCAGGCAATCTCGGGGTCGCCATCGACATCCAGCACCAGAGAATAGGCCTCGTCGAGAAGCTTCAGGGCATTGTCAGGATCTCCCTTTTCCCAGAGGAGCTGGGCCTGTTCCAGAAAAGCGAGGGCCTCGTCCATGATTGCCTGCTGGTTGTTCTGGGTGTGATTTTTCTCACTCGGTTCTCCCTGGTCGGGAGATTCCGTGTCGGAGGAGGAAGTGTCCTCTGTGATGTCTTCCCGGGCGGGCTCAAGATGATGACCGGCCTGGGACGTGTAAGACTCTTTATCAACGGGCGTTTTACCCGTCGGTGCCGGAGAAGGCAACTGGACGGATCCGTTCGGCGGAATGCATGAAGCGAACAGCAGGATAAGAAGGGCCGTTATCATAAGCCTCTTTAGTTCGAACATGAAGCGACCCCCTCCGGAGACAGCATCGAATATACCCCCCTCTGTGTTGTGTGCCCCTGTCTAAATTGTTTCATCGATAAATGCAAGCAATAAACACGGTCCAACCCGACCCCGTACTAGCTTATCAGATACGCCTCTATAAAATCGTCTATATCACCGTCCAGTACCCTGTCCACATTGCCCACTTCCCTGTTTGTCCTGTGGTCCTTCGCCATCTTGTAAGGATGGAGGATATAGGAACGTATCTGGCTCCCCCAGGCTATCTTCTTCTTCGTCTTATTGACCTCATCCAGTTCCTCGGCCTTTTTCTCGAGCTCCTCTTCATAGAGGCGTGATTTCAATACCTTCAGGGCCATAGCACGGTTTTTGTGCTGGGAGCGTTCATTCTGGCACTGGACGACGATCCCCGTCGGCAGATGGGTAATCCTGACGGCGGAATCGGTCTTGTTGACATGCTGCCCTCCCGCCCCGCTGGATCGGTAGGTGTCTATCCGCAGGTCGTTTTCATTGATTTCAATGTTGATATCGTCGGAGACCTCCGGATATACGAAAACCGACGCGAATGAGGTGTGTCGTCTCTTGCCGGTGTCGAAGGGTGATATGCGCACGAGCCGATGTATTCCGACCTCTGCCTTGGCGTATCCGTATGCGTACCGTCCTTCCACCGTCAAGGTTACGCTCTTAACGCCTGCCTCGTCCCCCGGCTGGAAATCAATAATCTTTGTTTCGAAACCCTTTCGCTCGGCCCATCTCAGGTACATTCGCAGGAGCATCTGAGCCCAGTCCTGTGCCTCCGTGCCGCCGGCGCCGGCGTGAATCGTCATAATGGCGTTCCCCGGGTCCTCTTCACCGCCCAGCATTAGCTTGAATTCGTCATTTCTGACCGAGGTTTCGAGTCCGGCAAGTTCCTTTTCTATCTCTTCCAGGACCTTCTCGTCATCCTCATCACGGGCCATCTCGAAGAGCATCTCCAGATCCGTGAGGGCCGTATGCAGATTGTGCCACCCGCGGACCGTATCCTCCGCCCTGCTCTTCTCCTTCAAGACCTCCCTGGCAGTCTCGGGATCATCCCAAAACCCTTCCTTGAGGGTCTGTTTTTCCAACTGCCCGACCTTTTGTTCATTGGCATCGATGTCAAAGACAGCCCCTGAGGTTATCTATGCGTTTCTTCAGGTCCTGAATATTTTCGGCAATGTCTGTGATCATCTATTTTTCCTCCTCAAGGAAACTAGGGAGCCAATTAGCAGAAACCCGATAGAGAAACAAGCAAATATGTCACCATATCGCGCATAAAAGGTGTCATATCGGGTGAATCGCACCGTGCCCTCCAGAACGCCCCTTTCAAACAGGCCCATCATCGACACGATGGTGCCATCAGGATTCACGATGGCGCTGATTCCAGTATTTGCGGCCCGTATCAAATAGGCACGGTTTTCTATCGCCCGGAAAATCGCCATCGTCATGTGCTGATAGGGAGCCGAGGTGTTCCCATACCAGGCGTCATTGGTTATGTTGACGAGAAGCCCTGCCCCTTTTCGGCGATACTGTCGGCTGATCCCAGGGAATATCCCCTCGTAACAGATGAGGGTTCCGATCCTGTTATCATCCATCAAGAGGGGGACGATCTCGCCGCCCGGCTTAAAATCTCCGGCCCCGGCAACCAGCTTGTCGACAAAGAAGAGGACCCTGCGCAGGGGTATATACTCCCCGAAGGGAACCAGGTGGATCTTGTCATACCTGCCGGAGATGGAGCCGTCGGGGGCGAGCAGGTAGGCACTGTTGTAAAAGGAGAGCCCCTTCTTACCCCCCCTGTCGTAGGCCGGGGAACCGAACAGGAGCCATGACCCCGTCTTGCGTGCCACTTCCACGACATCCCGGGCACGCTCATCGTAATCCTGGAAGTAGAACGGCATCGCCGTTTCAGGCCAGACGATCAACGATGCACCATCACTCGAAGCATCGACGGACAGTTTTTTATATATGTTCAAGGTTTCCGCCTGAAACTCCCGGGTCCACTTCACGGACTGATCGATATTCCCCTGAATAATCATGATCTTAAGGGAATCTGACCCCGTTTCAGCCTCCTTCAAACTATCGATTCGATACGTTCCGTATCCGAATACCAGCAGGAGCAGGCCGATTCCGACGGCGATCTCGGACAGAGAAGGTCTCCTCGTTTCACCGGGAGAAAGAAAAAGAGCCCTGATGCAGTCATACAGGATGCAGTTCAGGAGAACTATCAGGAAGGTTATCCCGTAAGTCCCCGTGATATCTGCTATCTGTATCAGCGAGAGATGTCCGTGCTGTGAATGAGCCAGGTCTTCCCACGGAAACCCGGAAAAGAGGTGCGCCTTCAGATACTCGAGACAGGTCCAGAGAGGAGGAGCCATCAGCACCATCCTCATTCCCCTCTTCCTGAAGTAGGCAAGTCCTGCGCCGAAGAGCGCCGGGTAGAGGCTCAGGTAGAGGACCAAAAGGAGCATGATCGAGATACCGGCATAGAGGGGAAGGGATCCATAACGCACGACGACGAATACGATCCAGTATACCAGCCCGGTATTGTACACGAGGCCCGCCATGAGTCCCATTCGGAAGGCGGCCGGAGGTTCTTCCTCGCTGATGGCATGCAGGAGCGGCACCAGCGCAATCCATATAAGAAAACCGAGGTCCACTTTGGGAAAGGACAGAAACACAAGGAGTCCGGAGATCAGAGAGAGCAACAACCCTTTCCTATTCATCATTCGCGCTCGTCTTGTCTTTCTTCATCGCCTCACCGGTCCGCCCGGGCGGCAAGGGCATCTCCCCGGTTCTCTGGATTCGTACCTTCTTTATGCTTCTCTCATCGGCGGCTTCGATCGTAATCCTGAGATCACCGTAGGTAATAACCTCTCCCGTAACGGGGATCTTCTTGATGAGATAGAATATGAATCCCCCCAGTGTTTCAAACTGCCCCTCGGGTACCTCGATGCCGAAGTGCTCTTCAAATTCCTCGATATCGACCCTGCTGTCTACCAGGACATCCCCACCGGGGAGTTTCAGGAATGGATTTTCATCGATATCATGTTCATCGTGTATCTCACCGACGATCTCCTCAATCAGGTCTTCCAGGGTCACAAGGCCGGAGGTCCCGCCATACTCATCGATGACAATGGCCATGTGCGATTTCTTCTCTTTGAGCTCGTGCAGGAGGAGATGAATATTCTTGGTCTCCGGTATGTAATAGGTCTTTCTGAGGATCGAGGAGATATCTTCCTTTCGGAGGGGCTTCGACCAGAACCGCAGAAGGTCTTTCACGTTCAATATGCCGACGATATTGTCGATATTGTCGCTGTAGCAAGGCATCCTTGTATGCCCGTGCTTCAGGATAAGTGAAAGGATGTCTTCGATGGTTGAGGCGTCGCTGACGGCGACGATTTCCGTGCGAGGTACCATAACCTCCCGTGCCACCGTCTCGCGCAACTCAAGGATACTCTGTATCATCTCACCCGACTGTCTGTCGATGAGGCCATCCTCTTCCCCCACGTCGATAATGGACTGGATCTTCTCCTCCAGGACTGTCAGGCCTCTTTTCCCGCCCGCTGCCGGGAAAAGCATCCCTATCCATTTTCTGATTCTTTCCGGAAAAATATCTCATCCCTCCCCACGTGCTTGATATTGTGAGAACCGGCAACGACCCGTTTCTATAAACCCCGCAGGTATTCAGGCCTGAGGATCTTCCTGTTTGCGGATTCGATGACATGTCGTATCAAGTTGGCCGTTTCATCCTTTTCCTGAGGCATCCGGGCACGGATCGGCAGGTAGTTCGATGCATGATTCGAGGTGAAGAAACAGTCGGTAAAATCGGAATGTGCCACCATCACCCCGAGTTCCTGGAGAAACCCGAACTGATCCGGAAGCTCGAATCTCCCCGAAAGCTGGTCTTCATAGAGTGGAGTTCCGGGGACCACCATCACGGTAAGCGCTCCGACATAATCCGGGTCTATCTCCGTCAGCACACGAGCCGTATCCAGCGCATGCTCCATGTTCTGTCTCTTTCCCCCGATCCCCAGAAGCACCGTGACCGAAAGCGTGATCCCGGCCTTCTTGATCCTTCGACCGGCCTCCACCATCTGACGAGAATCAGCCCCCTTGCGTATCGCCCGGAGGATATCGTCGTTCCCCGTCTCCATACCCAGATAGGCTATCTTCACACCCAGATTTCTCAGTTGTTCAAGCTCTTCAGGCGTCTTGCGCAGGATGCTTTTCGCATTCGCGTAGAGGCCTATGCGCTCAACGCCCTTGATGTGTTTGTTTATGGACTCGAGGATGGGTACCAGTTTTCTCATGGGGAGAATCAGCGCATCCCCGTCACAGAGAAAGATCTTTCGTACGGGACCGTATCCGGATGCCTCGATGATATCTTCCTCAATTTCCTCAAAGGTCTTAATCCTGAACCGCTCCCCTTTATAGGTGGGACAGAACGTGCACCTGTTGTGCGAACACCCGACCGTTATCTGCAGCAGAAGGCTTCTCGCCTCGCTTGGGGGTCGTATAACCATTCCTTCATATTTCATCAGTACCCCCTTCGTATTCCTCCTCAAAAATAGAGTCATTCAGCGGAGTATCCGGGTCTTGTCGCCCCGGAAAAACTTTTATATTATTTTCTGGTTATCTCTATTCTCACGCTCTCTTAGGTAAGATAGTTACTTCTATAATACGACCGGAGAAAAGGCAAGATACAAAAGCTTTCAGTGAATGCCGGTCTTCCTCTGTATAAAGGAGTAAGATTATGCGATTTTACACGCAACTGAGGCACTTTTTCCTTGACGGGTGACATGACATGGGTATAAATTTTCCGCGACAGGCGTAGTTGGGGGCTGTTACGCCCGTCAATCTCGAAAAGGGGGGATACTGTCTTGGCAAGTGGAATCGTAAAGTGGTTTAATGAGAAAAAGGGCTTTGGGTTCATTCAGCAGGAGGATGGTCAGGATTTATTCGTCCATTATTCTTCGATCAACATGGACGGTTTCAAAACGCTTGTTGAAGGTGAGCAGGTAGTCTTTGACGTAGAGGAGACCGACCGCGGGTTTCAGGCAAAGAATGTCACGAAACCTTAGTGCAATACAGGCTTAATCCAAACAGACGTGAAAAACACTATACTTCTGTGCCAGCTGTGGCAGCGGGCCGCGCAGAAGGATTGGTGTATCAAACGGGGACAGGCTGCTTTAGGTGAGTTGCTGTGCTTGAGTAGTTCTGTCCCCCGACTGTTTCAAGGAAGGACAAGAGTTTACCAGTGCTTAAATCTCTGAATGATCTGCACCCGGGAGAAAGCGGGATCGTGCATGAAATCCGGGGCGGGCAGGGAATGATCAGCCGCCTGAACGCCCTGGGAATCAGGACCGGGAAAAGAATAACGAAGATCAGTTCCATGTTGCTGCATGGACCGGTTACCGTTCAGATAGACCGGGCAAAGATCGCCATCGGATTTGGTATGGCTGCCAAGATTTTCGTCGAAGTGGGAGAAGGGTGAAGATGAAAATCCTGCTCATGGGGAACCCGAATGTTGGGAAGAGTGTTATCTTCTCACGACTTACGGGGGTGCGGGTGGTTTCATCCAACTACCCGGGAACGACGGTGACATATACCAGCGGCTTCATGAGGATAGACGGCCGACAGGTTGAGATCATCGATGTCCCCGGTACGTATACCCTTGAGCCCACCTCCGAGGCAGAAAAGATAGCCTCCGAAATGCTCAAGATGGGTGATATCGTCATCAATGTCGTCGACGCGACGAATCTTGAAAGAAACCTCTACCTGACCCTTCAGTTGATGGAGATGAATATTCCCATGATCGTCGCCCTGAATCTGTGGGACGACACACGACACCGTGGGATAGAGATCGACCTTGAAAAGCTGAGAGAGATTCTCGGAGTACCGGTCATCCCCACATCCGGATTGACCGGCCAGGGGATCAAGGAACTGGTAACCAGCATCCCGAGGGCCGTTTCCCCCTCCCCCGTAACGAGAAACCGCGATGAGAGATGGGCCTTTGTCGGCAGCATAACGGATCAGGCACAGCAGATATCACATCGTCACCACACATGGTTTGAACGTCTGGAGGACGCGAGTGTCAAGCCCAAAACGGGTCTGCTGATCGCCGCTGCAGTGCTGACAGGATCCTTTCTGCTAATACGATTCATCGGTGAATCCCTGATAAACTATCTCCTCGATCCCCTTTTCCATACCCTCTGGCTGCCGGTACTGATGAAGCTGAGCGCATTCATGGAAACAGGCGGACTATTGCATGATGTTATCGTGGGAAAACTGGTGGACGGCACGATCGATTTCGTCGAATCCTTCGGACTGCTCAGCAGCGGCCTGTATGTCCCCTTCGCTATGGTGCTCCCCTACATCCTCTCATTCTATCTCATCCTGGGGATTCTCGAAGACACGGGATACTTGCCGCGTCTGGCGGTCCTTCTCGACACCACCATGCACAAGATCGGACTGCACGGTTTCGCCATCATACCAGCCCTCCTGGGATTCGGGTGCAGCGTACCGGCCGTCATGGCAACACGTGTCCTCGAGAGCAGAAGGGAACGTTTCATAGCGGCGACCCTGGTCTGCATAGCCATCCCCTGCGCTTCCGCACAGGCAATGATATTCGGCCTTGTCGGTCAATACGGAGGGGAGTATGTGGCGCTTGTCTACGGGACGCTCTTCGCCGTGTGGGTCATCCTCGGGACACTGCTCCACCGCCTCTTAAAGGGATTCAGCCCCGAACTGCTGATTGAAATTCCTCCCTACCGCATCCCTCCCTGGGGTGCGATCATCCAGAAACTGGGAGGAAGAATACGCGGTTTTCTCCTGGAGGCCATCCCCATCATACTGGCCGCGGTTTTGATTATCAATGTGCTCTTCGTCTTCGGGATATTCGATTATGTGGCCTCCTTCGCCTCGCCAGTCATAAAGGGGATCCTGGGCCTGCCCGAAGAATCGGTGACGGCGGTGGTTATCGGACTGTTCCGCAAGGATGCAGCCCTCGGCATGCTGGCATTGTCCGCAATGACCGCCAAACAGATGGTTATCGGTAGTGTTGTCCTGACAATGTTCTTCCCCTGCATCGCCACCTTCGTTGTTCTCCTCAGGGAACTGGGCCCAAGGGATTTCCTGAAATCTGCAGCCATCATGCTCCTGTCCTCTCTCACGGTGGGGGGGATATTGAATGTGGTGCTGTAATCGAGGGAGTTATAATACCTCTTCAACAACGACCAAAGGGCTCATTGCATACGCCCCCGCCTCGACAATCATGCCGATCTTCATCCGGTGGTCTCCTCCAACGATTGCGTCATTTTCACCGTGTTCTTGTCTGTATTCGACATTTTTTGTCTCTCTTGACAGATCGTCTGGTGGCATACTGACAATGAATAGCTCCATATTACATATACTTGAATAAGGCCCCTCCTTTTGCTCCTCTTGGTACGCTCCTTGCTTATTCAATGAATCGAGCGAATCGAAGCCACCTCCTCCGATTCACGCTTAAACCCTGAAAGAGCCGGTCAAGGTACTTACCTTCCTTGACCGGCATACAGCCTTCTGTCCGGGAAGTGGCAGGCCACTTCCCGGTTTTTTTATCATTTCCCGCGCACGCAATAGGGCACCCATCGTCCCTGAAGAAGCAGATGGTGTGTGATACACGATAACACACAACGTGAGGTTCGGAGTGAACCAGGAGAGAACGATAGGAGAAGGAATCTATATCATAGGAGGCCCCGGCATCACGCACGCCGCAGATGCGACCTCTTTCATCATTGATTGCGGCAAAGAACTCGTCATGATCGACTCGGGCGCGGGCGAAACGGCACACCTCCTCGTGGAGAACATAGAGGCGCTCGGACTTGATCCCGGCACCGTGTCGACCCTGATTCTCACCCACTGTCACATAGATCACATCGGTTCGGCTCCTTATTTTATCGAACGCTACGGCTGTGCCCTGATCATCCATGACCTCGATGCGGACGCTGTCGAGAGAGGCGACGCGATGGCAACCGCCTCAAATCTCTACGGAACGATCTTTCCTCCGACACATATAGACACACGGCTTACCGGCGAACAGGGTGTTCTCTCCTTTGGGGGAGAACAAGTCCACTGGATACATACGCCGGGACACACGCCCGGATCGTTGAGCCTCTACTGCGACCGGGGCGGAAAACGTATCCTCTTCGGGCAGGACATACACGGCCCTTTTCTCCCCTCCTTCGGTTCCGATATCGACAGATGGAAACGGTCCATGACGAAGCTGCTCGACCTAGAGGCCGATATTCTGTGCGAGGGACATTTCGGGATTTTCAGGTTGAAGGAACGGGTTCGGTCCTACATCATGGACTGTCTTAGCCGCTACTGAAGACGGCCGCACTTGGTTCCCACCGCTCAAAAAGAGTCTGGTATTTTGTCGTGCTATCTGCTAGAAGGGCCCTCGTAAAGGAGTGTCTTTCGTGCGAATACCTCTGCGACAGGAATGTTACCGGATCATGCATGCGATGGAGATGTTGGATAATATCGTTGTTCATTCTCTTCAAGTGTGCCGCGTAGCCCTCTTTCTCTCTGATTCCCTGGAGGCGGATCTCAATAGGGATCTGGTCCAGGCGGCAGCATTGCTCCACGACATCACCAAGACAAGAGGAATACTGACACAGGAAAATCACGCCGAGACCGGGAAAGAGTTCATCATCGATCTGGGATATTCCGAGGTGGGGGACATCGTCGGGCAGCATGTCCTCCTGGACGAGTATTCCGCTTCCGACGCCCCGACGGAAGCGGAGGTGGTCAATTACGCCGATAAGAGAGTGGTCCACGACAGGGTGACGACCCTGGCACAGCGTATAGAGTATATCATGGGGCGGTATGGAACAAAGCCGGAACGCAGGGAGTACATATATCTCCTCGGAGAGAAAACAAAAGATCTGGAGGATCACCTGTTCGGTTTTTGTCCTTTTTCCCCCGGAGAAATGGAGCCCCTCCTCGGCCCTGACACCTGTTCCAGGGATTTTCTGGAGTACAGCCGGATCAATAATACCGGCATTACAACCGTGGGACGCTAGGTGGCCTCCTTCCGAAACCCTTGACAAAAAGAGGCCGGGGGCATAGATAGCCGCAGGGAAAGGGATCATTCGTTAATCCGGACATATCATGAGCGCAAAACCGAAACAAGGCAGGATCACCATCGACAGCAACCTCTGCAAGGGGTGCTATCTGTGCATATCGGTATGTCCGAACGAATGCATACGTATTTCCGAAGAATCAAATGAAAAGGGCTATCATCCGGCCGAATTCACGTTAAACAACACTGATGTCGGGGATCACGGATGTACGGGATGCGCACTCTGTGCGCTTATCTGCCCCGATATCGCCATAGAGGTCTATCGTGGATAATAAGCTGCTCATGAGGGGAAGCCAGGTCATCGGTGAGGCGGCGATACGCGCCGGATGTCGATTTTACGCGGGTTATCCAATAACACCTCAGAATGAGCTCCCCGAATTCATGTCCGGCGCCATGGCCGGTTTGAAAGACGGCACCTTCATCCAGGCCGAAAGCGAGATCGCCGCCATCAATATGGTGATCGGGGCGTCCATGGCGGGGGCACGGGCGATGACCAGTTCATCCAGCCCGGGGATAAGCCTCAAGCAGGAAGGCATATCATTTCTGGCGGCGCTGGAACTCCCCGCTATCATCGTAAATGTCATGCGGGGCGGTCCCGGTCTCGGGAATATAGCCCCCTCACAGGGGGATTACTTCCAGGCCACCAGGGGAGGCGGACACGGCGACTATCGCTCCATTGTACTGGCCCCGGCCCATGGGCAGGAACTGGCCGATCTGACCCGGATGGGTTTTGAATACGCCGACAGATACCGCACACCTGTCACGATCCTGGCCGACGGCATGATGGGACAGATGATGGAACCGGTCGTCTTTCCAGACCCTATCGATCCTGTCGAGCTGCCCCCCAAACCATGGGTCCTGGACGGGGCACGGGGGAGACCGAGCAGGATCATCAAATCCCTGATCCTTGACACGGTGGAGATGGAGGAACATAATTGGAAACTTGCACGCAAGTACCGGATCATCGCGGATGAGATCCCCCGTGTAGAGACGTATATGACGGAAGATGCCCGGCTCGTAGTTATCGCCTATGGGACTGCCGCACGGATAGCCAGGGGAGGCATCAAGAGGGCGCGCGAGACGGGGCTCAAGGTAGGTCTCCTGCGGCCGGTTACCCTGTGGCCCTTTCCCGAACGCGCCATCATGGAGATGAGCAGACTGGTCAAGGACTTCATGGTCCTTGAGATGAACACCGGCCAGATGATCGACGACGTACGCCTCGCCCTGGAGGGGAGAAGCAGTGTACATTTCTACGGACGGCCAGGGGGTATCATCCCCACACCCGACGAGGTGGCCAAGGCGATCAGCAGCCTGTACTACCGGCAAAAGCTGAGAGAGGGTTGAGCGATGGAAGAAATCGTCTTCAGCCGACCGAGATACATGAAAAAGACACCCTTTCACTACTGTCCAGGGTGCGGGCACAGTATCATCCACCGTCTGATGGCCGAGGTTCTCGAGGAACTCGGCATTGGGGAGAGGGCTATCGGCGTTCCTCCAGCCGGCTGCGCGGTCCTCGCCTATGACTACTTCGACGTGGATATGGGGGAAGCTCCTCACGGGAGAGGGCCGGCCCTGGCGACCGGGATAAAACGAATCCTCCCGGACCGGATCGTCTTTTCCTACCAGGGGGATGGTGACATCGCCGCCATCGGAACCGCCGAGACAATCCATGCCGCCAACCGGGGTGAAAACATTACTGTCATCTTTGTCAACAACAACTGCTACGGGATGACGGGGGGACAGATGGCACCGACGACGCTCCTCGGCCAGAACTCCACCACCACACCGGGAGGGCGCGACGAGGGTCGTGACGGTCCCCCGATCGATCTGAGCGAGATGATCGCCCTCACCCGGGGAGCCGTCTATATAGAGCGAACCGCGGTCAATTCCATACGGAACATACGGCATACAAAAAAGGCCATCACCAAAGCCTTTCAGGTGCAGATGAGAGGTCTGGGGTTCTCGCTTGTCGAGATCCTCTCCCCCTGCCCTACCAACTGGAAGATGTCTCCGGCGGATGCGTGCCGGTGGATCGACGAGGGTGTTACACAGACCTTCCCCCTCAAGGTCATAAAGGACGAAACACACTAGATGAAACCGGTTCGCATGAAAAAGACCGTCTTCGCCGGGTTCGGAGGACAGGGCGTCCTGATGATGGGATACGTATTTGCGGTGGCCGCCATGCGCGACGGGAAAGAGGTGACCTACCTGCCCGCCTATGGAGCGGAGATGCGTGGAGGGACGGCGAACTGTACAGTCGCCGTCTCGAACGAGGAGATCTTTTCCCCCGTAGCCTCTTCTCCCGACTTTGCGGTCATCATGAACACCCCTTCTCTGCTCAAATATGAGGGAATCATGCGCGAGGGGGGCACCATCCTTCTCAACTCGGACCACGTGAACAGGGAGCTGACCAGGGACGATCTGGCCGTCATCCGGATACCTGCCGTCAAGATCGCCAAGGAACTGGGAAGCGAACGGATCATCAACATGATCATGCTGGGAGCGTTCGTGGCCCATAGCAGGATGACCTCCCTCGATTCCATCATGAAGGGGCTCTCTGAAATCGTCAAGACTGCAAAGGCTTCTATCATGAAGTTGAATCGCAAAGGACTGGACTGGGGTGCCGAATACATTCTGAAGGGAGACGTGCGGTGAAGACGGTAAAACAGATCGAACTGTGGCTGAAAAACATACCCGGGCAACTCTCCGATGTCAGCGACATATTGAGCGATAACAGAATCAATATCCTGGCCTGCTGTTACGCAACGACCCGGGAAGAGGAAGGCCTCTTCTATTTCGTCGCCAATGATCCTGGCAAAGCGGTAAATGTTCTCAAATCGGCTGGGTACAAGATAAAGACAAAGCAGGTCATCGCGTGCGAGATGCCGAATCACCCGGGAGGAATCAACGTCGTGTTGAAGCTCCTCAAAAAGGCGCAGATCAACCTCGATTACATATATCCCTGCATGGGAACAGGTGCCATCACCGTCGTTATCCTGGGGCTGGGACCGGTCAAGAAGGCCCTTCAGATCATGGAGGATAACTGGATCAGGGTGTGGGGCGCCGACCTCTATCACATATGACCGTTCCTTTCCCGATAGGAAGGAGAAGGGGGCGTGGACGCCCCGCCTGATGGTGGGGTCGGTATCGCTTTCCTTTTTTACCGTCATTCAATCCCTGCGCTCCCCCCGCGGTCGGACAAGCGCGAAAAGCCCTCTTTCACTGTAAATATCCCTCCAAAACCCTTTACAAGAACCACAGTCGGTGATAACCTTGTAAAGTTACCGTCCACCTCTGAACGGGTTGGTGTCATCCCGACGGAATGTTGCAGAGGAGGTGAATACCGATTGATCCAGGCGCTTTTACAGTTTCTACACCGGGAGGAATGAGATCATACTATGACGGGGATAAAGACATCATACCGCGATGCGGGAGTGGATATCGACAAGGCCACCGTCTTCATCGATCAGATAAAACCGCTGATAAAGACCACGGCACGAAAAGGGGTCGTTGGAGAGATAGGCAGCTTCGGTGGTCTCTTCCACCTCGGCACCGACAAATATAAAAATCCCCTTCTCGTTTCAACGACGGACGGAGTCGGCACAAAGCTCAAGATAGCCCATATGATGGGTATCCACAACACGATCGGCATCGATCTTGTTGCGATGAATGTCAACGATCTGATAGTCCAGGGGGCGGAACCTCTCTTCTTCCTGGACTACATAGCTACCGGCAAACTGAGCGTGGAAACGAGTGTCCAGATCATCGAAGGCATAGCAAAGGGTTGCGTGGAAGCGGGGTGCGCACTTACCGGTGGAGAAACAGCCGAGATGCCGGGATTTTACAGAGATGACGAATACGATCTGGCCGGCTTCTGCGTGGGAGTTGTCGAATACGACAGTCTCATTGACGGTTCGGATATCAGGGTGGGAGACAGCATCATAGGCCTGGCATCGAACGGGCTTCACAGCAACGGATATTCCCTCGTCCGGAAGGTGCTGTTCGAGCAGGCAGGTCTTGATGTCAATGATACGATAGAGGGCCTTGAAGACTCCATCGGGATGGAACTGCTCCGCCCCACGAAGATCTATGTAAAAGCGATCCTTAATCTTATCAAGAACTTCAGCATACGGGGGGTAGCACACATCACGGGCGGAGGCCTGACGGAAAACATCCCGCGGATACTGCCTCAGCGCTGCGCAGCGGTTCTCGTACGGGAAAAGTGGACCCCTCCCGTCATCTTCAGAATCCTGCAGGACAGGGGAGGGATGGATGATGCGGAGATGCTCAGGGTTTTCAACATGGGTATCGGGATGGTCGTTATTGCTCCAAAAAAGAATTCGAAAGAGATCGTCGATCATCTGAAGAGACTTGAGGAGCAGGCCTGTGTAATCGGCCATATCATAAAACGGGATGAAGGAAGCCCGGCTATCACGTTCGAGTAGATAGATGAAAAAGGTGCATCTGGGAGTTCTGGTCTCGGGCGGGGGAACCAACCTGCAGTCCATTATTGACAGCATCGAAGCGGGCAGATTGGACGCAAAGATTCAGGTGGTTATCAGCAATATCCCCGGCGTCCGATCGCTGGAAAGGGCAGAAAAGCACGGCATCCCCACCGTGGTGGTCAATCATGAAAGAGCCCACACCCGGGAGGACTTTGACCGGGAGATCGTTGCCGTCCTCAAGGAGCATCGCGTCGATCTGGTGATCATGGCGGGATTCATGAGGATACTGACGCCGGTCCTCCTGAGGGCCTTTCCCATGAAAATAATGAACATCCACCCGGCGCTCCTCCCCTCCTTTCAGGGTCTTCACGTCCAGCAGAAGGCCTTCGACTATGGGGTGAAGTTCTCCGGGTGTACGGTTCATTTCGCCGATGAGGGAGTCGATACCGGTCCCATCATCATACAGGCCGTTGTCCCCGTGTATGACGACGATACGGCCGAGAAATTGCAACAGAGGATATTGAAGGAAGAACACAGGATCTATCCTCAGGCAATCCAGCTCTATGCGGAGGGGAGGATCGAGGTTACCGGACGGAAGGTGCGCATAAAGGACCCCCGCCCGCTGGAAACCCCGTTTCTGCACAACCCCCCTGTGGAAAACTTTTAGAATGATCATCGTAAGCGCGTGCCTTCTTGGCTTCAATTGCAGATATGACGGCAGGAGCCGCCTTGAGGAAGCCCTGCTGGTCCCCACGTTGGAGAAACTCCTCGTGCCCGTCTGCCCGGAGCAACTCGGGGGCCTTCCGACACCGCGTGATCCTTCGGAGATACAGGGTGGAGACGGTTCGGATGTCCTGGAAGGGTGGGCACAGGTTGTCTCGGCCTCCGGAAGGGATGTTACCGACTGTTTCCTGAGGGGAGCGCAGGAGGTGGTTCGTTTCATGGAACTAAGAGGGATCTCGACCGCGATTATGACGGATACAAGCCCTTCGTGCGGTGTCTTTCACATAAAGAGGGGCGGTGTCCTCTCACGGGGGTCAGGTGTCACGTCGGCCCTCCTGGCAAGGAACGGCATACGGGTCATATCATCTGACAGGATTAAGGACGAATTACCATTCATTGCAGATCGGTGAAGTAACGTATGTACGATACCATTGTATTGGGAAATGATCCGGGCTCTCTGGTAGCCGCCGTCACCCTGGCAACTCAGGGGAGAAAGACGCTTCTTATGGCGGACGATGCCCCCCACTGTTATTCGGAATCAGGCTATACGTTTGATATAGATCCCCTCCCCTGGTCAGGATTCACCCGGGGGAATGTCTTCAAGCAGTTTCTTTCTCACCTGGGGATACCCCAGGAAGACCCACCATCGAATCCGCCGCTGCAGATGATCTTCCGGAGGCACAGACTGGAATTATGCGGTACGATGGAGTGGGACATGAAAGAGATCGAGCGGGAATTCCCGGACAAGATCTCTGAGATGCTCAGCTTCTATACCTCTCTCACAAAGAGCGGATCCTTCGCATCGAGCCTGATAGAGAAGGGACTGCACCTCCGACCGGAAACGATGAAGGATCATATCAGGCTCCTCCTCAACACGCCTTTGATCGCTCTTAAGAAAAGACCGTTCACGGCAAACATCAAGACAATGCGGAAGATGCCGCCGCTCGGCACGATGCTGGATGTCCAGCTTCTCCTCCTGTCACATCTCGATCCCCGCGACATAAGCCCCATATCGCTCGCACGGACACTCTCTGTGGCCCTTCCGGGATTGTCGTATTACCACGAAGGAAAACACCTCCTGATAACGAGACTGAAGAAAAAATTCGAGGGCGACGGAGGAGAGATAGAGAAGCATCCCGTCTCGACACTTGATATTGAACGGGTAATCAAGATCAACGTGGAATCGGACGGCGCCGTTCCGACCATCTATGGAAGAAACATTATAATAAGCACATATTACGACCATTTTGCCCCTCTCCTGGAAGAAAACAGAGAGTTTGCATCACTCAGGAAACGATACGGCAGGGTACGGCCGTCACTGTACCCCTTCACCCTGCACATGGGGGTGCGTGATCGATGTATCCCGGAAAAGATGGGAACTTACGTTGCCGTGGTGCCGGATGAAACCAGACCTTTTGAAAACGGGAATCTCCTCTTCCTTGAGACGAGCGAGCCGGGGGATACCCTGCGGGCCCCTGAAGGGAAGAGGGCTCTCAGTATTACCGCTTTTCTCAAGAAGGCCCCCTCGGAGGAACCCGACGATCTCCTCAAGAAGACCGCAGAGGATATGGTAAAGAACTTGAGGTTTTTCCTCCCCTTCCTGGAAGAGAATATCGACTTTATCAACCCGGAAGCATCTATAACGATATCGAAAAACTACCGAAAGACCGTCGGGCCGAAATACGGCGTGAATAACCCTCTTATCGGGATGTCCTTTCTCTCCAATAAGACACCCCTGAAAAACGTCTTTTTGACGGGGGACATCCTTGTCCCGGGACTTGGATTCGAGGGAGAGATCATAGCCGGAATGAACGCCGCGAGGCTCGCAGCAGGGAGAGAACGGCAATGAAGGAGAAATCACCTGATTTTACCATCCGAGCACTGGGGAAATCTACCATCCCCTCCCCTATCACTTCGGGGTATTTCATGTCGGACGGCAGGCGTGTCCTGTATGACCCCTATCTCCGTCCCGATTCGCCGCGGACAGCCGACCCCCCCCCCTCCATCGAAGTAGCCGGCCCGAGAAAAAACATCTACTTCGATCCCACGCGGACAAGGGCCGCGATTGTTACCTGCGGTGGTCTGAGTCCAGGCATCAACGATGTTATCCGATCGCTGGTCATGGCCCTTCACTACCGGTACGGTGTCGGGAAGATAGCAGGAATCCGGTACGGCTTCCAGGGTCTCGTCCCCTCGTACGGGCATGAACCAGTGCCCCTGACGCCGGAGGTGGTCGATAACATCCACACGATCGGCGGAAGCATCCTCTCTTCATCGCGGGGAAACCAGGATATCAAAACCATGGTCGATACCCTGCGCGAGATGAACATCGATATCCTGTTCTGTATCGGCGGCGACGGTACCATGAGGGCGGCGGGACGGATAGCGGATGAGATCCTGGCAAGAGACATCAAGATGAGCGTTATCGGTATACCGAAGACCATCGACAACGATCTGAACCTGATTGATAAGAGTTTCGGCTTTGATACGGCGATCTCCGAGGCGGTCGATGTGATCAAGTGCGCCCACGCGGAGGCCAAAGGAGGCCCCATGGGGATAGGCCTGGTGAAGATCATGGGAAGAGAATCCGGTCATATCGCCCTGAGTGCGACCTTGGCCCAGAATGACGTCAATTTCGTCCTCATTCCGGAGATCCCCTTCGACCTGGAAGGGGAAAAGGGGCTCTTGCGGACGCTCGAAAAACGTCTTCTGGAGAGGGGACATGCCCTCATCCTGGTGGCGGAAGGCGCCGGGCAGGAACTTTTATGCCTCGACAACGCCCAGAAACAAACGGATGCGTCCGGAAACATCCGGCTTCATGACATCGGTACCTATCTGAAGGAACGGATCGAAGAGTATTTCAGAAAGAAGGCGTTCGAGATCAACCTCAAGTATATCGACCCCAGTTACATCATACGGAGCGTTCCCGCCAATGCCAGTGACAGTCTCTATTGCGAGCTTCTGGGACAGTTCGCCGTGCATGCCGCGATGGCGGGAAAGACAGAGCTGGTGGTGGGCCTCTTCAAGGGGGAATATGTTCACCTGCCCCTCAAATCGGTGGCCTCCCGCAAAAAGGTGAACACGAAGGGTAATCTGTGGATGCGGGTCCTCGAAGCGACCGGACAGCCTGCATCGATGAAGAACTAGGACCGGCACGGAAGGAAAAACGGGAGTAATCCTAAAAAAATACTTGCAAAAACCCTCGTTATAGTTTAGGAGACACCCTGATTTACTAAAAGGAGTTCGTTATGTCTCGATTCTGTGAGATCTGTGGTAAGGGGCCCGTCGTAGGGAACAGCGTCAGCCACGCCCACAACAAGACAAAGAAGGTCTGGTATCCCAACCTCCAGAAGCTGCGGGTTGTGGTTCCGAAGACGGGGGCCGTAAAGAGGATGAAGGTCTGTACCCGGTGCCTCCGTTCGGGCACCGTTCGGAAGGCCGTCTAGGGATACTGGTATCCGGGTCAACGGTTATTCGTTGATGATCATCTTTTTGATATCCGCAATGCCTATCTGAAACGTTCCGTACGACGTTTTGCCGTATGCCTTATGGTTGCCATCCACTATTAATTCATCAGTGCCGTCGCTCTTCAGGCGCACCAGACCTCTCAACTCCTCCCCTTTTGAAAGGAAGGTAACGCTCTCCACCTCTTCAAAGGGAATCGTGTACACACCCTTTCCCTTTTTCCCCTTGATGAAGGTTTTGCCCTCGATACTGATCTCCGAGCATTTGGTAATGACATCCATCTGATCGATAAAGGTCGCGTTGAACTTTTTCTCGGTAATCGGGATCTTGTCCGGTGCATCGCTTCCAGTCAGGGATCCCATGCCCAGAAACAACGGAACAAACAGCACGATTAGAAGATACCCGTATTCCCTTTTCATGTTCTCTCCCTCCCGGCGCTCTCGCGCATATTGATTTCTCCCTGTAATGATTCCAGTATTCCGTCCACATCGGGAGCGAAATCGGGCATGATGAAAAGCCGTATCACCGCTTCACTCCTATCGATCGTTGTAACCGTCGCGAGGCCCTCATACCCCTCGAGGATATATTTGACATATGCGATATCCCTGCGGTCCAACTTCAAATCTTTTGTGACTACTTCTCTTTTTCGCATGCATATTCGTAACATCCGATCCCTGAAACATCAAGCAATAAATCCTTCCTTGACACGACCTGATGCCTTGACTATAGTCAAAAGCCACTTTGCTCGGGACAAAAAAGCATGCTGCCAATCACCCGCTGGAAACTCCCCGATATCAACGAAGAGATCCAAGCTCTCCTAGCCCGGGAACTGGGGATTAATCCTATTATATCACAGATATTGGTCAACCGCGGCATCACAACCCCGGATGACGCCAAGAATTTTCTCTTTCCTTCCCTGGAGGACCTCCACAACCCCTTTCTCATGCAAGACATGGATCAGGGTGTCGACAGGCTGATACGGTCGATATTGGAGAGAGAAAGCATACTTATCTACGGAGATTATGATGCCGACGGTATCACATCCACCGCAATCCTCGTAAAATTTTTGAAGGAAATCAATGACCGAACGAGGTACTACATCCCGGGGCGGGTTGAAGAGGGGTATGGCCTCAGCAGGGCGGCAATAGACAGGTTCAAGGCAGAGGGCACCGATCTTATCGTCACGGTGGACTGCGGCATCTCCGATCATGCCGAGATAGCCTATGCAATAGCCTCGGGTATCGATGTAATCGTAACGGATCATCACGAAGTCCCCCATATCATGCCCGCCTGCACAGCCGTCATCAATCCCCACCGTCGTGATTGCCCCTTCCCCTTTAAGTCGCTCGCCGGGGTGGGGGTGGTCTTTAATCTCCTGATCGCCCTGCGAGGGAGGCTTCGCAATCTGGGTTTCTGGAAAGAAAGAGAATACCCAAATCTCATGAAATACCTGGATCTGGTTGCCATTGGGACCATCGGTGACGTTGTCCCCCTCATCGACGAAAACAGGATCCTCGCAAAGATAGGGCTGGGGGTGGCGAGGAATACCGAACGGATCGGACTCAAGGCCTTGATGGCGATAAGCGATATGGGAAACAGGGGATTCAGTTCGGAGTCGGCGGCATTCAGGCTCATCCCCCGCATCAATGCCGCGGGCAGGATCGGATCTCCCCTGGATGCCGCTGAATTGCTTCTGACCGAGAACGAAGAGAAGGCGACGCTCCTTGCCGAACGTCTCGATACACACAACAGAAATCGCCAGGAGATTGAAAAGGCCATCCTTGATGAGATACTTGAAGAAATCAACACAACAATTGATATCAACAAGTTTAATTCACTTATTTTCTCATCTCATGCATGGCATCCGGGCGTCATAGGGATCGTGGCATCGAAGCTCGTAGACCGGTATTACCGACCCACCATGCTGATCAGCGTGAAGGACGGGATCGGGAGAGGTTCCGGGAGGAGCATCGTCGAATTCAATCTCTATGAGGGGTTGGATAAAAAATGCGCCCCCCTGTTACTCGCGTACGGCGGCCATCGGTACGCAGCCGGAATGTCCATCCGTGAAGAAGATATCGCCGGATTTTCCAAGGTATTGAGTGAAACGGTGCGCGAAGACCTCGGTGATGTGCAGCCGGTTCCCCGGATCTCTATCGATGCCGTATGCTCTCTGAACGAGATAGATTATACCCTCGTATCGCAGATAGAGATGCTGGCTCCCTTTGGAAGCATGAACCCCGAGCCCCTCCTCTGTGCAAAGGATGTCACCGTATCATCGCTTGCTACGGTCGGAAACAACCACCTGAAGATGCGCGTCAACGGGGGTGGCACGTATTACGATACTATCTGGTTCGACAGAGGGGATCTTTCAGACAGTCTGTCCGGATCGACCATTGATATCGTCTTTACCCCACAGATAAACTACTGGAACGGGAAGAGCACTATCCAGCTCAAGATGAAGGATGCCTCTTCACCCTGACGGTCCCGTCACTCCCATCCCCTCATATCGATCAGGGGCCTGCCCCCTTCGTACAGCCCTCCCTCAACGGCCTCAATCCGGTCTATTCTGACGGAACAGATTGTGCTGAATAAATCCTTGAAAGATTCGATGTCATTATTTGAATATTTATCATTTTTCATGATTACAACCGTGAGAATATCCCGGTACTCCTCCCTCGTTACCATGGCCTGAAACATGAGTCCCGGGAAGCGTTCCTTTACCTGCGCCAACTGGCTCGGGGCCACGAACATCCCCCGAACCTTGACCGCATCCCCTACCCTGCCGGCAATCCCGCCGAGTCTCCCGGCCGTCCTCCCGCAGGGGCACTCTTCCGGTATCATCCTCGAGAGGTCTCCCGTCCCGAAGCGGAAGAGAAAGAAGATGTCGTTGAGCCGAGTCACCACGACCTCTCCCAACTGTCCCGGTTCGACAGGTTTTCCGGTAGAAGGATCTACGATCTCGACGATGACATCCTCGCAGATGTGCCATCCGTCCTTTTCGCGGCACTCGTACGCAATATCCCCCACCTCGGTGGCCCCGTACATCTGGTAGGTATCTATACCGTATTCCTCTTGGAATCGCCTCCTGAGAGAGGGCTGAAGGGGCTCTGCCACGAAGGATGCCTTCCGGAGTCCGAAATCCCCCCTGAAATCATGTCCCATCTCTTCGGCCTTCATGATAATGGCATTCAGAAAACTGGGGGTACCGGTATATCCCGTCACGCCAAGATCCCGGATCAATTGGACCTGCATCTCGGTCCCCGAGGTCCCGGAAGGAATGACCGTCGCACCGACGGACCTTAGGCCCTCGTGAAACGTCAGTCCGGCAGCTACCAAGTGATACGAAAAGGTATTGAGCACCCGGTCCCCCTTGCGGAAACCCGCCGCAAAGTAACCCCGGGCCCACAGCTCGCCCTCGCCGAGATGCGGTTCGTAGACAGGTCCGGGTGAGGTGAATATCCGGGCGGAGGCGATATCGGCGGCACAGAGACCTCCGAAAGGAGGGTGTCGCCGTTCCAACTCGACCACCTCCTCCCGGGAGACGACGGGAAGTTTTTCGAGGTCCGCGACGGAAGTAACATCCGACGGTTTCAGGTTGAGATCGTCGAAGATTTCCCTCACCTGTTCGGAGCGACGATAGGCGGCATCAACCATCACCGAGAGTCTCCGATTGTATTCCGTCTCTCTCTCGAGTGGCAATCGCCCCTCCAGGTCATCGAAAAACGTATTCATAGAACCCTCTCCTTACCCTTTACGTTTACAGCCACCGTTTCCGTCTCTTGTAAGATTTGACGTCCCGGTACGACTTCGCGTCACCCGTTGCACCCATCCCCAGGTAAAACTCTCTGATATCGGGATTTTCCTTCAGATCGGCCGATATCCCTTCCATGACGATCCTGCCGTTCTCCATGATATATCCATAATGCGCTATCCGGAGCGCCATGTTCGCGTTCTGCTCGACCAGGACGATCGTCGTCCCCTGCTCCCGGTTGATCCGCTCGATGATCCCGAATATCTCCTTGACCACCAGAGGAGCCAGCCCCAGGGACGGCTCGTCCAGAAGGAGCAGTTTGGGGTGTGCCATCAGAGCCCGTCCCATGACGAGCATCTGGAGCTCACCCCCGCTGCAGTACCCGGCCAGGGTCCTGCGTCTCTTCTTCAACGGCGGGAAGTAATCGTAGATCATCTCCAGATCACTTCTGTACGGTTTTCCCCATCGCGTTGCCGTGCCGACCCTCAAATTCTCCTCGATCGTCAGATACTTGAAAGGCTGCCGCCCCTCAAGCACCTGGATGATGCCGCGGCGTGTTATGGTCTCCGGAGGGGAATTCTGGATAGGCGCCTTCTCATACACGATGTCACCCTCCGTGACCTTTCCGTTTTCCGTCTTCAGGAGTCCCGAGACGGCCTTCAGGGTCGTGGTCTTTCCCGCACCGTTGCTCCCAAGGAGAGATACGATATGTTTCTCCCTTACCGCGAGAGAAACCCCCTTCAGGACCTGGATGACATCCGAGTAGACGACACTGATATTATTCAGTTGAAGCAGAATGTTGTCGTGCATGATCCCCTCTCAGTACGAAAACGGCCAGAGGCGGAAATTGGAACGGATGATACGCCAGACTTCGGCCAGACCGCGTGGCTCCAGCAGGATGAATAGGACGATGGCCAATCCGAAAGTGAGCTCGCGCAGGGGGGCCATCGAAAGCCCGATCGCGCTGAATAGATCGGTGCCCATCAGAAGATCGGTCAGCCACCTCAGCCCCTCGTTCAGTCCCGTGATGAAGATCGCCCCGTAGATGGCGCCGGCAACACTCCCCAGCCCTCCGATGATGACCATCGCGATAAACTCCACAGAGAGCCCCAGGTTGAAGGGCTCCGTCGTGATGCTGACCATGTAGTAGGCCCACAGGGCACCGGCGACCCCCGCATAGAACGAACTGATGGCGAAGGAGAGAAGCTTGTAAGGGAATATCGGTATCCCCATCCCCTCGGCGGCCCGGTCATTGTCACGTATCGCCACAAACGCCCTCCCGTACCTCGTCCTCATCAGGTTGACGGCGATGAAGGTCATTATGACCAGAGATCCGTAAGCAATAAAGAAAAAACTTCGGTCCCCGCCGAGATCCACCCCTAGCAGAGAGACGCCGGGGAGGATGATCCCCATGGTCCCCTTGGTGAGGCTCTCCCAGTGGATGAGAAGGTACTCGATGATAAACTGCCCGGCAAGGGTCGCGATCGTGAGATACAATCCCTTCAGTCTCCCCGAAGGCAACCCGAAGAGCACCCCTACCAGGGCGGTGATCACCCCCGCGCAGGGGACAGCCAGGAGGAAGGGGAACCCCGCATCGGTGGCAAGGATGGCGGCGGCGTAGGCCCCCACCCCGAAAAAGGCCCCGTGTCCCAGGGAGAGCTGACCGGTAAAACCGATCAGGATGTTCAGGCCGATCGCCGCGATAGCGGTAATAGCTATGGTGTTAAGAATATAGAGGAGATAGGGTCCACTGGCAAAGGGGACCACGGCAAACAGGAGGAAAAGCCCGGCCATCAGGGCGGTGCGTCCGAAATCCGTTTCGAAGATCGTCAGCTCCTGCTCATACCGATCGTTGAAATTACCACAGGGGTGAAAACGCAGATTTTTCATCATACCCGTTCTATCTCCACCAGGCCGAAGAGGCCATAGGGCTTTACCATCAGGATAAATACCAGGACGATATAGGGGATAACGTCCCGCAGCGACGTGGAAAGATACCCCCCGGTGAAGGTCTCCAGGAGACCAATGATGATACCCCCGATCACCGCCCCGCCGATACTGTCCAGCCCTCCCAGGATGACCACCGGGAAGACCTTGAGACCGATAGAGGAGAGATCGTGGACATTGATCCCGTTGATGATCCCCAGAACGATCCCGCTCATCCCCGCCACAAGGGCCGCAATCGCCCAGGAAAGGGCGAAGACCTTCCGTACGTGCACTCCCAGGGAGAGGGCGGCCGGCTGGTTGTCGGCGACCGATCGCATGTAGATCCCCTGCGAGGAGTACTTGAAGAAGAGACCGAAGAGCATGAGGAATACCAGACCGATCGCCACCGACACGACATACACCGGCGGGATATGGACGCTCCCCCAGCGTATCCCCAACCCCTCCGGGAGAAAATCTGGAAAGGTGTAGAGATTTCCGCCCCATACGAGCAGCATAATCCCCTTAAATATGGAGGCCAGCCCTACGGTGAGCATGATGACATAGATGAGGGGCTCGCCGATCAGCGGGCGCAGAAAGAGACGTTCGACGACAAAGCCAAGGATGAAACAGCCGACCAGGGCCAGGGGGAAGGCAAGGTAGACCGGCAAGCCCGCCCACCCGATCAGGACAAGAAATACGAACGCCCCCAGGGCCATCAACTCTCCGTGCGCAAAATTGAGTACGCTGGAGGATTTGAAGATCATGACAAATCCCATGGCCGCGAGGCCGTAAAGAAAACCGATACTCAGTCCGTTCACCAACAGCTGTATAAAGAATTCCATGCGACATCACTCCTGTCTCAATCAAGTTTCAATATACGTACCCGGGTCTCCAGCGTCCCCACCTGCCCGTTCCGGTAGCGGATCGTGGTCTTCACATCCACATCGTCCTGATCCTCATACATGGCATTGATAAGCTTCAGATAGAGGCCGTAGACAAACCTCCTGCGCACCTTCCCGGTTCGCGTCAATTCTTCATCATCGGCATCGAGAAGCTTGTAGAGGAGTATGAACCGGCGTATCCTCATGGTATCCGGCAGTCGTTCATTGACCGCCCGGATCTCGCCGCTTACCAGTTCTTCCACCTCCGGCCGCTGGGAGAGATCGGTGTAGGTGGTGTAGGGGATCATCCGCTCCTCGGCCCAGCTGCCGACATTCCCCATATCGATATTGATCAGCGCGGTGATGTAGGGGCGCCCCTCGCCGAAGGTGACCGCCTCACGTATATAGGTACTGAATTTAAGACGCGTCTCTATGAAATCAGGGGAAAAGGCCTCCCCCTGCTTGTTGCGGATGATCTCCTCCCGGCGCCCGATGATAACGAGGTGACCGTCGCCGTCGAAATAGCCGGCATCTCCGGTCCTCAACCAGCCGTCCATAAAGGCGGTCTTCGTGGCCTCGAAATCGTTGTGGTACCCTCTGAAAACCGTCTTGCTCGACAGAAAGACCTCCTGATCCTCGGAGATCTTCACCTCCATCCCTGCCAGAGGTCTGCCGACTGTCTCCGCTTTGATCTCATTGTCGGGCTGGACCTGGAAGATCCCTCCTGCCTCCGTCAGGCCGTAGCACTGTTTCAGATTCAACCCCAGCGAACGGAAAAAACGTATCACGTCGGGGCTGATCGGATGCCCTCCCGTGTATGCGCTGTGAAAGCGTGCGCAGCCGATCCGGTCCAGGAGAGGGCTGAAGATAGTGACCGAGGCCAGCCATCCCGCGCATCGCAGGAGATGGCCGGGGCGCTTTCCCTGCGACTCCAAATCAGTGATTCTGCCGCCGATGCGCTCCGCCAGATGGAAGAGGTTTCTTCGCACCGGACCGGCATCCCCTATCTTGACCCGGATGGTCGAGGCAAGATCCTCCCAGAAGCGTGACGAGGTAATGATAACGGTGGGACCCAGTTCACGGAAATCCTCCCGGACTGTTTCGTTGGTCTCGGGGAAGTTCATTGACATCCCTCCGACGAGAGAAACACCCACCCACATCTGGTCGACGATCCATGCCGGCGGAGACATGGACAGCCAGTCCACGACCATCCCCGCGGGGATGGTCTCCAGCCAGCTTTGCGCCATGGCCGTAAAATTGCTGTGCGCCATCATCGCCAGCTTGGATATCCCGGTTGTTCCCGATGTCATGATCATCAGGGCAATATCATCCGGTCGCCCCTTCCCCACCTCCCGGGTGAAAAATGCGGGGTCCTGTCTGTCCAGAGCCTTGCCTGCCTCCAGCAGCTCGGCGAAGCTTATGAGCCACTCATGATCGCGATACGAATGCATTCCCGTTCGGTCGACGTAGATGACCTTCCGCACATGCGTAAGGCTGTCGCGCATCTCCAGGAGCTTGTCCACCTGTTCCTGGTCCTGCGCGACGACGTATGCGGCATTGATTCGGTTCAGGGTGCCTGCTATCTCACTGCTCACGGAGGAGGTAAAGAGGTTGAGCATCACCGCCCCGAGGGCCTGCCCTCCCAATTGACTGAAGAGCCACTCCGGGTGGTTGTCCATGATGATCCCGACATTGTCACCCCTCCTCAGGCCGAGGGTATGGAGGCCCAGCCCCACTCTTTGTGCAAATTCCAGATAATTCCGCCAGGTGTACGTCTGCCATATCCCATACGCCTTTTCGCGGATGGCGACACGCTCTCCCCGTTGCTGTGCCTGTCTCAGGAGGACCTGCGGGAGCGTAAGTTCGGACTCCGGCCGTGCATCTATCTCATCGCGAGGAGTTGAGATCTCCGGGTTCTGGTTCACTGCGCATCCCCCAGGTACGCCCGTATGACCTCCGGGTCGTTTTGTACCTCCTCGGGGGTTCCCTCGGACAGTTTTTCGCCGAAATTGAGAACCATGACGCGGTTGGATATGGTCATCACGATCGACATGTCGTGTTCGACAAGTATCATCGTCTGTCCCCACTGGCCGTTCAGTTCGGAGAGAAACCTCACCATGTCCTCCTTTTCCTCGAGATTCATCCCCGCAAAGGGTTCGTCCAGCACCAGGAGCTTCGGTTCCAATGCCAGGGCACGCCCGAGTTCGACCCGCTTGCGCAGCCCGTACGGCAGTGAACCGACCGGTTTCTTGCGGATTGCCTGCATCTCAAGGAAATCGATCAAATCCTCCACGACGACACGGTTCCTGATCTCCTCCCTTCGTACCGAGGGGAGAAACATAAGCGCACGCCCCAATCCGTATCCACAATGGGCATGGCGTGCCAGGAGCATATTGGAGAGGACGGTCATCCCGGGGAACAGCTCTATATTCTGGAACGTCCTGCCGACGCCTCGGCCCACGAGGCCGTGCGTCGGCAGATTGGTAATATCTTCGTCGTTGAACACGATCCGCCCCCCCTGCGGCCGGTAAAACCCGGTCAGACAGTTCAGGAGGCTGGTCTTGCCCGCGCCGTTGGGTCCGATGATGGCGAACAGTTCTCCGGTTCGCACTTCGAAGTCCACGTCGCTGAGCGCCATGACCCCTCCGAAGCTCAGCGTGAGCCTGGTTACATCCAGATCGGCGCGTTTCCCGTCACCGGATATCGCCTTGAAGATATCAGGCTGACCGCGGAAAGCCTTCATTTACCCTCCAGAACCCGAATTTCTCCCTTCCCGGGAACGAAGAAATTCGTGGCGGGAATATATGTTCCATCCTCGGATACCCTGACGATCCTCGCCTGGAATGAACCCTCATGATTCGTCGCGGAATATGAGACATCGGGAACGAGTCCGCCGAAATTCTCATTCGAAAAGGATTCCATGGCCTTGTTGATCGTCTCTCTCGTTATCTTACCGTATTTCTCCTGGGCGCGGACGAAGGCCCGTTCCATGATCATCCCCATGGCGACCCCTTCCCAGTAGGAGGCATCGAAAGAATCGACCGTGCCGTACCGCTTCCAAAGCTCTTCCATGACCTTGATCCCCTCGGTCTTGTCGACGGGCAGACCCCCGGGGAACTGCATCATCAGCCGATCCCTGATCAACCCCTTCCCCATCGCGAAGAAATCGGGATCGGTAGAGGTCCATGTTCCGAAGAATTGCGGGGTATATCCGATCCTGTCCGCGCATTTGAACGTGGTGATGATCGCCGCGGGGAGCATCTGCATGAAGATGTACTCCGCACCGCTCTTCTGTAATCTGAGCAGTTCTGTCGTCAAGTCGAGCGTCTTCGGGGGGAACTCCTCGATTGCCACGATATCGATGCCGTGTTTCTCGGCATATTCCCTGCTCGGCTTGTGTATCGAGAGCCCGTAGGCATTGTTGTACGTGAGAAGTCCAACCTTAGGCGGCTTATCACCCGCGTGAGTCGCCTTGATATATTCCAGGATCGCGTAACAGTCCAACTGGTAGCTTCCGAAGGGAAGATACATATAATCGATCGGTTTTTCAAGAATTTCCCAACTGGTGGAGTAATTAATCGTAGGTATCTTGTAGCGCTGTATGATGGGTTTCGCTGCAAGGCCTTCGCCGGCACCCCATGTGGCGATGATATCCACCTTGTCGCTGACGGCAAACTTCCTGACCGCCGCGACGGCCTCGGGTGTTTTGTACATGGTATCAACCAGTATCATCTCTATCTGGTTTCCGTCGACCCCCCCCTTGACTTCATTGACATACCGGAAATAATCTCTCTGACCCTTCGCGTGAAACTGCCCCCAGGTCGATGCCGGACCGGTCAGATTAATCGCCGCCCCCACCTTGATGGTCTTTGCGTACAGCTCAGGGACCATTCCCAGGACAAGAAGCATCCCCACAATAACACACCATACTTTCCGCATCTCGTGCCCCTCCTTTCAAAATAAAAGGGGCCGTGGAATATCCACGGCCCCAAAGAACAAAAAAAGCCGTGGGCAGTCACTCGGTCTGCCCACGGCTCATGCATCGCTGCGTCAAGAGCTCACAGGGCAGACCCCGCCAAAAAACCCAAAAAAGCTAAAGAATCCGACTGCCTGTTTCATCATCTTTCTGTCCCCTTCTGGAATTACTCCCATCAATTCTAAGGTCTCCTATCTTTAAACCAAGGGAAAGTCAAGAAAAAACTCAATTGAGGAACTTGAAAAACTCGGAGTCCGCATTAATGATGAGCTTCGTCCCCTCCTTGAGCGCCTTTTTGTAGGCCTCAAGACTCCTGTTAAACTCATAGAACTCGAGATCTTTCTGATACGCGCCGGCATATATCTTCACCGCCTTGGCATCGCCCTCACCTTTCATCTGCTCGGATTGCTTATAGGCTTCCGCCAGGATAATCGTCCGTTCCATGTCGGCCTTCGCCGTGATCTTCTTGGATTCCTCTTCTCCCTCCGAGCGGTACTGTTTCGCCTGCCGCTCCCTCTCCGCCTTCATCCGTCCGAACACGTGTTTCTCGTTCTGCTCCGGCAGATCCGCCCGCTTAATCCTCACATCCACCACATCTATGCCGTATTCCTTGGCCCGCACGGCGGATTCTTTCGAAACCTTCGTCATGATATCACCGCGGGTCGTCGATACGATATCCGAGAGATCATGCTGACCCAGTTCCACCCGAAGCTGCGCGTACACAATATCGTCCAGCCGCGACTGGGCGCCGTTTTCATTCCTCACCGTGGTATAGAATTTCAGCGGGTCGGCAATGGACCATTTCGTATAGTTATCCACGACGAGATTCTTCTTGTCGCGCGTCAGGATCTCAGTCGGCGTCGCGTCGTACACCAGTATCCTCCGCTCAAACTGGATTACCTGCTGGATAAAGGGCACCTTGAAGTGGAGCCCTGCGCCATATATGCCCTTCAGGGGTTTCCCCAGCTGTATGACAATGGCCTGCTGTGTCTGATCCACGGTAAAGAGCGATAGAGACGCGATAAAAATGACGATCAGACCGACTACTATCCCGATTTTCCCTTTTATATTCATCATGAGCCTCCAAACACGCTCGGTTACTTCGCGTTGATCTGCTTCTCTCCCAGCGACAGATGGGGGAGCATGTTCTTTCCGATCTTTTCCGCCACGATAACCTTATCGATTCCGGGGAGTATTTCCTCCATCATTTCGATATATAATCTCTCCTTCGTGACCTTCTTGGCGGTCCGGTACTGCTCGAGGATCTGGAGAAACCGGCTCGCATCCCCTTCAGCGGAGATAATCTTCGCTTCCTTGTAAGCGATAGCGTCATTGACTATCTGGGACGCCTTCCCCTTTGCCTTGGGGAGGATATCATTGCGGTATCCGTGCGCGTCATTGATCATCTTTGCCTTGTCTTCCTTCGCGCTGGCAACATCCTTGAAGGCCGCCATCACCTCATCAGGAGGATACACATCCTGAAGCTGAACGGCCACGATATGGATCCCCGCCTTATAATCATCCAGTATCCGCTGGAGGGTTGTTTTTGTGTCCTGCTGGACTTTGAATTTTCCTTCGGTCAGGATATCATCAAGCTCGTTCTCTCCCGCGGTTTCACGCATGGCGGCCTCGGCGGCATCCTTCACCGTCTTGTCCTGGTCCCGCACATTGAAAAGGTACGCTTCGGCGTCCTTTATCCGGTACTGAACGATAAATGACAGGTTCACGATGTTTTCCGCCTTGGTCAGCATCAGGCTCTCGTCCGTGACCGCCCTGATCTTGCCGAGCTGCCGGTCTCCTATCGTCCTGAAACCAATCTCTATTCTCCGCACCTGCGTCACCTTCGGCTTCAGAACCGTCTCTATCGGCGCGGGCATGTGGTAATGGGGGCCTGGCGTCGTGCTGCGCACCGCCTTGCCGAATCTTTTAACCACGCCTACCTCGTCGGGGGCGACGAAATAGATTCCGGAGCCGATCCAGACTATCAACAAAATCACCACAATGATGGGGATGAGTCCATATTTCCCGCCGAAGGGAATCTTGAAGGGTATGGCCTTCTTGATCTTTTCTACAGCCTCTCTCAGGTCGGGCGGCTGTTTGTTCCCCCAGGGATTTCCATCGTTGTCCTGCCACGCCATAACGCTACCTCCCGGTAATTCTTTTGTGAATTGGTACAACCCTAACATGGCACCCGCAGGGTGTCAACAGATATCGGAGACAAGCGTATTGTCTAACGGAGACATATATGGTAAAAGAAGATATATCGGATTTTCGGGAGAGGACATATGAATCCGCAGGTATTCAGAGAATACGATGTCAGGGGACTCGTCGGAGAAGATCTGAATCACGACTTTGTGTATAAGCTGGGGAGGGCCATCGGCACCTACGGAAAGGAACGGGGCGTGAAGGTCATGACCGCCGGGAAGGACTGCCGGCTGAGCTCCGAGGAATACCACGCGGCCCTCATCGAAGGACTTCGCGCAACAGGGATCGACGTGATCGACATCGGGCTGTGCGCGACACCCATGCTGTACTACTCCATACGCCACCTGAAGACCGACGGCGGGGTCATGGTAACGGGAAGCCATAATCCACCGGAGTTCAACGGGTTCAAGATATGCATCGGCCCCGACACCATCTACGGCGACAGCATACAGGAGTTGCGAACCATCATGGAGGATGGACGGTACGCATCGGGGACAGGGTCGATCGACCATGAAGAGATCACCCGGCACTACTGGAACTATCTGTTCGACAACGTCAGGATACATGCGGGTCTGAGGGTGGTCATCGACGGAGGGAACGGCGTGGGCTGCTTTTTCGCCGCCCCCCTCTTTAAGCGCTTTGGCTGTTCCGTCACTCCTCTCTTCTGCGAAATGGACGGCAGTTTCCCCAACCACTTCCCCGATCCGACCGTTGAGGAGAACCTTACCGGGATTATACAGATGGTCAAGGAGAAGAAGGCGAATCTCGGGATTGCCTTCGACGGCGACGCGGACCGGATCGGTGTCATAACGGACGAGGGAAGGATCGTACGGGGGGATGAACTTCTCCTCCTCTTTTCACGCTCCATTCTGAAAGAGAACCCTGGAGCGGCGATTATCGGGGAGGTCAAATGTTCCCAGACCCTCTACGACGATATCGCGCGCAGGGGCGGCCGGGGAATCATGTGGAAGGCGGGCCACTCGCTCATCAAGGGGAAGATGAAGGAAGAGCACGCCCTCCTGGCGGGGGAGATGAGCGGCCATATCTTCTTCGCTGACCGCTATTTCGGTTACGACGACGCCATCTACGCCTCGGCACGCCTCCTCGAGATCCTCTCTCTGACCGGGAAAAGGCTCAGCGAACTCCTCGCGGACGTCCCCCGTACCTTCAACACCCCCGAGATACGGATCGAGTGCTCCGACGATATGAAATTTCAAGTGGTCGAAAAGGTCAAGGAACGGTTCGCTGCCGATTACGACGTGATCGATATCGACGGAGTTCGCGTACAGTTCGACAACGGATGGGGACTCGTTCGAGCGTCAAACACGCAACCCGTCCTGGTCCTGCGTTTCGAGTCAAAGACAGAAGAAGGCCTTGATGCCATCAAGGCCCTGGTCGAGGGATCCCTGAAAGAGGCCATGGGACCGGGTGGTTGCGCCGTCTAATCGCCTGCTACCAGAAAGATCCTCAGGTCCATGACATTCGTCATAGTCGGGCCGGTCACCAGGAGATCCCCGGTCGCGTTGAAGAAGTGGTACGAATCGTTGTTCATCAGGCATCGCACCGCGTCGATCCCCTTTTCACGCGCGCTTCGGATGGTCGATCCGTCGGCAATGGCCCCTGCCGCGTCGGTGGGTCCGTCCGTTCCATCAGTTCCACCGCTCAGAACCGTTATGCCCGCGAATCCATCCAGCTCAATAGCAGCGGCAAGGACGAACTCCATATTCCTCCCCCCGAGGCCGCCCCCGCGGATCGTGACCGTCGTCTCACCCCCGGAGATCATGCATGCCGGAGCCGGAACTGGATTGCCGGATTGCCGCATCTCCCGGGCGACGGCTGCATGGACCTTCGCGGCTTCTCTGGTTTCCCCCTTGATGGATGAGGAGAGGATCATCGCATTGTATCCCAGCGCGGCGGCCTTTTCTTTCGCGGCGAAGAGCGAGAGGGCGCAACTGCCGATAACAAGAGCGGCGGTCTTGTCGAACAGCACATCAGCCGGCTTGGGGGTTTCGGGGTGTTTCCCTTCGACACCCTCTTTCAGATACGCGATCACCGAAAGGGGAAGCGCGCTCTCCAGGTCGTAGCGGTTCACGATCTCCATGCAGTCGGCAAAGGTGCTCCTGTCGGGGACGGTCGGCCCGGAGGCGATCACGTCAAGATCGTCGCCGATCACGTCGGAGAGCACCAGCGCCACCACAGTTGCCGGAAAGGCGACCTCGGCAAGTCTCCCTCCCTTGATTCCCGAGATGTGCTTCCGTATGGCGTTGATTTCATGGATATCTGCCCCGCACTCCAGGAGGGCCTGCGTCGTTTCCTGTTTATCGTCAAGAGAGATATCACCGATCGGCATCGGCATGAGGGCCGAGCCACCGCCCGATATGAGGCATAGGATAAGATCCCGCTCGCCGGCCCTTTCAAGAAGGTCAAGGATGCGTCGTGAACCGAGGACACCCGCTTCATCGGGAATCGGATGTGCAGCCTCCAGCACGGGGATTCTTTTCAGGGAGCATCCGTACCCATATTTCGTGATGATGACGCCCCCCGTGATGCGTTCAATCAGGATATCCTCGAGCGCGGCGGCCATGCTTGCGGCAGCCTTTCCGGCACCGACCACCAAGACCCGGTCAAAAGTCGCCATATCGTACCGCCGGTCACCGATCTCCAAGCGCTCTCCGGAACGACGTACGGTACGCTTGACCGCCTCGCCGGGATCGGCCGCCTTCAGCCCGGCATCGAAGATCGCCCTGATATCCGTACGAGGATCTTTCATCGTTTCTGCCCACCTGATGACGCGGCGGGCGCCGCGGATTCCTACTGCTCGGTTTTGTGCGTAACCTCGGCCTTTATCGCCTCGATCGCGTCCCTGAGCGCCGTGAAGACATTCTCCCTGAAATCGCCGGCGACCGCGACCAGCATAACGTCATCGCCGGGGAGAAGTCGCCCCTCACGCACCTGCGCGAGCACCTCGATGATCCCCGGACGCCCTTTTATCTCCGATATAATCTCCTCCAACCGCTTCCGGTCCGCCTTCACCACCAGTTCGCTGACCGGCCTGCCGTCCCGGGACGTGCCGCGTACCACGCCGTTGTGGCACAGGATCATTCCGGCCTTCTTGTAATCAGGGTGAGCCTTGATCTCCTCTATCATCTTCGACAGGTCCATGCCCTCCTCCGCTCATGCAATACGTATTCATTAATAACACACACAAATCACAGAATCAATTACCATTGATCCCTTTCTTGACTGGAGCCGTTAACTGTGCAAAAAAGACACGTATGTACCAGCGGCGGCAATCAGGGAAACGCCAGAAGAACCTCCTCAAGATGGGGGATTTTCTGGCTAAGTTTCTCAAAAGGAAAAAGATACTCCTGGACATACTGGACTACCGTATCCTCGATGTCTGGCATCGGGCGGTCGGACCCCAGATATCGGCCCAGACGGCCCCCTCCAAGTTCAAGAACAACACCCTCTTCGTGACCGTTTCGACCCCGGCATGGATGCAGCAACTTCGCTTCATGAAACAGGAGATCATGGACAAGGTCAATGCCGAGTGGGAAAAAGAGGAGATACGGAATATCCATTTCACAATAGGAGACATACCATCCACCCCCGCCCCGCAGGCGGGATACACCGCCGATTTCAACCCCCGCCTCTTGAAGGAACGGGATAAACGAGTCATCAGAGAAAATCTTTCCCGCATAGAGGATGAAGAGCTGAGGGGCATCCTGAAAAGGGTCATGATCAAGGAGACCATCAAGCGGAGGCTGAGCGAGTGAGGGACGACCCTCCCAGGATCGCTTCCACCTCGTCGGAATAGCGGCCGTCATCCCGATATATGAAGAGCGGCGGCAAGATCTGGACCTCCTCCCCCGCTCCCTTGACTCCTTCGGCAAGGAGAAACACACCCCCCGAGGCGCTGTTCGTGTGCACGACCCGGAGGCGCTTCGGTTCGATGCCGTTTCCCCGCATCCTGGTGATGAGTTGGATGGCGCGTGCCGCGGGATAGATGACATACACGCGTCCTGAGTCCTTCAGCAGGTAGCGGGCCGAGGCGAGAAAATCGTCTATCGTCCCCCTGATCTCATGGCGCGCCATCGCCCTCTCGCTGTCCGGATTGATCCTTCCAGAGTTCAACCGCCGGTACGGCGGATTAAAGACCGCCGCATCGAAGGATTGGGGGCTGAAAAGCCTCCGGATCTTCTTCACATCGCCGGAATAGATTCGGACCCGATCCTCCAAGCCGTTGAGAACGATACTCCTCCCCGCCATATCGGCCAGATCTTTCTGTATCTCGACCTCCGCTATACTCGTCTCCGGAAACCTGAGGGCAAGGACCATGGCGACGATGCCGCTCCCCGTCCCCAAATCGACGACGCGGTCGCCCTTCCTGAGGGCCACGAAATCCGCCAGAAGCAGGGAATCCACTGAAAAGCGGTACCCCTTCTCCTTCTGCAGGACCTTGAGACGGCCGCGGAAGAACTCATCAGCCGTTTCGCCATCCCGTTTCAGCTCGTTATCCTCGCTCTTCATTCACGACACCTTTCTGAAATCAGCCGGAAAACCAGCTGAAATGATATCGGCAAGCATCCCGCAAGTCAAGAGAGGAAGGAATATCCACAGGGAGCGTTATGCCTGATCGACCCCCGAAAAGATACAAAGGGGATTGATCGAAAAACACTCGGGGTGGTATGAAACCCTCAAAACGCATCTCCCCCTTTGTGTGCGCAAACCGCGGCGGTATGCTCCATCGAATAGGGGAATGGAGATGAAGCTGATGATCCCGGCAATCCGCAACCTGGAAGGGATCGAACAACCAGAGAAATAACGATATCCGACAGAGAGGAGCTACATGCAACTACAACCTGAAGAAGTGATTGTGATCGGCCTGCTTATCGTCTGTATCATATTGTTGCTACTCCTGATCTCCGCGAAACGAAGGCTTGCCGAGCTCGGCTGGGAGAAACGTTCCCAGTCGGTCCGCTACGGCAGGCTGACCGAGCAGTTCATGCCCTTTCTGGAATCGTACCCCTATGATTCGAACGATTTCCGATTCCTTGGCACCCCCATCGACGGAGTGCAGTTCACCGAGGATGCTATTGTCCTGGTCGAGTTCAAGGCGGCGGGCTCACAACTCTCGAGCCGGCAGCGCTCCATCAGGAAAATGGTCGAAGAGGGGGCTGTCCGTTTCGAGATCCACCGGATCTCCTGACCGGAGCACCCCGGCACATCGAAGGAGAATCCCTCCTTGCCCCATCAGACCCTGCAAAACCTCTTGACAAACTATCACAATGGAGTTAGTGAGTTACCATGCTCTATTGAACCATTGATATCATGTGAGATGCTTTGATCGACTGTAACCACGGGGGATTATGGAGCGATTGAGAAAGCCCTGTTTTTCTAAATGAGAAACGGGGCTTTTGTTTTTTGGACGGCACGTTGCCGATTGAGCCGGTTGTGAGCCGGCCTCTCCGTTGATTGCACGAGAAAGGGAAAACCGTATGAAAGACCTCAGCTTTGTTCATAAGGGCAAGGGGCGGAGGGGTGGCAAGAGGTATACT
>ENA-ORXD01000477-ORXD01000477.1-sediment-metagenome-genome-assembly--contig:-NODE-477-length-51310-cov-4.667363_pt1 | contig 51310 bp, 42 predicted proteins | sample MGYA00237862_ERZ511471 | MGnify/ENA metagenome assembly ERZ511471
TGGATGCCTTAGATTCTGCTGGAAAGTGTTACCTATGTCCCCGGAATAATCTGTTACCTATCTACCCGTTCGGTTCACCGTTCCTACTTTGGAATTCGCTTTTGATGTTCAATTTTGTACGAACAAATTCCTTTGATTGGTCAATATATTTTCAGGCTTTTTGCACGATAAAGTAGGTGTGTAACTCGGGGAATTGATCATACTCAAGATGCCTACAAATACAGTCCAAACGGATAAACAACTTAAGAAATCCATTGATGCCCAATGAAGAGTAATAGATCTCCGGCCCCATAAAAGAATCTTTGTGCTCGCCTTCGTTCTCCGTTCCGCCGCAAGAGAATATTAACACTCCGTTTGCGTTAAGGCAGGAAATCAGCTTGGTTAGTACCTTCTCTTGTTGATCAAGGGGTATATGCCAAATGCTATCCCATGCAGTGATAAAGTCATATTTCCGAGGGATATCCCACTCACATATGTCTTGCAGGTAAAAGTTTATTTCAGGGTGCCTTTTCTTTGCCAGCCTGATCATTTCTTCCGAAATATCGACACCCTCTGGAGTAAAGCCTTTGTCTAGAAGGAGATCGATAAAGCGACCTGTGCAACCGCAGCCGACGTCCAGGGCGTTGCCTCTATTTTTTACAAATGCAATGGCTCGTTCATGTTGTTCAATACCGTTGGTTCTGTTGAACTCATTGCTTTCCCAAAGATGGGTGATTTGGTTATAAGCTTTGCCGATATCAGTTGGTTTCATGATTTCTCAGCCTAAAAGTCACTCTTTTCCACCATCTTCCGGCAGAATTTCAAAATAGCTCATCCCCACGTCATACATCACCCTTGGGTTCCCCTTGATCTGGCGAGGATTCAGCTCCTTATAGAAGGGAGCCTCCCGCACTTTGGACGTGAACACTTTTTCCACGCTTTGCAAACGCAAGCTCACTCCAAAAGTCCCAAACAGGTCAGCCAAGTTTTGATACGCTCCAGTTTCATTGGCCAATTCAACGAACAGGGAGTTGATGCTTTTCAGCTCCGAATTAGGATAATTTTTCCAATAATCAATATATTGCTCAGAATGGAGCGAGGCTTCCGCAATCGGAATGCACCAACTCCAATCGCTGTCCCTGCAAAACGACCCCCAGGAGACATATTCAAATTGACTGATCGCCCAGCGGGAATTGATTTCCGCAAGGATTGCTTTGTGGATTTCTGCTTGTTCAGAAAAAGGGCGTGCACAATGCCGCCGGACTTCCAGCGTCAAACCACCATCTTTCCATTGAATGACGTTCCATTGTATTTGGCAGTCTTCCGACTCGACGGAAAACGCATAATCGCTTTCTTTAAAGCTCCAGCCTCCTGATTCTCGATCCATGAAGCTTTTAACCGTCACAGCGCCTTGAGCATACCCCTCTGTGAAAAAGGGACAAAGAAACACCAGCAGAAGCAGAGCAACTTTAAAATATCCATTGGTCGTCAATAACTCTTTCACCATGGCGATCTCCGGAAGGCTGGTGGAGCGATTCATTTGGCTTTTCCAAACAAGAGCAAAAGGCTCTCTATGTCTTTGCCCTCATTGACGACCTATTGTTTTCGGTAGTTTTTATAATCCAAACAAATTTTAACCCCTAAAGCAGATATTCCGACAGCAAAGCCGATCGAAACCCACAACAAAACATCAACCGGCTGGGACGAGGCCTTAATTATCACGACCGGCACGAACAGTGAGATAATGACCCCCAGTGAAACTTCCCTGCATAAGGGCGTCGGCAGGGAAATTGGCCTTTTGATATCGGTATTAATGCTGCTTTCATAGCCGAAACCCGAGCCTTCACCCTCAATCGAATTGCGGATATATCGAGCGATGCGGGCAATGGCAAAGCGCCTCTCCGCGAAATACATCATCCCGAACAGCCAGATCAACTGGATGGCAAGCCCCGCATACCAGAGGCCCATCCAATTGATGACAATCGCTCCGGTGGCCGTTACCAAAGAGGCGGCAAGGACCTGACAACTCAGGTCGGCGCCGCGAATTTCCGCTCGAAGAAATTCGTACTCTTTACGCCGATCCTCGTTCCGTTCTTTAATCAAAGCCTGCTTTTCCATTTCAAAGAAGCCTCCTCCGTTTTACATCAGGGACAATTCCCACGGAGCCCCTCCAGGTCCCGTCGCAACAATATCAAAATCAGTTGAGTGCATTAGGCACTTAACGCATTGAAACGAGGAGGCAAAGCATTGCCCCCTCTTTAACAAACAGTCGAATCTATGCAGGCGCCTCCTCGGCCCGGCCGCTGTTAACCATATCCACAAAGGCAGGCGGAGCTCCGCCGCCTTTGTTTTCGCCAAAGTAGATCGTGGTATGGGGAAAGGGTATCTCGATCCCCAGCTCATCAAAGCGCCGCTTCATGCGCCGGTTGAACTCGCGGCCGACCCACCACTGCTTGATGGGCCAGGTCTTGATGCGGGCCTTGATGACCACGGCGGAATCCCCAAATTTGTCGAGGCCGAGGATGTCGAGCGGTTCCACAATCTTGGGACCGTATTCCGGATCCTGCTGCAGCTCGGCTCCCAGATCGCGCAGCACCTGCATCACCTCGTCAACGTCTTCGCGGTAGGCGATCCCCACCTCGAACACGTAGTAGGAGAATTCCTTAGTCAGATTGCTCACCGTATCGATGGTGCTGTAAGGGATGGTGTGCACGGTGCCGGACAGGTCGCGTAGCCGCACAGTACGGATATTGACCGCTTCCACGACCCCGCCCTTGTCGCCGACATTGACCACGTCACCGACCGCCATGAGATCTTCCAGCAAAATAAATACGCCGGTGATGATGTCCTGCACCAGTTTCTGGGCACCGAAACCAACAGCCAGGCCGAGCACACCGGCACCGGCCAACAAAGGCGCGATGTCGATGCCCAGCTCGGACAGCACGGTGAGTGAGGCGATCACCAGCAGCACGGCCAACAACGCCTTGCGGGCCACGGTCAACAAAGTCCGGGTGCGGGCGCTGTACTTTTCCGTCTGACCATCTTCGTTTTTAGCGGCCAGGTAGCTCTCGATAAAACTGTTGGCCACCTCCCACACCACCAGAGAAAGAAAGACGATGAAAGCGATACGCATCAGCCTGCTCCACAAGGCTTGCCCTGCCGCACTGCCGAACCAGCCGACAATATCCATCCCCCAGGCCTGGATCACGGCCAGAAGCATCCCCCCATAAACGACGCAACGCAGGATCACACCGACCAAAGCCATATAGCGATTAACGCGCGTCTCGAGCCCGGGGAAGCGGGATTTCAGGTCAGAATCGATGCTCAATCCCCGCGTCAACCCCAGATTGACCATGCGCAGAACAGCCAAACCAATAACAACGGCGGCCACGGTCAAAAGGGTGGCCTTGAGCAGAAACCAGGCGCCGCCAGGAACTTGCAGCGCCCAGATGCCGAACAGAAAGGCGACATACAGCACGGCAAGCAGATGCCAGACCTTAGCGAGCCGCCGGCGCAAACCGTTAACGAAACGCCAGGTCGGGGACTCTGCCGCCTGCTCTTCACCGGCCAGCCAATCAGCAACAACGACGCGGTTCTGCAGAATCAACACCACCAGCAACAGGCCAAAAGCCAGCCCAAGGAGTTTCAACAGCAAAGCGAACACCGAGCCGGGCAACCCGACGATTCGCATGGTATCCAGAGTGAGATAGCCGTAAAAGGCCGTGCGAGTCAGTCGACTGACCCAGATGAACAGATATTGGGCGGATTCGTCCTTCAACCCATGGAAGCGCAGCTCCGATCTGGCTGGAGAGAGAAGGAACTCGGCCACAGCCCGCAGCAGGCAAACCCAAACCACGGCATACATCCAGGCGAGAATGATACTTTGGGTGCGCGGCATGGGCTGAACCAACCCGAGGGCCAGATTGGCGGCCAGGATAAACACCGCGACCGGTACCAGTTCCAGCAGCAACAACAGCAGCAGGATTCCAGCTTTGGCCGGACGTCGTTCCGGCATGTTGGCACAGAGCCGTTTTCGCAGGGGCGCCAGCACCCGCCGTCCTCCCTGGAAACCAACCCCACCTGCTAAAACGACCAGGATTACGTTGATCAATACGTTTTTCCAGAAAGCCCGTTGAGCCGGTTCGCTGAACTGCTGGCCGAGCCAATCCCAGACGCTGGGCAATGCATCGTAACCGGAGGTGAGCTTATGTAATCCGTCCCCCAGTTCGCCGAATCGTTTGGAAAGGGCGGCCAGAAGTCCCTCCAGCACTCCGCTCGGTTCTATACTCTCGGCAGCAGTCTCATCCTGCACTTTGATCAATAGTTCCAGTTGCTGGATGAATTTCTCGCGCTGACTATCGTCGCGCAGGGTCTGAATCAGTTCACGAACCTCGGCTGCGTCGGGACGTTCGACAGTTGCTGAAGTGGCGGCCAGGAGTGGGGTTGGTAAAGCGCTCGGCAGAACAAAGAAACAGCCCAATAGAATCAGGACCAGGGCGAAACGCTGGAACAATTGCATCGCAACCTCCAAAAATAGAAGAACCTCGCTACGACCCGGCATCGCTGTCGCAACAAGGTTGTTAAAAATTCGGTCGTTCTAAATTTTAAAAAATATACATCAAAGGTCAATAAAAAGCTGACCGATCTTAATGATGTTCGAGCTTTGGACACCCTGATCAGTTTTGGAACAGTTTGCCCAAGTCGGGAACGCCTCCTTCCTCCCCCTTTTTTTCATTCCAATTTTTAAATCAATATTTTCAATAGGTTATACATTTAATCCAACTGGCACGAGTTTCGCTATGTATACGCTGTAGAGTTCAACTGGCAATGCCGTCAACCATAGGAAAATCAATTCATTACACCTGCCTGAACCTCACGGAGGAAAGGCGGAAAGGAGTCTCAGTCATGGGTAAAATTGTGGATAATCCGAGAAAGTATGTTGTGTCTTGCCGAGTCGACGACGATGAGATGAGGGTTCTGCAGAAGCGGGCTCGCAATGCCGGGGTCAGCATTACCAAACTTCTGCGCAACTGCCTGGATCTGGTGGAGGCTGAAGCACGTCGCCAGGCTCCCGATCAGAGAAACCATGCCTGTTAACAGGATGGCAGACATCAAAGAAAAAGGCGAGGTTGCCGTTTGGCCCTCGCCTTTTTCTTTCTAGGAAAAACGATACTGATCAGATGATGTGGATTGAATCGCCCGGGGCGATCTCTCCCCCTTTGAGAACCCGCGCAAAGATCCCTTCCTTGGGCATGACACAATCACCGGCCTGATAATAGATAGCGCAACGGTTATGGCATTCCTTGCCGATCTGGGTGATTTCCATCACCGTCTCGCCAATGCTCAGATAGGTTCCCAACGGCAGGCTGTTCAGCTCCAAGCCCTGAGTGGTGATGTTCTCGGCAAAATCGCCCGGTCCTACATCAAGACCCATGTTGCGCATCTTGTCAATGCTCTCCATCGCCAACAGGCTGACCTGACGATGCCAGGGCCCGGCATGAGCATCGTCAATCACCCCATGCCCTGATTGCAGGGAAATCCGTTCTACCGGCTTCTTACGTTCACCTTTATTATCACTGCGGCACACTGCCATAACCTGAGTATTCATAACGATTCTCCTCGATTAACCACCGATATCCACCATGGAAAACGCTTCGTGGCTCGATTCGGCAATGGACATTTGATGCATGCCAGGCTTGTCTTCGACCAGTTGTCGAAGGGTTCGGGCCAGAAGTTCCGGATTGCGCTGCGAAAGCACCGGCCGGATATCCGTCCCCTCGTCACTGAACAGGCAACTGCGAATTTTGCCGTTGGAGGTAACGCGAATCCGGTTGCAACTGGCGCAGAAATGCCCGGACAGAGGGGTGATCAGGCCGACCATGCCCACCGCACCACGGATCAAGAAGTTCTGCGCAGGTCCGGCACATACTTGGGTGGCGGCTGAAACAAGCTGGTATTGTTGGGAAATCCGCTTAAGAATATCTGCTCCAGTGTAGACCCGCTCTTGCCAGTTGGTTTCCTGGATCGCCGGCATATATTCGATGAAACGCACCGCATAAGGTTTGCGAAGAGTCAGAGCGGCAAAATCGAGAATCTCGTTGTCATTGACGCCACGCATGACCACCATGTTGAGCTTTATGGGCAAACCTGCTTGTTCGGCAGCATGCAGGCCATCAATAACATCGGCCAACCGGCCACCGCGGGTGATCTTGGAAAAGACGACGGGATCAAGAGAGTCGAGGCTGACGTTGAGCCGACGCACGCCGGCAGCTTTGAGGTCCTGCGCCATCTGCGCCAGCAAGGTTCCGTTGGTGGTCAGGACCAGTTCGCGCAAACCGGGCAGCTTGGCCAAACGCTCCAGAAAAGGAAGAATCCCTTTGCGCACCAACGGTTCGCCGCCGGTGACGCGAATTTTTTCAATCCCCAGAGCGACTGCAGCGGCGGCAAGATCATACAGTTCTTCAAAACTGAGAATGTCGGAGTGAGAGCACTTTACCACGCCGGCCGGAGGCATGCAGTACTGGCAGCGTAGATTGCAGCGATCCGTAACTGACAGACGTAGATAATTGATTTTACGTCCATGGGAATCGATGAGCGGCATAAACGCCTCCTTGCATCGGCACCAAGCTTAGTAGCGATTTTTTTCAAGCCCGGACCACCTGGAAGGAACAACACTTACCAGGGGATCAGAGCGAAATCCATTTCGTAAAGATCGGCGACCAGCATCTTGTCCTGCAGCGGATGCCCCTGGCCGAGCAATATTTTGCAGACCTCGGCAACCTCGAGACTGGCGACCAGAGCCGGAGTGAAGGAAGGATTGCCGAGAGTGGCTTCAATCCCCTTCCCTGCCTCGGAATTGGCGTAAATCTTATGCAGAGTGTTCTCGCCGGGGAAAACACTGCAGACCTGACCGTACCAGCCGGCAATGGCGCCATGAACCAGAGGAACCTCAAGCACCGTGCAGATGGTTTCCAGTTCCAGACGACAGCCGACACTGTCCAGAGCGTCGACCACAAGGTCGGCCTCGGCGAGCAGGTCTCGGCCATTGTCCAGATTGAAGGCAGCCTGAACCCCAATGACCGATACCGCCGGATTGATTTGCTCAATCCGTTCTCGGGCGGCCTGGACCTTGGGGAGGCCAAGATTACCGGGATGGGCCAGGAGTTGCCGGTTCAGGTTGTGCTCGACGAAAACATCAGGGTCGATGGCAATCAGTCGGCCAACGCCGAGCCGGGCTAACCCTTCCAGCACGAAACCGCCCAGGCCACCGCAGCCGATCACTGCAACTGTGGCGCGAAAAAGTCGCCGTTGATGATGAACCGTGAGCATGGAACCGTTGCGCTGGTAACGGCTGGGAAGCAGGTTATTGGAAAGAGCCAGATCTTCCACTGTTGCCAGGGGCACGTTGAACTCGCGAGCCGCAGCCACCTGAACCGCCCACGGCAAATGATCGCCTTCGCGCCGCTTGAGGATGTAGGACAGGAGCTCCTTCACGCTAACCCCCTCCGACCAGAGGAAAGATCGCCAGAATATCGCAGGGCTGAAGCGCCTGCTCCAAGGTGACATGACGACCGTTGATCAGCAGTACACCAATTTCCGCTTCATCGATTGACAGAGACTTGACCACGTCGCGGCAAGTCGAACCAGGCTCCAGGTCGAATTTTTCAACCTTGAAGCGGCCGAGGCGGAAGTTAGCAAACAGCTTGACGGTACATTCCATGGTCAACTCCGGCTCCAGATAATGGGACAGAATCAGTTGCTGCGCCCTGGGGGAAAAATCCCCGGCGTGGCAGGGCAAGCCACGCCGGGCAGGGAGAGAAAGTTCCAACATTGGAGCTTTCCGCTAGAAATTCCAGAATTCGTCGATTTCCTCGTCGCTGAAATCCCAGACGACATTGTGAGGAGGGAGCTGTTCGGTTTTGAAGAACTCGGGCAGACGATCGTGGCTGCTGTTGAACCCGGCAGCGATGTTGAACTGGCGCTCGATCTTCAGGATGTGCTTGCCGAGGTTGGTCACGTCGTCACCGGTCAGGCTGATGCCGAACCGGGCATTGATCATGTCGATCAGGGCCGGCAGACACTCGGGAATATCCAGCGCCGGGAATGCCACGAAGATACACATACCGGTGGAATCGACAGCTGCCGTAGCAATCTGCAGGTTCCGCGACAGTTCGACCTGGCCTTCCTTCTTGAGCGGGTCGACATGACCGCCAACGCCGAGGATGTTGGTGGCGATGCAGTAACCGGCGGTATGGTCAGCACCCATGGTGGAGGTGGCGTAGGTGATGCCGATCCCTTTGATGGCGCGCGGGTCATAAGCCGGGATAGCCTGATTCTTGACGACCGGCACGCGGGTCAGACCGTAGGCGCTGCCGACGCTGGCGGTACCGTTACCGATGATGCGGCCCAATGCAGTGCCGTTGGTCACGTCTTCGCGCAGCAGGCGCTTGATCCCCTGAGCATCGCCGAACTTGATGACGCCGGCTTCCATGGCGACGGCCATGGTGACCGCGGTTTCGATGGAATCGACCCCGACATCGTCCATGATGTTGTCGATTTCAGCGATGGCGTCCAGGTCGTCGATGCAGCAGTCAGCACCGAGGCCCCAGATGGTCTCGTACTCAAAACCGGAAGTCAGGTACTTGCCATCCTTGTCATGGTAAACCTGGGAGCACTGGATGATGCAGCCGGCATGGCAACCATGCTTGAACTTGCCGCCGCGGGCGACGATGGTTTCCTGCATGGTTTCGCCGGAAATCTTGTCGTGGGGTTCGAACTGGCCGTATTTGAAGTTCTGGGTGGGGAAACCGCCCGACTCGTTGATGATGTTGACCAGAACGTTGGTGCCGTAGGTCGGCAGGCCCTCGCCGCTGACCGGGTGGTCAAGGAGTGCCTTGGAGAAGGTCCGGGCAGCGACCTTGAATTTCTCAGGATCGGCGATAACGATGCCAGGAGCGTCGGTACCGTCAACAGAGATGAACTTGATGCGTTTGGAACCCATGACTGCACCGAGACCGCCGCGGCCATGGCTGCGGATCTTGCTGTCAGGATCCTTGACCGAGATATTGGCCATGGTCATGCGTTGTTCACCGGCCGGGCCGATGGTGAGCACGCCGATCTTCTTGCCCAGGCGCTGTTCGACAGCTTCGATCACAGCAAAGTTGCCTTTGCCAAGGAGTTCTTTTTCTTCCTGAATCGTCACGCCGTCCTTGGTGATGTGCAGGTTGTACCAGGCGTCACCAGCCGGCATCCCCTCGATAATGATGGCCTTGATCCCCATGCGGGCGAACAACTGGGCCGAGGTGCCGCCGGCGTTGCTTTCCTTGATGGTGCCGGTCAACGGGCTCTTGGCACCGGCCGACAGACGACCGGAGTTGGCGGCCGCGGTACCGGACAGCAGACCGGGGGCGAACACCAGCTTATTGCTCGGTCCGAGAGGATGACAGGTGGGAGGAACTTCCTGGGATACGATGGTGGAGGTCAGGCCACGACCACCGAGCCCGGCCCAATCTGCCGGAACGTCTTCGACCTTGGTAGACAGGTCGGTCATATTGATTCTAAAAATCTTATCCATGCGTCTTTGCTCCCTTTCTTTTCAAAAGTATCCCGCAAAGCGGTGGGAATCTCCTTTCCGAAAGGGAGGCTCCGCCGTTTCCGGCGAAACCCGTTGGCCGGCAGCCATAAGGATTCCCTCTTAGGCAACAGGCTCGGAGATTGCGGCGTCGTCTTGGTGTCAGTACAGCTTGAATGCAGTTTCCAGGACGGAGGAAAAATATCCAGATACCAGAAGCCGAATGGCCTGAGAACCAAGGCGTATGCGATTTAATACGCCGTTGACTCAGGGCAACGGCAACCCAGGCAGATGGGGTCTTTTCTCAGTCATAGAAACAGGGGCCGGGAAGGAGGAGTCAAACCCGGCCCCCTTTATATCAACCAGCCTACATGGCTGCCTGATAGATGCCGATAACGTCGTCCAAGTTCGCTTTACGCGGGTTGGTCAGCATGCACGCATCTTTCTGAGCGTTTTCGCCCATGATGCGCAGATCGGTTTCTTTGACGTTGAGTTCCTTCAGACCAGCCGGGATACCGATGTCAGCAGACAGCTTGCGGATGGCAGCGATCCCTTTGGCAGCAGCATCAACATCGCTCAGGCCCTTGATGTTTTCGCCCATGGCCACAGCAATGTCAGCGAAGCGCTTGGGATTGGAGATCATGTTGAACTCGCAAACTGCCGGCAACAGGATGGCGTTGCACACACCGTGGGGCAGGTTGTAGAAACCGCCGAGCTGATGAGCCATGGCGTGAACGTAACCGAGAGAAGCGTTATTGAATGCCATGCCGGCGAGGTACTCGGCATAAGCCATTTTGTCACGAGCTTCCAGGTTCTGGCCGTTGGCAACTGCAGGGCGCAGGTAATCGGCGATCAGTTCGATGGCCTTGATGGCGCAAGCGTCGGTGATCGGAGTAGCGATGGTGGACACGTAGGCCTCGACAGCGTGGGTCAGAGCGTCCATACCGGTAGCAGCGGTCAGGGCAGCGGGCTTGCCAACCATGAGAACCGGATCGTTGATGGCGATATTGGGGGTGCAGCGCCAGTCAACAATAGCCATCTTCACATGAGTATCGGTGTTGGTGATGATGCAGAAACGAGTCATTTCCGAAGCGGTGCCAGCGGTGGTGTTGATGGCCAGGAACGGAGGCATGGGCTTGGTGGACTTGTTAACACCTTCAAAGTCACGGATGTGGCCGCCGTTGCCGATCACCAGGCCAACGCCTTTGGCGCAGTCATGGGAGCTGCCGCCGCCCAGAGAAATGATCCCGTCGCAGCCATTGTCCTGATAGGCTTTAACGCCGTCATGAACGTTGGTGTCAGTGGGGTTGGGCTCAGCGCCATCAAAAACAACAGCCTGCAGCCCGGAAGCTTCGACGATCTTCTTGATCTGGTCGGCAACACCAAGCTTGTTCAGCATTGCGTCGGTAACGATGAGAAGCTTTTTAGCACCAAGAGCCTTGGCCTGATCACCAGCCTCCTTGGAACAGCCGACGCCCATCAACGAAACAGTAGGAATGAAGAAACCGAAAGTCTGATCTGCTAATGCCATGTTCTCTCTCCTTGTGGTCGATCACCTGAAATCGGGATCGACAATGTTGTGTTGTTGTTAAAGATTAAAAACAAACCTCAACCAATCATTAAATCCTGCCGCACACCTCCTACTCAAACTGAAAACAAACACCAATAGAACGACGGTTGATGTAAACAGCAACAACAATGCCAGCAGAGAGTTTTTTTCTTAACATGCCGTAAACAATACGTTTTTGACGTTTTATACAAAAATTTGCAATTCCTAGCGCAAAATCTGATCGATCCACTTTGGAACACTTTGTTCAGAGGCGGTACAAACTGCCACCTTTTCTCTCAGGATAGCAGATTTTATTTTTATTTTTCGCTTGGTTAAAAAGTTTTCTCCAGCGCTTTCAATTCTGGAACCATGTGGTACATTTTGGAACAGGCACTGTGTTACAAATTGGAACAGCCAGGAATAACTCTCCTGCTTCGTGAACCGAATCACAAACAGGTTAATTTTTATCAGAGCATCACAAAACATTGTTTTTATGAGGATTAATAAAACAGAAATGCACCAATTCGAGAGGCCGTAATCGGTTTGCACAGGTTTTGCAGACCGTATACGCACCCCCAGCAAAAAAATATGGAAACCTGAGGAATATGTGGCCTAGCATACCCAGATTTTCAAGCTCTCAAAGAGGGAGGAAATTAAGCTACAGAATTTTGTAGATAATCCTGCCCGTCAATTGCCGAGTGTTATAATAGTTTTAGTGAATTAAGATTTAAACAAAACCTGTGAAGATTTCACAGATGGTTGTTCAGCCGTTGAATAGACTCAAACCAGTTCGAAACAATGACCATGACGCCATCATGCCCCAAAGGAGGATTCATTATGATTCAACGCATTATTCTCGTCCTGACTCTGATTTGCCTGCTCGTCTCCCCTGCCCTGGCCGAGGAACATCTGCGCCTGGCCACCACCACCTCAACTGAAAATTCAGGTCTCCTTGCCGACCTGCTTCCCCCATTTGAAGCCGCCCACAACTGCAAGGTGGACGTGATTGCCGTCGGCACCGGCAAAGCTCTAAAACTGGGCGAAGCCGGCGACGTGGATGTGGTTCTGGTCCACGCCCGTAAATTGGAAGATAAATTCATGGCCGACGGTAACGGTATCGACCGTCGCGATGTCATGTATAACGACTTTGTCATTCTCGGGCCGACCAGCGACCCGGCGGGTGTGAGCGGCCTCAAAGACGCTGCTGAAGCTCTGAAAAAGATTGCCGCGGCGGGGAGCACTTTTGTTTCCCGCGGTGACCAGTCCGGCACCCACACCAAAGAAAAAGAGCTGTGGGAATCCGCCGGCATGACCCCGAGCGGCGCCTGGTATCTCGAAGCCGGTCGCGGCATGGGCGAAGTCATCAACATGGCCACCGAACGCCAGGGATACACCCTGTCAGACCGCGGCACTTATATCGCTTATCGTGACAAGACCGATCTCAAGGTTCTGGTTGAAGGCGACCAGCGGCTGTTCAATCCCTACGGTGTCATGATCGTCAATCCGGCTCGACATCCTCATGTGAAGCTGGAATTGGCCGAAGACTTTGTTGATTACCTGGTGTCTGCCGAAGGTCAGAAACGGATTGCCGATTACCGTAAAAACGGTGACCCCCTGTTCTTCATTTACAGCAAGTAACCACTTGAGGATTTTCGCTTGGGTTTTCTCTTTGAGTCATTAAGCCATGCATTGGCGATGATCATCTCTCTGGATGGGGAGGTGTACCGCACGGTCTGGACTTCGCTTTACACCTCCATGACGGCCATTGTCATGGCAGCTGTCATCGGAGTTCCGACAGGTGCGATACTGGGTCTGGGACGCTTCCCCGGCCGCGGTACGGTTCTGACTCTGCTTAACACGCTCATGGCCCTCCCCACGGTTGTTGTCGGCCTGGTGCTGTACGGCTTTCTGAGCCGCCAGGGACCGCTGGGGAGTTGGGGACTGCTCTTTACTCCTATGGCCATGATTATCGGTCAGATGGTGCTGGCCACCCCCATCGTCGCCAACTACACCGTGGCAGCGGTGGCCGGCAGCGACCCGCGCATCCTCCCCACGGCCCTTACTCTTGGCGCGAGCCGCCTGCAAGGGACCTGGCAGTTGTTGCTCGAAGTGCGTTTCGGCGTCATGGCTGCACTGGTGGCAGGCTTTGGCCGGGTCATCGCCGAGGTCGGCGTGGCCATGATGCTCGGCGGCAACATCCGCGGCTCGACCCGCACCATGACCACCGCCATCGCCCTGGAGACGAGCAAAGGGGAATTCGCCTTTGGCCTGGCACTGGGGGTCGTATTGATGACTGTGGCGCTGATCGTCAATCTTTTTCTGCATATGCTGCAGAGACGGTAGTTTTATGGACTCAATTCTCAGTTTGACCGATATGCGATACAGTCGCGGCGGCGATTTCTCTCTGCAGGTCGACCGGGCCGACTTTGCACCGGCCGGCATTTATCTGCTGAGCGGCTCCAACGGCGCCGGCAAAAGCACCCTTTTGCATGTGCTGGCTCTCCTGCTGGAACCCAATCAGGGAGAAATCCGTTTTGCCGGACAAGTCGTGGCCACCCCCAAGGACCGTCACAAAATTCGGCAACAGATCACCCTCGTGGAACAAGCACCGTTTTTGTTCGACACCACTGTCTATCAGAATCTGGCCTTTGGCCTGCGGCTGCGCGATGTCCGTGGCAATTTGCAACACGAGCGTATCTGCCGGGCCTTAAAAACGGTAGGGCTGGAAGGTTTTGAAAAACGCCATGCGCGAGGCCTATCCGGTGGAGAAACCCGCCGCGTGGCTCTGGCCAGGGCCATGGTGCTGCGCCCCCGGGTGCTGCTCCTCGACGAGCCGACTGCCGGACTGGATACCGACTTTTTGCCGATTTTCGAGCAATGCCTCACCTCCTTGGCCGCCAGGGGCGTGACGATCATCATGGCCAGCCACGACTCAGAGCAACCCCGCCGCCTGAACGGAACTGTTTTTCATTTAAAGAACGGACGGCTGGATTCACTGCAAGCCAACAACGAGTCGTCAGGCCATAGCGATTATTTTCAGCAACGTCATTGCAGGATTGTTTAAAAGGAGACACTGTGAACATCAGTAAATTCGTCACACCGGAGATCATCTTCGGCGCCGGTTCTCTCAGTCAGGTAGGAGAGAGCGCCTTGCGCCTGGGCGCCTCCAAGGTCTTTGTGGTCAGCGATGAAGGGGTCATCAACGCCGGCTGGGTGGACCGTGCCCTGAACTTTTTGCATGAAGCCGGCCTGGGCACGGAAATCTTCGCGTCACTGACCACCAATCCGAAGGATGACGAAGTCAACAAAGGGGTTGAACATTATCGCAGCTCCGGTTGCGACGCCCTTATCGCGGTTGGCGGCGGCAGTCCCACGGACGTGGCCAAGGCGGTCGCCATCCTTGCCACCAACGGCGGCAATTTGCAGAGCTATGAGGGGATCAACAAAATCAGCCACCCTCTCCCGCCGATGATCATGGTGCCGAGTACGGCCGGCGCCGGTTCGGAAGTCAGTCAGTTCACGATTATCGTCGACACGGCTCGCCACTTGAAGATGTCCATCATCTCCAAATCGCTGGTGCCGGATATCGCCATCGTCGATCCGGAGCTACTTAAAACAAAGGATGCACTGTTGGCGGCAGCGACCGGGCTGGATGCCCTCACCCACGGTATCGAATCCTACGTTTCCCTGGCGGCAACTCCTCTGACTGACATCCATGCCCTGAAGTCGATCAATCTGATTTCCCAATATCTGCGAAAAATCGTCGCCAATCGCCAGGACATGGAGGCCAACACCAACATGGCCATGGCCAGCTTGACGGCGGGGATCGCCTTCTCCAACGCCATCCTCGGCGCCACCCACGCCATGACCCATCAGGTAGATGGTCTCATCGATCAGCATCACGGCGAGACCAATGCCTCGATCCTTCCTCACGTCATGGAGTTCAACATCTCGGCCTGTCCGGAGCGGTTCCGGCAGATCGCCGTGGCCATGGGCGAACAGGTTGGCTGGCTGCCGCTGCATTCCGCAGCAGAACGTTCCATCCGTGCGGTAAGCCAATTGATCGCCGATATCGGCCTGCCACAACGCTTGTCGGATATCGGCCTGAAGGAGGAATACATCCCTCTGCTCAGCCAGAACGCCATGAAGGACGCCTGCCTGGTGACCAACCCGCGCAATGCCACGTTGCAGGACATTGAAGCCATCTTCCGCAAAGCCATGTAAAGGGCCTTGAAAAAGGATAGGACCGTGGAAGGCAAGGAAAAACTGCTCGAACAATTGACCGGCGTCGACTCTTCCAAGCTCAACTATTACGTCGAGTTGAAGAAGCGCAACCAGGACGTGCTGAAGCAGAACAGCCGCCTGGAACTGCTGCAGCAGCTGGCCCGCGATATCAATATCGAGATGTCAATCTCCGACATCATCGAACGGGCCTTCAACCGCCTCCCGCAAACTCTCCCTTGCGACTTCCTCGGTCTGGTCACATTGCGCCACGGACAGCTGGTTCTCAAGGCGCTGATGCCCAAGGACTTCTGCGCCATCGATGATTTTCCGGCCCATTCGCCGTCCCTTAACGTTATCCGTCAGAAAAAAGCCGGCATTTATACGTTGACGCCTGAGGAGCTGAGTCACGTCAAGCAGAACCCGATCTACCCGGCCCTGTTGCGCACCTTGGCCGTGGCCCCCATGTTCCAACGGGACGAGGTCATCGGGGCTTTGATCGTTGCCAGTTCCCAAAACTCGATTTACAGCACAGAGGATCTGAATTTCGTCCAACACCTGGCCGACCAGCTGGCGATCAGCATCCTCAATGCTCGTCTTTACAAGCAGGTGTCGCGGGCCAAGAAGGAATGGGAAGAAACCTTCAAGGCGGTGACCGATCCCATCTTTCTGATCGATACCGATTACAACGTGCTGCTGCACAATGATCGTTTGCCGCCGGAGATGAGCGCTTCCTGGAACCAGGCCGTCAGCAACAAATGCTTTGCCCGGCTGCATGGCCGCGCTGAACCCTGCGATCACTGCCCGATCAAGGAGGTCAAGCGCACCCGCAAGCCAGTCTATCAGCGCTGGCAGACCGAAAGCGGCTTGCTCTTCGATCTCTCCTTCTATCCGGTCCTCAACGAGGACAAACAGCTGGCAGCGGTCACCATCATCCTCAAGGACGTAACCCGGCGCACCAAAATGGAAGCGCAGCTGGTGCATTCCGCCAAACTTGCGGCGCTTGGCGAGATGGCCGCAGGCGTAGCGCACGAGCTGAACAGCCCCATGACCGTCATCATCGGCACCGCCCAGATGATGGTGCGCGAATTTACGCCACAGGAGCAGGACAAGTCCTCGGCTCTGGAAGACATCATCAACTGCGGCCTGCGCTGCAAAAGGATCATTCAGAATCTGTTGACCTTTTCCCGCCAGGACCAGTTGCCGGCGACGGAAATCGACTTTAACGAAGAGGTCAAACGAGTGCTGAGCCTGATCCAGTATCAGATCAACCGCAACCAGATCTGGATCATTGAGCACCTGCAACCCGACCTGCCCAAACTGATTGCCAACGGGCCGCAGATACAGCAGGTTCTGACCAACCTCCTGGTCAACGCCCGTGACGCTCTTTCTGATATCGATCGTCCGGAAAAAATCATTGAAGTGACCACCATGCTGCGGACCGATGACGGCAAGCGGCACCTGGTACTGAGCGTGCGGGATAACGGCACAGGGATCGCGCCGGAAAACCTGCAGAAGATTTTCACCCCCTTTTACACCAGCAAGGAAGCGACCAAAGGGACCGGGCTTGGCTTGTCCGTCAGCCTCGGCATTGCCGAATCGCACAACGGCACCATTGAGGTGGAGAGCGTACTCGGCGTCGGCAGCACTTTCTCTTTGATCCTCCCCCTGGAGGCCCCATGACTGAACTGACCAGCCCCTCCCCTGGCAATGAAGCCGAGGTCACACCTCAAGTTCTTGTCATCGACGATGAAGCCGATGTCTGTACCTTCTTCCGTCGGCTGTTGACCCGCAAAGGGTATACCGTCATCACGGCAGGGAATGAGCAAGAAGCGATCCTGGCGCTGGAACTGAATCGCTTCCAGGTCGCCCTGGTTGACCTGAAGCTGCCTGACACAGACGGTCTGACCTTGCTCAAACGCATCAAGTCGAGTCAGCCGACCTGCGAAGTCATCATCATGACCGGCTACAGCACCATTAAAACCGCGGTACAGGCTATCCAGCTCGGCGCTTACGAATACGTCGAAAAGCCTTTCGACGATATTGACGAGATTGAAACCCTGGTGGAAAAGGCTTCGGCCCATGGCAAGCGCCAGCAGGTGGGTCACGGTGGTAAAGATGAGTGGTCAGACATTGCTGAAGGGGTAGGTTTTTTCGTCGGCAAATCGCAGACCATGCGCAACCTTGTTTCCCTGGCTTACAAGATCGCCAACAAGAACATCAGTGTGATGATTCAGGGCAAGACCGGTTCGGGCAAAGAGATCCTCGCCCGCTTCATCCATGCCGCCTCCAACCGGACCAGCCAGCCGTTTATTGCGGTGAACTGTGGCGCGCTACCGGAAAACTTGTTGGAGAGCGAACTGTTCGGACATGAGCGCGGCGCTTTTACCGGCGCCAACAGCGCCCGCCGCGGGATTTTCGAGCTGGCCCATAAAGGAACCCTGCTGCTGGATGAGATCGGTGACGCCAGCCCGGCGATTCAGGTCAAACTGCTGCGCGTGCTGGAAACGGGGGAATTCACTCGCGTTGGTGGTGAGAAAACCATCAAGACCGATGTGCGGGTCATTTCTGCGACCAACGTCGACCTGGAAGAAGCGATCCGCGACAAGAGCTTTCGCGAAGACCTGTTCTATCGTCTTAATGTCGTCAAGCTGAGCATTCCGTCTCTGGCAGAACGGCGTGACGACATCCAGCCACTGGCCGAATACCTGATTGGCAAGCAACACCCGCATCTGCAACTGGCGCCGCCCACCATCGACCTGCTGCGCAACTACCCATGGCCTGGCAACATCCGGGAGCTGGCGAACATCCTGCGCCGCGCCGTGGCGCTTGGTGAAGGACGCGTCATCACCCCCGAGCATTTAGCATCCCGCCTCACCAGCCCCAGCATCAAAGAGTCCGTGCCGGCTGCGGTCAGCGTTAGCACCCAAACCGTAGTAGGAACAGAGGCCGGTGACTGGGATGCGCTCTGCCAGCGGATGGCCAACGAGGAACATCTACAGGGAATGAACTCCAATGCGCTCCAGCAATTGCTGATGTCTCTGCGCAGCATGGAAAAGACCTTGTTGAAAGTGATGCGCAAAAAGGGGCTGAGCCCATCAACCGGCGCCGAGCTGAAGGATTCCGAACGAGACACCATCCGCAAGACTTTGGAAGAGAACCGCTGGAATATCACGGCGGCAGCCAAAACCTTGGGCATCGCCCGCAATACCCTGCACCGGAAGATCAAACTGTACGGCTTGCAGGACGGTTAATTCCGCACTGCGCCGCAACCTGGAGCCATAAACGTGTCTAACACCGCGAAGAGACTGCCTGAAGTCGGGCCAAGCCCGGCCCTGCTTGCAGCCCCGTCAAAACTGTTCGTCGAAGTGACCACCCGCTGCAACTTGAACTGCGCCATGTGTGTTAAGCAGTCTCCTGGCAACAGCGTTGGCGACAACCACATGAGTCCTGCAACCTTTGCTCGCCTGGGGCCGCTCTTTGCTCAGCTGCAAACCTTGATTCTCAATGGCATCGGCGAACCGCTGCTGCATCCGCAGCTGGAGGACTTCATACGTCAGGCACGCCGCCAGACACCGGCCTCGGCCCGAATCGCCTTTCAATCCAACGGGTTGTTGCTGACCGAAAACAAAGCAGCCGCCCTCGGCGATGCCGGGTTGAGCCAGATCTGCCTGTCCGTGGATGGGGTGAATCCCGAGACCTTTCGCAACATCCGTCAGGGTGGGGAACTGACCGGCGTGCAACGTGCTTGTGAGGTCCTCGCCAAATTGCGCAGGCAGGAGCCAACGCTCTGCCCCGAGCTGGGGGTCGAATTCGTTGTGCAGCAGGACAATCTCGACGAACTCCCCAAGGTTATTGAATGGGCAGCCGGCCAGGGAGCCAGCTTTGCCGTGGTGACCCAACTTCTTCCCTATTCAGCAGAGCAGACCGGGCAGATCACTTACGACGCCAATACCGATCAGGCCGTTGCCCTCTATGAAAAATGGCGGCAACGGGGACTGCAGCAGCAGATCGATATCACCACGTACTCTCAACGAGCCTGGGCCTCCGGACGCAGCCGCGACAAGAAACTGCTGCAACTGGTGGAAGGGTTAAAAACCGAAGCGCGCGCACAAAACCTATTCATCAATGTCAACCAGCTGTTCCAGCGACAAACCGCGCAAATCGAGCACACCCTCACTGTCTTCGAAGAGGCAGCTGCGACTGCAAGGCGGGTCGGCCTCGATCTGAAACTCCCGGCTGTAGTGGCGCAACAGGACCGCCACTGCCGTTTCGTCGAGGAGGGCGGGATGTTCATCGCCTGGGATGGAGCGGTCCACCCTTGCTATAACCTGTGGCACGGTTACCGTTGTTTCATCAATGACTGGGAACGAATCGTCGCCCCCAAAAGCTTTGGCAATATCAATTCCACGAACAGCCTGCAGGTTTGGCAGGGAGATGATTTCCGAACATTTCGCGAAAACGTGCTGCGCTACGACTATCCTTACTGCACCAGCTGCAGCGTTGCCCCCTGCGACTACATCGATCAGGACACCTTCGAACAGGACTGTTATATCCGGGAAGAACCCTGCGGCACTTGTTTTTGGGGCATGGGGCTTTTGCAATGTTTGAGCTGAAGATCCCGCTTTGAAAAAAAGGGCCTGCCAATAATGGCAGGCCCTTTTTTTGTGACGACGAATCCAAACCTCCATGAACTGGAGAAATATTTATTACGTCTCAATATCGAAAAACGATGGAGAGATGTATTATTTCTTGTCGCAACGAATTTCAACCGGTTTCGGCTTACTGATTTCCAGCAAGGTGAACACCAGTAGGTTCAAGCCGAAAACAGCTGTCAAAATTCCGAGTCCGCCGTCTTTCTTGAAATGAGAAAAAACCAACCAGGGGGCTAAAGTAAACAGGCAGACCAGAACCCCTCGGACCCGGGTCCAGCCGTGCGCCTTTCGCTCGACAAAAACCCTTGAAAAAAGATATGTTACCAACATGACCAAAGGGCTGACCAAATAACTGAACAGAAGCGTGACCATTGTTTCTCTCCTCGATTGAGCCTAACCTATCCTGATAGATGCAATGGCCGAACCAACATTTGATTCCACTGATTAACTTTTTCATAAAGTGAGCAATCCAGGTTTGTTACATAAGCCCTACGACTCTGATACTGGCATAGACCACACCAAGGCCAGGTTCAAAGCAATGGCCACTATGCCAGAATTCCGACCTTTTGCCCTACTTAGGGGCGGACATTGGCAAACCATCTACCCTACCCTGTTCCGGCCGCTGCCACCGGTCAGTTACAAACGGGAGCGAGTCACCACGCCAGACGGTGACTTTCTCGATATCGACTGGGCTGCAAGTGATTCCGACAGACTGGTGGTGGTCTGTCATGGCCTGGAATCGTCGAGCAACGCAAAATACGTACGCGGCATGGTGCGAGCCTGCAACCTGGCTGGATGGGACGTGGCTGCCATGAATCTGCGCGGCTGCAGCGGTGAACCAAACCGTCTGCCTCGCTCCTACCATAGCGGCGCCACCGAGGACCTCGCCGCCGTGCTGCACCACGCGCTGGACAGATATCTTTATAAGCAGGTCGTTGTGCTGGGATTCAGTCTCGGAGGGAACATCGTATTGAAAATGGCGGGGGACAGGCACCCATTAATGACCAAATACGTCACAGCTGCGGTCGGCATTTCAGTCCCCTGCGACCTTGAAGCCGGGGCCAGACAATTGGAACGGTCCTTTAACGCACTTTATCAGTGGCGTTTCGTTCGCGGGCTCAAAGAGAAGGTTTTGGCGAAATGTCAGAAATTTGCAGACCGATTTCAACCTGAAAAGGTCCGTGCTGTGACCAGTGTGAGAGAATTTGATGAGGTTTACACGGCACCGGTGCATGGTTTTGCCAACGCCACGGACTATTACCGCCGCTGCAGTTGCAAACCGCTACTGGCGCAGGTTCCTGTCCCGACGCTGCTGATCAATGCAGAGGATGATCCTTTCCTCCCGGCAGAATGCTATCCGTGGCGCGAGGCCCAGCAAAATCCTCTGGTCACTCTGTTGGTACCGCGATGGGGGGGACACGTCGGCTTTGTGGACTGGAACCGCGACGGTTTGTACTGGCACGAGCGCTGCGTTCTCAATTACCTTTCCAGGCTGGACGGACCCGAACCTGTTGGCTCACCTGCAGAAGCGAAGCCTTACTCATCTGTACCGGATTCATAGTAGCGTCGTCTTTCTTGCCGCAGCCGTTCTTCTTCTCGTTCCCGTTCCTCCCGTTGATGCAGCTGCTGATACTCTGAGGGCCCCCTTCGCCCCAGAGGAATCCCAGGAAGATTGATGACCCCGGCGGGACGCTCCAGCCCTTCTGGCATCCCTTCCACTCGTCGTGGGGCTTCCAAACGGATTTCTTCCTGCGGTTCAGTAACGGGTTGCAGCCGCCGGGTGACAAGCAGGCGAGCGAGTCCCTGAACGATGGCCCCCAGCAGGCTCCTGACCTGGGGATTGTCGACCAGAACAAATTCTTCTACCCCGGCCCCCAGCGCATCATCGACGCCATCCACAATTCCTCTCGCGGCCGGTCCGGCCAGAGGTCCTAGAAAAGAGAGGAGATCCGAAACAAAATCGACCAGCCCCTGGCGAACGGTTTCGGGAGCAATACGCGGCGTTTCCTCGGGAGGCCCTTCATGGGGCTGGCGCAAAAAGCCTTCGATAGGGCCACGCTCCCTGATCTGCTGAACCATTTGAGCCAATATGGGCCGGGCTGCTTCTTCCACGTCCTCTTCCGTGAGAGCAGGGGGGGGCCGCAAAGTCTCCGCCACTTGTTCAGCAATAGGAGATATCCCAAGGCGCAAACTGGATTGCGGCCGCTGGTAGCTGACCACAACCCGTCTGTTTCGAGAATCATAGCCGTGCTGACGGCCAACAAGTTCCGTTTCACCGCGACTGTCGATTTCCACCCGGCCTGCCTCAACGCCTCGAGCAACCAGCGCCTGGCGGACAGCCTCGGCCCGGTTCATACCGAGTTGCAGGTTATGCTCAGGGGTCCCCGCCTCATCCGTGTAACCGACAACCCATACCAGTCCTCGGCCTTGTAACGTGGCCATTAAGGTCAGGTAACCTGCCAGTTCATCAAGTTCGGACAGATGTTCTTCAGTCAGATCGGCACTGTCGATGGCAAACCCGTCAAGCACCGCAGACCCCATGGCTCCCTCCAGAAGGGATGGACCGTGGGCAGGACCGCTGGGGAAACTCGTCTCAAGCCTGACTGAACGACCGACTTCCCGTTGAATCTGGGGAGGAGTTTTCATGTAGGAAGGCAGAGAGGACCGGGTACCAGGTGCAGTCCGTCGCTCCGGTGGAGCAAAACATTTATCCGCCATGATCTGCCTCCTTGTCTAAACCTGGCGGATGGAGTGTTTCCGCCATAACAGCCTGCCCCAACACAACATTAGAAATTAACAATATTAAACCCGCAAAGGTTGTCAAGCCTGTTCCCTTGTTATGGGAAATGAATTATTCGCCTTGTTGAAGCTTCCAGAGAGCTGATCTTGACGGGTGATGCTGGATGAGCTAGATTGCCGAGGGTTTTACTGAAAGGGGAATAGTATGATTTTTGATATTGCATCCGGTTTCGCTCGTTATGTTTCGATCCATCCGCTTTTTCCGCAAGTACTGAACTTTCTTCGGCGCCAGGATCTGACTGATCTTCCCGAGGGGCGGCACGAAATCGACGGCGAAAACCTTTTTGCCATTGTGATTAAGGCCGCAGGAAAACCGTCCCAAGACGCGCAGCTCGAAATTCATAACGATTTCATCGATATTCAACTGGTTTTGCAAGGAGTCGAAGCCATGGGCTGGAAAGCCCGTGCCAGCTGCACTTCTCCTGTCGACGACTATGATCCGGAACGGGACCTGCAATTTTTTACCGACCTGCCCGATTCCTGGATCAAGGTTCAGCCCGGACAGTTCGCCGTCTTCTTCCCGGAGGATGCCCATGCCCCCATGGTTTCCCCGGATGTTCTGCACAAGATAGTCATCAAGGTCGGGGTATCGAATAAGGGTTGAGGACTTTCGGCTGTCGATGCGTCATTCCTGGCAAAGATTTAAAACCAATGGCCCGTCCCTAGGTGAGCGGGCCATTGGTTTTCGAGCGTTAGACAAAGGGACCGCTTGACCATTGGCTCGCGGTTGTTATCCTCTCAGAGCATTCTCATTCATCCCTTAGGTGGAACGTGGCTCAGAGCCCCCTGCTTTGATGTCTTTCATCTGTCCAGCTGCGGAGGACTTTCGCCATTCGACGTCTGAAAATTACCCATCTCACTGAATACCGATTTTTCAACTTCGTCACTCTGCAGCAGCATCGTCTCCTGCTCAGGCCCCGCGAGGGCGCCGAGGTGCATATCGAATCCTCGGCACTGATGATTTCGCCGGCCAATGTCGTCAAGTGGCAGCGGGATGTTCTGGACAATGCCGCGGCCGTGGTCGACTTTCTCGAGCCGGCTCAAACCCTGTCTATCACCAGTGAGGTGGTGATCCAGCATTTTGGGGCGGCCCCTCTCGACTTTCTCGTCGAAGACGATGTCCTTAACTTCCCTTTCCAATACAAGTCTCGGGACAAAGTCAACTTGCTTCCCTTTTTGCAGCCGGTCTACCCCAATGACGCTGACGCAATCCGCAACTGGCTCGATCAATTGGGGCTGAAGAATCCTGTCATACAGACCTACGCTCTGCTTGACCTGTTGAACAGGACAATTGCCAACCAGTTCGAGTACACCATCCGCGAAGAGCCCGGAGTGCAGTCTCCGGCCCGGACGCTAACCTGGAGACGCGGTTCGTGCCGCGACTTTGCCGCACTGTTTGTCGAAGCCTGCCGCTGCTTAGGGCTGGCGAGCCGCTTTGTCAGTGGTTATGCACACAGGGCAGCAACCGAGAACTGGTCCACCACGACCCACGCCTGGGCAGAAGTTTATCTGCCCGGGGCAGGCTGGAAAGGGTTCGACCCGACCAGTGGCGAGCTCACTGGCCAGCGGCATATTCCTGTAGCGGTGGCCCGCCATCCCGAGGAAGTTCCACCGGTGGCCGGAAGCTTCATCGGGCCGGCCGGACCGTCTCCGGCCTTGATCGTCGATGTACGGGTCTGGGCGCTGTAATTCCCCTTTGAGGTGAGAATTACAGAAGACAGGCTCTAAAGAGATTGGCCCTGTCATGAGGAGCCAGGATCTTCGTTAATTTAAAATATAGCGTTCGCAGATAATGCGGAAATGGTAACCGTAAATCGCCAGGGTGACAGCCTGGGGAAATAATCGGGGACGCCGGAACAGGGTCCAAAGCAAAACCTTCCAGAAATACAACCGCTCCTTGCCTAGAATCCCCAGACGGTAAATGGCACGGAACAACGCCATCTTGTAGCCGAAATCCATAGCGGACCGAACTTTTGGCGGGCAGTATTCCCTCAGAAAGGCATGAACGCGCTGATAGTAGTTTTTCGGGGAATAAATCGTCCGCAGGATAGTTTTATATCCCTCCTGCAAGGTTTCCAGGCTCATGGTGGGAACGATGTTGGTTGAGATGCTGACATTGTCTCCCGTCGAATCCGAGAACAACCGATCTTCCCTTTCCAGGCGTTCGTATAGCCGCGTCCCCGGCAATGCCTGCAGCATTCCGACCATCGCCGTAACAATCCCGCTTTTCTGGATAAAATCGATCTGGCTTTCGAAAATGGTCTCGGAATCGTTGTCGAAGCCGACGATGAAACCTCCCTGCACCTGCAACCCGGCCTGCTGCAGCCGTCTGACATCCTCCACCAGATTACGGCTCTGATTGTGGAGTTTGCCCGATTCAGCCAGGCTATCCTGATTGGGGGTTTCAATGCCGATAAATACCGTATCGAACCCGGCATCGACCATCATCTCCACCAACTGGGCATCGTCTGCCAGGTTAATCGAAGCTTCGGTGTAAAAAGACAACCCGCCGCGCTTTTTCTGCCACTCAATGAGGGCCGGCAAAAGGTCCTTCTTCAAATGATTTTTGTTGCCGATGAAGTTGTCATCGACAAAGAAAACGCTTCCCCTCCATCCTTCGGCATAGAGACCGTCAAGCTCCTCTAGAATCTGGGCGGTGCTCTTGATGCGGGGCTTATGACCGAACAGTGCCGTCACATTGCAGAAATCGCATTGAAAGGGGCAGCCGCGCGAGTATTGGAGACTCATCGCGGCATACCGCCTCATGTCCGCCAGTTTCCATAAAGGGACGGGTGATTTCTGGATATCGGCGAACGCTGAAGTCGCATAGACACGCTTGGCCTGGCCCCGGGATAAATCTGCAAGGAATGGCGGAAGGGTCAACTCCGCCTCATTCAGAACAAAATGATCGACCTCCTCGAATTGCTCATACTCACCGGTAAAAAGCGGTCCCCCGGCCACAACTCGGACACCGGCTTTTTTGCAGCGGGTGATAACCTGACGGGCTGCTTCCTTTTGCACCAGCATGGCGCTGACAAACACGGTATCAGCCCACTTCAGGTCCTGGTCTATGAGTTTGGTAACATTCAGATCGACCAGACGTTTGCGCCAGTCTCTAGGTAGCATGGCTGCCACAGTGAGAAGCCCCAACGGCGGCGAAGATGCTCTTTTGTGAGCCAACTTCAAGGCGTGCTTGAAACTCCAGAAAGTATCTGGGAACTCAGGATAGATTAAAAGAATTTTCATTGGCAATCCCTCCAGATATATCCTCAACCATATCAAAGAGAATCCGTTCTTCAATCCCGAGAAGAGTGATCGATGAATGCGGCTCCGGCGCCAGCATCGGAATTCAAACCAAGACCGGGATACCACATGAAACAGACTGCAGCCTCGCTGCCGAAAAACCACGATTCAAAAGAACACAGATTAATTATTTCGTAAAACAATGCGTGGATTCGTAAACGTCCCCCCTTCAGCAGGTCTTGGTTTAACAACTCGCAAAAGTGAATCAAATAGAGACATCGAAAAAACTGGCAGCACAGCCTTGAGAAATGGAAAGACATCAAATTTAAGCGCTGGGCAAGAAGGTCGCCATGATGAATCGATCGTTTTATAAACTGCCGGCCATGCTTGGTTGGTTTTCAGGAAATATAGGCCCCCACCACGTTCACCATTGAATCACGAGAATTTCTAATTACCATCTCAAGGCGTGTTAAGAAGCCGTCCCGCTTATTCAAGCAAAATCCGCCTGACGAAAAAAGAAAGCCTTTCATGTATCAGGTTCAAGCTGTGGGATGAGGAGCAGAAAAAAATGATCGAAATCCTTAAGATATGCCAAGAATTTTTAAGAGAGGCTAGGGCTTTTGGAACAGCTAATTTTTGCTTTTTGCGTCGGAACCGATGACACAATAGGGACAGGGGAAATCTTGTTTAATGAAATACGACATGCATTCATCGTAACGATGCTTTTCATCAGCCTCCCCAGCCATTTTCCGCGCATAGTCCCGGCAGTGAGCATCAAACTTTTGGAACAGAGCTTCTTTTTGAGGATTTTCCACCACGGTTGTGCAACCGGTTAACAATATTGCGAGAACGAGACCCCAAGCAGACAATTTCATGATGAACCCTCCTTTCCCGATAGCCATAGCCTCTCTATATTTGGACTGTATCATTAATCAATTCTATATCAAGCAAGATTGTCAAGATTGTAAAGGTCGCATATAAATATTAAATAATCCTCTTTTTCATTTTAAAAAGAGGGTAAATTACGGGTTAGATCAGAGGAAAACGGTCATCAAAGAATCAACAAGAAGGGGAAACTGTAGAGTTATCAGGAGAGGAATTTGATGCAGTTTCGACCAGAATCCTTTGCAGCATAAAGGGCTTGGTCTGCAATTGCGACTAATTCAATGACGGAAAGGTCAGGGGAAAATTCACTAGCTCCAATGCTGACGGTAAGCTTGAGATGTTTGGAGGAAAAGGAGGTGTTTTCTACTTTAACGCGGAGTTTTTCTGCAACCTCTTCCGCCATTTTTGTATTCAAATGTGAAAACGCAATTAAAAACTCCTCTCCTCCGTAGCGACCAACAAAATCTGTGTTCCGGACAGAATTAATTAATAATTCAGCAACTTCTTGAATGACTTCATCGCCAACAAGATGGCCATAAGAATCATTGATGTTTTTGAAAAAGTCAATATCAATCATCATCAGACAATATGACTTGTTATATCGACAACATTCCCGATGCAATATTTCAATTTTTTCAAGAATTGTTTTGTGATTGAGCAATCCTGTCATTGAGTCTATTTGAGACAATTCACGTAACATTCTATTCTTGTTATTTAATTCAATTAGTTTTTCTTTAAAAATTATCAAACCTTTTTCAATATCCCCTATTTCATCATTAATGGCCTTCCCATTCATTTCAATATCTAAATCATTCAATGAAATCTTATTAATTGTTTTTGATGCAAAAATAATTCTATTATAAATTTTTTTATAAATAGTGAAAAGACTTAGAAGAATAAAAATTGTTATAAATATAGACAAAAATATGCAAATTACGATTTTAATTCTCTGTTTATATATTTTACTATCAAATCTTATATTTGTCTCATTGACGATATCTTCAGTAAGTACCTGTAGTTGCTCTAGAGCTTTAACTCCATTTTTAAGATATTCTTTAACGTCATTATCATTTAAAAATTCACTATCCTTATCTTGTATTATTTGGTCCCCGGTAACAATAATTTTGTTGAAATAAAGCAGATCAAACTTTTCAATATTATCTAAAATTGATGGCTTAAGGTGACCATCTCCTATAATAATCAAGTGATCTAATAAGTTTCTAACAATTTTTTTTCTATTATTCAACTCTTCAATTCTCGAATAATTAAGACTTTCTCGATTAAATGTTGCAGCTTTTAGGTAAGATACAACAGGCCCTGCATTATCTCTCAACATCGATAGTACATAGACAATATCAATAAAATGTTTTAAATCTGAATCAATTTTATTTTTTTCTTTAATTGAAAAAATTAAAACATTTAAATATTCAATTTTAGATGACATATGATTAAACCATAAGTCGTCAAAAGTCTTATCACGATCTGAGAACGAAAGTTCGAATTGTTTTCCGTAAATCTCTTGATAATTTTCTGTATGTTTATTTAATTCAACGATTTTATTAAATGTTTTTTCGTCATAGAACAAATAACTTTCTGAAATATTTTTCAATACTTTAACCAATTGATCATTACCAATTTTTTTATGTTTTTCGATAAAAGCAATAGAATCTGAAATATTTTCAGATTTTCCCTTAAAATTTAGAACAACATTGACCCGGCCCCTTTCATACCCATGACTACGCACAACCTCAAAAATATCCTCTGAAAAACCGAGCACTTTCTTAGTATTAGCTATTTCTTGGTATTCTAAAAATAAGGATTTTATAACTATTGAATTGAAAATGAAAATAACCGAGAAAATAATGGCCATCGTTGTTGCAAAAAACACAAGAATACTCTTACGCCTTCTATGACCCATAAATAAATCCAATCAACATTATATTTTCAGGAAGCATTCCATTAATATTTTAATTTTTTTAATAATTACCTAAACAAGAACTGAAAAGGTACTCTCCGAATGTGTTTCTATTTTGCATTCATGGTTAACTTTTCAGCCTAAGGGAGCAATATTTATTCCATTTTGCCAATTTATTATTAATGCGCTTTACCCTGCTTCGGAAAATGTCCTGACAAAGTGAGCTCTTAACCTATCCCCTTGCGAATATACTTATCTGCCAATAGGACCAGTTAAAAAAAAACCTCCCGCAACCAAAAAGGTCCGGGAGGTTTTTTTTAAGAAAGAAAAAAGTTATTCAGCAGTCGGAGTTACAGTCTTTTTGTTATTGTTTTTTTTTGCAGGAGCTTTTTTTGCGGGTTTTTTAGCCGCCAGCTTGGCAGCACGAGCTTTAGCAAGATTTTCACCTAGCCCACGATCCAACGCCATTTGTTTTCTAGACTCAGAGTAAGCTTTGGCGGCCAGTGGTTGAGTCCGGGGAATTTCAAATTGTTTCCGATACTCACTGGGGGTCATATCATGTGATGTTCTGAGATGACGGGCCAATGTCTTCATTTCTTTACCGCACAGCATACAAGTTACTGCATTTTTACCAAAAGCCTTGCGTTTTGATACTGCGGGGGCTGCCTCTTCAGCTACAGATTGATCGGTCTCAGGCATTTCACCTTTTTCCATTGCGGCAAGAACACCATAGACCTCTTTAATTTCAGCAAGAAGTTCTTCTTTAGTCATGGAAGAAGTAGATGCGTGGGCTGTTACAATGTCTGTGGCCATCTCAAGCAACGTTGCCATTCGATTCTCCTTTATTAATTGTCTGTTTATAAGGCTATAACATGCAATAAATAAAATTTCAATTAGGTTTTTTCATATTTTTCTTTACTAAACCTGTTAATTTGACTTTTATTTTTTATTTATTCACTATCACTATTTTCTTTCAGAGTTTGAAATCGACTTTTCAATTGCCCTGAAAAATGTAAATCAAAACATGTGTTCCTTCAGTGTCGATTTGTGTTCAAGGGGGACAAACCAGGTCGCACAAAAGGGTGATAAACAAAAATAACCATCTCTCAAAAAAAACGATTTTCTTTTATTTATCGCTATTTTATAAGATTTCCATCCTGTTTCCCTTCTTTGCAATAATCAACAAATATATATTTTACAAAAAAAAATGAAATCAGACGTTTCCATCGTCTTCCTTCACCATATCCTGCCTATATTTCAAGTTTTAAATTGTGTTTTAGAGAGATAGCGCCCGGCCAGACAAAGAGCTTTGTAGCTGATTGATGAAGGCGATGCTTTCCAATTTTAACTTTAAGTTTTATCGTAACGATTTCATGGCAATGAGGAGATGACTCTCACCAATTCGGGACGGTTTCTACCTATTTTTCCGACAATCCGTTTTACCAAACCCGCTCCAAACCATTTATCACATCTATTGTTTCGCCGGTTTTTTGGCGCATTAATTGTCAAAACATTGTTCTTGCCAAAAAATTAACCAACTACAAAATTAGATTTCTCACATCATAAGTTACGGCTGAGATTAATTTCCAAAAATCTCATCATTTTCCACAAACAACCACTACATATGTAACTTTTTGTAATCAAAAAATTTTTTTGAGAGTTGGTCCTCTTCTTGCTGTATACGCTAAATTGTCACATTTTGGAACACCCATACAAATAACTTAAAAGCTGTTTTTTTCGTCCTAAAAGCAAACAGGGGGCAGCATGACAAAGACGTTAACGCTTGATCCCGTCACCCGGATCGAAGGTCATTTGCGCATCGACACTCAAGTTGAAAACGGTCAGGTCACAGCCGCCTGGACCAAAGGAGAAATGTTTCGCGGATTCGAAGCTCTCCTGGTCGGCCGCGATCCCCTTGATGCCGCAGTCATAACCCAACGAATCTGTGGCGTTTGCCCTGTAAGCCACGGCATTGCAGCCACTCGCGCCGTAGAAGACGCTTTGGGGTTGGAAATTCCTTCTAATGGACTTTATCTGCGCAATCTCATCTTGGGTGCGAATTACCTGCAAAGTCACATTCTGCACTTTTACCACCTTGCTGCCCTCGATTTCGTCAACGTTCAAGGCTTGCTCGACTATACCGGCAATGATCCCGTTCTTAAGGAAATGGCCAACTGGGTCAGCAGTGAAGTCAAAACCAACCGAGTCCTCCCTGCAGCCCCGTTCCTGCCCAGCCTTCCTGGTGGATATGTCGCTGATCGCCAATGGAATCTCGGCGCCGTTGAACATTATCTGCAGGCGCTGGAAATGAGGCAGGAAACCCACCGCATGGCAGCTCTGTTTGGGGGGAAAATGCCCCACACCGCAACCTTGGCAGCCGGCGGAGTGACCTGCGGAGCTGACCCTGCCGTTACCGAAGATTTTCGTATGCGTCTGCAACGGGTCCGTCGCTTTATTGAAGATGTCTATCTGCCCGATGTCCTTGAAGCGGCACGCCTGTTCTCTGACTATGCAGACATTGGGGGCGGAGTTGGGCGCTTCCTATCCTATGGGGTATTCGATGAAGCCGCAGATACGACCTGGCTGCCGGGAGGCATTGTCAAAGGCAACAGTTTCGAAGATCTCGACACCAAAAAAATCAACGAAGAGGCGGTCAGCAGCTTTTATGCTGGGAATGGCGAAACATTGGACCCCCAGCCTCACAAACAGGGCGCATATTCCTGGCTGAAAGCCCCCCGCTATGCCGGCCAGGTTTGTGAAGTCGGACCATTGGCCCGTCTGGTCGTCGCGGAAGCTGCCGGATCGCGTGATGTTGCGGATGGGCTGAAAGACTTGCTCAAGGTCAGCGGCTTGCGCCGGGAACAGCTCAATAGTGTGCTCGGCCGCCATGCTGCGCGAGTGCTGGAGGCCTGCCTTCTGGCACGACGGATGGAATCCTGGCTGGACCACTTAGACCCCAGCCAGCCATCTGTGGCCCCCTATAATCCTCGGCCGTCAGGACAGGGGCAGGGTTTGACCGAAGCGCCGAGGGGCGCTCTGGGCCACTGGGTCCAGGTCCGGGACATGAAAATCGCAAGTTACCGCTGCATCGTGCCTAGCACCTGGAACTTTTCCCCGAGAGACGGAGCCGGAAAACCCGGTGCGGTCGAAGCCGCCCTGGAGGGGACTCCGATCAATGACGATTTTCAAGGGATGGAAGTGGCTCGGGTGGTGAGATCTTTTGATCCTTGTATCGCCTGTGCAGTCCATTAGACAGGCATCGATAAACGCTATCTGAATATTTTGACTCAACCTGGATTGATGGAATCCTGTTTGATGTGGAGGCTCAACCATGAAGTTGACGCGCAGAGAGTTTTTAAGGGATGCCGGGTTACTGGTTGCTGCGATGGGGTTAGGTCCGGCATTGCAACCCCAAGTAGCAGCTGCTCTTGAGGAATTGGCGAGCGGCCGGGCACCACTGCTCTGGCTGCAGGGGCAATCGTGTTCAGGCTGTTCGGTGAGCCTGCTCAATGCTGACAGCCCAGGCCCTGCTGAATTGATCACCCGCTATCTGTCTCTCTATTTTCATCAGACCCTGTCTTCGGCAACGGGAGAAACGGCGCTGGCCACCGTCGAAAAAGCGATCGGCGCCGGCAATTATATTTTGGCGGTGGAAGGATCGGTACCGAGCAAAATTCCCGAAGCGTGCAAAATCGGCGAGCAGACCTTCGAAACCTGGCTGCTGCGCGCAGCCAAGCAAGCCAAGGCCGTGGTATCCGTCGGCACCTGTGCTTCCTTCGGGGGCATTCCTGCCGCTCCACCAAACCTGACCGGCGCCGTTCCGGTAGGGGAAATCCTGCAAGGCAACGGCGTCAATCGCCCCCTCATCAACCTCCCAGGGTGCCCGGCCCATCCGGCATGGATCGTCGGAACTCTGGTGCATGTCCTCAAGTTAGGCATTCCTGAGTTAGACGAGTTTTCTCGGCCTAAGCGTACCTATGGCCAACTCATCCACGACCAATGCCCCTTCTTCGCAAAATATCAGGCCAAACAATTTGCTCAGGCCCTGGGCGAAGAAGGTTGCCAGTTTAAGCTCGGCTGCCAAGGGGTTGTGACCAAGGCGGATTGTTCCCTGCGCGGCTGGAACAGTGGTGTCAATTGGTGCGTTCGTGCTCATTCGGTCTGCGTCGGCTGTGCGCGGCCAGAATTTGCTCGCGACCCCAATTATCCTTTTTACCGTTTGAATGAGCAGGGCGAAAACGCCTGAATGGTTGCTGCGGTCCAGGAGTGAAACAATGCGCATGAATATCAAACTGAAAGTCGGTGCATTTTTGGCAATCATCCTGCTGGTCGTATTTTGTGTCAGCACCATGATTACCAGTTGGCAAAACGCCGCCAGGCTGGAACAGACAGCGGACAAGGGTCTGAAAGCCCTCAATCAATCCGGTTTTGAACGGGCACGCAACGTCTTCTCCAGTCTTGAAACCGGAGCCAAGGGTTCTCTGGAACGCGGGGAGATGGAAGTGTTCGGCACACTGCTGCGCGATCTGGGCGAAATCCCCGGGGTTGAGGAGATCGGCTTGACTGACGCTCAAGGGAAAATTCTCTATTCCAGCCTCCAGGAACGCATCGAAAAACCTTTGGCCGCCGCCCGGTTCAAAAACGCCACGGACTCCAAGGGCCAGGTCATGGAAAATCAAGAGGGCCAATCCCTGTTCCTGGCACGGGCGCATTTTCTGGCAGCAGACTGCCTGCGTTGCCACACCTCGGCCCGGCAAGGAGACCTGTCCGGCGTTCTTTATGTCCAATACAGTATGGCGGATGTTATTCAGACCCAAACCGAACTGGCTGCTGCAATTTCAGATGCCAAGCAAAGTTCGCTATTAAGTGGGATTTATGTCGCCGCAGGAGGCCTGCTCCTCGCTTTCCTTGGCATCTACTGGCTGCTCGGACGATTGATCTCGCGGCCGTTACTGCGCCTGAATGCCGTTATGAGCGAAATCGGCCGCGGTCATCTCGATGAACGGGTGGCTTTGCTGCAGGAAGATGAAATCGGTGAAACGGCTCGTGCCTTGGATGCCCTGTCTGGTAGCTTGCAGGAAGAAATGGTCAGCGCACTGCAGAAGCTGGCCCAAGGGGATTTGACCTTCGATGCCCAGCCGTATGATGGAAAGGACGTGATCCGCGGAGCCTTGCAAAAAGTCGGCGACGATCTCAATCAGGTCATGTACCAGATCTATTCATCTGCCGACCAGATTGCCGGCGGTGCAAGCCAGGTAGCCGACTCCAGCCAAAGCTTGTCTCAAGGTGCCACGGAGCAGGCCGCGTCCATGCAAGAGATCACCGCTTCGATGAACGAACTGGAAGCGCAGACCCGCCGTAATGCGGACAATGCTCATCAGGCCAGCCTGTTGACCAACCAGGCTCGGGAATTCGCCGGTAAAGGTCAGGAGCAGATGAGCGAAATGGTGCAGGCCATGACCGATATCAACGCCTCTGGCCGGGATATTTCCAAAATCATTAAAACCATCGACGAAATTGCCTTCCAGACCAACTTGCTGGCATTGAATGCGGCTGTCGAGGCAGCTCGCGCGGGCCAACACGGTAAAGGGTTTGCGGTGGTTGCCGAGGAAGTTCGGACCCTGGCTGGACGCAGCGCCAAGGCTGCAGAAGAAACCGCGGCCCTGATTGAAGCTTCTGTGGGCAAGGCACAACGCGGAACGGAAATCGCGGGACGTACGGAACAGGCTTTAGCGGATATTCTCGACGGCGTCGTCAAAGCAACCAACCTGGTCACAGAAATTGCTGCTGCATCCAATGAACAGGCTCAGGGAATCACTCAGGTCAACCAAGGGTTGCATCAGATGGAGCAAGTCACCCAGCAGAACACTGCCAGCGCGGAACAGAGCGCAGCGGCCGCAGAAGAGTTGTCCGGACAAGCGGCCCACCTGCGGGAAATGATCGTTCGCTTCCGGCTGCGGGATCTGGATGGAGGTAGGCCGCTGCGTCTCCCTGAAAAATTCGACTATTGATCCGAGTTTTAGCTTATTGGCTGAAGGGCCGCTGGAATCATTTCCAGCGGCCCGATTGTTATCAGACGTTTTCCATCAGGAAATCGATAAAAGCGCGATTGGCCCGAGACAAGTAGCGATTGGCCTTCCAGGCAATGACCAGGTCGATATACAACGGCGGATCAAAAGAGACCGAAGCCAGATCAGGGTCACCGCTGACAACCATGCGTAAAAAAGTTGAAATCCCCATTCGCTCCTTGATCAGCGAGCGAACCAGGGAAAACAGGTTGGTCTCAAACACCACTTGCGGCTTGCGACTGCGCTCTTCCATCAAATCATCCATCAGTTCACGCATGTAATAGCCTTGCTTGAAAACGATCTGCGGCTCCTGCAGAAACTCGTCCATACTGATCGATTCCCGTCCTGCCAAAGGATGGTCTGCAGGAACGCAGGCGACGATCTCCTCGCGCAAAAAATGCTGCCATTCAAGTCCTTCAGGGACCTTCTGCCCGGCGATCACCCCCATATCGATTTCGCCGCGCGAAATCAGCCGTTGAATGCTGGCGGCCCCTTCCCCGTTGACCGACAGTTTGAGATTCGGATACCGCTCGCGGAACGACTTGATTATCAGGGGGAAGTAATACGAACTCATCATCGGTGGAATTCCGATGCGCACCTCGCCACGGGACAGGCCCCGCAGTTCCGCCATTTCCGACTCGGCCGCCGTGCAGCTGTCCAGGATCTGCCGGGCATGGGCCAGCAACGTTTCTCCCTCGGTGGTCAAAGTCACGGTTTTGTCCTGACGGTTGAACAAGGTCAGTTCAAGTTCCTCTTCGAGCTTGCGGATTGAAATGCTCACTGCCGGTTGGGCAATGCGCAACTGCTCCGCAGCACGGGTGAAATTTCCCAATTGAGCCACGGCCACAAAGACCCGGAGCTGGCGCAGATCCATAATTCCTCCACCATATATATTTTTTATCAAACCAATATACTTAATATATTTTACTTATACAGACTTCGCAATTAATCTTTCAAAAAACCACCCAGCAGCTATTCAATGCGGAGCAGGATATGACGAATTCTTACATCACACGCGGCAGCCGTGACTATCATCGGGCCAATCTCGCCCTGTTCTTAGCCGGATTCGTCACCTTCTCCACCCTTTATGATTATCAGCCGCTACTGCCCAATCTGGTCACGGAGTTCGGGATCTCTCCCGCGGTCGCCAGCCTGTGCTTGTCCTTCGCTACCGGCGCGCTGGCCTTTACCCTGCCGATTTCCGGTTCACTGTCCGATGCCTGGGGGCGCAGGGTCCTGATGGGACTGGCCGTACTCCTGACCTCTGTGTTGACCTTCGCCACCGCGGCGACTCATTCACTCGCCCTGCTGCTCGGCTTACGGTTACTGCAGGGAATCGTCTTGGCCGGAGTGCCGGCCGTGGCTATGGCTTACCTGAGCGAAGAAATCGAGCCGATGTCAGTCGGCCGAGCCATGGGCCTGTATATTGCCGGGAATGCGTTAGGCGGAATGACCGGGCGTATACTGACGGTGTTGATGAACGATTTCACCTCCTGGCGTATCGCGGTCGGCACCATCGGCTTTCTCAGTCTCGTGTTGAGCATCCTGTTCCTGATGACCCTGCCGCCATCGCGCAACTTTCAACCTCGGCCTCTGCATCTTTTGCAACTGTCCGCCTCCTTGCTTCAACATCTGAGGAATCCTGGTTTACTCTGCCTGTATGCGGTGGCCTTCAGCTGCATGGGCGGATTCGTGACCCTCTACAACTATGTGACCTTCCGCCTGCTCGGACCCGGCTTCAATCTGAGTCAGACCCAGGTGGCCTTTATCTTTCTGGCCTACGCTTTTGGCGCTTTTGGTTCCAGTTTCATGGGGGCCCTCTCCTGCCGATTCGGTCGCAGCAGCATTCTGTTCACCTCTTTGGCGGTCATGGCCGCGGGGCTGCTTCTGACACTGTTTCACGCCCTGCCGATGGTCGTCGTTGGCATCGTGGTTTTCACCATCGGCTTTTTCGGCGTCCATTCCGTGGCGTCAGCCTGGGTAGGAGTCATCGCCACCCATTCGAGAGGCCAGGCCTCTTCCCTGTATCTTTTCGCGTATTATCTGGGATCGAGCATATCAGGGACAGGGGGCGGATTCGTCTTTGCTCACTGGGGCTGGACCGGGGTTTCCCTGCTCATCCTCACTTTGATCGGCCTGGCAGCCTGCTCTGGCTTGCGGCTGACCAGCCAAATCCAGTTGCAGAACCAAATGGAAAACCTGGCCCAAAACCTTGTGGCGCAGCCAAGGTGAGAGAATCTTCCTTAGTTGCCTAAGCGTTACAGGCCCTCTCCTTTAGCCAACCAAGACCGGTGACGCTAAGCCAGCCAGAAAACAAAAGCCACCCGTAAACTCAGGTGGCTTTTGTTGATACCGCTCCAGTCACACAATCCGGTCATCTCAACCGTAATTCATTCCCTTTGGTCATTGACGCCCCGGTTTATTCAAAATCCCAGCCGAGGTCTTCCGGAATTGCATAATTATGGACGAACTCAATCGCACGCAGACCATCGGATGCCGCATCGACAAACCCTTGGACGTTCCTGACAGCAGAACCATCCACCGCTCCGTTGGCATACTCGAGCCAGCCCAAAAGTTCCACGCCTGAAGTTTCCAGCCAGAACCCTGAACCCAATGGCGCTAGAACCTTCAGAGACATATCCCGCCAGTCGTTTCGCACATAACGGGTTTTCGCGAAATCAACAAATCGCTCATCAGACGGCGCCGGCATACCTACAGTCGCGTCGATGATCGAACATTGATCAGAAGGCAACTGGTTATTCGGATCGTCACCGCAATCTCGAATCAGTGCCGGCAGGGTATCAGGATTACTGGCGGTGGCTTCTGTAACCTGAGCAATTTTGAGAATCCGGTTCATGTACTGAACCAGATCGACAGTGATAATTCCGCCCTTGCTGGCCGCTCCGGCCAAGAACGAAGCTGCCCGCACAAAATCCCGGTTGTTCAGGGATTCGGGTTGAGCGCATTGCTGATTGAAGCCTACGCTAAAGCAATCGACAGGGTCTCCTCCGGCGCCACCCGGCAGCAGGTGTTTAAGGCCACCACCGAATTTCCCCCAATCCTCCGGACCGAGAGCGGGGTGATATTGAATACCGGCAGCCGGATCGCCATGGGCAAAGGTATCGACCTCCATAGGGTCGGTTTGCAGGTGCCCGTACTTCATGAGGCGGGTATAAAGGGCCAGGTTTTCCATCGGCGAATCGATCGTGCTCCACGTTGCACAACGGAGCACATCGTTGGCATTCGGTTCGCACTCGTAACCGAGCTCCAAGCGGCCGGTTTTGTCCTGACGGACCCGTTCTGCATCCTTGATGCTGGCAATGACTTCATTGAAATGCATGCGGCTGTTGCGCTCCTTGGTGCGCCCCCCACTGAGGCGGCCAAAATAATCGACCTCGACCACTGCGGTCGTGTCCAAAGGATCGCAACTGAGATCGACAAAACCGATTTCCTCTCCCGTTGCCGTGACCGGGATCGGGCAATATCCCCATGCAAGAACATCCTGGGGATACTCGATCCAGCGTTTCTGCAGAATCGGTTGTCCGGTGACGGCATCCCGCTTGATGTGGATGAGGTCACCGAGAACGTCGCCGCAACCGCTATCCGGCCCACCCTCGCCGCTCCCTGAACCACTGCCGCTCCCAGGACCGGCGGCGAACACCAGTAGGGGCAGCAACACAAGGACCAGGCACAAACTTGTCCATCCGCTCACCTTTCTCATTTTCGTTCTCCTTTCTCATTTCTGTGCCTTCGGATTTCCGTTTCTGACGGATCGTCTGGCAGCTACTCCTTCCGCTTTTTCATTTTAAATTTAATTCATTTCATAATTTATTTTTAATACTTCAATAAAAGTTGTCAACAACTTAAAACAATTAATTTATTGCGATGGTTGGTAATATTTTCATCCCTTATGGACGCAGGCGAAAGGGCTGAAAAAGAATGCCGAAGCTGGATTTCAACTCAACCCGACGGACACTTCTCCTCAGGAAAGAACCAAGGGGCGTTCGCAGTGGCTTGCGAGCGCCCCTTCCATTTTCAACCGATACGATTGAGCCGCTGTCGGCAAGTCGTTCCAAGGAATTCCCGAGCGCCAGCTTAAGGTATCCGACGATGTGATACCTTATTCCTTCTATTGTTATATATGGCACTTTAAATAGAAAATTCGGAGAGTTAACAAAACTTATCAGCTTGTTTTTAATCGTTGTTATGCCTTATGATGAAAATACTCACATATTCTTGTTTTTATTATTTAATTTTTATTAATTAACGGGAGACCGCAACAATGAAAAGAGTTGCCTTCTGCTGCTTACTGGTCGTCGTGATCCTCTGGCATTGGGTACCGGTGGAGGCTCGGGTGCGAGGAATCTGCTCTAACTGCCACACCATGCACAACTCCCAGGGAAATTCAGCTGTCGATCCTGGAGGGCCGAGTTCGACTCTGCTCACAACCAGTTGCGTGGGATGTCACTCTTCCACCGGCAGCACCACCATCCTCGATCTCGGGGGGTGTCAGGTTCCCATTGTCTTCAACGCCAGCGAACCGACCTATCCACCGAACGGCTCAATGTCTTCGACCCTGGCTGGTGGAAACTTTTACTGGGTACAGGCCGCCGGTAAAGGTGATGCTTACGGCCATAACGTTTATGGAATTTCCAGCGCCGATGCAACACTGACCAACGCTCCGGGCGCCTCGACCAGTTGTCCCTCCTGCCACAGTACGCTGGCTACCGCCACTTCGGGCTGCAAAGGCTGCCATGTCCCTAAACACCATGCCGACGACGGAGCTGACGTGGTGGACGCCGGCGGCGGTTACTACCGTTTTCTTGGATCTGTCATGCATGCCGATTACTCATGGCTCCCCGGAGAAGGGGTCAAAGGGATCGAGGCTGACGACTGGGAACAGAATCCCAATTCCACCAACCATAACGGCTATATGGGGACCGCCGACGTCTATGCCAAACAAGGGACGGGTCCCTACATTGATAAATTCACCATGGCCCAGAAATGCAATGGCTGCCACGGGATTTTTCACCATCTAATGAATTCGGAACAAACAAGCATGGACCAGGTCGGGGATTTCTCCGGTGCCTGGTTGCGCCACCCGTCCGACGTGGTGTTGCCCAATAGCGGCGAATACGCAAATTACACCGTTTACGACCCAATGGTTCCGGTCGCCAAGCCGGATCTGACCGGGAAGAAAAACGATGCCAACGTCGTGCCCGGGACCGACATCGTCACCTGCATTTCCTGCCATAGAGCTCACGGCTCCCCTTACCCAGACATGCTCCGCTGGGATTACACCACGATGATCACCGGAGGTGGAAGCAACAGTAGTGGTTGTTTTAAATGCCACACAACCAAAGATGATTGACCGACTCCCATAGCCTGAACCGTTTGATTCACGACCAGCGCAATCCTCAGGCGCCAGAGCCGGATCCTCCGAGAGAATCTTGCTGAGGATCTGAAAGGCCTCATTACAATAATTAGGCCTTTTTCGCTTCTGAAAAGCCCGCCCCCGTCTGTTTCCCTTGCGGTGCCACCTGTCATGCAATGCCCTCCATTCACTTTCCTGAAAAGCCCCCAAAAAAGCGTACGGTTATTGCATTACAACTGCGGAATTTATTCACCTGGTTTGAAGTGCCGGCATGCTGTCAGGTCCCCGGTTTTCTCCAGCGTGATGTATAATTCAGAATAAGTTTTGTTTTATGAATCCCTGATCGCCCCCCTCTTGAGGAAAGCATGGATAAGGCGAGTCTCCTTGCATTGACCCATAACGCTGCGCTTCTCATTGCCATGGTTTTCATTTATGATCTGGCAACTCGGCGCAGGGGGTCCAGACACAAACAATTCTGGAAAGTGTCGGTCGGAATTGCCCTCGGTCTGATTGGCATGACCATCATGTTGACACCATGGGAATATGAGCCGGGACTGATATTTGACACCCGCTCGGTTCTGCTCGGCATTTCCGGACTGTTCTTCGGCACAATCCCTACAGTGGTGGCCATGGCCATGACCGCCACCCTGCGTTTTTTTCAGGGAGGATCCTACTACACCGGCTGCAGCGTGATTCTTGCCTCCGGCGGAATCGGCCTGATCTGGAGGCACTGGCGCCACGGGCGAGTCGAGAAGATTTCCGGCTTCGAATTCTATCTGTTCGGACACGTGGTGCACGCCGCCATGTTGCTCCTCATGTTCACCCTCCCCGTGCCGCGGGCTCTGCAAGTCCTCTCAACCATCACCCTCCCCGTCCTCCTTATCTATCCCACGGCGACCGCCATGCTCGGCCTGCTCCTGGCCGGCCGTTTTCAACACCTGAACGCGGAAAAATCCTTGCGTGAAAACGAGTTTGTGCTGCGTTCCCAGTTCGAGGTCGGCAACATCGGCTTAGCCATCATCTCACCTGACCAGCACTGGCTGCGGGTTAATCCTCGGTTGTGTGAAATTCTCGGTTATGAGGAAGCCGAACTTCAGGAACTGACTTGGGCGGAAATGACCTATCCGGAAGACCTTGAGAAAGATCTGACGCAATTCCATCGGCTGTTGGCCGGCGAAATTGACAGATACGAACTCGACAAACGCTTTATTCGCAAAGATGCCGAAATAGTCTTCACTCACTTGTCGGTCGCTGCTTACCGAAACGATGGCCGGGTGCAATTCATCGTCGCCGGCCTGCTGGACAACACAGAAGCCAAAAGGATCGAAGCCAAGCTGCGCGCCAGCGAGGAGCAGTTGCAACTGGTCCTGACCGGAAGCGATCTGGGTTTCTGGGATTGGAATATCGCAACCGGGGTTGTGCAGAGAAATGCCCGCTGGGCGGAAATGCTCGGTTACACCTTTGAAGAGATCCGGACCAGCGTCAAGCAATGGATCGATTTTGTGCATCCCGATGACCGTGATGCGGCCTGGCAGTCGATTGCCGACCATCTGGCCGGAAAAACCGCCCAACACAATCTTGAATACCGCATGCTCACCAAAGATGGCGGATTCCGCTGGATTCTGGACTGCGCCAAGATCGTCAGTTACAGCCCGGATGGCAAACCGTTGCGCATGTGCGGCACCCATACGGACATCACTGAGCGCAAACGCAGCGAAGAATCAATGCGATTGGCCACTCTGGTATACCAGAATACCAGCGAGGGAATGGCCGTGACCGATGCCTCGGGCAAGGTCATCTCCATCAACCCCGCCTTCACGGAGATTACCGGTTACACCCCCGAGGACATCATCGGAACCAACTCGCGGCTGCTGATCTCCGAAGGCGAGGATCCGATCTTCTATGAAAACCTTTGGGAAACCATTGATAAAACCGGGTCCTGGCGAGGCGAGTTGCAAAATCGGCGCAAAGACGGTTCAACCTTGGTCGTCCAGATGACTGTGAATACGATCTTCAATGCTGAAGGCAGGATCGATCGCCGCGTGACCTTGTTCTCCGATATCACAGAAAAGAAAGAATCCGAAGAAATCATCTGGAACCAGGCCAATTTCGATCCTCTCACCGGCCTGCCGAACCGAAGGCTGTTCATCGAGCAGCTGCAGCAGGAGATCAAAAAGGCCTTCCGCTCCGGCCAACAGATCGCCTTGCTGTTCCTGGATCTCGACCTGTTCAAGGAAGTGAATGACACCCTCGGCCACGACATGGGTGACATCCTGCTCAAGGAAGCGGCCTTGCGTTTGCGTGGCTCAGTGCGCGAGTCCGATATGGTTTCGCGGCTCGGCGGGGATGAATTTACCGTGGTGTTGAGCGGTCTGGACAGCCCTGACAGCGCCGAACGGGTGTCGCAGAGCATCCTACGCAAGCTCTCCGAGCCGTTCCAATTGGGAGAGCAGAAAGCCTACATCTCCGCCAGTATCGGTATCACTCTCTTTCCGGACGATGCGGATAATGTCGAGACCCTGCTGAAGAACGCCGACCAGGCCATGTACGCAGCCAAGAACCAGGGGCGGAATCGTTTCAACTATTTCACCCCCTGCATGCAGGAAGCGGCACGCAATCGAATGCAGCTGGTCACCGATTTACGCGACGCCCTCTCCGGGCAGCAGTTCCGCCTCTATTACCAGCCCATTGTGGAACTCAGCAGCGGTCGGATTCTCAAAGCCGAAGCATTGCTGCGCTGGCACCACCCCAGCCGCGGCCTGGTCAGCCCGGCCGAGTTCATCCCAATCTCCGAAGATACCGGCATGATCGTCGAAATCGGCGATTGGGTATTTCGTGAAGCGGCCCAGCAGGTAGCGCGCTGGCGCTCCGTGCATGGCACGGAGATTCAGGTCAGCATCAATAAATCTCCACGCCAGTTCCGCGATGAATTGAAACCGACCTCGGAATGGTTTGACTACCTGCAAGGGCTCGGCTTGAACGGGGATGCCATTACCGTGGAGATCACTGAAGGGTTGCTGCTCGAAGCAGCCCCCTACGTGTCGGATAAGCTGCTGGCGTTTCGTGATGCCGGAATGCAGGTCTCCCTCGACGATTTCGGAACCGGCTATTCCTCCCTCTCCTACCTGAAAAAATTCGATATCGACTATCTCAAGATCGACCAGTCGTTCATCCAGAATCTGCAGGCCGATTCCCATGCCCTGGCCCTTTGCGAGGCCATCATCGTCATGGCGCACAAGCTTGATATGCAGGTTATCGCCGAGGGGGTGGAAACCCAGCAGCAACTCGACCTGTTGTCATCCTGTGGTTGCGATTTCGCCCAGGGTTATCTGTTTTCAAGACCGGTTCCAGAAGAAGAGTTTGCCCAACAGTTTCTTGCCAAGAGCATCTGTTGCGATAATTAACGCTTGTTACCAAATTTTTATTGATAATCCACCATAAACGCCTTTTAATGTTCAACAAAAGGCCCCGTCCTTTGGATGGGGCTTTTTCGTTTTATCGATAAGTCATGGGATTAGGGAAAATCAGATTCGGCTGGTTCGAAGGTCTGCAATTTTTCTGTTTTGAAATCAAATGTTTTCTATTCGGTGGAAAGCGGTGGAAAGGGGCGTGCGATGAAAGCTGAGATGAAAATCCTGGTTATTGCTCTTGGGGTTATCGTTATTTCAAGTCTGATTCTGGAACCTGTAAGAGCAGAAGTGGAGGTCTGCAACTGCGGAGAGTCATGGCTTTACATGGCTACAATGGGAACCAGTAATGATATTTTTGATGCCGGAATCATAGAAGGCTTTAAACCGATCCAGCCCGGGTATTGCGCACCGGTTTTTCCTTACGGCATTAATCGTGGTTATGTCTCCTTTTTCAAATATGACAAGCGAGGCGTTCTTAATAATGTCGTCATTGTTCCTGCAGAGAAGAAGAATAAGCGCCCGAAAGAAGAAATCGTGACATCCTGCATCCCGCCTCAGGAAGCGTTCCGCTTCAATGGGACGTGGAGTGAAATCAAAGAAAGATTCACGCCTCCTTGCCGGAGCGGATTGATTCCTGCTGAAAACTCAATGGAAATAACAGAAGGGACCGGCGACACAAAATTAAATGTTCACCACCAGGATGACGAAGTCGAACTGGCCTGGGGGCCTGAGCATGGTTCAAGGCGCAGGTTGCAATCGATTTGGGAAGGGACGGAAGGCGCAGGGCTCATTGAACCGAATAAAATCCAGCAGAGGGACCTGAAGATCGCCGCTGATCTCCTCGAAGCGGCCGGAAAACTTTGGAAAGAGTCAGAAAAAAGAGAAGCGGAACGACGTGCCAGACAACTGGAAATCTATCGACAGAGACAAGCCGAGTACCAGAGACAAGTCGAACTTGCCAAAGAACGGATGAAGCGGCCTGAAGAAAATATCTGCAACGACTATCTGAACAAGCGTCAATATGAAAATTTTGAGGAGATCGCCATTGCCGGTGTGAAACTCGGCATGGATACCAACACGGCCCTTGATGCTCTCATCTGCAATGGATTTGCAGCATCACCCGAGGTTATTGCTCGGTTCGGCGGTGTCGAGAACTACATGAACAGGGGAAATGTCGTAAGATTCAGCAAAAGAAGCCCGGATGGATATATCCAGGAACTGGAACTGGAAAACCGCGGCCAAGGCAAAAGCCGCGACAACATCTACTCGGTTTTGTCGATTCGATTGCGGTTCAGAGCTGATCATATAATCGACAATCAGGAATGGGAGTCGATCAAAAAGAATTTCTCGGACCAATACGATGTCGGCGGTCTATTCAGCGGGGTCAAAAAAATCAAGCATGAGAACTTCATTCATTACCAGTATCGCAAAGACAGAAGTTCCCACATGTTAAAGCTGGACCAGGAAAGAAATTATAATCGGCCGCTGAACTCCTATACGATGACTTTGATTTAGGAACTCCCAGCCAAGGGGTAGCTCATTCAGGGGAAAATTCAACATCCGGCACACGGCCGGTTAACTGGGGCCTCAGCCCCCTTTCGCTTCGGCCTGACAACTGCACGGGTCAGCCTCGCTTTTTCTGCGTGGCAGGTAATTGCGCAGCAGCAGCCCGATCAGCAACATGGCGGCAAGGAAATCAAGATTGGACAAGGCCGACGGCTCCCCTGTCCCAACCCAGGAACGGATGTCGATGGCCAGCCAGGAATATAACCGGTTGGTCAACCACCCCATGCCCACCGAACAGATCGCGATGGCGAGCAGGTAAACGGCGGTGGCCGCTTTGCCGAGATGCCGGACAATGACCGTCAGGGTGGCAGCATTAGTGGCCGGACCGGCCAGCAAGAAGACCAGGGCTGCTCCGGGCGAAAGCCCTTTCAGAACCAAGGCGGCGGCGATCGGAGTGGAGGCGCTGGCGCAGATATAGAGAGGAATTCCAACCACCAGCATGATCAGCAAAGAATTGAATTCGTTCCCCAGGTAGTTGCCGATGAAGTCATCGGGGACGAAAGCCGAAATCGCTCCGGCGATGAGAATCCCCAACAACAGCCATTGACCGATGTCCTTGAGCAGGCTGCCAAAGGCGTAGCTCAATCCACCGACTATCCGGGCACCGAACTCACCCTGCGAAGGGGCGGCTGACGGTATCGACGGAAGTTTTCCCGAACCACAGCACTTCGCAACGGGTTCTTCACCCCTCGTCCGGTGTTCAGGCAGACGATTGATCAACAACCCGGCGGTTACCGCCGTGAAAAAGGCTGTAACCGGTCGAATCAGCGTCATCAACGGATCGAGCAGAGCCCAGGTTATGGCCACGGAGTCGACGCCTGTCTCCGGCACGGAAACCAGAAAGGAGGCTGTAGCTCCCTTGCTGGCCCCCTGCTGCCGCAAACTTATCGCGGCGGGGATAACGCCACAGGAACAGAGCGGCAACGGAATACCAAACAGGGCGGCCTTGAAAACCGAACGGGCGTTATCCCCCCCCAGATGTTTGGCGATCAATTGGTCCGGTAGCAGTGCCTTAAGGATACCTGCCGCAAAAAAGCCGAACAGGATATAAGGGGCGGCCTCGGTAAAGATCTGCCAACACTCCAAACCGATTTTTGATGCAATATTCAGCATGAGAACCTCGTCTCTATTGAACCGTTACTCGCTACCTATGTGCCCGAACATATCCCGCAACAACCCCACCACATAATTGTCATTCAGGGAGTAATACGCAATTTTGCCGTCCTTGCGGAACCGCACGATCCTTTTACCCCGCAGCAGACGGAGTTGATGGGAGACCGCCGAAGAGGACGCATCGAGCAAGGCTGCCAGGTCACAGACGCAAAGTTCAGTGGTTGACAGCGCCTGCAAAATCCGCAACCGGGTCGGGTCGCCCAGCAGGCTGAAAACCTCGGCCGCTTCGGCCATTATATGATTCGCAGGCATATTCTTTTGCGCTTGTTCCACCTGTTCGCGATGGATCACCGAAACCTGACATAAATCCTGAGACATCTTCAATCCTCATTTCGATATGTATTCATATGTTTGATTATGCTGCCGCGACAAAGGATCGTCAACCGCCATCAATAAAAAATCACGGCAAAAATTAATAACCGAGAATGTTGAGCCAGGATGTCAGTCCTTGCATGATCATTTCGATGGAATAGGTCCCGACCACCAGGGCGGTGACGCGGCCCATCACCTCGACATAGCGCTCAATCAGTTTTTCATTACGGGGCCGCACGAAATCGTGCAGCCGCTTGAGCAGCAGCATGGTCACCACTGTAATGGCCATGGTCGAGGCGATGCAGGTCAGAGCCAGAGGCGGAGACAGGCGCGTCCCGGCCAGGATACTGGCGCTGACCGTACCCGGGCCGATCATGATCGGCAATGCGATAGCGCCGGCAATGTGTTCCGGTGCGCCGCGCATATTCTGCAGCGCACGCGGCCCGGAAAAGACGAACTGAATTCCGATCAGCAAAAAGATGATCCCGCCGAAGACCTGAAATGAGGCGAAACGTGCCTGCAGCAATTCGGTGAAAATTTGTTCTCCGAGCCAGGCAAAGACGACGAAAACCCCGCCACTGATGAACCCGGCCCGAATCAGAATTTTACTGAATTTGGCGAAATCCAGTTCCTGCACCAGATCGATGAGATAAATGATGAGAAGGAAAGGATTGAGCAGCATCAGCAGCAAGGCAGCGGAGCTGATGAAGTTATGGGTGACCTCGGCGAACATCATCATGGCAGGGGCTTGTGCCAGACGTTCATGCTTTCCAAGCCGCCGGAAATGTTGGTGTTACTGGTCAGGGTCCCGCTCAGGTTATAACCATGCTTGGCAAAGGTGATGTTCATTCCCATAGAATATGAGCGGGCAATGGTGTAGGCCGTCTGAATCCCCTCCTCTACGGCAGCCTCTTCCAACTGCGAAAGGAGGATATTGGCCAACCCCTGGCCACGATTGTCAGGATGGGTGGCGAAGTCAGTCATTTCAGCATTCGCTTTGCTGCGGTCCATTTCGGCTGAAGCCAATGCCAGCAAGTCATCCCCCTCCCAAATTCCGTAATAGAGAACATGGCTGCGCATGGTCTCGCGCAGATAATCGGCATCGTGAATAGGAAACGGATAGGAGGCGAACACCTCGGCGTAGAGGTCCTTCATCTGCTCAGCATCCTCGGGCAAAGTTCTGCGACAGAGCAGATTGCCGGGGAGCTCCGTCGGAGGATCTTCCTGCCCTTTGACCAGAGCGGTGTCAATCACCTGCTGCACAAGATCAGGCTTTTTCTCCAATTGCCGATCGGAACAGAAATACTTACCAAGAAACAGAGTTTCCCCCTGGCCGTTAATAAAACCCGGAATTCGCGCCTCCTCCAGGTAGTCGTTGTCGAGAAAAGGAGCGACAGCGGACGAGTCGACCTTGGCAAATATTTTGGTGTAACCCTGAATCAGCGCCAAACTGTCGAGATAGGGGACGATTTCAGGAACATCATCGCGAGACAGGCTCATCAGGTAAACGCGGTCACTATGTTTGCCATGTTGCAGGGTCGAACTGCCAAAGGTTTCCATTTTATCGATCATTGGTTGCGGCGCTCCATTCGTTGAGTGTTTTCCGGAGTCAGCGAGATGGTTTTGTCGTAGTCCGAGAGGAGCATTTCAATCCCGGTGGCCTTGCATTCTTGGGCATCCTCCAGCTTCAGGTGCAGTTTGCAGTCATCACACTTGCGGTTGCAGAAAATCGCCTTGTAGGCTTCCGGCTCCTGGTAGGTGGTGATGACCCCCTCATAGTTGCGCAGCACCACCTTGTTGGTGGAAAGAGAGATCAGGTAATTGGGGGTCAGGGGAATCTTCCCGCCGCCGCCAGGCGCATCGATGACATAGGTCGGCACGGCGAAGCCGCTGGTGTGGCCGATGAGGCTTTCCATGATCTCCACCCCCTTGCCGACAGGGGTGCGGAAGTGACTCAGGCCTTCGGAAAGATCACACTGGTAGAGGTAATAAGGCCGCACCCGGTTCTCCACCAGTTTGTGCATCAGTGATTTCATGATGCGCGGACAGTCGTTGACGCCGGCCAGCAGCACACTCTGATTGCCGAGAGGGATGCCGGCGTTGGCCAGCATGGCCAGGGCATGGCGGGCTGAAGAGGTGACCTCGCGAGGATGATTGAAGTGGGTGTTGATCCAAAGGGGATGATGCTTTTTGAGCATGGTCACCAATTCGGTCGTGATGCGATATGGCAGCACCACCGGCATACGCGTGCCAATGCGGATCACCTGGACGTGCGGGATGCTGCGCAGCTCGGTCAGAAGCCAATCGAGATAGGCATCGGACAGCATCAGGGGATCGCCGCCGGACAGAAGCACGTCACGAATCTCAGGGGTGTTGCGGATATACTCGAGACCACGCAGCAGATCGTCTTTAACGGGAATCGAGTCGACGTCGCCGACCTTGCGTTTCCGCGTGCAGTGGCGGCAGTACATCGAGCAGATATTGCTCACCTGCAGCAGCACCCGATCAGGATAACGATGTGTGACACCGGGAACCGGGCTGTCCTTGTCCTCGGCCAGGGGGTCGGACATCTCGTGGCGTTCGATTTCGAGTTCCCGCGGCGAGGGGAAGGCCTGCATAAAAACCGGGTCGTTGCGGAAGTCATCCGCGTCGATCAACGACAGGTAATACGGGGTGATCGACAAGGGAAACTTTTTTAAGGTCAGGTTGAGTTTTTTTCGCTCAGTCTCGCCGAAGTGGATGCCGAGCAGGGTTTCCACCGAGTCGATGTCCTGGATCGAATGTTTCAATTGCCAGTGCCAGTCTTTCCAGTTGGAAATGCTGACTCGGTTTTCCATGATTTTTTCAGCAATGACCTGCTGATTGGCAGAATATATGGTCACGGTAAGACTCCTTTGTCATCCCGATGGATTAGCGGGAATATCTGTTTAAGGGGGAATCCCGACGGAGCGCAGACTCCGGCAGGGAAAGTTGCGGGCGGATTGCAGTCAGTCCCGACAAATGCACGATGGCCGACAAACGCACAATGCGGCCCGGAGGACGCAATAACGCCTGACGGCTAGGTATGACTTGCCGTTACCAACGAAAAGGAAAAATCAGGAGGCTAAAAACCGGATCGAGGCTGAAACTGGAAGTGTTTCTGCAGGGCTTTGGGAAGATTGCTTTTCAAGGAAGTTTTGGAATCGAGCGGGCCGGTAGAGGCCAGGATGCGCGGCGCAAGAAAACCAACATATTTTTTACTGAGGGAAGTCATGTCTCTCTTTCAATTGAACTATTTTGCAAAAAAACGGTAAACAAATAACCTTGGCGATTCAAACTGGTCCCTAAGGACTAACATAAACGACCCAAGATGTCAAAAAACGGCGCGCTCGGCGTCGACGCGAGGCATTGACTTCCCCCAGGCTTTCCATAATGATTGAAATTTAGAAAATTATTATGAAATTTTTCCTTACATCCACAGACTCGTTGAGCCAAACCCGCCATATCACAGGAGGAGACAATGATTAAATATCTTGCCGGCGCCGGAATATTCCTGGCCTTCATCGTCATCAGCCTTGTGGGGCAGCTGCCAACCGTAGCAAATGCAGTGGATGTTTGCGGGCTATACACCCAGTCCGATGCCGCTGGGTTGTTTCAGGAAAACGTGTCGGCCGGAGTTGCAAGAACGACCATGTTTCCCGCCGGGGATAGCTGCCGCTATACATTCAATAAAGACGCCAGCAGCTATGGCGTCCAGGTCAGGGTCTGTGAAAGTGCGGCCATCAAAGAGGAAGGGATCAACGAATCCGCTGCCGATGTCATGACCCGGCAGATCAAGGCGCACCAAGCCAAGAACCTAGCAGACGACAAGTTCCGCCTTATCCCCAACCTGGGCGAGGAGGCATTCTGGAACGGCAGCGACCTATACGTCCGCCAAAAAGACACGCTGCTCATCATCAAAGTCAACGCGTTCCTGCCAGGATCGTTCAAAGACCTGCAAGCGGCCAACAAGGCGGCCATGGAACAGAATCTGAAGCTGTCGCAGCAGGTGGCGGAGACAGTCTTAGGGCGGCTCAAATAGCAACCACAGACAAATGCTCCTGAGACGGGCGTGATCCGTAAAGATAGCAAAGGGCCGGGAGAACCGCACCGCCGGCCTAGGCCTTTAAAAAAACTCCCGCAGGCTTTCGTCGATCCCCATCAGGGTTTCGTACCAGAACTCCCGGGCCGCTTCGACTTTATCCGCCTCGAACTTTGTGAGCCACTCTCCAAGCCGCGGGTCCTGTTCATTTTCCACCTCTTTTTTACGCTTCAAAAAGGTGTGCAGATAGTCGATATTGCGCTCCGATTCCCAGAATATCGGGCTGTTGCGACTGTTGAGACGGCTGGCAAGAACATCGATCGCCCGCAGGAAGCGGTCTTTGCAGCCGTAAAGCGACCCCATAACCTCCGGAAGCATCTCTTCGGCCCAGCCGCGATGGAAACGACAGGTGCCGAGATTGTCAAGAATCAATTCCTTCTTCATGCGGTCGGCACACATCCGCCCCAAGGTTCGCGGCGGGATGAAATCGTAACTGTAAATCATGTAGTACTTGCCCATGATGGCCATGG